>Ga0114904_1000398_pt1 | contig 24505 bp, 17 predicted proteins | sample MalvirDeepMed_s6_FD_83498 | JGI IMG/M metagenome (GOLD analysis project Ga0114904, IMG submission 83498) | Marine viral communities from the Global Malaspina Expedition - Malaspina viral metaG DeepMed_s6 | ecosystem: Environmental > Aquatic > Marine > Oceanic | place: Mediterranean Sea... | reverse complement strand
GACGACACCGCCGGCCCGGACGTGGTCCAGAAGGTCGAGCGCCGTCTGCAGCACTTCATCGACCGCAAGATCGCGGCGCTGTTCGAGCCGCTGCTCAACATGCAGCGCGACGAGACCCTGACCGGTCTTGCCCGTGGCTTCGCCTTCCGCATGGTCGAGGCGCTGGGCATCCTGCCGCGCCAGCTGGTGGCCGACGAGGTCAAGCAGCTTGATCAGGACGCCCGCGGCGCGCTGCGCAAGCACGGCATGCGGTTCGGTCAGTACACCATCTTCATGCCGCTGCTTCTCAAGCCCGCGCCGACGCGCCTGCGGCTGGTGCTGTGGTCGCTGTTCAACGATCTCGATACCTTCCCCGAGGCACCGCCCCCGGGTCTGGTGACCGTGCCCAACATCCGCGACGTGCCGATGCAGCACTACTCGCTGGCAGGCTACCGCCCGGCCGGGGAGCGCGCGATCCGCATCGACATGCTCGAGCGGCTTGCCGACCTGCTGCGCGCGCAGGACAGCCGTGGGGGCTTCGAGGCCAATGCCGACATGCTGTCGATCACCGGCATGACGCTGGAGCAGTTCGCCGACCTGATGCAGGGCCTTGGCTATCGCGGTGAAAAGGGCGAACGCAACAAGGTGCGCCGCGCCGACGAGGTGGTCGCCGAGACGTCCGAGCCGTCGGGCGTGCCCGGCGAAGACGAGCCGGTCTTCGACGCGGCCCGCGAGGAAGAGGCGACCCCTGCGGCGACGGTCGATCCCGCGGCAACCCCTCCGGCCGCCGACGTGGTCACGGGCTCCGAGGCCATCGATGACGAAGGCTTTGCGCCGGTCAACGAGGACCCCGCCCCGGTCGAGGTCGATGATCACATCGCCGAGACCCCGGAGGAGGAAATCCTTCCGGGTACCGCGCCCGACGAGGCCTTGGCGGGCCCCGAGACCGAGGTGTTCTACACCTTCACCTGGGCCGGCAACCGCAACAATCGCGGCCCGCGCCGCGAGGGCGGTGGCAACCGCGAGCGCGACGGCGGCGGCCGCGACGGGCAGAAAGGCGCCCGTGGCAAGGGCGGCGCACCGCGCGGCAAGGGCGGCCCCGGCGGCAAGAAGGGCAAGGGCGGCAAGCCTCAGGGCGACAAGGGTGCCAAGACCTACGAGTCGCGCCCGCGCAAGGAGCAGAAGATCGACCCCGACAACCCCTTCGCCGCGGCGCTCATGGGGTTCAAGGGCAAGTCGTAAGTGTCTGAGCCGGCGACCAAGCTGCGCATCGACAAGTGGCTGTGGCAGGCCCGCTTCTTCAAGACGCGGAGCCTCGCCGCAAAGGTCGTGTCGGGCGGGCTGAGGGTCAATGGGCAGCCCATCGCCAAGCCCGCCTTCTCGGTGGGCGAGGGCGATGTCCTGACCTTCTCGCAGGGGCGCGACGTGCGGGTGATCAAGGTGGTCGCCCTCGGCACGCGGCGCGGACCGGCACCGGAAGCGCAGGCGCTCTACGAAGATCTCGACCCGCCGGCGCCGCGCACGCCGGCCCCACAGACCCCCCGCTACGAAGGCGGGGGACGCCCCACCAAACGGGATCGCCGCCAGCTCGACCGGCATCGGGATATGCTTGAATGATCCCGCATCGTGGTCTAGCTAGACGAAAATCGTGACACTCTGACGGATGATTTTGCCATGACTTACGTGGTCACTGAAAACTGCATCGCCTGCAAATACACCGACTGCGTCGAAGTCTGTCCGGTGGATTGCTTCTATGAAGGCGAGAACACGCTGGTGATTCATCCCGATGAATGCATCGATTGCGGCGTCTGCGAGCCGGAATGCCCCGCCGACGCCATCCGGCCCGACACCGAGCCGGACATGGAGAAGTGGGTCGAGTTCAACCGCAAGTACTCCGAGATGTGGCCGGTCATCATTTCCAAGAAGGATCCGATGCCCGAAGCCGAGGAGCGCGATGGCGAGCCGGGCAAGATGGAGAAGTATTTCTCCGAAGCACCGGGCGAGGGCGGCTGAGCGGCGATTCGCCGTTGTGCAGCCAAAGCGGTTGCAGACGCGTACCTGAATCCGCGCAAATCCCTGATTTCGCGTGAAATCTCTGTTTCCGCCAAGAATCTGGGAAAGAGCGGGCTTTTGTGCTATTCTATGTTGCACACATGACGAAGCCACGCAGACATGATCAGGCCGGGAACCGGCCGGGGGAATAATCGAAGACGTGACGCTTTCAGACGAACGGAATGCTTTGCATATCCGTCCGTCTTTTTGTCGCCGCGTCATTCTTGTCGTGATGAACCGTGGCTTGGCTGCTAAGGACCCTGTTGTATGACCAAGAGCAAGAAGAACGAATTCCGGCCCAATGATTACGTGGTCTATCCCGCCCATGGCGTGGGTCAGATCATGTCGATCGAGGAGCAGGACGTCGCCGGCATGACGCTGGAACTGTTTGTGATTTCTTTCGAAAAGGACAAGATGACCCTTCGGGTGCCGACCCACAAGGCCACCGAGATCGGCATGCGCTCGCTCTCCTCGCCCGACGTGGTGAGCCAGGCGATGAAGACGCTGAAGGGCAAGGCCAAGGTCAAGCGCGCGATGTGGTCGCGCCGCGCTCAGGAATATGAGCAAAAGATCAACTCGGGCGACCTGATCGCCATCGCCGAAGTGGTGCGCGACCTGCACCGCGCCGATGACCAGCGCGAGCAGAGCTACTCCGAGCGTCAGCTTTACGAAGCCGCGCTCGAGCGTCTGACCCGCGAAGTGGCCGCCGTGTCCGGTGGTGACGAGGTCTCTGCCGCGCGTCAGGTCGACGAGGTTCTGGGGCTGCGCGCCGCCTGATCTTTCCGCGACCCGGGAATTGGAAACAAGCGGGCCTTCGGGCTCGCTTTTTTCGTGTCTGTCGGACCGATCCTTCTTTCCCTGGGGGCGCCAGCGCGCCGCCAAGGCGCCGCCGCGCAAAGCCTGCCCCTGGCATCACCCGCCCCCGGAACGGCAACCTGTGTCATCAGCGCCCACTGGCGAGGTCCTGCTCACGTGGCCGCGATGACACAAGGACCATCGCTTAGACAGGGATCGCCGTCCGCGACCCGACGATGCGCGGCCAAGGCACCGCCTGCTGCGCTATGCCGCGTCGTCACGCCCTTCCGTCAACGCCGTGTAAAGCGCCGTCTCGAGCTCTTTCTCGAGCTCGCGGGCGCGCTTGATATAGGCCTCGTTCTCGGTCGGGGGCAGGTCGGGATCCCAGAGCTGGGCCAGCTCCCGCACCGTCTCGCGGTCGTGGTGATAGAAGGTCTCCTGCGCGATCGCCGCCTCGTACTCGCTCATCCCGATCTCTTCGAGCACGTAGCGTCCGGCCCGCAGCGAGCTGTCGAACATTTCCCGCACGATCTTGTCGGCGCCGGCCTGATAGAGCTCGTAGACATGCGTCCGGTCGCGCGCCCGGGCAATGATGAACATGTCCTCGCGGATGCGGCGTGCGAAGCGCACCAGCTTGGTGGTGGCCTTGGGATCGTCGAGCCCCGCCACCAGCACCTTCGCGTCCTTGATGCCCGCGGCGTGCAGAAGCTCGGGCCGGGTCGGATCGCCGAAAAAGCCGCGATGGCCGAACCGGCGCATCAGCTCGATGGTCTTCATGTCGTGGTCGATCACCACCGTGCGGTAGCCCGAGCTGCCTACCAGCCGGTTCACGATCTGGCCGAACCGCCCGATGCCGGCAATGATGATCGGCCCGTCCGCCTCGATGCGGTCCTCCTGCTGGGTCTCGCGCGCCTCCTCGAGCCGGCTCGAGAGCCAGTCGTAAAGGATGAAGAGCAGCGGCGTGATCAGCATCGACAGCGCCACCACCAGCAGCAACCGCTGCCCCAGTTCGGTGTCGAAGATGTTGAGCTGCAGCGCGAAGGAGACCAGCACGAAGCCGAATTCCCCGGCCTGCGCCAGCGACAGGGTGAAGAGCCAGCGTGCCCGCGTGTGCAGCTTGAAGATCCGTGCCAGCAGCATGAGGATCAGGCCCTTCAGCAGCATCAGGCCAAGCGCCAGCCCGAGGATCACGAAGGGCTCGCGCAGGAAGGCGAGGATGTCGATGCCCGCGCCCACGGTGATGAAGAACAGACCCAGCAGCAGGCCCTTGAAGGGCTCGATATCCGACTCGAGCTGGTGGCGGAATTCGGAGTTCGCCAGCACCACGCCCGCAAGGAAGGTGCCAAGCGCCGGAGACAGGCCCACGAGCTCCATCAGGAAGGCGATGCCGACCACGATCAGCAACGCCACGGCGGTGAACATCTCGGGCAGGCGCGAGGAGTGGATATGCCGGAACAGCGGCCGCGCGCCGTAGATGCCTGCAACGATGATCAGCGCGATGGCCGCCAGCGTCACCAGCGCCACGCCCCAGCCCGGCAGACCCTCGACCAGCGACATGCCGTGGTGCCCGCCCTCGTCGCCATGGCCAAGGTCGATGGACCCGTCCGGCGACAGCTGCATGACGCCCGGCAGCGCCAGCAACGGCAGCAGCACCAGCATCGGGATCACCGCGATGTCCTGCGTCAGCAGCACCGAGAAGGCCGAGCGCCCGCCGGTCGACTGCATCAGCCCCTTCTCGTTCAGCGTCTGCAGCACGATGGCGGTGGACGACAGGGCAAAGACCATGCCGCAGGCCAGCGCCGGCGCCCAGCTCACCCCGAGCGCCATGGCGCAGCCCATCACAGCCAGCATGGTGATGGCGATCTGCGAGCCGCCCAGCCCCACCAGCCGGTGGCGCATGTCCCACAGTGCGCGGGGTTCGAGCTCGAGCCCGATGATGAACAGCATCATCACCACGCCGAACTCGGCGAAATGGCGCAGATCCTCGGTGGCGGCGACAAGGTTCAGGATCGGGCCGATGACGATGCCGGCAAGGAGGTAGCCCAGCACCGAACCAAGCCCCAGCCGCGCCGCGATCGGCACCGCGATCACCGCCGCCAAAAGGTAGATCGACGCCTCAAAGAGAAATCCGTCCATAATCGTCCCATTGCTCTGCCCACCGCATGATTGGGCAGGGTGGGCGGAAATGACAACCGCCCTCGGCGCCGCTCTGCGCGGATCGCCGCATAAATCGCGCGCATTCGATGCAAAGACCGGCGGGCCGGCGGGGCCCGTCACGACCGGAAAGCTTGACGCAACGGCGCGAGAGGCGTAATGCGCGGCGCGTGGCGCTTTGTTACCGGATTGCGGGCCACGTTAAAGAATTCCGCTAAAGAGGTCAGACGAAAGCCCCTTTCGCTTGACCGCGACGGGGCTTTTTTCAATTGCGGCGAGGGGTGCCGCGAAAGGACACGACATGACCAGCAAGGGATCTCGCACGAACGCGGTTCACGGCGGCACCAAGCGCAGCCAGTGGGGCGAGCTCAGCGAAGCGATTTTTCTCACCCAGGGCTTCGCCTATGACAGCGCCGAGCAGGCCGAGGCGCGCTTTTTGAAGTCCGGCCCGGACGAGTTCATCTATGCCCGCTACGGCAACCCGACCGTGGCCATGTTCGAGGAGCGTATCGCGCTGCTCGAGGGCGCCGAGGATGCCTTTGCCACCGCCTCCGGCATGGCCGCCGTCAACGGCGCGCTGACCTCCTGCCTCAAGGCCGGCGACCGGGTGGTGGCGGCCAAGGCGCTGTTTGGCTCCTGCCTCTACATCCTCGAGAGCATCCTGCCGCGCTACGGCGTCGAGGTGGTGTTCGTCGACGGGGCCGACCTTGCGGCCTGGGAAGCGGCGCTTGAGCCCGGCGCCACCGCGGTGTTCTTCGAGAGCATGTCGAACCCGACGCTCGAGATCGTCGACATCGAGGGCGTGGCCAAGCTTGCCCACGCGGCCGGCGCGATCGTCATCGTCGACAACGTGTTCTCCACCCCGGTCTACTCGAACGCCATCGCGCAAGGTGCCGATGTCGTTGTCTATTCCGCGACGAAGCACATTGACGGCCAGGGCCGGGCGCTCGGCGGCGTCGTCCTCGGCACGCGCGAGTTCATCCGTGGCACCGTCGAGCCCTACATGAAGCACACCGGCGGCTCGATGAGCCCGTTCACCGCGTGGATCATGCTCAAGGGGCTCGAGACCATCGACCTGCGGGTGCGGGCGCAGACCGCGTCGGCCAAGGCCATCGCCGAGGCGGTCAGCACCCATGCCAGGATCACCAAGGTCAGCTACCCGGGTCTCGAGAGCCACACGCAGCACGCTCTGGCGCAGCGGCAGCTCGGGGCGGGGGGCACGATGGTGGCGTTCGAGATCGACGGCGGCAAGGAGGCGGCGTTCCGCTTCTGCAATGCGCTGCAGATCATCCTGATCTCGAACAACCTCGGCGATGCGAAGTCGATCGCGACGCACCCGGCGACAACGACGCATCAGCGGCTTTCGCCCGAGCAGCGCGCGGATCTGGGCATTTCGGACGGGCTCATTCGCCTGTCGGTCGGGATCGAGGATACCGACGATCTGGTTGCCGACGTGCTGCAGGCGCTTGATGCGGGATAGCATCACATGCGTGTGATTTCCGGGCGTTAGTCGCCCGGAAGTGGGAAAAAGTTGGAAAACGTTTCACGCGCGACCTATCTCTGACGCGGTAGGAGTGACGCCTGAGGAAGACCGAGATGAACGTCCACACGCCTGAAATCGACAGCAAGCCCAGCGAAGAACAGGTCCGCGCCGCGCTCGAGCTGCTGCGACGCTTCGCCGACAAGGCGCAGGATGCCGAGATCGACGCGGTCGATCCGGCGCTGTCCTTGCTCCGGGACGGGCCCGGCTATCCGGACCTGTCGCGCGTTTTCCCGCAGGATTTCGAGGCGGACGCCGCCTATCGCAAAACCCTGCCGGATCTGCAGAACGGCCCGGCCTCGCTGATCCGTGGAGAGAACCGTGCGATCCAGCATGTTGGTATTTCCAACTTCCGGCTGCCGATAAAGTTCCACACCCGCGACAATGGCGATCTGACGTTGGAGACCTCGGTCACCGGGACGGTGAGCCTCGATGCCGACAAGAAGGGCATCAACATGTCGCGCATCATGCGCAGCTTCTATGTCCACGCCGACAAGACTTTCTCCTTCGAGGTGATCGAGGCGGCGCTCGACGACTACAAGACCGATCTCGAGAGCTTTGACGCCCGCATCGAGCTGGCCTTTTCCTTCCCGGTGAAGGTGGAGTCGCTGCGCTCGGGCCTGTGGGGATACCAGTATTACGACATCGCGCTCGAACTGGTGGAAACCGCGGGTGTGCGCCGCAAGATCGTGCATCTCGACTATGTCTACAGCTCGACCTGCCCGTGCTCGCTCGAGCTGTCGGAACATGCCCGGCGCGAGCGCAACCAGCTCGCGACGCCGCATTCGCAGCGCTCCGTTGCGCGCGTGTCGGTGGAGCTGAAGGAGGGCGAGTGCCTGTGGTTCGAGGATCTGATCGATCTCTGCCGCGCCGCGGTGCCGACCGAGACGCAGGTCATGGTCAAGCGCGAGGACGAGCAGGCCTTTGCCGAGCTCAACGCCGCCAACCCGATCTTTGTCGAGGATGCCGCACGGCTCTTCGCCGCGCAGCTTCAGGCGGACCCGCGCATTGGCGACTACCGCGTGCTGGCCAGCCATCAGGAAAGCCTGCACTCGCATGATGCGGTGTCGGTACTGACCGAAGGCACGACATTTGCCCATGACAGCCTGGGCCCCAAGCTGTTCCCGACGCTGATCCACAGCCACTGAACCTCGTTCCGCGATGGATTGGGATGCGCCGCCCGGATGGGTGGCGCATTTCTTGTGCACGTCGCTGCATTGCAGCAATTCGTGATCGGCGGGTTCGCGAATACGCAACGGTTTGGCCTAAATATGAGGGCGGGAGGAAACCAACAGACGGAGGTTTCCGGATGCACGCCGATACCGTTCAGATCGCCATGGGGCGCGGCTCTCTGAAACAGAAGATAGACCTGTATTTCACCAATCTCGGGCTGGGGCTGAACCCCTATGGCCTGCGCAAGGCCCGGATGCGCGAGATCATCCATCTCGAAATGAAGAGCGACGACCAGCTTGCCCGCATGGGGCTGAGCCGCGACGACATCCTGCCGCACGTCTTCCGCGACCTGCTGACCGCCTGAGCGGCGCCGGCGCCGGCGCGGAATTTGCCGGTCGGGCTGCTTGACTAATTTCGCGGGGCAGGACAACGCTGCGCCATGTTCGACCTCCGCCCTGTCGCCTATGTCATCGGTCTTCTCGTCGCCACGCTGGGCGCGACCATGTTCCTGCCCATGCTCGTCGATATCGCCGAGGGGCGGGGCGAGTGGCACGTCTTCCTCGAGACCGGCCTCGTGAGCATGCTCACCGGCGGGCTGATCGCGCTGGCCTGTGCCAATGGCGTGAAGGAGGGGCTGACGCTGCAGCAGACCTTCCTGCTGACCGTCGGGGTCTGGGCCGCGCTGCCGCTCTTTGGCGGGCTGCCCTTCATCTTCGGCGCCACCGAGGCGAGCTTTACCGACGCCTATTTCGAGGCCATGTCGGGCCTGACCACCACCGGCTCGACGGTGTTCAGCGGGCTCGATACGCTGCCCAAGGGCCTGCTGCTGTGGCGCGGCATCCTGCAGTGGCTGGGCGGCATCGGCATCATCGTGGTCGCCATGGTGTTCCTGCCCGAGCTGCGGGTGGGCGGCATGCAGGTGTTCCGCTCGGAAGCCTTCGAGACGATGGGCAAGATCCTGCCGCGCGCCACCGAGATCGCCTCGTCGATCTCGACCATCTATGTCGGCCTGACGCTGGCCTGCGCCGTCGCCTACCTGCTGTGCGGCATGAACGCTTTTGACGCCACGGTGCACGCGCTCACCACGATCTCGACCGGCGGATTTGCCAATTACGACGCCAGCTTCGGCACCTTTTCGGGGCCGGCGGAATACGTGGCCTCGGTCTTCATGATCGCCGCCGCGCTGCCCTTCGTGCGCTACGTGCAGATGATGAACGGACATTACACGGCGCTCTGGCGCGACAGCCAGGTGCTGGCCTTTTTCGGCACTATCGCGGTGCTGGTCCTGGTGATGGTGATCGTGCTGGTCTCGATCTTTCCGCATCATCCCGAACAGGCGGCGCGCGAGGCGCTGTTCAACATCACCTCGATCATCTCCGGCACCGGCTATGCCTCGGTAGACTACATGCAGTGGGGCTCGTTCATCATCACGATGTTCTTCTTCATCGGGCTGATCGGCGGCTGCGCCGGCTCCACCGCCTGCTCGGTGAAGATCTTCCGCTACCAGATCCTGTTCGCCTCGATCCGGGTGCAGCTGCGCCGCATCCGCGCCCCGCACGGCGTGTTCACCCCGCGCTTCCAGGGCCGCCCGGTCGATGACGACACGCTGTCCTCGGTGCTGAGCTTCTTCGCCTTCTTCGTGGTCTCGCTGGGCGTGCTGTCGGTGGGGCTCGGGATGACCGGGCTCGACTTCATCACCTCGCTCTCGGGTGCGGCGACGGCGCTGGCCAATGTCGGCCCGGGCCTTGGGGACCAGATCGGCCCGGCGGGCAACTTCGCCGACATCAACGACACGGCCAAGTGGATGCTGGCTTTCGCCATGCTCACCGGCCGGCTCGAGGTGATGGCGGTCTTCACCCTTTTCACGCTGCGTTTCTGGCGCGCCTGAGCCGGCGCGCCAGCGCAACGGCTCAGTGCGGCTCGCCGGCGAGGTGGGTGATGTCGAGCCCGCGGGTATAGACCAGCCCCATCGAATCCCGCAGCACCAGCGGACCTCCGAGGTAGTCCGGCCCGATGCCGGGGCCACGGATCGTCAGGTGCCAGTCGTTGCGGCTCACGCTGTCGGGCAGCAGGTCGAGCGGGTCGATCTCGTCGGTGGCGCCGCCTTCCATGTGGCACACGGTGAACACCTCTCCGCCCTGCGGCGCGTTGCGCAGCGAGACAAACACCGTGCGCCCGTCGATCGGCTCCACGTAGCGGAAATGGTCGTCGTCGCGCAGGTTCTGGCGCAGCCACGGGTTGTTGAGGCGGAACATGCGCAGGCGGCGCATGGCGTTGGTCTGCACCGGGTCGAGCTTCGAGGTCGAGTGCGAGACGTTGCAGTACTCGTGCATGTCATCCATCCACGCCCGCGCGATCTGCTTCAGCCCGCCCACGGTGATCGGCCGCGGGCCGGCCAGCGGCGGCTCCACCGCGTTCAGCAGCGTGGCGATGGTGTTGAGGTCGTAATCCGTCACCTCGACCAGCGCCGGCAGGAACTCGAGGAACCGCGCGAGATCCTCTCGAGTCTCGAAGCCCAGCTCCTTGAGCCAGCGGAAGTTGCCGGGGACCGAGTAGCTGTACTCGTCCACCTGCCACTTGAGCGAGATTGCCTCTTCGGCCACGACCTTGACGCCGTACTTGTCATCCTGATTGCGGATGAAGCCCCAGCTGGCGCGCGCGGTGGCGTTGAGGAAATCCATCGGCACGCCGGGCAGGGCGGCATAGGTGAGGATCGACACGGCGGGGTTGTCATAGGCCTTGTCGAGGATCTCCATCTTGGTCTCGCCAAGCCGGGTGTTGATGTTGAGCTTGGGGTTCACCTGCGTGCCCCGGCGCAGCGTGTCGTGATTGGCGGTGCCCGAGATCCAGTTCGAGCCGCGGGTGAGGATCTCCCACAGGCGCCAGTATTTCGACAGCCAGAAGGTGTAGATGAACGGCGTGTTGTGGGCGAAGGTCAGCGGCCCCCACTGGAACACGTCCGGGTCGGTCTCCTTCTGGCTCTCGATCACCGCGCGGTAATCCGAGCTCAGCTCCCAGTCTTCCTGCGGCCACGGGCGCCCGTCCTCGAAGACGAACCATGGCTGGTAGTCGACGCCGGCCACGTTCTGCACCACGTCCGACATTTCCTGCAGGTAGTCGTCGTCATGGCGCATTTCCTGCGTCGAGACATCCCACCACTTGAAGTCCTGCGCCCCGTCCACGCGCACGCCATCGGCGCCGAAATCCACCTTGCGGCGCTGCAGCTCGAGCAGGATCGCCCGCACGAACGGGTTGTTGTAGTCGAGGTTCTGGCCGTACATGTTCGGCCCGGCGAAGAAATGGCTGTTGAGCGCGTTGAGCCCCTGGTTATCGGAGTGTCCGAACACCACGTCGAGCACCAGCATCTTGGGCCAGCGCGGGAAATTGTGCAGCACCGCGGCGAGGTCGACCAGCTCGTCGGGGCGCGCCGTCTCGAGCAGCACCGGGTTCACCGTCGCCATGCCCGAGATCACGATGTCATAGCCCCAGTTGGTGGTATCGGGCCGCATCAGGTGGGCGGTCACGGTCTCATCGTCGCTTTCGATGTCGGTCCAGAAATCCGGGCCCGCCTCGTAGACGGTGGTGGGCTCGACCGGCAGCAGCTGCACCGCGTCGTAGCCGGCGAACAGCTCTTCGTCAGGCTCGAGCGCGAGGCCGGCGCCGACGCGCACCGCAAGGCGCTCGAACTGGCGGGTCAGCGAGGCCAGCGTGCCGCCGGGCGTCGCGGTGGGCACGTGGACCTGCAGGATCGAGGTCGGCGGGGCAAACTTGTAGGGACCGTCGGCTTTGCGGACCTGCTCGAAATAACCCTTGTCCTGCCGCCGCGCCTGCATCGCCGGCAGATCGTAGATCTCGGCCGGGGAGAAGGCGCCATAGGGCAGCGAGGAGGCGAGCGGATCGAGGATGCGGTGATAGGCGCCCTCCTGATCGCGGTAGACCAGCGCGTAGAAATCGCCGATCTGGTCGCGGCTGCCGGCCCTGAGACCGGTCGCGGCGGCAAAGGTGAAGGCCTCGCAGCGCGCCACCGGCAGCAGCACCCGGTCGAAGCGCACGTCGCCCTGGCTGGCGGTGAGGTCGAGCTCTTCCTGCGGGCGCAGCACCTCGAGGAACACGTCGCCGTCGGCGATGCGCCAATCCTGCAGCTCCGGCGTCCAGAAGCCGAACTCCACCTGTTCGCCATCGACAAGCGCCCCCAGTCGCCGCGCGATCTGCTTGCCGGCGTCAAAGCGGTCGGGGGCGGTGTTGAGCACCTGCTGGCACCACTCGGCGCGCGCCTCGGCGGCGGAAAGGTCGGCGAGGATGGCGGGCGTGTCTGTCATGGTGTCTCGGTCCTGTCTCGTTGCTCATGTGCCACGACCGCGGCCCAAGCGGGCGCGGCGCGGAATGTCTGGCGATCTGCGGGAAGGGGCAATCGGGCGACCCCTCCCGGACGAACCGGCGGGCCGTCCCGCCTGTCCTCCGGTCAACCTAAGGCGCTGAGACCGGTCTGCAACGCCAAAGGCGGGGTTTCGTCGCAAGGCCGGGGCGATGTTTGCGGCAAAGCGCGGTCAGGCAGCACCGGATCGGGCGGCACCGGATCGGGCGGCAGACGATCATGCCCCGGATCAGGCGGCGGCCCTGATGAGCGTTTCGCGCATGAACTCGATCCGGTCCTGTCCCCAGAACCGTTCTCCGTCGACCACGTAGGTCGGCGCGCCGAAGATCCCGGCCGCGATGGCGGACTGCGTGACCGCGTCGGCCTCGTCGCGTATGTGCTCGGCCTCGGCTTCGTGCAGGATGTCATAGGCGGGCAGATCGATCTGGCGCAGCGCCTCGCCAAGGTCGCCGGGATCCGAGATGTTGCGCCCCTCGGCCCAGACCCCGCGCAGGCAGGCGAGCGTCACCGCGTCCTGATCGAGCCCGAGCCGCCCGGTGGCAAGGATCACCCGGCAGGGCAGGCGCACGTCGACCGGATGATGCGCCGGGTTCGGGGTCATGCGCAGGCCGCGCAGCCGTGCCCAGCGGCGCTGGTCCTCGACGCGGTAGCTCTGCCGCGCCTCGCATTGCTCGAGCGGGTGGGTGGTGCCCATCTCGGCATAGACCCGGCGGATGTCGACCGGGTGAAAGCGCACCACGGCGCCAACCTCCGCGGCCAGCGCCATCAGCGCCTGATGACCGAGATAGGTGAACCCGGAGGCTGGTGAGAAGAAATAGTCGATGGTCTTGCGCATGACGCCCCCGGAACTCGAAACTGGCTTCTTACCCTTGATCGGCGGTCCGCGTCGGCGGCCCCGGCTCTGCAGAGCCCCTGACCGGATCATGGCATGAGTGACGCGCAGCAGGCGGCTTTTTGTCAACGAGGGCCGGGCCGGGCGGACGGGTTGCGCCGTGGCAGTCGGGCGATCCGGGCGGAAACGCTCCTGAGCCGCCAGCGAACGCCGAAAATTTGCGCAGATTTGAAACGATTCTGTGACGCCGCGCTCGGCCCCGCTGAGGCATTGCCAGCGTCGGTGCCTTGGCTATGCTCCGCCGCGACAAGGGAGGATTTGTTATGAAGATCGAAGATCGCGTGTTTCTCGTCACGGGGGGCGGCTCGGGCCTCGGCGCGGCGGTGGCCGAGATGCTGGTGGGCGCCGGTGGCCGTGCGGTGCTGCTCGACGTCAACGCCGAGGCCGGTGAGGCCAAGGCCACCGCGCTTGGGGAGGCGGCGCATTTCGTGAAGACCGACGTGACCGATGCGGCGCAGGGCGAGGCGGCGGTGGCCGCGGCGCTCGAGCGCTTCGGGCGGCTCGACGGTCTGGTCAACTGCGCCGGCGTCGCGCCGGGTGAGAAGATCGTCGGGCGCGAGGGCCCGCACGGGCTCGACAGCTTCGCGCGCGCGGTGACGATCAACCTCATCGGCACCTTCAACATGCTGCGGCTGGCGGCGGATGCGATCTCGAAGCAGGACCCGGACGAGGGCGGCGAGCGCGGGGTGATCATCAACACCGCCTCGATCGCGGCGATGGACGGGCAGATCGGGCAGGCGGCCTATGCGGCGTCAAAGGGCGGCGTGGCCTCGCTGACGCTGCCGGCGGCGCGCGAACTGGCGCGGCACGGCATCCGCGTGGTGACCATCGCGCCGGGGATCTTCGGCACGCCGATGATGGCGGGCCTGCCGCAGGAGGTGCAGGACAGCCTCGGCGCCTCGGTGCCGTTCCCGCCACGGCTGGGCGCGCCGGACGAGTACGCGGCGCTGGCGCGGCACATCATCGAGAACCAGATGCTGAACGGCGAGGTGATCCGCCTCGACGGCGCACTGCGGATGGCACCGAAGTAGGGTGGGTTGTTCGGGCGTGTCCCCAGCGCGGAATCAAGGCCGAAGGCCGCCGCGCCATCGTCATGCTGAAAGCATGCCTCTGGCATGACCCGCCCCCCGGGCTGGCGATTTGGTAAGGTCGGCACGACGTGTGGAGGTCCTTCGGACTTGGCCGGGATAAATCGAGAGGCGCGAAGCCCGGATCGCCACCCCGCGGACCGGCGATGACGCGGCGACGTCCCGGCATGGGGAAGTGAGGCTAGCTGAGAGGGACAAGTCACAACGCCCCCGCAAACGCAAACCGCCGCCCCGAGGGGCGGCGGATGTCGTTCACAGCCGAAAGTCGTCTCAGCCGATCTCGGCCAGACGCGCCAGCGCCTGCCGGAGCTTGGCCTCTTCCTCTTCGCGGGCGGCGAGGTTGTCGCGGGTTTCCTCGACCACCTCCTCGGGCGCGCTCTCGACGAACTTGGGGTTCTTCAGACGCCCGCGCAGGCCGCCCAGCTCCTTGCCGAGCTTGGCGATGTTCTTCTCGAGCCGTGCCTTCTCGGCCTCGACGTCGATGATGTCGGCCAGCGGCAGACCGAAGGTCGCCCCGCCCACCGGCACGGTGACGCAGCCCTTGGGGAAGCTGTCGACCCGGGTCAGGCTCTCGAGCCGCGCAAGACGCTTGATCAGCGTCTCGTTGTTGGCCCAGGCTGCTTCGCCCGCGGCGTCGATCTCGGTCACCAGAACCGGCACGTAAAGCCCCACCGGCACGCCCATTTGCGCCCGCGCCGAGCGCACGCCCTCGATCAGCGAGATCACCCAGCGCATCTCGGCATCCGCCGCCGGATCGAGCAGTTCTTGGGTGGTGTAGACCGGCCAGTCGCCATGCACGAGCATCTTCGAGCGCTCGCCCAGCGTGCCCCAGAGCTCTTCGGTGATGAAGGGCATGATCGGGTGCAGCAGGATCAGGCACTGGTCGATGACCCACGACATGGTGGCCTGCGTCTCGGCCCGCGCCGCCTCGTCCTCGCCCTGCAGCAGGGGCTTGGAGAACTCGACATACCAGTCGCAGACCACGCCCCAGACAAAGCCGTAGAGCGACAGCGCCGCGTCGTTGAAGCGATACTCGGCCAGCGCCGCATCGACGGTCTCGCGCACCCGTGCGGTCTCGCCGAGGATCCACTTGTTCACCGTGGCCCGCGGCGCCGGGCGGTCACCGCCAAGGCCCACCGCGCCGTTCATCTCGGCGAAGCGGGCGGCATTCCACAGCTTGGTGCCGAAATTGCGGTAGCCGGCGATGCGCTGCATGTCGAGCTTCAGCACCCCGCCCAGCGAGGCCATGGCAGCGTTGGTGAAGCGCAACGCGTCGGCGCCGTACTCGTCGATGATCTCGAGCGGGTCGACCACGTTGCCGAGCGACTTGGACATCTTCTTGCCCTTGGCGTCGCGCACCAGCCCGTGCAGGTAGACATCCCGGAACGGGATCTCGTCGACCACGGCAAGCTGCATCATCATCATCCGCGCGACCCAGAAGAACAGGATGTCCTGCCCGGTCACCAGGACGCTGGTGGGGAAGAAACGCTCGAGCTCTGCCGTCTTTTCCGGCCAGCCCAGCGTGCCGATCGGCCAGAGCCCGGACGAGAACCACGTGTCCAGCACGTCGGGATCGCGGAACACCGGGATCGCCTGCGGCCGGCGGCGCTGGTCGACGCCGGTGAAATCGGTGCCCTGTTGGAGCAGTGCCGCGAGGTGATCCTCGGCCGCCGCCGCGTCCTCGACCATCAGGAACTCGGCATCCTCGCCGAAGAAGTCGTGCATCTTCTTCAGCGCCTCCTCCTCGGTGGCGGCGCAGAACGAGCGCCACTCGTCGCCGAGACCCGGGGTGTGCCAGACCGGGATCTGGTGGCCCCACCAGAGCTGGCGCGAGATGCACCAGGGCTCGATGTTCTCGAGCCAGTGATAATAGGTCTTCTCGCCGCTCTCGGGCAGGATCCGCACGCGGCCCTCGCGCACGGCATCGAGCGCCGGCCCGACGATCTGCGCGGTGTCGACGAACCACTGGTCGGTGAGCATCGGCTCGATCACCACCTTCGAGCGGTCGCCGAAGGGCTGCATGATCGGCTTGGCCTCCACCAGCGGCACCCACTGGGCGGCCTCGTCGCGGGCCTCGCCGCCCTCTTCGGGCGCCACGGGGGCCTGCGCCGCCGCCTGGCCGAGCCGCGGATCGGTGAGCTCGGTCATCACCGCGAGGCCTTCCTCGGTGATCTCGCGCACCACAGCCTCGCGCGCCTCGAACCGGTCGAGCCCGCGCAGGTGGTCGGGCACGAGGTTGAGCGCGTCGGCCTCGTGCTCGGTGAGCGTCAGCTCGCCGCGGGCGACCTGCTGCGCGGTCTCGGCGGCCTCGGCATAGGCGGTGCCGTCGGCGCGCATGGTGCCGCGGGTGTCCATCAGGCGGTACATCGGGATGCCGCCGCGCTTGGCCACCTGGTAGTCGTTGAAATCATGCGCGCCGGTGATCTTCACCGCGCCCGAGCCGAAGGTCGGATCGGGATACTCGTCGGTGATGATCGGGATCAGGCGGCGGTGCTCCTTCGGCCCCACCGGGATCTCGCAGAGCTGGCCCACGATCGGCGCGTAGCGCTCGTCAGAGGGGTGCACCGCGACCGCGCCGTCGCCCAGCATGGTCTCGGGACGGGTGGTGGCGATCGAGATATAGTCGCGCTCCTCCTCGAAGAGCACGGTGCCGTCCTCGTCCTTCTCCACGTAGGTGTAGGTGGCGCCGCCCGCCAGCGGGTACTTGAAGTGCCACATGTGGCCGGGCACCTCGATGTTCTCGACCTCGAGATCCGAGATCGCGGTCTCGAAATGCGGGTCCCAGTTGACCAGCCGCTTGCCGCGGTAGATCAGGCCCTTCTCGTACATGTCGACGAAGACCTTGATCACCGCGTCGTGGAAGTTGCCCTCCTCGCCCGCCGGTGCGCCCTCGGCGCCCGACATGGTGAAGGCGTTGCGCGACCAGTCGCAGGACGCGCCGAGCCGCTTGAGCTGGTTGATGATGGTGCCGCCAGACTGCTGCTTCCATTCCCAGATCTTCGCGGTAAAGGCCTCGCGGCCCATCTCGCGCCGGGTGGCGTTGGCCGGATCCTTGGCCAGCTCGCGCTCGACCACCATCTGCGTGGCGATGCCGGCATGGTCCTGCCCGGGCTGCCACAGCGTGTCGAAGCCACGCATCCGGTGCCAGCGCACGAGGATGTCCTGCAGCGTATTGTTGAAGGCGTGGCCCATGTGCAGCGAGCCTGTCACGTTGGGCGGCGGGATCATGATGCTGAAGCTCTCGTCGCGCGAGGCGTTGGCCCCGGCGTCGAAGGCGCCCGCCTTCTCCCACGCTTCGTAGATGCGCGCCTCCGCGGCGGCCGCGTCAAAGGTCTTTTCCATCGCCATGGGTCGTCTTCCCGTGCCTGCATGCATTGTTCTGCCTCGTCTACCCGCTGGCGGGGCAAAGGGAAAGGCTGCACGTCCCGCGCCGCGCCCCCGGTTTCTTCTGGCCGAAAATATCCCGGGGAGTCCGCGCGCCCCGCGCGGACGGGGCAGAGCCCCGCATTCGCTCGCCACACGCACGCCGCGTCGGCGCAGGGGCCCTAAAACGCAAAAACGGCGGCGCCCGGGAGGAGGAGGGGCACCGCCGTCTGATCATTCCGACAGCCCGGGGAGGAGGAGAGGGCTGCGGAAACCGGCTGGACCATCGCGGTCCGAATGGGAGGTGCGGCGGGATCAGGGAGGAGGAGAGATCCCGCCGCGTATCGAAGGCCCCAGGGAGGAGGAGAGGGGCTCCGAAACTGTCGGGCGCATGGCCCGGATATAGGGTGCGACGGTGCCAGGGAGGAGGAGAGGCACCGCCGCGTATCGAAGGCCCCAGGGAGGAGGAGAGGGGCTCCGAAACTGTCGGGCACATGGCCCGGATGTTGGGACGCGGCGGGATCAGGGAGGAGGAGAGATCCCGCCGCTCATCGAAGGCCCCAGGGAGGAGGAGAGGGGCTCCGAACTGTCGGGCGCATGGCCCTTTTGTCTTTGCGGCGGCGACCTCGGGAGGAGGAGGGAGGTCGCCGCCGGGCTCGATGCGCTCAGGGAGGAGGAGGAGAGCGCCTCGAGGAAACTGTGATCAGGCCTCGTAGGCGGCCTGGTAGGCGATCCGGCGGATCATCGAGCGGTGCAGCCCGAGATCGCTCAGTTCGCGGTTGCTCAGCTGACCGAGCTCGCGCAGCGTCTCGCGGTAGAGACGGCGACGGGCATTGCGCTCGCGCAGCGAGGCGATCATGTCGGCGAAGAAGCCGTTCGAGCCTTGGGTGCTGGTGTCGGTTGCGTATGCCATGTTCGTTGCTAGCCTGTGTTCGAGTATCTGTGTGTGTATCGCTGTGTTGGCCCTAACATGTGGCAAATGCTGCGACTGCACAATCCTGCCATATCTCAATGCCGCTATGCAGCATCTGCATGGGCCGGCTGAGGGAGAGCTAAGCGAAAGCAACGCGTTAAGCGTAACAATTAAGCGGGCTGTGTACGAGCGTTGCGCGCAGAGCAACGTGACGCTACGTCGGTCTGCAGAAATGGAAAGGATAGACCATGTCCCCGACACAAGAGGCGGTGAAGGCAGAGCTTGCGCGGCTGGATCTGCCCGACGGCGGAAACCTGATTTCCCGAGACATGATTCGAGCTTTGAGCATCGAGGGCGGCGCGGTGCGCTTCGTCATCGAGGCGCCCTCGCCGGAGATGGCCAAGCACATGGAGCCGTTGCGCGCCGCCGCCGAGCGCGCCGTGATGGCGCTCGAGGGCGTCTCTTCCGCCAGCGCCGCGCTCACCGCGCATGGCCCGGCGGCGAAGGCACCCTCGCTCAAGATCGGCGGCCATGCCAAGCCGCAGGAGGGAAAGATGAACCCGCCCGGCGTGAAGGCGGTGATCGCCATCGGCTCGGGCAAGGGCGGGGTCGGCAAGTCCACGGTGTCGTCGAACCTCGCGGTGGCGCTGGCGCGGGCGGGCAAGAAGGTGGGCCTGCTCGATGCCGACATCCACGGCCCGTCGCAGCCGCGCATGTTCGGAATCTCGAAGCGCCCGGCCAGCCCGGACGGTAAGACCATCATCCCGCTTCAGGCGCATGGCGTGACGCTCATGTCGATCGGCTTCATGCTGCCCGAGGACAAGGCGGTGGTCTGGCGCGGGCCGATGCTGATGGGGGCGCTGCAGCAGATGATGATGCAGGTCGAGTGGGGCGAGCTCGACGTGCTGCTCGTCGACCTGCCGCCGGGCACCGGCGACGTGCAGCTCTCGCTCGGACAGAAGAGCGAACTGGCGGGCGCCATCGTGGTCTCGACGCCACAGGACGTGGCGATGATCGACGCCCGCAAGGCGCTCGACGCGTTCGACACGCTGAAGGTGCCGGTTCTGGGACTGATCGAGAACATGTCGATGTTCGTCTGCCCCGATTGCGGCTTCGAGGCGCATCTCTTCGGGCAGGGCGGCGTCGCGGCCGAGGCCGAGAAGCTGGGCCTGCCGGTGCTGGCGCAGCTCCCCATCGACCTCGACACCCGCATCGGCGGCGACGAGGGCCGTCCCGTGGCGCTGGGTGACGGGGTCATGGCGCAGGCCTACGCGACGCTGGCCGACCGTTTCATCAAGGGCGGGATCGTTTGAGGCGGCGTCCCCGCGGGGACACTCTATATATACGCGCCGAGTTCGGTGGGCGGGAGCGGCTGCGCTTTCGGTTCCGTGCGGGCGGAGCTGCGCTTTGAAGAGAAGTGAGGGGGGCTCTGCCCCCTGTCGCACCGGAGGTGCGCCGATAGAAGAGAAGGAGGGGGCTCTGCCCCCTCTTGGCGCTGTGCACCAATTCACCCCCGAGGTATTTTTGAACCAAAGAAGACGGGGCGGGGTGGCGTGGGCCGGCCTAGCCGCGGCGGTCGAGCTTGGTGGTCAGGTGGATCAGGCTTTCCGAGCTCTTCACCCCGCGCGCCTCGGCGACGCGGTCGAGGGCGGCATCGAGCGCCTCGGTCGAGGCGGCGCAGACGATCACCATCAGGTCGACCCGGCCAGAGGTGGTGTGCACCGCCTCCACCTCCGGCATCTGCCGCAGCCGGGCCAGAACGTCGGCCTGAGAGCGCGGCTCGATGCAGACCAGCACCGTGGCGCGGATCGCCTCCTTCAGCGCCGGGCCGCGGCGAATGGTGAAACCGGCAATGGCGCCGCGCTGGATCAGCCGCTCGATCCGGGCCTGCACCGTGGTGCGCGCCAGCCCGAGCCGTCGCGCAAGATCCGAAACCGGCATGCGCGCGTCCGTGGAGAGCAGCGACACGAGGGCGCGGTCGGTTTCGTCGATATGCGGGGAAGGCTGGTCGAATTGTTTCATATCAGGCTCAAAATGACAGTTCTGCCGGGCGAAATCGAGTCTCCTGACGCGCAAACTGAAGAAAAGTGCAAACAGGAGGTGTTTTCATGGGGATCGAGCAGGCCCTGTTTCCGTCGCCCGAAACGTGGCTCGCGCGCGAGCGGCCCGACGAGCCGGTGTTCTTTTTCTGCCCGCGGCGGCTGGACGAGGTGGCCGGGCGGTTTCTGAACGGGTTCCCGGGGCTGGTGAGCTACGCGGTCAAGGCCAACCCGCACCCGGAGATGGTCGAGGGGCTCTGGCGCGCGGGCCTGCGGGTCTTCGACGTGGCCTCTCCGGCGGAGATGGCGCTGGTGCGGGCGCGCTGCCCCGGGGCCGTGCTGCATTACCACAACCCGGTGCGCTCGCAGGCCGAGGTCATGGCGGGGCTGGCGCATCGCTGCGTGTCGTGGTCGGTGGACCGGATGAGCGAGCTCGAGAAGCTTGCCGCGCTGCCGGCGGGCACCGAGATCGCGGTGCGGCTGAAGCTGCCGGTGGCCGGTGCGGCCTATGATTTCGGCGCCAAGTTCGGGGCCGATCCGGCCGGCGCGGTGGCGCTCTTGCGGCGGGTGGCCGCGATGGGGCTGACGCCGTCGCTGACCTTCCATCCCGGCACGCAATGCCGCAGCGCCGAGCCCTGGGCGCGCTACATCCACGCCGCGGCCGAGGTGGCGCGCGAGGCGGGCGTCACGTTGCACCGGCTGAACGTGGGCGGCGGTTTCCCGAGCGACCGGGGCGAGGGGTCTCCCGATCTCGAGACCATCTTCGCCACCATCGGGCGCGCCACGCGCGAGGCCTTCGAGACGCCGCCGGCGCTGGTCTGCGAGTCGGGCCGGGGGCTCTGCGCCGAGGCCGTCATGCTGGCACTGAAGGTCAAGGCGGTGGAGGCGGAGGCGGTTTTCGTCAATGACGGCATCTATGGCGGCATGGCCGAGTGGCGCGATCTGGGGATGGCGGGACGCGTGCGGGTGGTCGACCCGGCGGGGCGGCTGCGGGACGGGCGCGCGCAGCCGCGCATCGTCTTTGGCCCGACCTGCGACAGCCTTGACCGCCTGCCCGAGCCGATGGCGCTTCCGGCGGCGATCGCGGAGGGCGACTTCGTGATCTGCGAGGGCATGGGCGCCTATTCCGGGGCGCTGGTCACCGGGTTCAACGGCTACGGCGCGCGCAGGGTGGTGCGGATGTCGGCGGCCTGCTGAGAATTCCCGTCCTCGCGCTGGACACTTCGGTGGCTGAGCGCCACTCTGCGCCTCAGAGGACCAGCCAAGCGCGAGGACGGGATATGGAAAAGTTCGGCAAGAGCCAGTCATTAAAGCGCAGCGAGGACGTGCGCTTTCTCACCGGGCATGGCCGTTACATCGACGACATCGCCCCCGATGGCGCGTTGCACGGCTTCGTGCTGCGCTCGCCGGTGGCCCATGCCACCATCACCGCGCTCGATGTCAGCGCGGCGCGCGAGGCCGAGGGCGTGGCACTGGTGCTGACCGTGGACGACCTGCTCGAGGCGGGGATGGACATTCGCATGGGCGGCACCGTGCTGACCAATCGCGACGGCTCGAAGGCGGCCGAGCCCGAGCGCCCGATGCTGGCGCGCGGCAAGCTGCGCCATGTGGGCGAGCCGGTGGCGCTGGTGGTGGCCGAGACCCTGCAGCAGGCCCGCGACGCGGCCGAGCTGATCGAGCTCGATTACGACGACCTGCCGGCCCATGTCGAGGTCTGCGCCGGCGGCGAGACCATCCACCCCGAGGCGCCCGACAACCGCGCCTTCGACTGGGGCATGGGCGACGAGGCGGCGACAGCCGAGGCCTTCGACAAGGCGGCCCGCGTGGTGCGGCTCGAGGTCGACGACAACCGGGTGATCGTCAACGCCATGGAAGGCCGCGGCTGCTATGCCGAGTGGGACGGCGCCCGGCTGCACGTGGCGTTCAACGGGCAGGGGGTCTGGGGGCTCAAGGGCGATCTGGCCGGGGCCATGGGGCTCGATTCGGAGGCCGTGCGCATCACCAACCCCGACGTGGGTGGCGGCTTCGGCATGAAGGCGGCCTCGTACCCGGAGTATTTCGTGCTGGCGCAGGCGGCGCGGGTGCTCGGCAAGCCGGTGCGCTGGATCTCGGAGCGCACCGAGGGGATGCTCTCGGACCATGCCGGGCGCGACCTGACCACCATGGCCGAGCTGGCCTTCGATGCCGATCACCGCATCCTCGGCTACCGCATCCACACCATGTGCAACCTCGGGGCCTACAACTCGGGCTTCGGCCAGCCGATCCAGACGCTGCTGTTCTCCAAGGTGCTGACCGGGACATACGACATCCCCACCGCCTACATGCGGGTCGAGGGGTTCTATACCAACACCACGCAGGTCGATGCCTATCGCGGCGCCGGCCGGCCCGAGGCGATCTACGTGCTCGAGCGGGTGATGGACCGCGCGGCGCGCGAGCTCGGGCTCGATCCGATCGAGCTGCGCAAGATCAACTTCATCAAGGATTTCCCCTACAAGACCGTGACCGGCGAGACCTATGACGTGGGCGATTTCCCCCGCGTGCTGGATCACGCCATCGCGGACGCCGACGTGGCGGGCTTTGCCGCGCGCAAGGCCGAGAGCGCGGCGCAGGGCAAGCTGCGCGGGCTGGGGCTGTGCTTCTACATCGAATCGATTCTCGGCGACCCGGCCGAGGATGTGCGGGTCGAGTTCACCGAAGACGGCGGCGCGGTGATCTATGTCGGCACGCAGTCGAACGGGCAGGGGCACGAGACGGTGTTCGCCAAGTTCCTCAGCGATCACTCCGGCATTCCCTTCGACAAGATCGCCTTCGTGCAGGGCGACAGTGACCTGATCGCCCGCGGCGGCGGCACCGGCGGGTCGCGCTCGGTGACCACGCAGGCCAACGTGACGCTGTCCTGCGTGCGCCAGATGGTCGATGGATTCTCGGCCTTCCTCGCCGAGGAGATGGGGGTCGAGGCGGCCGAGGTTCGGTTCGACGACGAGCGCTTCCGGGCCGAGGGCTCGAACCTGACGCCGACCATGCTGGAGGTGGCCGAGCTGGCCCGCGCCAAGGGCCGCGAGGACCTGCTCAGCTGGTCGGCCCGCGACCAGATCGGGGCCCGCTCCTATCCCAACGGGGCGCATTTCGCCGAGGTCGAGATCGACGTCGAGACCGGCGTCACCGAGGTGGTCAAATACACCGTGGTCGACGATTTCGGAAATCTCATCAACCCGATGCTGGCCGAGGGGCAGGTGCATGGCGGGGTGGCGCAGGGGCTGGGGCAGGCGCTGTGCGAGCGCACGGTGTTCGACGAGGACGGCCAGCTGCTCTCGGCCAGCTTCATGGACTATGCCATGCCGCGGGCCGACGACATGCCGTGGGTCAAGTTCGACGTCGAGCCGGTGCCATCGACCGGCAACCCGATGGGGATGAAGGGCTGCGGCGAGGCCGGCACGGTGGGCGCGCTGGCGGCGGTGTCGAACGCCATGCAGGACGCGCTCTGGGAGAAAGGCGTGAAGCAGGTCGACATGCCCTTCACGCCGATGCGGGTCTGGAGCCTGCTGCAGGGCGCGCCGCTGGCGGCGGAATGACAGCTCGTCGGATCCGGGCGGTGAGTGGCGTCAAGCGGTTTGTTCACGCTTCCTTGAGGGAGTTTGCAATTGTGGTTTTTGCGCCCATATCCCTTACAGGATCGCGGAGACGGAACCTTCGCGACGCCTTCACTGTCCCTCGTTCCGCACTTGCGCCCAAGGTTTTCCTTGGGCGCTTTTTCTTTGCGCGCTTGCCGCCTAGGGTGAGGCCGTGAAGGGGATGCCATGACCTATACCGACGCGTTTCTGAAATCCGTCCTGGCCCGCAGCAAGGTGATCGCCGTGGTCGGCGTGTCGCTGAACCCCGTGCGGCCGAGCTACTACGTGGCGCGCTACCTCAGCCTGCGCGGCTTCCGGGTGATCGGGGTCAATCCCGGCCATGCGGGCGCGATGCTCTTCGGCGAGGAGGTGCGCGGGTCGATCGAGGCGCTTCCGGCAGAGGTCGACATGGTCGACATCTTCCGCCGCTCCGAGGCGGTGCCGGGGATCGTCGAGGACGCGCTGGCGCACCTGCCGGGGCTCAGGACGGTGTGGATGCAGATCGGCGTCGAGCACGCGGCGGCCGCCGCG
>Ga0114904_1000393_pt1 | contig 24614 bp, 25 predicted proteins | sample MalvirDeepMed_s6_FD_83498 | JGI IMG/M metagenome (GOLD analysis project Ga0114904, IMG submission 83498) | Marine viral communities from the Global Malaspina Expedition - Malaspina viral metaG DeepMed_s6 | ecosystem: Environmental > Aquatic > Marine > Oceanic | place: Mediterranean Sea... | reverse complement strand
GCGCATCGAGATGCGCGACACCCCGATCGATGTGATCCTGATCGAGCCCGGCCCGATCACCTCGCGCATCCGGGCGAACTCGGTGCCACATTTCGAGACATGGATCGACTGGCGCGCCTCGCCGCGCGCGCGGCAATACGAGACCTCGCTGCTCAAGCGGCTCTATCCCGCGCCCTCGAAGGATCAGTTCGAGCTTCCGCCCTCGGCGGTGACCGAGAAGCTCGTTCACGCGCTGGAGCACTCCCGCCCCAAACCTCGCTACTACGTGACCGTCCCGACCCACGTGATGGGGCGTCTGCGGCGGCTCCTGCCGACCCGCGCGCTGGATGCGCTGATCGACCGCGCCCGATAACCGGTTCGCTTTTTGCGCCCGAGCGGCTATGTCACGGACAAAGCCCCGGAGGAGGTGACAATGAAAGACGATCCGCTGTTCATCGTGATGGCCATCGCCATGCTCGTGGTGGTCGGTATCCTGTTGTTCGGCATCGGCACCTTTGCCCGAGGCGGCGAGTTCAACAAGAAATACGCGAACAAGGCGATGCGCTGGCGCATCATCGCGCAGTTCCTTGCGGTGGTGCTGATCATCCTGTTCGTGCTGATCCGCGGAGGAAGCTGAGCATGGTTGTTCTGAGCAAGATCTACACCCGCACCGGCGACAAAGGCGATACCGCGCTGGTCGACGGCACCCGCGTGCCCAAGTTCAACGCGCGGGTCGAGGCTTATGGCACCGCCGACGAGCTCAACGCGGTGCTGGGGGTGACCCGGCTGCACGCCGATGCCGATCTCGACGCCGCATTGTCGCGGATCCAGAACGATCTCTTCGATCTCGGCGCCGATCTCGGCCGGCCCGACATGGCGAAGGATGCCGAGGCCGGCTATCCTGTGCTGCGCATGGTGGCGCGGCAGGTGGACCGGCTCGAGGAAGAGATCGACGCGATGAATGCCCGGCTCGAGCCGCTGCGCAGCTTCGTTCTGCCGGGCGGGTCGGCGGTCTCTGCGCATCTCCACCAGTGCCGCACCGTGGCCCGCCGCGCCGAACGCCGCGCGGTGGAGCTCGCCTCGATCGAGGAGGTCAACGAGCACGCGGTGAAATACCTCAACCGCCTCAGCGACTGGTTCTTCGTCGCCTCGCGCATCGCCAATGACGACGGCAAGGCAGATGTGTTGTGGGTTCCGGGAGCGAACCGCTGACAAGCGGCGGGGCGTCCAGTGGACGGCCCGGCTCCCGGAAGCGCCGTCAGGCGCCGGCCCGGAGGGCGGGAGCGAACCGCTGACAAGCGGCGGGGCGTCGGGTGGACGGCCCGGCTCCCGGAAGCGCCGTCAGGCGCCGGCCCTGAGGGCGGGAGCGAACCGCTGACAAGCGGCGGGGGCGTCCGGTGGACGGCCCGGCCGGGCTTGCCGACGTGTGATGGGACCTATTTGGGCAACAGCAACCGCTCGAGGCTGCGCGCCATCACCCGCGCGCTGTCGAGCATGTCGGTGACGCCAACCCATTCATCGGGCTTGTGCGCCAGTTCGAGCACACCTGGCCCGTAGGCGATGCAGTTCTTCAGCCTGCCGATGCGGTCGATGTGCTTCTGGTCGTAACTGCCGGGCGAGGCGACGTAAGTGGCCTCGGCGCCCAGTTCCTCGCGGATCGCCTCGGTCACCGTGGTCACCACCGGCGCATCGCGGTCGGTCATCGAGGGAATCACGCGGTTGAGCTCGCGGATCTCGTAGTCGAAGTTCTCGCGCCGCGCCTTGAGGTCCTCGAGCAGCGCCACCACTTCGTCGCGCACCCCGTCGGCGGTCTCCTCGATCAGGAAGCGCCGGTCGATCACGATGCGGCAGCTGTCGGGCACGCAATGGGCCGGCAGACCGTCGAACTCCGGCGGGTTCTCGGGCTGGCCGCCATGGATCGCGTTGATGTTCATCGTCGACTGCCGGGCGCCCTCGGGAACAACCGGCATCTCGGTGTGTCGCGCGGCCATCGCCGGGAACAGCCGCTCCTCGAACGCCGCCAGCACCGCGCCCATGTGGCGCACGGCGCAGTCGCCGAGAAAGGGCATGGAGCCGTGGGCGATCTCGCCCTTGGTCTCGATCTCGGCCCACCAGCCGCCGCGATGGCCGAGGCAGATGCGGTCCTTGTTGAGCGGCTCGGGGATGATCACGTGCTGCACCCGCTCGGGGGCGAACCAGCCCTTTTCCGCCAGATAGGCCACGCCGCCATAGCCGCCGGATTCCTCGTCCGCCGTGGCGCTGATCTCGATGGCGCCGGCATAGTCGGGATGGGCCTCGATGAAGGCCTCGGCGGCGATCACCGAGGCGGCGAGCCCGCCCTTCATGTCGCAGGCGCCGCGGCCAAAGATGCGGTCGCCCTCGAGCTCCGCGCCGAACGGGTCGCGGGTCCAGCCATGGCCGACCTCGACCACGTCGTGATGCGAGTTGAAATGCACGCAGTCGCCGGGGCGGGTGCCTTCGTGGCGGGCGACGAGGTTCCAGCGCGGGTAGCGCGCGCTGTCGCCGGGTGCGCCTTCGGCACGAACCAGGTCGCAGGCGAAGCCGCGGGCGGCGAGCCGGGTCTTCAGCAGGTCGCAGATCGCGCGGTAGTTCTCGCCGGGCGGGTTCAGGGTCGGGATGCGGATCAGCGCCTGCGTCAGCGCGATCAGCTCGTCGCGCCTGGCCTCGATCCGCCGGGAAAGGCTGTCACTCATGACGCCACTGTTCCCGGGATCGGCGCTTGGCGCAAGGGCGATGCGGCCCGTGTTGCAACGAGGAATTTTCTGCGAAAATTCCTTTTCCCGGCAGGCGGGACAAGAAAATTCGGACGAATTTTCTTGGGCGTCGCGGTCAGCGCAGTTGCGGGGCCGGGCCGAGGGGCAGGATGCCAAGCCACGTCCGGCGGTCGCGGAACTCGAAGGTCACGTCGATGGTATCGCGCCGCCCGGAGAGCCCGGCGATCAGCTGCGCACCGCCCTCGATCAGCGCCAGAAGCTCCTCGGGCACGCGCCCGGCGCGGCGCTCGGCCTCGATGGCCTCTGCCATGTTTTCCACCCGGAGCGAGAGTTCGCCCTCGGGGTAGCCGTCCTCGTCCACGTCCATCTCGCCGGTGGCGGCGAGGCGCAGCGCGTCCTTTCCGATCTCGGCCCGGGCGATCTCGATCCGGGTGAACCGCGGTTCGCCGGCGGCGCCGAGCGACAGCGGCTCGGCCAGCGTCACATGCGCGTCGAGCTCCAGCCCGTCCTCGCTGCCGCCGGGCAGGGCGGCACCGCCGGTGGCGATGCCCTCGGCATTGACGGCAATGCGGTAGCGGCGATCGCTGTCCTCGGTATGGCCGATCGCGGCGGTCAGATCGCGCAGAGCCAGCGGCGCCTCGCCCGAGATGTTGAGCAGCGCCGCCTCGGCATTGGCGCGCAGCAACAGGTCGCCGTCGCGCACGAGGCTGGCGCGCAAGCCCTCGGAGGTGATCTCGTGGCGGGCCCCGTCGCGGGTCAGGACCTGTGTCTCCGGGAAGGCCACGATGACGTGGTCGCGGTTGTAGACCACCTGCAGCACCTGCAGGAGCGGGGCCTCCCAGACGGTTTCGGTCTCGGGGTCGCCGAGCACCAGCCCGGTGAACGTGGTGTCGATCCGGTTGGGAAAGCCGCGCACCGCCAGATCCTCGTAGGAGGCCGCCCAGCCGTCAGCGCGCTGGCCGTCGAACCAAGCCTCGATGGCGCTGCGCTGCATCCAGGCCGACCAGCCCCAATAGGCCGACCAGGCCAGCGCCGCCGCGATCACCAGTAGTGTCAGACGTTTCACCGCGGCTCCCCCCTTTTCCGGACACGCCCGATGGTGTTTACAGCCCGCCAAAGGAAAGGACCAGAACCATGGCGCTATGGGTCTTCGGCTACGGCTCGCTCTTGTGGAACCCCGGATTCGAGGTGGCGGAGGCGGCGCAGGCCAGCCTGCCGGACTATCACCGCAGCTTCTGCATGCGCTCGATCCACCACCGCGGCAGCGAGGCCGAGCCCGGCCTCGTGCTGGCGCTCGACGAGCAGCCCGGCGCGCTCTGCGAGGGGCTGGCGCTGCGCGCCGCCGACGGCACGGAAGAGGCAACCATCGCCTACCTGCGCGAGCGAGAGCTGATCTCTTCGGCCTATCTCGAGAAGAGACTCGACGTCGATCTGCAGGACGGCCGCAGGGTCGAGGCGGTGACCTACGTGATTGACGCCGCCCACGTGCAGTATTGTGGCGGGCTGCCGCTCGAGGAGCAGGCAGGCATCATCGCGCGCGCCGTGGGCGGGCGAGGTCCGAACACCGAGTATCTCTACAATACCGCCGCGCATCTCGACGAATTGGGCATACCCGATGCGGAACTGCACTGGTTGCGGGACCGAGTTCGGCAGCTTGTGGATAACGACTTGGCTTGATGCGGCCCCCGCAATAGGGTCGGGCCAACGCGAACCACTCCGTCAGGGACTTAGATGCACAAGGCCGATTTCGAGGCAGAACCGCATTTCAGCCAGCCGTTCCGCCAGATCGCCATGATGCTGGTGGTGCTCGGCCTGTGCGGCGCCGGCGGCTTCGTGGCGCTGCCGCGGGTGCTTCCGGTGATCGAGGCCAACCCGTGGCTCAACGGCTTCATCATCTTCGTCTTCTTTCTCGGGGTCGTGGCCTGCTTCCTGCAGGTGGCGCAGCTGATCCAGTCTGTGCGCTGGATCGAGCATTTCGTCACCGACCGCGATGCCGGAAATCGCCCGCCACGCCTGCTGGCGCCGCTTGCCGCGCTGCTGCGCCGCCGCGACCGCCGGCTGCAGATCACCACCAGCTCGACCCGCTCGATCCTCGATTCGGTCGCCACGCGGATCGACGAGGCGCGCGAGATCACCCGCTACCTGGTCTCGCTGCTGATCTTTCTCGGCCTGCTCGGAACCTTCTACGGCCTCGCCACCACCGTGCCGGCGCTGGTCGACACCATCCGCAGCCTCGCGCCCAGCGAAGGCGAGACCAACATGGAGGTGTTCACCCGCCTGATGTCGGGGCTGGAAAGCCAGCTTGGCGGGATGGGCGTGGCCTTTGCCTCCTCGTTGCTCGGCCTCGCGGGATCGCTGATCGTGGGCCTGCTCGAGCTTTTCGCCGGGCATGGCCAGAACCGGTTCTACCGCGAGCTCGAGGAATGGCTCAGCACCATCACCAAGCTCAGCTTCTCGGGCGACGGCGAACAGGCGAGCGACACCGGCATCGTCGAGCAGGTGCTCGACCAGATGACCGACCAGATGGAGCGGCTCACGCTGATGTTCTCGCGCGCGCAGGAGGGCCAGAACGAGGTCGACGCCCGGCTCGGGCAGCTGGCGGATTCCGTCGAGCGCATGACCGAGCGGCTCGAGGCGACGGCGCCCTCGGCCAATTCCCTGGCCCGCATCGCCGAGGGGCAGGAGCGGCTGGCCGAGGTGCTGGCCGAGCGAGAGACCTCCGAGGGGCTCGACGCCGAGAGCCGGATGCGCCTGCGCTCGATCGACGTGCAGATGCTGCGTCTGCTCGAGGAGGTCGCCGCCGGTCGGCAGGAGAGCATGGCCGAGCTGCGCACCGATCTTGCGGCGCTGAACCGGACGCTGACCAAGCTCTCGCACGCGCCGCAGGCGCAGCCGCAATCGGTGACCATCCGCCCGGTGCGCCCCGGCGGTTCCGGTGGCACCGGCGGCAAGAGCGGGGCCTGATCCATGTCGCTGTCGCGACGCACCGGGGCACGCTTTCAGGCCAATATCTGGCCCGGCTTCGTCGATGCCATGACCGGCCTCCTGCTGGTGCTGATGTTCGTGCTCACCATCTTCATGGTGATCCAGTCGGTGCTGCGCGACACCATCAGCGGGCAGGAAGGCGAGCTTGACCGGCTGTCCTCGGAGATCAGCGAGCTGTCGCGCAGCCTCGGGCTGCAAGAGCGTCGCAACACCGCGCTGACCACCCGCATCGGCGAGCTCGAGACCACCATCGACGATGCCGAGACCCGCCTGTCCGAGCAGCAGAGCCTCATCGCCTCGCTCACCGCCACCCGCGACCGGCAGGCAGAGGAGCTCACCGCCGCCGCGAGCCGGATTTCCAGCTTCGAGGAACAGGTCGCGTCGTTGCTGGCCGACCGCGACGCCGCCGAGAGCGAGATCGCGTCCCTCAACGCCACGCAGGAAGAGCTCGAGGCCGCTCGGGCCGAGCTGACCTCCGAGCGCGATGCGCTCGATCTGGCGCTGGCGCAGGCACGCAGCGAGGTCGACGCACAGGCGGAGGCGGCGCGGCTCGCCGCCGCCCGCCGCGAGGCGCTGCAGGCGCTGGTCGAGGATCTGCGGGCCGACGCCGCGGACCGCGATGCGCAGATCGGCGGGCTGTCGTCGCAGGTCGAAGAGCTTCAGGCCGAGCTGAGCGAGGAAGAGGCACAGCGGCTGGCCGAGGCCGAGGCCGCCGCCGCCCTGCGCGAGCGGCTGGAGAATGCCGACAGCGAACTCACCGCGATGACCATGGCGCTGGAGGAGCAGCGCCGTCGCGCCGAGGAGACTCTGACGCTTCTGGCAGCGGCCCGCGACGCCGAGGAGGATCTCGACGCCCGGCTCGCTGCCGCGCTCTTGCGGCAGGACGAAACCGAGGCGGCGCTGCAGCGTGCCCGCGACGCGGCCGGCAATGCCGAGAGCTTGCAGGAGGATCTGGCCCAGGCGCAGGCCACCGCCGAGGACCTGCGCAGCCGGCTCGCGGCGCTGCTCGAAGAGCAGGGCGCGGCCGAAATCACCGAGGAAGAGCTGCGCGATCGCCTGACCGCGGCACTGGCGGCGCAGAAAGCCGCCGAGGCCGAAGCCGGTGCGCGGCTGAGCGAGGCCGAACAGCGCGCGGCGCTGCTCTCGGAGGCGCGCAGCGAGCTGAGCCAGACCGAGGCGCGCGCCAGCGAGGCCGAGCGCCAGCGCGAGCTGCTCAACCAGCAGGTTGCGGCGCTGCGATCGCAGCTGTCGCAGCTTCAGGGCCTGCTCGACGAGGCGCGCGAGAGCGACGCCGAGGCGCAGGTCCAGCTGCAGAATCTCGGCTCCGAGCTCAACGCCGCGCTGGCGCGGGTCGCCGCGGAGGAACGGCGGCGCCGCCAGCTCGAGGAAGAGGAACGCCGCCGGCTCGAGGCAGAGGCCGAGGATCTCGAGCGTTACCGCTCTGAGTTCTTCGGGCGTTTGCGCGAGGTGATCGGCGACCAGGACGGCATCCGCATCGAGGGCGACCGCTTCGTGTTCTCTTCGGAGGTGCTGTTTGCGCCGGGCGAGGCGAGCCTTTCGCCGCTCGGCGAGGGCGAGATCGCCAATATCGCGGATATCCTGCAGCGGGTGATGTCGGACATCCCGCCGGGCATCGACTGGATCCTGCGCGTCGACGGCCATACCGACGACACGCCGCTGCGCCCCGGCGCGCGCTTTGCCGACAACTGGGAGCTCAGCCAGGCCCGCGCGCTGTCGGTGGTGCGCTTCCTCGTCGAGGAGATGGGCATCCCGCCGCAGCGACTCTCGGCCAACGGCTTTGGCGAATATCAGCCCGTGGACCCCGCCGACACGCCCGAGGCGCGCGCGCAGAACCGGCGCATCGAGCTCAAGCTCACCGAACGCTGATCAAGGGCCAAGAATTTTAGCTAAAATTCTTGGCCGAGGTCCGCCCGCGGCAGGTCTGGCAAAATGGGCCCGCCCATGCCAGAAGCGCCGCCAACGCTCAGGAGGCCGCGCCCATGTTCATTCTATCGCTCATCGCCCGTCCCGGCACGCTCGAGACCGCTCTGGTGTCGTCGCTGCGCAATGCCACCGGGGGAGGCGCGGCGGTCTGGCTGTCGCTGGGCGAAGCGGCGGAGTTTCCGCTCGATCACGTGCCGTCCAATCTCGAGGAGCTGCGCGCGGCGGTGGCCGATCAGGCCGACCTGAACCTTCTGCCGGCGCTGGGACGTCGCAAGACCATGCTGCTGGCCGACATGGATTCGACGATGATCCAGCAGGAATGCATCGACGAGCTGGCCGAAGAGGCTGGTGTCGGCGCGCATGTGAAAGAGATCACCGCGCGGGCGATGAATGGCGAGCTCGATTTCGAGGGCGCGCTGACCGAGCGCGTGGCCCTGCTCAGGGACCTGCCCGAGACGGTGATCGACCGGGTGCTCGAGACCCGCATCACGCTGATGCCGGGCGGGCGCGACCTGGTGGCCACGATGAAGTCCAATGGCGGTTACGCGGCGCTGGTCTCGGGCGGCTTCACCGCCTTCACCGCCAAGGTGGCTGGGCTGGTGGGCTTCGACGAGAACCGCGCCAACACGCTGCTGGTGGAGAACGGCACGCTCACCGGCGAGGTGGCGCGGCCGATCCTCGGGCGTGAGGCCAAGGTGCAGGCGCTCGAGGAAATTTCGGCGCGGCTGGGCATCCCCGAGGCGGACGTGCTGGCAGTCGGCGACGGGGCCAACGATCTTGGCATGCTGGGCCGCGCGGGCATGGGCGTGGCGCTGCACGCCAAGCCCTCGGTGCAGGCGCAGTGCGACCTGCGGGTGAACCATGGCGACCTTACCGCGCTGCTTTTCCTGCAGGGCTACGGCCGGGAAGACTTCGCCACCGTCTGAGCCGTGCGAGGCGAGGGGTTTTCCCCTCGCACCCGCCATGGATCAGGGGAAACCGGGCGCCGTCGCGATGCGGCCGACCTCGATGCCGGCGCGGTTGTGGATCGGCGGGCAGAGAAAGCGCTGCACCTCCGGATCCGCCGCGTCGAGCACCCCGAGCTGCACCAGAAGCGCCGCCACGGCACAATCGGAGGCACGGGTCGCGCCGTCGGTGATCTTGAGCGCCAGTCCCATGCCGCGCTCAGGCAGGATGGCGACGAAATAGCCCTCGGCCCCGGTCTTGATCGCCACCGGCTCCTTGGCGGCGCGCATCAGGTGGGTGCAGGCGCGGCCTTGGCCCGCGACATGCTCGGGGAAGGCAATCATCGCCTCGACCAGCCGCGCGGCGGCCTTGCTCAGCGCGTCGGGGCGCTTGTGCGCGTGGGCGTACCACGCCATGGCGCGGGCCATGCCCTCCATCGTGGTGGCGAAGTTCGGCGCCGAGCAGCCATCGATGCCGAAGCCCGGGCTTTCCATGCCGGTCACCGTCTCGAACAGCTCGCGCACCTCGCGCTGCACCGGGTGGTCGGGCGCGCAATACTCCGCGCCACCGCCGATATGCTTGTTGAAGGTCAAAAAGCCCGCATGCTTGCCCGAGCAGTTGTTGTGGACCTGGCAGGGGCACGCGCCCTCGCGGATCATCTGCAGTTTCAGGGCCTTGTCGCGCGAGGCCTCGGGGCCGCAGCGCAGGTCGTCATCGCTCATCCCCAGCTCGGCGAGCCAGGCATTGACCGCATCGACATGCAGCGGCGCGCCCTGATGCGAGGCGCAGGCCAGCGCCAGTTGCTCGGACGTCAGGCCGAACGCCTCGGCGGCCCCCGAGGCCACCAGCGGCAGTGCCTGGATCATCTTGGCCGAGCTGCGCGGCAGGATCACCTTGCCGGGGTCGCCCCAGGCCTGCACGATCTGGCCGCTGTCGTCGCAGATCACCGCGTGACCGGTATGGGCGCTTTCGGCCAGCGGTCCGCGATGGATCTCGACCATGAGTTCGGGCGCGTTCGGCATGCTCGGGTCCTTCACAACTAAGCGATATCTTGCCAACAGGGGGTTTATGACGGCAGGTTTTTCAGTCTATCTTCCCGACGTCGAGTAGAAAATCGGAAGCGCGCGCGATTGGGCCGAAACTGGCCGGGCGCCGACCGCGCGATTGAGGCACAAGACAGCTGGAGGCTGCACGGTATGAAGTCAATTCTCGGTGGAGTTCTGGGCGGAGCCCTGCTGGCGCTGACCACCACGGCGGCGCTCGCTCAGGAAGAGAGCCAGAACCGGGTCAACGCGATCACCGACTGGTCGGTGTTCGAGGGCAGTGAGCCCCGCGAATGCTGGGCGGTCACCACCTACAAGGAAAGCGTGAACACCAAGGACGGCCGCGTCGTCTCGGTGCGCCGCGGGGACATTCTGCTGATGGTGTTCTACCGCCCCGAGGGCGGCGTGAACGGGCAGGTGGCCTTCACCGGCGGCTATCCCTTCGCGCCCGGCTCGACGGTCGGCGTGAACATCGGCGGCTCCGAGTTCGAGCTCTACACCGATGGCGAATGGGCGTGGCCGGCGACCTCGGGTGAAGACACCCAGATCATCGCCGCGATGAAGCGCGGTGCCGACGCGGTGCTGACCGCGCGCTCGGCCCGTGGCACCCAGACCAAGGACACCTTCTCGCTGCTGGGCTTCACCGCCGCGGTGGAAGACGCCGAGAAGCGCTGCGCCGGCTGAGCCGCGTGCCACGCTGATAGAAAATGAAGCCCCTCGCAGGATGCTGCGGGGGGCTTTGTCGTGATGGCCCCGGGGCGGTGTTCAGAACTCCAGCAAGGACAGCATCGGCATCATCAGCGAGAACAGCTCCGCCTGCGAGGAGATCTCGCATTTGCGGTAAAGCTGCTTGCGGAACACCTTCACGGTCTGCGGGCTGATCTCGAGCCGCATGGCGATCGAGGCCGAGGAGTGGCCCTTGAGAATCAGTAGTGCGATCTCGGCCTGTCTGCCGGTCAGCGCCACGCCATGCTCCTGTACCATGCGCTTCTGCAGCGCCTCGGTGACGGCGGAGTCGCGGAAATCGCCGGTCGAGCGCAGGTTCGACCAGTGCCGCGCCGCCAGCGCACAGGCGATCGGCGCGATCTGCTCGGCGCGCTCCATGTCGCGCGAGGAAAACACCCGCCCAGAACTGGCGTCGCGCCCAAGACAGACATGCACCGACACGCCCTCGGACGGGTAGGCCACATAGGCGACCTCGTCGATCAGCGTGGTGCGCCGGTAATAGGCCGAGAAATACTCGTTGCGGGTGAACTGGTCGGGGGCGATGTCGCGCATCCGGTAGAGCCCCTCCGGTGCCCGCTCGATGTGCAAGGCATGGAACGGATCGAGCAGATAGGCCCCGGTCAGGTAGTCGTCCTCGAGCTTTTCGTGGACACGCTTTTCCCGCGCATGGGAAAACAGAAGCTCGGGCGGCCGGTTCTGGAAATAGGCCAGCATCGTGGTGTTGTCGATCTCGTAGCAGCGCATCAGCCACTGGAAAAAGAGGCCGGCGAAGCCCTCGGTCTCGAGCGCCGAAATGGCGCGTCCGAGGAAATTCTCCGTCAGGTTCGGCAGTTTTCGCATCATACCTCTCTGGGGGTATATACCCCTCGAATGACCTGCGCCTAGGGTAGAGGCATAAGAACGGGTGGTATAGCCCGAAACAGGGACAACAGCCTCAGGGGGTGGTTCGGCATCGTGACCGGGACCGTGATCAACATCGACCGCGTGGTGAAGCGCTTCGGCACCTTCACCGCGCTGCACGAGGTGTCGCTCGACATCGCCGAGAATGAATTCTTCACGCTGCTCGGGCCGTCGGGCTGCGGCAAGACCACGCTCTTGCGCTGCATCGCCGGGTTCGAGCCGGTGAGCGGCGGCCAGATCCGCCTGCATGGCGAGGACATCGCGCCGCTGCCGCCGTTCAAGCGCCCGGTCAACACGGTGTTCCAGCACTACGCCCTCTTCCCGCACATGACGGTGCTCGAGAACGTGATGTTCGGCCTGCAACGGCTGGGTTGGTCGGTGGTGGACGCCGAGGGCCGCGCCAAGCAGGCGCTCGAGCTGGTGCACCTGTCGCAATTCCTCAAGCGCCGCCCCGGGCAGCTTTCGGGCGGGCAGCAGCAGCGCGTGGCGCTGGCCCGCGCGCTGGCGCCCGAGCCCAAGGTGCTGCTGCTCGACGAGCCGCTCTCGGCGCTCGATCTGAAGCTGCGTCAGGTGGTGCGCATGGAGCTCAAGCAGATCCAGCGCGAGACCGGCATCGCCTTCGTCTTCGTCACCCATGACCAAGAAGAGGCGCTGACCATGTCCGACCGCATCGCGGTGATGTCGGACGGGCACGTGCAGCAGATCGGCGCCCCGCGCGAGATCTACGAGGCCCCGGCGAACCGCTTCGTGGCGGATTTCATCGGCGAGACCAATCTCATCGAGGTGCCGGTTCTGGGCATCTCCGACGGCATGGCCGAGGTCTCCCTCCCCGGCGGGCGCGCCCTGCGCTGCCCGACGCCGCTTGCCCGCGCGGTGGGGCAGGGGGTGCTGTCGCTGCGCCCCGAGCGCATCGATCTGTGCCCGGCTTCGGAAGCCGACCTCACGGTGATTGCCACCGATCAGGTCTATCTGGGCACTGACATCCAGCTCAAGGCGCAGCTTGCCGGCGGTCAGGAGATGACCGTGCGGCTGCAGAACGCCCAGGCCACGCGCCTGCCAGAGCGCGGCACCGAGGTGGGTCTGAAGCTCGAAGCAGGCGCCGCCCGCCTGCTCTCGGCCTGATGGCGGCGATGGCGCCGGGCGGCGCGTCCTCGTCGGAGATCTACAAGGGCCACGCCAAGCGGCTGCTGGTGCCGACATGGCTGGTCATCGGGATCTTCCTGCTGGTCCCGGTGGCGTTGATGGCCACCTATTCGTTCCTCACCAAGGAATTCCGCGGCGGCGTGATCTGGGAGTTCTCGCTCGCCGCCTATGACCAGTTCTTCCTCGACCGCGGCCTGTTCGGAGACGAGCCGCCGAGGATCGAATGGACCTATATCACCATCTTCTGGCGCTCGATCTGGCAGGCGGGGCTGGCGACTCTCCTGTGTTTGCTGATCGGCTTTCCAACCGCGTGGTTCATCGCCACCCGCGAGGCCCGGATGCGCACCGTCTGGCTGCTCATCGTCACCGTGCCCTACTGGGTCAACCTGCTGATCCGGACCGTGTCGATGAAGTTCCTGATCCGCGACGAGGGCCCGCTCAACGCGGTGCTGCTCTGGAGCGGCCTGATCGACCAGCCGCTGGGGCTGATCAACACCAACCTCGCGGTGCAGCTGGGGCTGTTCTACTCCTACCTGCCGTTCATGGTGCTGCCGATCTACGCCGCGGTCGAGCGCTACGACTTCGCGCTCTCCGAGGCGGCGGCGGATCTCTATGCCGGGCGCTGGACGACGCTGCGGCTGGTGATCCTGCCGGTGGTCAGGCCGGGGCTCATCGCGGGCTGCATCCTCGTCTTCGTGCCCTCGCTCGGCGCCTTTCTCGCGCCCGACCTTCTGGGCGGCGCCAAGAGCTTCATGATCGGCTCGCTGATCGAAGAGCAGTTCAAGGGCGCCGCCGGCAACTGGCCCTTCGGCGCCGCGGCGGCGATGATCCTGATGAGCATCGTGATGGTGGTGCTTCTGGTCTACGCCCGCGCCCAGACCCGGGAGGGCAGGGCATGAAGCAGCTCGACCTGCGTCGCTTCCCCGGCTTCTTCGCGATCACGCTGCTGTGCGTGGTGGTGCTCTACGCACCGCTGCTGGTGGTCTCGGTCTACAGCTTCAACGCCTCGACCTCGATCACCAGCTGGGGCGGCGCCTCGCTCGCGTGGTATGTCGACGTGTTCACCGGGCCGGAGTCGCCGAAATTCCAGCGCGCGGCGATGAACTCGCTGATCATCGCGGTGCTGGCCGGGCTCTGCGCCACCCTGATCGCCACCTCGGCGGCGGTGGCGATGCACCGGGCCGGGCGCTTCCGGGGCAAGACCGCCACCTTCGCGCTGATCAACCTGCCGCTCATGGTGCCCGAGGTGGTGACTGCCGTCGCCAGCCTGATCTTCTTTACCGCCCTCGGCTTCTCGGGCGGGATCGGGACGATCCTTCTGGCCCACATCACCTTCTGCATTCCCTTCGCCTACCTGCCGATCGCGGCGCGGATGCAGAGCGTGCCCGACAGCTACGAGCAGGCGGCGATGGATCTCTACGCGACGCCCTGGGAGGCGTTCCGGCTGATCCTGCTGCCGCTGATGATGCCCGGCATCTTCTCGGGCTTCCTGCTCGCCTTCATCATCTCGCTCGACGACTTCCTGATCACCAATTTCGTGAAGGGCGCCGGGGTCGAGACTTTGCCGACCGCCATCTTCGGCGCGGTGAAACAGGGCATCAAGCCCAACATCATGGCGATCTCCACCCTGATGCTCGGCGTCTCGGTGGTGTTCGTCACCCTCTCCTGGCTGATCGGACGCAGCGGCCAGGCAAAGAAAACAGAATGATCCAACAGCGGAGACACCCCATGAAGAAGATCCTTGCATCCTCCCTGATCGCGCTGGCTGCCGCCTCGGCGGCGCAGGCCGAGGGCGAGCTGAAGCTCTACAACTGGTTCGAGTACATGCCGCAGGAGCTGCTCGACACGTTCACCGAAGAGACCGGCATCGCCGTCACCATGGACACCTTCGACAGCAACGAGGCGCTGCTGGCCTCGCTCAAGGCCGGACGGCTCGGGTCCTACGACCTCGCGGTGCCGGGCGATTACATGGTCAAGATCCTTGCCGATGAGGGGATGCTCGACACCTTCACCGCCGAGGAAGTGCCCAATCTCGGCAATATCGAGGACCAGTGGATGGACGTGCCCTTCGATGAAGGGCGCAAGAGCTCGGTGCCTTACCAGTGGGGCTCGACCTCGTTCGCGGTGAACCGCGAGGTGTTCGACGGCGACATCCAGACCACCGGCATCATCTTCGAGCCGCCCGAAGAGCTGAAGGGCAAGATCAACGTGCTCGACACCGCGGGCGAGACGCTGACGCTGGCCTCGATGCATCTCGGCATCCCGCAATGCAGCTCGGATCGCGAGCAGCTCAAGGCGCTGAACGCGCTGGTGATGGAGGCCAAGGCCGACTGGGCGTCCTTTGGCTCGGACGTGGCCAAGGACGTGCTGGTCTCGGGCGATGCGGCTGCGGGCATGATCTGGTCGGGCTTTGCCGCCAAGGCCCGCGGCGAGGGCGCGCCAATCGAGTATGCCTTCCCGAAAGAGGGCGTCATCGTCTGGATGGACAACATCGCCCTGCTGAAGGACGCGCCGAACCGCGACAACGCGCTCGCCTTCATGAACTTCATGCTCGAGCCCGAGAACGCCGCCGCGCTGACCAATTACGCGCAGTATTCCGCCGGTGTTGAGGGCGTGACCGAGTTCCTCGACCCCGAGGTTGCCAACTCGCCCGAGTCGAACCCGCCGGAAGGCACCGACACCGTCTTCGTCGAGGCCTGCCCGGAAGAGGTTCAGGTGCTCTACGATGCGATCTGGACCAACCTCAAGAAGTAAGCCCGCCCCATGAAACTCGCGCTTTATCAGGGCCCCGCGATCAGCGGGTCCACGCAGGAGACGTTTGCCTGCGTCTCCACCCAGCTTACCGCCGCGGCTGCCGCAGGGGCCGCCATGCTGGTCATGCCCGAGCTGTTCCTGCCGGGCTACAACCAGCCCGAACTGCACGACCGGCTGTCGCAGCCGCGCGGCGGCGACTGGGAAACCCGGCTGGCGGGGATGGCCCGTGCGGCGGGCTGCGGTCTGACCATCGGCTGGGCCGAGCGCGAGGGGGAGGCGGTCTACAACGCCGCCACCGCCTTCGGGGCGGATGGCGGCGTGCTGGGGCATTACCGCAAGATCCAGCTCTTCGGGCCGATGGAGCGGGCCTCCTTCGCGCCAGGAGACGCCTATTGCACCTTCGAGCTGGGCGGGCTGAAGGCGGCCCTGCTGATCTGCTACGACGTGGAGTTTGCACCGCATGTGCGGGCGCTGGCCGAGCAGGGCGTCAGCCTCATCCTCGTGCCGACCGCCAACGCCGAGGGCTTCGACCACGTGCAGCGCGCCATCGTGCCGGGCCGCGCCGCCGAACTCGGCCTCACCATCGTCTATGCCAACTACTGCGGCGCTGAGGCGGGGCTGGCTTTCGGAGGCCTGTCGCTGATCGCCGATCCGCTGGGTCAGCCGATGGTTTCTGCCGGGCGCGGAGAGGCGCTGCTCGTCGCCGATCTTGGCGTGAACGACGACCTGCCCCAGCCCTCTCTTTCCACCCAACTCGCTGATTACCGGGACCTCTGACCATGACGCTCGACCTGCCCAAGACCACCGACGACATCCTCACCGAGGACGTGCACCTCGTGCAGTCCTTCGCCGACCTCAACGCGCTCAAGCAGGATGGCGCGCGCACCGCCATCGTCGGCGCCGAGGGCAGCATGGTCACCGACAGCGAGGGCAACGAGCTGATCGACGGCATCGGCGGGCTGTGGTGCGTCAACGTCGGCCACAAGCGCCGCGAGATCATCGAGGCGATCACCCAGCAGCTCGAGACGCTCGACTTCTACTCGACCTTCTACAGCTTCACCCACCCGACCGCCGCGGCGCTCGCCACGAAGCTGGCCGAGCTGGCGCCGGGGTCGCTCAACAAGGTGCATTTCGGCAATTCCGGCTCGGTCGCCAATGACAGCGCGGTGCGCATCCTGCACCACTATTACCAGCGCCTCGGCCAGTCCTCGAAGCGCAAGGTGCTGAGCCGGCACGGCGCCTATCACGGCTCCACGCACCTCGCCATCGCCATGACCACGCCGGAATATTCCGACGGCTGGCACAAGGCCGAGGGCATCGTGCACCACCTTCGTAAGCCGCATTACTGGCGCGAGGGGGACGGCATGACCGAGGCCGAGTTCACCGACGCGCTGCTCGACGACATGAAGACCGAGATCGAGAGCCTCGGCGCCGAGAACATCGCCTGCTTCATCGGCGAGCCGATCATGGGCGCGGGGGGCGTCATCGTGCCGCCCGAGGGCTATCACGCCCGCGTCGCCGACCTCTGCCGCGACTACGAGATCAAGGTGATCTCGGACGAGGTGGTGACCGCCTTCGGGCGGCTGGGGCATTTCTTCGCCTCGAAGGACGTGTTCGGCTTCCAGCCCGACATCATCACCACCGCCAAGGGCCTGACCTCGGGCTACCAGCCGCTCTCGGCGACGATCCTGTCGGACGAGATCCACGAGGTGATCTCGGGCCCCGGCGGCATGTTCCTGCACGGCATGACCTATTCCGGGCATCCTGCCGCCTCGGCCGCGGGGCTCGCCAACATCGCGCTGATGGAGCGCGACCAGATCCCGCAGACCGCGCGCACCACCGGCAAGCTCTTCGAGACCACGCTGAAGGGGCTCGGGGATCTCGATATCGTGGGCGAAGTGCGCGGCAGCCACTTCATGATCGGCATCGAGTTCGTCAGGGACAAGGCCAGCAAGGAGATCTTCGACCCGAGCCTCAACATCGGTCTGAAGGTGGCGCAGAAGTGTCAGGCGAAGGGGCTGATCGCCCGCCCGCTGGGGCATATCCTGATCCTCTCGCCGACGCTGATCCTGTCGCCCGAGCAGATTGCCGCGATCGGGGCCATCCTGCGCGAGAGCATCACCGAGGTGATGGCCGAGCTGTGATCGCTTGATCTGGGTGTTTTCCCGGTCCTCGGTCCTCCGATCTTAGGCTCTTCCTAACTGGAACCTCGGAAGGCTGTTCTTTTCCCGAAGCAGTGGCTCTGCCACTCTCGGCCCTGGTCGCCGCTCCCGCTCGAGATCGGGGAGGCGTCGTCTGGTCCGGCGCCCGCCTACCGCACCGACCCGTGCGAGAGGCTTGACCGGCGGCGGTCCAGGCCCGACGAAAGAGGTCTCGACCCGGCGGTGGGCACGTCCGCCCCGGCGCGAGTGGCAGGGAAGCACGACGATGAACATCCACGATCCCGCAGCAGAGCTTCGCGCCAATGTCGCGACCCCCTTCGAGGCCGCGCAGGCGATGCCGGTCTCGGTCTACACCAGCGAAGAGTTCCTCGCGCTGGAGCAGGAGCATGTCTTTGCCAAGAGCTGGCTCTGCGCCGGCCGTGCGGATGCGCTGAAGGCGCCGGGCGACTACCTGACCATGGAGATCGCCGGCGAGCCGGTGATCGTGCTGCGCGACCGCGAGGGCACCCTGCGCGCCATGTCCAACGTCTGCCGCCACCGCATGTCGATCCTGCTGGAAGGGCGCGGCAACGTCCGTGCGATCACCTGCCCCTACCATGCCTGGACCTACAATCTCGACGGCAGCCTGCGCGGCGCGCCCGCGATGGAGATGAACCGGAGTTTCTGCAAATCCCAGACCAGCCTGCCGGCGGTGCGCTGCGTCGACTGGAAGGGCTGGATCATGCTCACGCTCGATCCCGATCTGCCCGAGCCGCAGGAGACGCTTCGCGAGATGGACGACCTCGTCGGCTACCTGCCGATGCAGGACTATGTCGAGGTGTTCCGAGAGGAGCATCGCTGGAACACCAACTGGAAGATCCTCGCCGAGAACTTCATGGAAAGCTACCACCTGCCGATGTGTCATGGCGGCACCATCGGCGGCGCGGTGGATTTGAAGAAGATGACCTGCCCCGAGGGTTATCCCGGCTTCAACTTCCACCACATCCTCAAGGATGACAGCATCGCGCTGTCGATCGCCCACAAGGACAACACCGCGCTCAAAGGCGAGGACCGCTACCGCACTTGGCTGATCTCGGTCTACCCGTCGCTGATGATCACGCTGACGCCGGGTTATTTCTGGTATCTCAGCCTGACGCCGGATGGCCCGGGCCACGTGAAGATCATCTATGGCGGCGGGCTGCATCCCGATTTCGCCGCCGACGCCGAGGCAGAGCAGCATTTCGAGACCCTCAAGGGCCTGCTCGACCACGTCAACGACGAGGACAAGGGCTGTACCGAGCGGGTCTGGAAGGGCATGCAGTCGCGCCACGCGGTGCCGGGCGCGCTGTCGCATCTGGAACGCCCGAATTACGAATTCGCCACCTGGATCGCCGGCAAGATCCCGACCTGAGGCGCGGTAGCCCGGTAGCCCGGTGCCAGACCAGCCTGCGCGACCTCTCCGAAGGGTGCGCGAAAGACCGACCAGCAAGAGGACCGACATGGCCCATACCCGCATCCGCCCGTTCAACACCAAGGACACCTACCCGGAGCAGAGCCTCGACAACGATCTCGCGCAGGCCGTGGTCACACGGGGCGGTCGCACCGTCTGGCTGCGCGGCCAGTGCCCGCAGAACCTCGACGACGCGAAGAACATCGACAGTCACGATCCGGTCGAGCAGACCCACAAGGTGATGCAGAACATCCGCCAGCTGATCGAGGAAGCCGGCGGCTCGATGGAGCATCTGGTCAAGGTGGTGGTCTACATCACCGACGTGCGCCACCGCGAGGCGGTCTACCGCACGATGGGTGAGTATATCAAAGGGGTGCACCCGGTCTCGACCGGGCTTGTGGTGCAGGCGCTGGCGCGGCCCGAATGGCTGGTCGAGATCGACGGCACGGCGGTGATCCCCGACTGAGCCCGCGCCGGACGGACGACAGGACCAAGGAGACGACATGACCTTTTCCCTCGTGGCGCGCTGCGCCGAAACCGGCCAGTTCGGCGTGGCAATCTCGTCCTCGTCTCCGGCGGTGGCGGCGCGCTGCGCCTATGCCCGCGCCGGGGTGGGCGCGGTGGCCTCGCAGAACGTCACCGACCCGCGGTTGGGGCCTTGGGCGCTCGATCTGATGGCCGACGGCGCCAGCGCCGATGCGGCGATCAGGACGCTTCAGGACCGCGCCGATCACATGGCCTACCGGCAGGTGCTCGCGGTGGACGGGCAGGGCGGCGCGGCGATCCATTCCGGGCCGAACTCTCTGGGCATCTGGACGCAGGCGCAGGGGCGCGACGTGGCGGCGGGTGGCAACCTGCTGGCCAATGACCGCGTGCCGCAGGCCATCGTCGACGGATTCGAGGCCGCCACCGGCGCGCTGGGCGACCGGCTCATCGCGGCGATCCGCGCCGGGCTCGCGGCGGGCGGCGAGGCCGGCCCGGTGCATTCCGCCGGCATGCTGATCGTCGACCGCGAGAGCTGGCCTTATGCCGAGCTGCGCTGCGACTGGATCGACGACGGCTGCCCGATCGAGGCCATCGCGCGGGCGTGGGAGGTCTACGAGCCGCAGGCGGCGGATTACGTCACCCGCGCGCTCGATCCCTCCGCCGCGCCCTCCTACGGCGTGCCGGGGGACGAATGATGCGGGTGATCGAGCTGCTCGACAGGCTCATCGCCTTCCCCACGGTGTCGTCCCAGAGCAACCTCGCGCTGATCGACTGGGCGCAGGCCCATCTCGAGGCCTGCGGCTTCGCGGTCACCCGCGTGCCCTCGCCCTGCGGCGAGAAGGCCGGACTGATCGCCAATCGCGGCGGGGCGGGCGGCGTGGTACTCTCCGCGCACACCGACGTGGTGCCGGCAGAAGGTCAGGCGTGGAGCCGCGACCCCTTCCGCCTGACGCGCGACGGCGCGCGGCTCTATGGGCGCGGCACCACCGACATGAAGGGCTTCGTGGCCTGCGCGCTGGCGCTGGCCGAACAGCCCGCCGCGACGCAGGGACCGGTCTCGATCGTGCTGTCGTGGGATGAGGAGGTGGGCTGTCGAGGCATCCCGCACATGATCTCGCATCTCGAGTCCGCGCTCGGCCCGCAGGCGCTCTGCGTGGTGGGTGAACCGACCTCGCTGGTGATGGCGACGGGCCACAAGGGCAAAGCGGCCTATCGCGCGACCTGCCACGGGGTGGCCGGGCATTCGGCGATGGCGCCGCAGTTCCGCAACGCGCTGCACGGGGCCTGCGATCTGGTCGCCAATATCCGGGCCGAGCAGGCGCGGCTGATGCGCGACGGCGCGCAGGACGCGGGCTACGATGTGCCTTGCTCTACGCTGCACGTGGGCAAGCTGCAGGGCGGCACCGCGCTCAACATCGTGCCCGACTGCGCCATTGTCGACTGGGAGATCCGTCACCTCGCCGCCGAAACGCCGGACGAGATCGTGCCGCGGGTCATGAGCGGGCTGGAGCATGTCGCGCTGGAACAGGTGTTTGCCTATCCCGGGCTCGACACCGATCCTGATCTGCCGGCGCTGGCCAATCTGCGCGGGCTGTCGCGCGGGGTGTGCAAGGTGTCCTACGGCACCGAGGCCGGGGTCTTCGTGCCGACAGGGATCCCCACCGTGGTTTGCGGGCCGGGCGTCATGGCGCAGGGCCACCAGCCAAACGAGTTCATCGAGCTCGACCAGCTTGCCGGCTGCATGGAGATGCTCGAGGCGCTGGTGGCGCGGGGCTGAGTCAGACCCGGCGGCTGCGCAGCGCCACCACCTGCCGCATGGTCTCGGCCGGGGGTACGGTGCGGAAGATGTCGCCCAGCATGGCGATGTCGGCGCGCAGCCCATCGATCCAGCCGCCGCGCTTGGCGTGCTTGTAGGGGCTTTCGACCTCTGGCCAGCGCACGATGGCGATGTGCAGCCCCTCGGCCAGCCACAGCCGGTTGATGAACACCTCGAGCCCGAAGCGCGGCAGGTTCAGCAGCGCCTCGGTCTGGTTCGCCAGCAGGCGCCGCGGCATGACGCGCTCGCCCGAGATGTAGTCGATGCCGATCATCCGCCAGATCAGCGGCGCGTTGCGGCGCAGGCTGATGGTGGCCTCTGCCCGGCGCTCCAGCACAGGCAGGATCAAGGCGCTGAGATGCTCGGGCCCGAGGCCGAGCAGATCGCTGTCGAGCAGCAGGATATGGCTGCCGCGCGCCTCGGTGATGCCGCGGGTCACGGCGCGGGTCTTGCCGCCGTTGCGCGGCTGGCGCACCACGCGCAGCGCCGGGGCGTCCTGCCCATGCGCCTCGGCGGCCTCGGCGGTGCCGTCGGAGGAGCCGTCATCGATCACGATGACCTCATCGATCAGCGGGTGGCCCAGCACCGCATCGAGCACCGCGCCGATGCGCGGGGCCTCGTTATAGGCCGGGATGATGCAGGAGATGGACAGCGCGCGGGTCATTTCTGTGTCGTCCTCTTGAGAAGCCAGGCGATGCCGCCCAGCACCAGAACGCCCAGGACCAGCAAAGAGATCCGTGCGATCCAGTCGTCGATGCGGGAATAGGCGGCGCCGAAGGCGTAGCCGATGAACACGAAGAACAGGCTCTTGGGGATGGTGGCGAGCAGGTTGACCCAGAAAAACCGCAGCAGCGGCATCTTGGCGAGCCCGGCCGCCACCAGCACCGCCGCCCCGGCGGAATGGGTGATTTTGCCCAGCACCAGCGTGCGCGCGCCGTGGCTTTCGAAATGCCCCGAGACCTGCGCCAGCCGCGCCCGGCTCAGCCCCATGCGGTAGCGCCAGCGCAGCGGCAGGCGGTGCAGCCCCCAGCGCCCGAGCGCGTAAAACAGCAGGTCTCCGAACAGGTCGGCAAGGATCACCACCACGCTGACGCTCCACACGTCGAGCAGGCCACGGCTTGCCAGCCACGCCGCGATCACCGTGACGATCGGGCCCTCGAGCACCGCGATCGGTGCGAGGATGGCCAGCCCGTTCTTGGCGAGCAGGGCGGTGACGGTTTCCAGTCCGAACAAGGCTTACTCCGCGGCGCCTGCGGCCTCGGCCGGCGCCATGTCGGTGCCGCGCCATGTAAAGCCACGCCCTGTCCATGTGGCGATCCAGAGCGCGGGAAGCAAGGCGTCACGCACCATCATGGCGGCCAGGTCGCGCAGCCCGGCAGGCCAGCCGGCGACACGGGCCAGCGCGATCTCGCTTCCGTACCACAGCGCCACGAGCGCGGGCAGCGCGCCCATCGGCGCGGCGCCCGTTGCGACCAGACCGAGCGTTGCGGCCAGCGGCAGCAGCGGCCCCTGCGCGATCTCGGCGCAGAAGATCAGCGCAAAGCCATCGCGGCGCACCTTGCTCCAGCGCAGCTGCCGGTCCCAGACCGCGCGCGCATGGCGCGTGCCGATAGGCTGGGCGAAGAGCCGCGGGGTCAGCCGCACCCGCTTGCCCTGCGCGCGCACCAGCTTGGTCGCGGCCACGTCCTCGGCAAGGTTGCGCCCGAGCGCCGGCAGGCCGCCGCCCGCCTCGAGGATGTCGCGACGCCAGAACAGCGTCTTGCCCTGCGCAAAGCCCAGCCCGACGCTGTCGGCGGCAAGCTGCCAGCGCCCCTGAGAGCTGTTGAGAAAGGCGCATTCCACCGCGCCCCAGAAATTGCCCGGGCGGATCCCGGCAGGCGGCGAGGAGACCAGCCCGGTGTCGCGGCGCCACGTGGTGATCAGGGTGCGCAGGTAGTCGGGCGGCAGAAGCAGGTTGCTGTCGGTCATCGCCAGCCACTCTCCGCGCGCCTCGCGGTAGCCCTTGTGCAGGTTGTTGAGCTTTGGATTGCCGCTGATCGGGGTCTCGCCGAAGAGCAGGGTCGCCTCGACCTGCGGGTTCTCGGCGATCAGTTGGCGCACCAGAGGCACCGAGGCGTCGGTCTCGGAGGGAGCGCAGAAGAGGATCTCGTAGCGCGGGTAGTCCTGCCGGAACGACGCGCCAAGCGTCTCGCGGTCAAAGCTGTCGAGGCCGCAGACCGGGCGCACCAGCGAAATGTAGGGCAGCTTGGTCTCATCTGCCGGCGCGGCGGGGCGCTGGCGATAGCGCCATCCGGCCAGAAGGGCGCTGAGCAGATGCGCGGCAAGGGTGACACCGAGGATCGAGACGAGCGCGGAGATCAGCAGATCGGTCATGCGAGGCCTTCCGCCAGTGCCCCGCCCTTGCCGGCGGCGGGCTTCGTGGGCGCCGGGGCCGGGGCGGTGACCGGCGCGAATTTAACAAGGCTCAGCGTGCCCTGGGTGTCTTCGGTCATCGCGGTGAGGCTGTCGATCCAGTCGCCGCAATTGGCATAGACCATCTCGCCGTGCTGCCGCAGGCCGGGCTTGTGCGAGTGCCCGCAGATCACGCCACCGGTGCCGGCGGCGCGGGCCAGCTTGATCAGGCGGCGCTCGAAGCGGTCGCCCATCGCCAGCAGCTGGTTGGCATGGCCGATGACCCGCTGGGCATGACTTTGTGTCCCCGCGGGGACATCTCCGCGCCGGCGCTGCCAGTCGTCGACCTGCCGCAGCATCGCGTCGAGGCGACTACCAAGCCGGGTCATGGCGTGCCAGCGCAGGATGCGCGGGTCGCACTGATCGCCGTGCAGCACCAGATAACGCCGGTCATCGGCGGCGTGGTGGATCACCGCTTCGCGCAGTTCCCAGCCTTCGACGGCGGCATCGGGGGCGCGCATCGCCGCATCGTGGTTGCCGGGAAGATAGACGATCCGCGTGCCATTGCGGCGCCGCAGCCGAAACTCGTCCATGACGGTTTCGTGGGCGTCGGTCCAGTGCACCCGTCCCCCGTGCCAGAGATCGAAGATATCGCCGACGAGATAGATCGTCTCGGCTTCGATGTTGCGGAGAAAGGCGAGGACCTGAGACGGGCGACTGGCGCGGGCCCCGAGATGCAGGTCCGACAGGAACAGGCTGCGCATCGTGCGGCGGGCGTCATTGCCGGCGGGAGAAGACGGCATCGGAAGGTCTTTCTTGTTCGCTCGCCCGCCTTATGGCGGCAGCGTGTATCGGGAGTGTGACGAACAACACCCGTTTGCGAACGCGGGCGGGCAGGATCGGGTTCCCGCAGGCGCAACAGAAATGTTGCGATGCAGAAAATGCGGCGCTCAGCCCGGCTGTGGGCCGCCTGCGATGGCGCCCTTGGCCACGGAAACCGCTTTCAGCACGGCGAAAACCTCCTGCCCGTCGCGCAGCTCCAGTGCCGAGACCGAGCGTTGCGTGACCCGCGCGAGCAGGAGATTGCCGCAGGCGTCGAGCTGCACCAGCGCGCCGGGGCCGTTGCCCATGCGCAACGCCCGGATGCGGCAGGGCAGCACGTTGAGTGCCGAGATC
>Ga0114904_1000390_pt1 | contig 24749 bp, 38 predicted proteins | sample MalvirDeepMed_s6_FD_83498 | JGI IMG/M metagenome (GOLD analysis project Ga0114904, IMG submission 83498) | Marine viral communities from the Global Malaspina Expedition - Malaspina viral metaG DeepMed_s6 | ecosystem: Environmental > Aquatic > Marine > Oceanic | place: Mediterranean Sea... | reverse complement strand
GGTGGGGATGCTAGAAGCTAGATGGGGTGGGATGCCAGATCGAACAGCAGCACATAGAGCTATTTATGCCTTCGACTATCTTGCCCACCCAATGAAGCCCTACCGCGGTGGACACGGAGACCCACACGCTGTTATGCCCTCCTCTTATCTTTCGCAATGGGGCGGCTTGAAAAAGATCCACCCGGACCCGGATTATTATGACAAGTCCTTTGTTGAGTCCCTAAGAGATGCAAAGAGTCCGCTCAGAAGGTCAATGCAAGTTATGTGGGATGAATCTAATAAATACTTGGCCCAACGAGGACGACCCGAGGTAAAGAAAGACCTTGGTGATTGGATCAACGAACGCTTAGACGCTGTGTTGTACACCAACGCTCCCCATTTGACACCCGAACTTTCTGCTTACGATGCACAGCAAGAAAAATTTAACCCCCCTCTAAGACGAAAGCTGGTGGATAGTGTCCACCGGGCCTCGGAGGCGCAGTCTAGGGAGTTTTTCAAGGACGGTGCAGATGACTTTCGCTGGGGAGAATTCGTACCAAGTCCACCGGGGGCCGGGCCTAACGCCAAGCCTACCGTCTATCTAAACTACGCAAAGTATGAGCAAGCACTTGGCCAAGACGAGCTAACAGACAAACAGATAGAAAAGTACACGTTTGGGGAGAGCCTGCATAACCTAAAGAATGTAGACCCCGGCTGGTACAATCGTCTAAAGACGGCCGCATCGCTAAGCCCTGAGTACAGTGGCAAGGGTGGGTGGAAGGAGCGATCATATGACCACGTCACAGATGCAAACTCTATGTTCCCCGGCGCTTTCCGTGATGTAGAGAAGAGAGGCATGGACAAGTGGCATGATGTTTCCCGCTTCGATCAAATTATCGGGGGCTTTCTTGGTACTGGTGACCCAGATATACCCAGCCTGAGGATGCACGGGTGGACTGGAGGGGAACCGTATGGAGATCCGTTTGCAGAGGAACTGGACAGGTTTCGTATCCACGTAGGCGTTCCCGTCCACCCCGACAGTCAAAGAACGTCAGAGAAGAACTTGGGCGGTGTGGCAAGAGATATATGGCAGTGAACAGTGATATTTATGAATCTCCCTCGTATTGTGACAGTCAACATCCTGTATAGGTTGCCAGACTTCAGCCATCTGATTCAACAATTTGTCTGGCAGACTGAGGACACGTTACCTGAACTCCCAAAGGTCACGCGTTTTATAGATTACTGGGATGAGCATATCGAAGGGGCAATGGTCGAGTGTCAGACTTTTGTCAGCGATTTCCCCACCGAGGCTCATGTTATCGACCACTACTTTGAGATAGGGACGGTGCATTAGTGGACGTCATCAAAGAATACTGGCATCAGATTATCTTCATTGGCCTTGCAATAGTGATGTTCACCAAGCTGCGAGAGCAAACATCAGACTTGCGTAAAGATGTAAACGAGATACAAAGACGTGAATTGTATGCAAAGTTTGTGCAGGCTCGCGCAGAGATAGACATTCTGAACAAACAGATATCCAGCTTGTGGGAATTCGTAAATAAAATGCGAGACAAACTCAACGGCAATAAGTGATAGACTTCGATTTTATTACCAAGTTCTACAACGACGACCCGGACGTCTGGGCTACAATCCTTGGCCCGGAGCGTCACTATCATCACGGATTTTTTTTTGGAGACGAGACCTTAGAGGCTGCCTGTCAGACGTCTACAAGATTATTGTATCCGGTTATCCGGCGCGGCTCTCGTGTTCTGGACATTGGTAGTGGATGGGGTGGCCCCGGTCACCAGATAGCTAGGGAACTCGGCGCGAGCATTGTTGGTATTACGTCTTCACCCAAACAAAAAGAAGTCTGTAACTTCGACGTTGAGATAGGGAATTTCGATAAGGAATTTCCATCAGGTAGATTTGATGTAGCGATTTCAGTGGAGTCGTTCGATCATTCCAATGATATACCGGGGATGTTCAGGCGGCTGTCAAAAGTAACGGATACTGTAGCGTTTACCGTAAATGTCAGTGACGACATGCCGGGGCTATACTTCAACGACACATGCTATCTACACACATGGCAATTTTACGTAGACGCAATGTTGTCGTCAGGGTTTCGCCCCGTGAGCATCTATCAATGGCGACAATTTTCATACCCGTCCAGTCGTAAATGGATTGAAGGATTGAAGCGCGCGAAGATCGGGTTGGATGAAACACGCTTTAATGCGTGTGCATTGGCGGATTGGAGTACGGTTTGCACTCAGGATAATACGAAGCAACCGGCTGACTGCGGTGATCTATACACATGTCTTGCGCGTAGATAAAAAAAGCCCCCGACCCGTTGGCGTGGGTCGAGGGCAGAAGCGACAACCATTCCGACTAAGGGAGGAGAAAGTCGTGCGCCTTAGCTGCCGAGGTCAACAGCAGGCGGCTCTTGATTGTCGCTTACTTCGGTTACCGTGGCCTGATCGACAGGCGTTGGTGATTGTGTATCAGTTGGGTCTTCTTCAGTTCGCGGCGTTGCCGCCATAACAACTGACGTTGTCCAACCTACGTCTCTGAGAGACGCCTTCAATGAATTGATTGTAGTTACTGCGCCTATAGCGGAGGTGACGTTCTCTGTCCAACGCCAGTTAACTCCAATGACTTGCTCCTTGGCCGCGTCTAAGATCAAGTCGACTTCTCCAACTTTGATAAGTTCCCGCTTCTCGTCGGCCATATCCCTCTCCTTCAGTTGGTTGGGCACACTCACCGTCACAACATGTTTCTATAGGCCACCTACAGAATTCACAAGTCACATGCCCATGTGTGTACATAATTCTGGTTAAGCCCGAACAGCTTGGGCATATCACACTAGACGACGTCGAATCGATCAGGGTTTTCACTTGGCACCTCTAACGTATCTTGGGTGGGGAAAATAGTCACCCATCCATCATCATCTGGCTCTTGGTTTGGCGTATCCTCAAGGCGAAGGGAAGTCTTTATCTCAGACATGTCGTCGATTGCCCTTTGTAATTCTTTCACGGAAACGGGGTGGTTGTGGTTAATGCAGTCACGCACAAAGGTAAGGCGGTGCATTACACACGCAATCTTTACCTCTGTTGTGCCAATCTCCCGTTTGCTCATGGCATTTACTCGCTTTGTTCAACCAGTTATACAGGTTAGCTTAAGTTTTTGTCAAGAACCGGCAGCATGCTCTTGAAGAGAGATGAATCGTCTAACAACTTGGCATCTTTCACCTCATGTATGGCAGTCTGGCACTTCAGTTTTGCCGTTGCGCCCTTCTTATAAATCAGCACTGCGTAATGCTTATCAGGATACCTGACTCCCATTAGTACGGGCTTGTTGATGTCCGTCATGTCATCCATAGACGTTGGGTCCGATAGCCACGAACCGTCAATGGCGTCCATCCCGTTCTGCGTCTTGTCGATGCTGTCTACTTGCTTCAGCCACACAGGACCCTTCTTACCACCCCACCCATTGCCACGACGTGATGGCTTGCCTTTGATTACCTTCGCTTCCGTCTTCGTCTTGGGTGGAGTTGGTACGGGGGCAGCCGGTGCTTCGGGCCTCGCCCTCATCTTGACCCTGACTCCTGCGTCCTCAAAAGCACGGATAACACTGAGGTCTAGCTGCTTCCTCTTGGCCATATGGCAGACAAGTTCCGCAGTTGCCCTTTGCCCTATTAACGCAGAGCAATACAGCATCAACCCCGTGACCTCTACGGCAGTCATGCAGTCAACCAAGTTTGTCACCAGTTTGGGCGGTTCCGGTGGTGTAGTCGTGTCCAACATCTTCTTCAGATTGTTCGCCAATACTTCTTCGTTCATCAGTCAGTCTCCCTTATGTGTTGTGTCTTGTGGGGGCAACCAGACGTGATGTTGTCTGGCCACTCAATTGATTGCCTGCACTTACAATCTGGGTCATCACAACTCAGTATGCAGGGGAAATCGAAATCATCAGAAAATTTCTTGCTGTTATCAGTCATCTCTCACCTCCCTTGGTTAATTGTAAGGTGGCCGTCGCGGCTCCCAGAAAGTGTCACGGAGGAGTAGGCAAGCCCACGGCCTGACGGGGTTTTGCATGATCCAAAGACTACGCCGAGGCACTCACCGTCTAATCCTCTGGCGAGCCTAACCATTATGACCGCTCTTCTTTTTGCGCTCGCATACGGTCATTCATACGTCGTCTGATAACAACATTCTCGTTGCACCAATCGCAGCATCTTCCATCATTCACTGGCTCGGCATTGTGTCCGGTTGCCCAGACAACTTCTCCATTGCGTACATGATGCGGGACATCCAACCCGCATATAGAACACGGGATATGGGTGGACTCCTTAGCAATTTCTGCTAGCGCTATCATTTTGTTGCCCGATTTGTTGGACGGTTATGGGTGTATGTAGTCTGAGCGTGAGCGCTAAGACTCTCCTTGTCATAAGCCCTAGTCTCCGCCCACAATTTCTGCCTTCTCATGTTACCGTTACGATCAGGTGCAGTTATGTGTACAAACTCGATCTCGCCGTCACGCTCTAGTTTATTGCATATCTTTGCGATATAACCGCACATGTTCCCGTCAAACGTGTCCTTGGCTTCCAAGACGGTTTCGCACAGCACCCCAGTTAGCATCGGAATTTTCAACGCCGTGACAATTCTTCCACGCATAAGATTCCGTGGGTACTTCTGACTGGCCTTGCCAATCGGCCCTTGGCCATAAGGTGTCTTCGCTTCGCCACTAGCAGACAACTTCTTCGTCTCTCCAAACTGCGCTTTGAGTGCATGGTAGACGCGTCCCGTTACTGAAGACGTGGTCCCATCTTCTGCGACCAAGATGTAGTCACCCTTCCGCGCTCTAAGCGCGGAAGTAACTTTGATTGCCGTGCAATTACGGACTTTGATGGACAATCTTTCCATCTGCGTTACTCCTTTTCACTATCGGTTATGTTGATCGTGTAATGATGGTCTCCGTCTGGTGTCCAAACTGCCTGCTTGACCAGAGCGGTGAGCATCTTCTTGGTTTTCTTGGCAGCGGCTGTTTTCCATAGCAGCCCTGCCTTTTCCATCGTGTCTCCGAGTGTGCGGTGTAGCAGGTTCACAATTTCGTCTAATTGCTCACTTGGTATCTCCACACTACCATTGGCACGATGGAATTTAGAGGCCATCTCAACCAACCGACCACTATAAGCCGGATGCTCAAGCTGACGCTGACGACGTAGGAAACTTGGGATCGTAAGAGGGTCTTGGCTTTGTTCCCGAAGTTCCTTCGCGTGAGTGGCATTCTTTTTATCTGTTGCTACCCGATGTCTTGTGATGGGCCTCCTGTCAGGGTCATCGTCAGACAATTCCCACAGTGGGCGCCGTTCGACGCCAGTGGCTCTTTCAAAAGCATCAGGCTGCACATCAGCCTCTTCCTCACTCTCAATGCCGTATCCGGCCAACTTGCTCTTGGCTATCTTATCGCCAAGGTCAAGTTCTTGTGGCTTGACGGCTGTCTTACGTGTCGTTTTCTTCATGTCGTACAATACTCCCGACTGTTGGTTACGTTTACGTCTAAGCATCTGATCCCACACCTTCCTTGTGATGCGCTGATTTCGATAGTTTGTCTTGAGATAGACGTACTTTCTGCCTATCGAGGCCGTGACAATTCGGAAACCAGTCCCAATTTTGGGGGCCTCGTCCCAGAAATGTAATGCTCGTTTCTCCTGTTTCATTCTCCCTTCCCATATATGTTGCACCACGCTTTCCAAACTTCGTGACAAACTTGCGTGATCTTACGCTTGTCACCTTTACGTATGCCTCGTCGCTTAATTTCTTTGGCCACACTTGCCCAGAATCCCAGAGGTTTACCGGGGAACCAACGTAGCCAAAATGTGTGAACAACGAGGTCACGTTTAGGAGGCCGCCATATGGGCATAACCCGACGGCTTCCTAAGATCGGCATTGCTTGCTACATACCTGTCGCTGACAAGCAGTTGCCCAACTTCCTGTATGACTGACTTGGGTAAATCTTCCAGTGACTCGCACACTGTGAACGCGGGATAGAATTCCTTTACGGCTTCTGACATGATGCCTATGCCGACGCAGTCAATCTTGTCTTTGCGGCAACGCTCCACAGCATTTCGAAGATGTTGGTTTGGATCGCAAGTTCCACCGCAACCTGTTGGCCACCCGTCAGACAGGACAATCATAATTTTCCGTTCTTCTACCTGTGTTACTAGCCTCTCTCTGGCTAAATCAAGGCTCTCGCCATCGGAGTTTGCGCCTCCGCCGTCATTTAGCATCGCACTGAACGTGCATTTGGCATCAGACAGGCGTTCGTTGAATGACTTGTAAATGTGGTGATCCAGTGCGCCTGTTCTTGACCACTTCTTGTCATAGCGGTCATCGTAAGTAGCGCCACGAACCATCCCACGTCCTGTTCTGAAGCCTATCACCTCGGTTGATGTCCCAAGACGGTCAAGGCATTCCAACAATGACACGCAGACTTCGCGCGCTAGCTTTAATTTGTTGCCACACATAGATCCTGACAGGTCGACAAGTAGTGTTACTGCCGTGTCAATTTCAGGCGTTGGGAGTCGTGTCTTGTAGACGGTGGGTGTACAGTTGTACGCAGGGACAAGACGTCTGTTATCCAGTCGTCCCGACAACTGTTCTGTTTCCCAATCACGATCCAGTTGAGCAGCAAGTGATGCTTCCAACTTGCGTTGCATGGCGTTGAGTTTAGATCCCATTCCCTTGACGATTGCCTTGTAGACACTCTTCTGGCCATTGCGTTTGGTGCGGTCATTGTGCCTAGTGATAATCCTGTCGTCTTCAGTTGAGAACGGGCGCCAGTATTCTTCGCCGGGTTGTGGTTTACTGTCGTGTCTAAGCACGTCGGCTACCATTTTCGCCAGTGATCCGTCGTACATGTCCTTTGTATCCAAAGGCACATACCCTTGGTCACCGCCTCCCTCTTCTTCTGCCTCTTTCTCTCCCCCCTCCTTAGTACGCTCGTCGCCCTTACCTTCGCCTTTGGTTTCGCTGTCGTCTTTGGCTTCGCCCTTACCCTTACCTTTGCCTTCGCCTTCCTCGCCTTCTTCGCAGGGCTTGCCTAATCCGGGCTTGTCATTGGGCTTTTTCTTCCCGACATCCTCTCGGATGTCCTTGTCTATCATACGTGCCAAAGCAATCACGTCTTCAGAGTTTCGGCAGTCGTTCAGTGCTTTGATACGAGGGGCTAACTTGTTCCTGACGCTATCAGGCAATAGATCAAGACACTTGGTGTTCGTTTCTTCGCCGTAGCCCTTGCGTCCTTCCCATGTGAGAGCGACTGCGCCAACGAAACTTTCGTCGGCCATTTTTTCTGTACGTTCTTCTGGTGTCCAACTTTCGTATTGCTTGAGGAATTCCTCATTTACGGCTGTAGTCGTAGCCATAAGACTTGAGTTTGCCCCGGCGTACTCGGCTTTGACACGTCGTTCCAACCATACATCTTCCAGTGCGTTCGCAATGTTAGGCAACATCTTGTTGCCTATAGCCTCGCTTTCACGAATCATTCGACTGATTGCAGGCATGTCGGAATGTTGTACGTGTCCGGCTTCGTGCTTCACGTATCCCCGTGCTATGTCCACAGTTTTTCGTGAGACATATGTGTGGTGTGGTAATGATGGCAGGATTACCGTGCTGCCGTTTGTTTGCGCTGTGTCTCCTTGAAAGACGACCTCAAGGTCGTCGTTCTTACTGAACACACCCGCAGTGACGCTCAATTCGCCCTGTAGGTGTTCTGATCTGACTTTCTTCATGTGTGTCTCCCTAGACTTGCACGTTGAATACATTTTGCACCAGACCACGCAACACTTGAGCGTCTTGTGGTACTGCTGCGTCTATGATGGATGTGATTAAAGCCTCCTTCGTGGCCTCTGTCTCATCCAATCCCATTGCCAAGAACGCGACCTGTGCGTCAGCGGCTTCGATGTAGTCTCTCGGGCTTAGAGGCTGTATGATTTCAGCGTTCGTGAAGGCTCGCAGATGTTCTGCGGTGTACTGCACCAGTTTCTCCAGAAAATCGTCTGAGATTGATGGCACCTTGGCTTTCAACAACCTCCTGCGTTGTGGCTTGCTCATGTAATCGACGTGGACCCAGTTGGCCCAACGATTGATGAACGCAGATGATTGTATTCGTGCCTCTCGGTACATTCCGTATTCATCGCCCTTCATCTGCGTGTTTCCTGTCGCTGCCCACCTGAATAGCGGGTGAGGCTTTATGATGCGCCCTGCGTCCTCTGTGAGCATTAGCCCGTGGCCCTCAAGGCCACGTTGTAGTGCGTAGCTGACGTTCGCCCTGATGTAGTCAATCTCATCCAACAACAGGATGTTAGGACCGACCATTGCTTGTGGCACTGGTCCCTCAAGGTATTGACTTATTGTCACACCGTTGTCGTTACGCAACACTTCACGTCCAAGCAAATCCATCTGGCTGATCTCGCCGTGGAGGTTTAGACGCACAAGTGGCCACTGCAAACGAGCAGCTACCTGCTCGACCAGTGTTGTCTTGCCTGTTCCTGTGTGACCGTGGAGGTAGAACGTCTTGTTCATCAACAGTGCCCTTAGTATGCGGCGCAGAGACGATGGCTCGAAGACATAATCAGGGTCGATGATAGGGACATTCTTGTGAGTGGAGTCCCAAGTGAATTTCGGGACTTCGATGTCAAAGCCCTTAGCCCTGATTTTGAACACAGACTTTGCCTTCACCATCTTGTGAGTGCCAGATGGCTCGCCGTCCTCTCCCGTCATGTCTGGGATCACAGCGGGCATTGCAAGAACCGTAGCTTGTGCGGCTTTTGCGGTGGTGAGTTCGTCGATGAGTTTGTTGTGTGCCTCAACGATGGACCCCATTGATTGCAATGACAGGGCATTAGTGACTGCGTCAACTGCGGCCTGCTCATGCACCTTCGGCGCGGCTATCTTCTTGAAGTCGTGATTGGTTGTGGCTTGTTGGGCGCTAACAATATCGTCGCCGTCGACTTCGAAAATATCTGCCACAGCCTTGCGTAAGGTTGCGTCTGCATTTTCGCGGAAGCCTTTTTCCGGGCCACCTTCGCGTGTGTCCATTGCTTCGATCACATTGTCAATCATCCCCGGATCATCGAATAGCGGTTTTAACGTCTCGCCGATTTCTTGATGGTTTCCGTACTCATCGTCGACCAATGCGTCTATGGTGCTGATGATGGTTGAAAGCGTGTAATCTGCTCGCTTGAGTTTGGCATCTTTAGGCTTGTACCCAACTTGCCCGAAGAGTTCGTCGCTTACTACTCGCAATCGTTCCTCGGTACACCCCGATGGACGCCCAAAGACCCAACGCGTCTTAGCCCTGCTGTCCGGTTCGACTTCGATGCCGTATGCGGCGGGGTTTATGATTGCCTCGATGATGTGGTCGACGGTTATCGCCCCGAGAGCAAGGCCCCTGAGAGTTTCCAAGTCTAGGCTGTCCCTCAACCCATGAGTTGTTGGCTTCGGTGAGATCTGGTCCGGGTTCACACCGACCATCGGTGAGTTCTTAAAGGCGTCAGTGATCCTGTGTAAAGGATCGTTTATGTGTGATAGCGTCTGATGTGTGCAATTGAAGCCATTCACGGTTATCTCACCATCTGAGTGGCTTTCGTAGACTATCAGCCAATCACGGCTGACCCACTTTCGCAACAGAGTACGTCTTGTTGTGAAGGAGGGTATTGACAGGATGCCGTCAAGTTCCTGTGCGTATTCTAGGCAGGCTTCGGGCGGCACTCGTCCTTCGTCTGGCCTTTCGATGTTGTCTGTCTTCATGTTGTGTCTCCCTTGTAAGACAACAGGTTGTATAATACACGAGACTGTGTTGCAAGCGTCATCTCGGCTCCCAAGCGTGTTATCATCATGATGTTGCCTAACGCTTTTGTCTCGTTCTTCTCCGCAGCGGCGTCGAATATCCGCTTCCATGCCCACGGCTCCCCAATGTACGTGTGGTTTGGGGTCGAGCCGTGAATGCGTGGGTTCTCCTTGGCTTTTGTCATCGCCATGTCCCTTCAGGTGTTGGGTTGTTGTCGAAGAACACGCAGTCGATGACGTCGTAAGTGCCGTCGCTTGAGTATTCCTTCTCGCCGCAACCGACGAGCCACTCGACAATAATGACCATCATTGCGAGGCCGATGATGGCGCAGAGCGCCACCATCGTGATCGTTGATGTCATCTTCCGCCATTTGCTGACGGGCCTAAAGTCTCTCATCGAGTTATCGTGTAATGATCGTAGAGGTCGTCTACCTTGCCATTAGCGGTCAAGGCGTCATTGGCCATCGCCTTCCTGAAGGCTAAGCGGGCACGTCCCGGCTTGCCCTCCAGTTCAGCTTTGCTCGCAATGCCGAGCCAGCGAGTTACGACTGCTTCTATCTGTTCTTGCGTCATGCAGCTTTCTCCTGTGCATGTGGTTGGTATGGAAGAGCAATCATGTGGGTTGAACCACGCTTATGCTCCACTTTCACGAGTACGTACTGGTCACCCAGACGTGTCGGAAGTCCTTGTGCCGAGCCGCCGGGAATCGTGTTAACGAACCTCGCGGCGTCGAACGCGTTGTCGAATAACCCTTGTGATCCTTGGAACTCGGCGACAGCGCAGTAGTCAGCCTCATCCGCAATGATCTCGTAGACGTTGACCCAGTACATGGTCATGCCTTCCTCCTGTGTGTTGTGGTGTTGTCGCGGGACGACATTGTCCCGTGAGGTTGTGTAAGTTGTTGACATGACGTCAAACAGCATATGTGAGGTAGTGTCCAGAGGCGCACGAGGCGGATCTCAAAACGTCTGTGATGTCGTCGATGTGGTGTTGTCATCGCGCAAATCCTCCTCATACGCTAAAAAAACACACGCAAAAAAAAGGGAGCGCGCGCGAGCGCGCCCCCTCATGCGTTACTCCTTCGTCTCGGGCGTGCAAAGCGCGAGGTACATCGTCATCGCGGGCGATTCTCCCGCGAGCGGGTCACGCCCGAGCGCTAGGAGGATTTCCGGGTTGATCGCAGGCGTGACGAGGACCTTGCGTGTGCTGCCGCGTTTCTCGCGAGGCGCGCTGAACGGCGCCTGCGCCTTGTTGGCCGCTTTCGTGTCGATCTGCTTCGCGCCCTCGCGCAATTGGTCGGCCGCGTGAGTGGCCTTCGCAGCGCTCCCCTGAGCGCCCTTCGCGAGCTTGCGGGCTGCGCGGGCGTCGAGGACTGCGATGGCCTCGGGCACGAGTTTCGGGTCGGCCGCGACAGCGGCGTTGATCTCGAGGAGCGTTGCGTTGAACGCCACGCTCCCGTGCGTTGGTTTCGGTGTACGTGTAGGCATGCGATTTTCTCCTCGCGTTTACACGATCCTCGGCAAATCGCCGTGGATTTCTACCCTTGGAAGTTCCTTCGGAACTGCGGGTGCGCGACGTGTAGGGGGGGAGGGTTCACCCCCGCCGATGCCCGCGCGTCGATGATCTACTCCCCTACTTCGCTACCAATCGCAGCATAAAATGAAATTTCAGGCCAAATGCCGGTAAGAAAGCGTTGCATAACATGTAGAAGAGAGTTCGAATGTAAGCCTAGTCATGTAGACAGGATGCAAAATTGCTCTGTATTGTGCAGAAAGCGATACTGGGAGCGCCGTAAGAACGAAAAAGAGGCTCAAAAAGTGGCTAAAGTGGTTGAAAAAGCAGCAGTAAATAGGTTATCTCCCGCTCAATCATCTAAAATACGGGGGCAAATAGCTAATTTTGTACGAAATCAGCTTGATTTGGCCAATGAAGTGATACTTGGGAACATAGAATGGTCCCCAACACAGGCTAGAGTGTTCGCAACCCTACTAAATAAGGTGGTCCCAGACCTTTCAGCCTCATATCACCAGCATGAAATCAACCATAAGGACGTAATTGACCTGTCTAGGGACGAATTAGAGCGTATTGCTGCCGGGATTGAGGTTTCTTACGTGGAGAATAAAAATGCAAGCAAAGAGCAGGCAGCCTGACGGGCTAAAATCGTCCATTACTCCAGACCAATTCGGCAAAGCTATGGCTGAACTGGACCTAAGGGGCGTTCCAAAGCATAGACGCCAAGAAGCAGTGATGGATCAGGTCGCAAAAGTCATGGCTGGCACCATTCACGACAGGACAGTGGCAATAGACCTAACAGCTGCTCGTCTATTAAGACAAAAACGCAATGGATAATAACACTACAAACATGATGAGCCGCGCAGAGGTGGCAAAGTACGTCATTGGGTTGAAGGATGCACAGGCAGGGTTCCTTGGTTTCGTAAAAATGATGTACCCGGAGTGGAGCCTACCTGATTTTCAGTTAGAACTTGTAGACGTTCTCGACAAACTGGAAAAGAACTCTCTCGGCTGTGATAATGTTCTAATAACAATGCCCCCTCGTCATGCAAAGTCTACTTTCGGGACAATATTATTCCCAAGCTGGTTTATGGGGAGAGATCCAAAGCGACAGGTTATGTCTTCAAGCTACAATAGCCAGCTTGCAATGGATTTTGGCAGACAAATCAGGTCAATTGTTGAAGACAAAAAGATCAGTCAAGTTTTCCCGTCTTTCGTCCTATCCCAAGACAGTAGGGCAGCAGACGTATGGCGTACAGATGTAGGTGGAACATATTATGGTGTCGGTGTTGGTGGCACCACGTCAGGTCGTCCTGCCAATCTTCTGATTGTTGATGATCCAATCAAGTCTAGGGAAGACGCTGAGTCTATGACTCAGCGAAACAAGACGTGGAACTACTACACGTCTGCACTAGCAACTCGTCTACAGCCTCTGCCGGATGGCACCCCACCGAAACAAATTATAATCCTGACCAGATGGCATCCTGATGATCTTGCTGGTCGTTTGATGCAAACAGCAGATTGGGGAGAAGGAAGATGGAAGCATATTAATTTCCCGGCTGTGGGTGTATCAAAGGGGAAGAAGATTTCCAAGGTAGATTTGCCAGAGGGCCATCCTCAGAAGATGGAACCCGGTTCTCTCCATAAAGTAACTGCCAGCAAGAGACATATATATGAGGAGGAGGAACACGCTTTATGGCCTGAGAGATTCCCCCTTGAAGATTTAAAAAGAAGAGAGCGACTTAACAAAAGGGAATTTGCAAGCCTGTATCAACAGCGCCCATATATAGAGGGCGGAAATTTAATCAAGTCAGAATGGTGGAGATTCTACCCGGAAGATTTGAAGCCGGAAAATTTTATGTCTGTAGTCATCGGAGTTGATACAGCCTTCAAGAAAACAGAGACATCAGACTACTCCGCCTTTGTAATAGGCGGTCTGGACAGAAATGGCGACATCTACATTATTGATGTCATGCGTGGCAAATGGGATTTCCCAGAACTGAAGCAGCGTCTTATCCAATTAAACAACAGGTGGAGGGGCAAGGCCCTGCGCGCAATCTACGTTGAAGACAAGGCAAGTGGGCAGTCTGTTGTCCAAGAACTAAAGCGCCAGAGCGGCATGTCTATAATCCCCTACAAGGTCGTCCACGATAAAGTCAGTCGTGTAAGTGCTATCCTTCCTCTCATACAAGGGGGCAGAGTTTTTCTCCCAGAGAATGCCAAGTGGATAGACGACTTCATGGACGAGACTGTGACATTCCCGAACGGCATGTACGACGACCAAGTAGACGCAATGACAATAACCATAGATGTTCTCTCCCGAACATCCATGAGTCCTGAGATGTTTGAGATGATGACAGACACATCACAGTCTCTTAATTCCCTACATGACTCTCTTGGAAGTTCTCTACGGGAGAGGGTGAACAAAGATATCCCAAAATTTAGTGGCTGGGGAATCTAGCGGGACGACCTCCTAAATTGTAAAGGGTAGAAATAACGCATGGCCAACAAAAAGAAAACAACGTACACCGGAAGCGGATATCAAAGCCCACCAACGGATGGCGTTATTGCTGATTTGTCTGAGTTTGCAGAGAAAATCGTAGGCTATGAAGACATAGCTGATCTTCTATCAGAAGAGCAAGAAAGACGGATCGTTGACTATGTGAAGTCAATGGTAGATATGTCTTACTTTAAAATCAAAGGGCGTTATTCCCATTGGAAAGAGGCGGATAGAGCGCATGATGTCTATGTTCCCCCTGATACTACAGAGTTCCGCGAAAAGGCTGTTATTGCTGATACGAGGGCTATTGCGGATACTGTGCTTACCTATCTCATGGCTGCTTTGGGTGGCCGTAATCCTATGTTCCAGCTTGAGGGTCTTAATAGGGAAAGCAGAGACGCGGCTCTCATCCTTGAGAGGGTTCTTCATCAACAAATGAGACGCTCGGCGGGCGAAGCCCGCCTAGCGCAAATGCTATTGGACAGTGTCAGATACGGCTTTGCTCCAACCAAGATGATTTGGGACAGCGCTACTAACCAAAACAAAATTATAAATTTTGATCCACGTCGCTGTTTCCCCGACCCACGAGTTAACTGGGGCGACTGGGAGGACATGCAGTACATCGTCTTCTCAGACTTCATGTCCTACAACGCCCTTACTTTCAGTAATTTATATCCGAAACTAAAGGAACGACCTGAACTTCAACATAGAACATCGCCGCCAAAAGCTGCGTGGGAGGGACATAGATTTCATGCAGAAGAAGGAAAGGGACTGTCCATCGACCCAGCACAGCCCCACCAGCGAGGCCAAGGTGCCCACGCCTACTTCACTCTTGGCGATGCCCGTATTGTCGACGAGGCTTGGGTCCGCCTGTCTGGCCATGAAATTAATATCCCAACGATTGACCAAATCTGGTTAATCATATCCATCTTAGACGAAGATGTTGTAATCAGATTCCAGTTGAATCCGTACGGCCAGCAATTCCCGATTGTTATCGGCGGCCTGTACCAAGACTCCCACAAGACGTACGGCCAATCTCTTTATGACATAATGATGCCGATGCACGATATTGCGACATACCTTATGCGCTCGCGTATCGACAATATTTCAGCGGCATTAAACAACCTGATTTTTGTTGATCCGACTCAGGTTTCCATTCCTGATCTTATCGACAGGAATCCGTGGGGTGTTGTACGAACGCTCCCCGGAGTTAAGCCGGGTGACGGTGTTTTCATTGCCGAAATCCCAGATGTAACCAGAGGTCACTTCAATGATATTGCTGCAATGTCTGAACTGAAACAGCGAGTATCAGCAGCTTCAGACGCTCAGCAGGGCATTCCTACTCCAGATGTAAGAACAGCAACAGAAATAGCAAGACTTACTCAGCTGGGTTCACAGCGTCTTGGAGTGCTTGCCCGAATTATGTCAGCGACCACAGTAAGGCCGCTCGTGCGAATGATGGTTGGTAACATTCAGGATGCATTGACAATGAAAGGATCTATAAAACTGGATCAATATACCACACCTACGCAATTGATGCCAAAATCAAAAGAAGGCTATCTGGATTATGATGTGTCTAAGGATCTGCAAGGAGAAATAGACTACCTAGTAATTGATGGCACTCTCCCGATTGAACCGACCCGTAATGCAGAGACATGGATGAATATGCTTCAGATTATGAACCAGACCGGGCTTAACATGGAATACAAAGCTGGCCTGATAGCAGAGGAAGCAATACGTGCTATGGGTATTACAGACTTGGACCGCTTCCGAATCTCAGACGAAGAGCGACAAATGGGAGAGTCCCCAAGTCAGAAAGTAGCCATGATGGAGAAAATGCGTGGTGCGTCGGTACGCCCAGCTGCAGAAGTAGACAATGAAGTTCAAAAGGGCAACCTGATACCAATGGGAGAAGCGGCATGAGTGCAACTGTAAAGGCGGCACTTCGCCCGGAGATTAATCAGCGCACAGCAGATTACGTCGACGCTGCTTGCGCGGTGGTAGATACAGAGTGTGTTGTCCGAACAGACAACTGCTGCTCGCGTATAAATTTACTCGAGCAGGAGATAGCCAAATTAAAGCTGTCAGTAGCAGAAGCAAAAGCAATTGCTGCCGATAAACCGGACGACAGATATGCTTTAACTAAAGTAAAACTCATTAGAATGATGAAAGAAATGGGTTACTACGACGATGGCTGAAACCAGACCAACAGGCGAACAACTAAGATTTGTTTCCTCCAAGACAGGGGAGTGGATCTTAGACACATATATGGAGGCAATGGAGATTGGGGACCGCACAGTCTACGATCTTCTGGGAGACTTGTTCGACCCGGCTGCTTCCGGGGCTTTCCGCTCAGACAACTTTGAATTCAGGCTCGACCCCGCCACTGATAAATTCCAAGTTCGTGTCGGCCAGTTTGCTGGGCCATCTACCGGCTGGACAGACGTCACCTATCTATTCGGTCAGCGTGGTGTCTTCAACAGTAGCAACACATACCAGAATTTCGATATAGTCACTGTAGCTGCCAAAGACGTCTACATTGTCACCGGCCTTTCTGCCGGTGCAACCTACGCAAATGAAGCAGCCTTTATTGCCAGTTCCAACACGACAAAAATTGTAGACGTATCCGAGGCCAAGGACTGGGCGAGCAAGACGGACGGCCAAATATCCTCCACAGATTACTCAGCCAAAGCATACGCAATCGGTGGCACAGGTGTCACAACAACATCTGGCAAGGGAGCCGCAAAGGAATGGGCTACAACAACTGGTGCAGCAGTTGATACCTCAGAATACAGCGCGAAAGAATACGCTATTGGCACTGCGGCCACCACTGGTGGCAGTGCTAAATCTTGGTCGCAGGATACTGACCAAGTAAACGGCGCAGGAACTAACGACCGCTCTGCTAAAAATTGGGCGCAAGGCTCGTCGATGACAGGAGCGACACTTGGTGGGTCTGCTAAAGATTGGGCGCAGACAACTGGCGCTACTGTAGACGGCACAAATTACGCCGCAAAGGAATGGGCGTTAGGTACGACGGTTGGCGATGGGTCTGCAAAGGATTGGGCGACACAGGCTGAAGATTCAGCCGTAGATGGATCAGGTTATTCATCACTCCATCATGCTGCAAAAAGTGCCGCTAGTGCTACTGCTGCCGCATCAAGTTCCGGCACCGCTGCTACTCAAGCCACAAATTCTTCTACTTCAGCTACAGCATCGGCTGCCAGCGCAACCGCAAGCGCGACATCGGCAGCTGCATCAGACACAGCAAAAACCGCATCCGAGACAGCCAAGACCGCAGCTGAAACAGCGCAGACAGCAGCGGAGACTGCGAAGACTGCGGCTGAAGCAGCGCTTGATAATTTCGATGACACTTTCTTGGGCGCGAAAAGCTCTGACCCAACATTAGACAACGATGGAGATGCCCTCACCGCCGGAGACATGTACTTCAATACAACCGTCAATAACCTCAAGGTGTACAACGGCTCAGCTTGGCAAGTCGCCGCTCTATCTTCGGCCACCGTTGTCGAGAAGAATACCGGCACTGGCGCGGCGTATATGCCTGCCGGGACCACGGCCCAGCGCCCGACAGGTGTCAGCGGATACCTAAGATTCAATGCAAGTCTGGGGCAATTCGAAGGTTATGGCGCTTCGTCTTGGGGGTCCATAGGCGGCGCCGGATATTTTATTGGCTCTGGCACTACTCACGGCGATCTTCAAAACGGGAAAAAAGATCTATTCAGAGTCAACAACACTAACATGGATGTCAGCACTACAATTGAAACTTCCACGAATGCAAGTGTAGCAGGCCCGTTAGACGTGGATTCTGGTGTGGTTCTGGACTGTCAAGGAACCTGTGTGATTATCTAATCGGAGAGCAAGATGTCAACATTACGAGCAGATTTGGTTCAGGCTTCGACCGGCACTGACACCGCACTGAAGTTAAAAGGCAAGGGAAACCAAAAGGTTAAAATAGGTGACGCCGAAATATCCTTTCCAGATGTCGACGGCACTGTAGGTCAAGCGCTTGTCACAGATGCAAACGGCAATCTATCGTTCGCTGCTGCTGGCGTAGCTTCTCCAGTTAGCACTCCAGATGGCGGGACAGGGCTGACGGCCGCGGGCGCGGTCGGGAATCTTTTGACGTCTAACGGAACAATCTGGACGTCTGCCGTCCCGGCACCGGGGGGAGCGGGATATTTCCAAGGCAACAACGGCATAACGGGGGACAGCACAAATGGCTTAGCGGATATTTTTCGCGTGAACTCAGGCACACTAACAGTTAGCACTACAATCGCAGCAAGCACAAATGCAAGCTGTACCGGGCCTTTTGGGGTAGACCCCTCAGTGACGCTTTCTGTCGCAGGTGTGCTGGCAATAATATAGGAGAAGTAAATTGTCTACTTTAAAAGCTGATAATGTCACTGCCCGGACTACCAATAGCACACTTACATTATCGGGAGCAGGGACGGGCGGTGTCGCAGTATCGAGCGCAACAACATTTGCTGGGGCTGTGGACGCGGGCGACAATACTTTTCAGCAAGTAAATTTACTGGACTACGGTGAAGTTACCAACGCAATCGGCTCGGTAGGCGGCGGCACTCAAGACATAGATCTAAAACTTGGTAACAGCGTAAGTGCGACGATAGACACAAGCACAACCACCTTTACATTTTCGAACCCCACAGGGGCAGATGAGCTTTGTGGGTTCTCTCTTATCCTGACGAACGCGGGATCACAAACAATAAACTGGCCAGCGGGAACACGTTGGCCGGGGGGAACGGCGCCGACACTCACAGCAGCGGGAATAGACTTGCTGGTTTTTGTAACCCACGATGCCGGGACTGTCTGGCATGGCATGGCTTCCAGCCTTGATTCTAGTTAGGAACGATCATTGACTAGCTATAAAAAGGGAATGATGGCTGCTGCTGGTAACTCTGGTCCTCCAGATTATGTAGGGGAGCCTCATTCCAGTTTTCTGGGGGGGTGGTTTAGGGCAGATGAGGTAGTTGAATCGGCAGGCGATATTTCGCAGTGGACTGATAAGAGTGGAAACGGGAGACACCGTGTTCCACAAGATACTAATTATAAGCCAACACTAAATGCCTCAGATTCTAATTTTAATGACCACCCCAGTATTACGTTCCCGAATACCGGCAGCTTTAATTTTAAATTCGCCTCAGGCCCTTTCACTACCTCAGCGCCGTGGAGCAAGGAGTTCTTTGGCGGAAATTACGATACTGCAATGATATTCGTGGTTTTCAGGACTGCCACAACAGGTAATAACTATTCTTATGCAGAGATATGGGGAGGTCAGCAGGGGTATTACTGGGTTGGTCCGGGTAGCGCAACGCACATGTCTTTTGGTAACAATACACTACAGCAATCCGGTCATGTAGTAGGCACGACATATTCGACCCTTGTGTATCGAAATAATTCCACAGGAATCACGACAATGGAAACAACGGGGCTGACTACGGTTTCACAGAGTCTTTCTTGGAATACTGGAGATCAGAATCAGTCTCCTTTAATCGGTGGCTCTCAGTATCCCGGTCAGTATTTCAGGGGCGAAATAGCAGAGGTTCTTCTCTATTCCGCTAACACTGATCCCATACGAACCCAAACGAAAAATTACATTGCTAATTCTTATGGCTTAACATGGTAGGGGAAAATTAAATGTATGCCCAGATCGAAAACGGCCAAGTAAGTAATATTGGCCCGCTGCCTAAATCATGGCGCAACATCAGCGGCTTGCACCTTGCCACTGATGAAGAGTTAAAGCGATGGGGATGGCTTCCTGTTGTTGTAACTGAGACTATCTCTGCACCGGGGCAAACAAGAGACACGGACCAAATTAACATCGAAGAAGACCGTGTAGTCATTGTGCAGCGTGTTCGTCCCAAAACTCCTGAGGAAATTACTGCTGATTGGCGTGATTTAAGGACGACAAGGGACCATGAATTACATCAAAGTGACTGGACGCAGGCTAATGACAGCCCACTCTCAAATGTAGAAAAAGAAGAGTGGGCGGCTTGGCGAAGAGCTTTGAGAGATTTACCTTCAGCTACGGCCCAACCAGATAATCCGGTTTGGCCCGAAAAGCCGGGGTCATAAAGGAGTAGAGCCATTGTCGAAAATTCTAGTTGATGAAATAACTCCATTATCTGGGACAAATACTGATCTGATTGTCAGTGGAAAAGGCACCGGCGTTCCCAATTTAAGCGCTAATTTTAAAGTTGGTGGCACAGCTGGTGTCCCTCTAACGTCTATTAGAGGAGGGGGAACATCCGGGCAAGTTATTACGTCTACAGGTGCATCAACTCCCCCGACATTTCAGGCGGCTGCGGGTGGCGCAACCACTCTTATACAAACCATCGAGCCATCAGGCGCGTCTACTACAAATATGAATTTCACAGGTTTCGATTCATCCTTGTATGACCATTATGAATTTGCCCTGACGAATGTCCAGCCAAGCGGATCAGGCCCGGGCAGTGAGCAAAGATTTAGATTTCTTAGCAGCAGCGATGGCGGTTCGACCTATGACACAGGGACACAAAACTACGGGAAACACAAATATTACCACCCCACCAGCGCTAGGGGATTTCAACAGGGGTACAACGACGAAAGTTATGTAGAGTGGTTTGGTGGCTTTACAACTACACATACCGGCACAAACTCTGGGTTTAGTGGCTATGTTAGAGTCTGGGGAGCGGGTGATGCAAATACCTTTACTATGTTTGATTGGAAAATGACTGCTCAGACCAGTGCTGGCGCCCGTTATCTAGGAGGGGGTGAGTACCATAGGCTTGATTTGGATGTAGTAGACGCTGTTCGATTCTACTGGAACGGGCAGAATTTTGCTGCTGGTGGGAGTATTAGAATGTATGGCTGGAAAAAGGCATAGGTGAAGTATGACACGATATCACAATACTGATGGGGTGCAGATAGCTTTCACCCCGGCAGAGGAAGCGGCCTACGAAGCTGATATAGAGGCGTCAAAGGCAGCGGCTCCTGCTCTTAGGGCAGCGGAAGCAATCGCGCAAAGGCGAGCTGCATACGTAAGCGAGTCAGATCCCTTATTTTTTCAGGAAAATGCTGGTGAAATTCCTGCCGGTACACATGCCGAGAAAAGGTTAGAGATTAAAACCAGATTTCCAAAGGATTAGGACATGTCGACCCTGAGAGCAAATATCGTAGAAGCGAGTACAGATGACACCAATCTGGAAATCAGGGGACGTGGAACGGGGAGAGTGAAAATAGGGATAAGCAACCTACTCTTTCCTAATGGAGATGGGGCAGATGGACAAGGACTTGTGACAGACGGGTCGGCAAATCTCGTCTTCAGAAATATTGCGACCATAGACGATGCCACAGCAATGGCCATTGCGCTAGGATAATTGGATGACAAGCACAATTCAAGGCGCGGGGACAGGAGTCCCTAATCTGGCCGCTGAAATTAAAATGAGATTCCCGAAGGGGGCCTAGCCAATGGCGAATACTTTCAAACTAAAAACCGGGGCTAGTGTAGGAACTTCCCTTGAGACAGTCTACACAGTACCAGCGGCGACAACCGCAGTTATGATTGGCGCCATGATGGCAAATAAATCTGCGTCTGCAATTACCGTAGACGTACAGATTGTCACCGCGTCTAGCGCAGGCGAGAACGCGGACGACGTCTACATAATCAAAAGTGTATCTATTCCTACTGGCGGGACGCTTGAAGCTATTGAGGGGAAAGTAGTGCTTGAGACAGGAGACATCGTAAAAGCGCTTGCGTCTGTCACCGCTGCGCTTGACGTAGCTTTGAGCGTGATGGAGATTACTTAATGGGGTATATAGGCAATGCCAAGGTCGTTAACAATATATACCATGCTTTCAGGGTCGTTAGCGGCAACCTACTTTGGTACAAGGGCAACGATCTGGCATACGATATTACAGATGATCTCCGCGCAGGCGCGGCTGCTTCTGGGTTCGATCCTTATGACATGGTCATCGTTGGATCTCCCAATCAGACGTATTCAATAGACAGTAACGGCGACTTAGTAGTTACTTACTAAGGAAAGGAACAAGAGATGACTACTATCAATTTAGGCAGAGTCAGAACAGTTTGGAAAGGGGCATGGGCCGCGACTACTGCTTACGTTGTAGACGACATGGTTCAGAACGGTGGCAGCACATATATGTGCATCCTCGCTCATACATCTGGTGGCGCCTTCGCCACCGGATCAAATTGGGAATTGATGTCAGCCGGAGGCACAGACGGAATAGATGGAACAGATGTCGGGACAGGCACAGCCGGGCAAACTTTAGCAACTGCTGCTGGTGGCTCTACTCTTGAATGGGTAGACGCAGCAGAGGGCGGAGGATTGAAATCTGTTCAAGCATTTACTTCAAGTGGAACTTGGACAAGACCGGCTGGTGTTTCAACAGTCAGGGTCCAATTAGTGGGTTCTGGCGCACATGGATCAAATGGACAAAGAGGTGGTGGGGCAGGAGGTTACGCAGAAAAGATTTGCGATGTTAGCTTACTTCCCTCAGTTACGGTCACTGTTGGCTCACCAAACGGGAATACATCCTCCTTCGGGAGTTACGTCTCGGCAACTGGTGGATACACCGCTGGTAGTGTCCAATCCAATCGTGGTGGATTTGGAGGGGATGGTACTGGAGGCGATATTAATATCGTAGGAGGCGGCGGGGGTTCCGCCGTCAACAATATGTCTGCGACAGGCGGTTCTAGTTATTTTGGTGGGTGTACTCCGGGGAGTCCCGACACCACTGACGCCACCTTGCATACTTATATCGCTTATGGGGCCGGTGGCATGGGTGTGTACAACGGCTATACGCAAGGCTCAGCTACGAAGCCCGGTCTTGTAATCATCTGGGAATACGCGTAGGAGATAGCCATGAAGCACGTTCTTGTAGACACTTTACGAAACCATCGTGTTGCACAGGTGGTGGATACCATCGAGGAGCGGTTTGAGGTTCATCCAAGCCTAGAATGGCACGAGTGCAGTGATGACACTGTAGAACGCGGTGCTTGGAATCGTAACCCTGACGATGGTAGTTTTACTAATCAGAGAGCTGCCCATGATGCAACACCCGAAGGGCAACGAGAGACCATGAAATTTGAACGCCAACTTGCTTACGGTCCTTTTGGCGATCAGCTTGACGCTATCTATCGTGACATGCGTGATGGGACTACGACATTCATCGATCACATTGATAAAGTAAAATCAGACATTCCTAAAGTTGCTGCGGTTGATCCAATAGATAAAGATAGAATTTTAGATCCTGATTAAGTGTTAGACTGTAATAAAAAGTTCTCTATCCCTCATTGGGATAGTTATACAGAAGACGACCTATTCTATAATTTATTTAAGAATTCAAAGCAGGAATACAAAGACGAAGTACGCGATATATATTTCGGCGCAGAATTCGTCTACGAACACGACGGCCAGCAAAAAACATACGGCGAAGTTATGGGAGTCACTGCGTCTCCCAAGCAAGTAGACAATCTCTTTAAAATACAAGACGAATTTGGTGTAGAGATATCTCTGACATTAAATTCTATGGATATGGGGAAGGAGCTAGCCTCTGACCTTAATGTCATAAAACAAATGCTGAGTTATATAAAACAGTATTATAAAAGAGGTTTAAGAATTTGCACTATTAGTTCGGCCCATCTAATGAGAACGGGGGCTTTGCAGGCAGAATTCCCTGAAATGAATTGGAAGAATACAGTAAACCATTTAGTGAAAACAACGCAGGAAGTATATGATTACGCTGCCTTAGGCTACAACACTATACTTTTAGATCGCTCCCTTAACAGAGATATTGATCTACTGACTGAAATTCGCACGGCAACTAAGAATCTAAATATAGAAACATCGCTTCTTGCGTCTGAGTCATGTATGCCAAGCTGTCCCTTCAAACAAGAGCATGACATATGGCAGGCGCCCCTCTCCAAGACAAATTCCAATTACTGGCAAACCTTCCCCACGACTTGCGCTCACTGGAGATGGCCTCATTCGGAACAGCTGCCTAGACTGGGTGTTAATATATCAATGGCTACCAGAGAAATTGTGGATAGCTTCTTCGATAATGTGGATGTTTTTAAATTCAGCGGTAGATTGGGGCAGAATCAAGGTGTCGATCCAAATGGCAGAATGTGCTGGTCAGGTTTTGAGAGGGGTGGAGAAAAGATAGACTTAGAAAGCGGGTTGTTGTTGCGCTCACTTGAATACGCAGATTCCTTTACGGAAATATATAATAAAAAATTATCTCCATATTTAGTGGATAGGTGGGCAATTCAAGGGTGGACTAATTTATCCCATACTCAGCAACATAGTGAAGACGAACTTAACTCTATATGGCATACAAAAAAGGGCCGTAGTCTAAGTAAAATACTCTCTACCTGTAAAAATAGATGTTGGGATTGCCATGCCTGCGAGAAAGTATTTGGAGTCAAATCCTTTGATTCCGTACTGCAATTATGATGGACGACAGGGATAAATAACCTGAACTAAAATCTTCACATGGACAATAAAGTAATCCATCTAACTGACGAAGGTCTTCGAAAATTAGTCGAAGAGGCGACCGCTAAAGGTGCTAGAGCCGCACTAAAGGAAATAGGATTGTCAGATAAAAATGCCGGTCAAGACGTGCGAGAGCTTCGTAATTTACTTGATGCATGGAGGGGGGCAAAAAAAACGATGGGCCAGACAGTTGTTCGTATGATTACAACAGCAATACTGGTAATATTAGCAGTAGGCGTTTATGCAAAACTTGGAGTTGATAAATGAAAAAGGTTAATCTCACGGAGATGACGGTACGCGTTCCCACGGAAAAGGGGAAAGAACCAGCATTCAAGCCGGTAATTGCTGGGAAAGCAATTGTAAGACGTGGTAAAAAGC
>Ga0114904_1000380_pt1 | contig 25171 bp, 26 predicted proteins | sample MalvirDeepMed_s6_FD_83498 | JGI IMG/M metagenome (GOLD analysis project Ga0114904, IMG submission 83498) | Marine viral communities from the Global Malaspina Expedition - Malaspina viral metaG DeepMed_s6 | ecosystem: Environmental > Aquatic > Marine > Oceanic | place: Mediterranean Sea... | reverse complement strand
TCCTCCGGCCAGACTGTCTCGCCCTGCGCAAGGCTGACCTCGCCGATTTCTCCGCCCAGGGCGCTGCGGGTCTCGAGGGCCGAGTCGCCGAGCAGCGCCGGGAGGCGATCGACATCCGCCGGCACGACGCCGTCGCCCTCCGCGAGGGTCATGCCGTTCTTGTCGATATACATCTGGCCGGTCTCGTCGATCCCGGCGGTCCAGGTCGCGGCCTCGCCGGCGACCAGCGCCTCCTCGGCGACGATGTAATGCGTTGCGCCGTCCTGCACGATCTCGAGCATCATCGCCGAGCTCTGGCCGATCTGGCCGAAGGTGATGGCGTGCGGGCCACCGCCGCCATACTCGAACACCGTCTGGCCATGGCCACCGGCGAGATCATCCAGCCGGACAGTCGCCTCGAACTCGAAGGCCCCGTCGATCTGGGGCAGATCGACGGCGTCCGACGGGGGCGGGGCGTCGTCGCCATCCGCTCCGGTGTCGTCGTCGCCATATGCCGGGGCGTCGGGAGACGCATCCGGCGGCACGGTGCCGGGCGCCTCGCCGATCGCTGCGGGAATGCCCAAGGCTTCGAGCTGCGCGGCGGATTTCACCGCATTGGCACTCACCCCGAGCAGGGCGATGGCCTCACCGCCGGGGAAGCTCAGCACTGCGTCGCCGCTGCCGTCGCCGACCGTGTCGCTCACGGTCACGTCGTCTGTGTCGACGGGGAGGCCGTCGAGATCGGTGAGGTCCGAGACGTCGAGCACATCGCGCGCCAGATAGCTGCCGTCGGGCTGCAGTTCCGGCGCGGCAAAGCCGGTGACGTGGTCGAGCCCGCCGAAATCGGCCAGCGCGATGGTGTCCTCGCCGGCCCCCAGCAGGATCTCTTCGACCTGCGAGAAAACCAGCGTCGAGCTGCCGTCGGTCACGCTGCCGCTCCCGGGGTCGGCCGAGGTCAGGTCGAGGCGCAGCCCGTCGGTGACCGCGGTGAGGTCGAGCACGTCGCCGGTGGTCTCGTCGACATCCTCGGCATCGACGGTGTCGTTGCCGAAGCCGTTCTCGATGTGGAAGGTGTCGTCGCCGTAACCGCCCCAGAGGTAATCGTCGCCGGCCCCGCCCCAGAGCGCGTCATCGTCGTAGGAGCCGCGCATCCAGTCGTCGCCATCGCCACCGATCAGCGTGTCTTTGCCCTCGTTGCCCTCGAGATGGTCGTCGCCGGCGCCGCCTTCGACGTAATCGTCGCCATATTCGCCATAGATCTCGTCCGCGCCATCGCCTCCGAGCAGCGAATCGTCGCCCTCGTTGCCGTAGATCACGTCATCGCCGTCGTCTCCGCTGATCGTGTCGTTGCCGGCGGCGCCGCGCAGCGTGTCCTCGCCCAGGCCCCCGGCGAGCACGTCGTCGCCGCCATGACCAATGACGCTGTCATCGCCCGCGCCGCCGTTGATCTGGTCGCTCTCGTCGTTGCCGTCGATCACGTCATGGCCGGCGCTGCCGGTGATCACCTCGAAGAGTCCGAATTCGCCCGGCGTTCCAAGGGAGGCATCGCCCCCGGCGCCTGCGCTGTCGTCGCCGATCACGTAGCTCTTGGCGCCGTCGGAGATCGACAGGAAGGCCCCGTCGCGGGCGAAGCTGATGGTGAAGCTCTCGGGAAGGGCCGAGAAATCGAGCATGTTGGGATCGGGTGCGGTCGTCACCATGGCCCAGAAATCCGGGTCATCCCAGGTCTCGGTGGTTACCTCGAAAATTGCCATGTCGTCGCTCACTCACCCAAAACATGCTCAGCTTCGCCCGCGGCTGCGTTTCCACGCGCGCAAGCCGTCTGAACACCGGTCCGGGCTGCGAATGATCGAGAATAACGGAGGAATTGCGAGGCAATTGAGGCAATTCGATGAGCCCCGCAGGTCACAGGTGGCGTCAGCGGGCTTTCTTGGCGCGGCGCAGCAGGATGTCGCGTTTCACCTTGCTGAGATGGTCGAAATACATCTTGCCGTTCAGGTGGTCGATCTGGTGCTGCACCGAGGTCGCCCAGAGCCCGACGAAATCGCGCTCCTCGAGCTCGCCGGCCTCGTTGAGGAAGCGCACGGTGACGGCGCGCGGGCGTTCGATCTTGGCCCAGACGCCGGGCAGGTTGGGGCTGGCCTCGTCATGGCTGCGCAGCTTGACGCTGGCGTGCAGGATCTCGGGATTGGCCATGCGCACCGGCTGGCCACGCTCCTCGGAGGCATCGACCACTGCGAGGCGCAGCATCACGCCGATCTGCGGCGCGCCGAGCCCGACGCCGGGCATCGCCTCCATGGTGTCGATCATGTCGGTCCAGATGGCGCGGATCTCGTCGGTGATCGCCTCGACCGGGGCGGCGGGGCTGCGCAGGCGCTTGTCGGGCCACGGGATGCAGGGGCGGGCGGTCATTTGCCGCGCTCGTAGGCGTGCATCAGGTCGGCGGCGGTGGTCGGTTCGAGCCGATCGAAATGCACCAGACCGTCGAGATGGTCGTATTCGTGCTGCGCCACGATGGCCTCAGCGCCCTCGAACAGGCGCTCCTGCCGGTCGCCGTTGAGATCGGTATAGGCCATGCGCACCCAGACCGGGCGCCGCACGGTCGCGGTGACCCCGGGGATCGACAGGCAGCCCTCGTCGCCCGCAGCCGTTTCGTCCGCCACGGCAAGGATCTGCGGGTCGATGCAGACCACCGGGGTCATGTCGCCGTCCTTCCAGCCCGCATCCATCACGAAGACGCGCCTGAGCACGCCGACCTGCGGCGCCGCGAGGCCCCGGCCGGGGGCGTCGTACATGGTTTCGAGCATGTCGGTGACCAGCTCCGAGACCGCGGCCGGGTCGCCGACCTCGGCGCAGGGCTGCTTGAGCTTGGGGTCGGGCCAGAGAAGGATCTCGCGCAGGGCCATCGGGGTCTCCGCTTCGGGGAATGTCTCAGAGGTAGGCGGAACCGGCGCGGTGGCCAGTCTGCTGCGCCGCCCTTATGCGCGGGCGCGGTCGCGCTTGAGCTTGACCATCTTGCGGGTGATCATCTGGCGCTTCAGCGGCTTGAGGTAGTCGATGAAGAGCTTGCCGTCGAGATGGTCGATCTCGTGCTGCACGCAGGTCGCCCAGAGCCCGTCGAAGGTGTCGCGCTGGAGAGTGCCGTCGCGGTCGAGCCACTCGACATCGACCACCTTGGGGCGCTCGACCTCGGCATACTGGTCGGGGATCGACAGGCAGCCTTCCTCGTAGACGTTGCGCTCGTCCGAGGAGGCCACGACCTGCGGGTTGAACATCACCAGCGGGCGCGGGGCCTCGCCATCGTCGGCCTTGGCGCAGTCGAGCACGATGAGCCGGTCGAGCACGCCGATCTGCGGTGCCGCCAGCCCGATGCCGGGCGCGTCATACATGGTTTCGAGCATGTCGTCGGCCAGCAGGCGGAGCTTGTCCGAAAGATCGGGCACCGGCGCGCAGGCCTTCTTGAGGCGCGGATCGGGGTGGATGAGGATCGGGCGTTTCATGCGCCTCATCTATGCACAACGGCGTGAGCGCGCAAGTCGGCGGAAGGCGGGCGTGCGCGGGGGGTTGCGCTCGGGACGGGGCGCGGTAGCGTGCGGCGCGCCACCAAGAGCAAGGACCAAGCCGCATGACCAGCCCCTTCGACGAAGTGATCGACCGCGTCGGCACCCATTCCGCCAAATGGGACAAGATGGAAGACATCTACGGCGTCTCGCCCGAGGACGGGCTTGCCATGTGGGTCGCGGACATGGATTTCCGCCCGCCGACCTGCGTGCAGGAGGCGCTGCAGGGAATGCTCGATCACGGCGTCTACGGCTATTTCGGCGATGAGCGCGACTATCTCGCCGCGATCCGCTGGTGGATGGCCGAGCGCCACGGCTGGGCGGTCGAGGACGACTGGATCACCACCACGCATGGGCTGGTCAACGGCGCCGCGCTCTGCATCGACGCCTACACCGCGCCCGGCGACGGGGTGGTGCTGTTCACGCCGGTCTACCACGCCTTCCACAGGGTCATCAAAGCCGCGGGGCGAGAGGTGGTCGAGTGCCCCCTGGTGCTGACCGACGGGCGCTACGAGATGGATTTCGCCGCCTATGACGCGCAGATGACCGGGCGCGAGAAACTGCTGCTGCTGTGTTCGCCGCACAACCCCGGCGGCCGGGTCTGGAGCCGCGAGGAACTGCAGCAGGTGGCCGATTTCGCCAAGCGCCACGACCTGATCCTGGTCTCGGACGAGATCCACCACGATCTGGTGATGCCGGGCCAGAAACACGTGCCGATGGCGCTGGTCGACGACAGCATCTCGGACCGGCTGGTGATGCTGACGGCGACCACCAAGACCTTCAACATCGCGGGCTCGCACACCGGCAACGTCATCATCCCCGACCCGGATCTGCGCAAGCGCTTCAGCCAGCGCCTCGCGGCGCTTGGCCTGTCGCCGAACAGCTTCGGGCTGGTGATGGCGACCGCGGCCTATTCGCCCGAGGGCGCGGCCTGGGTCGACGATCTCTGCGCCTATCTAGACGGCAACCGCAAGCTCTTCGACGCGACAGTGGCCGAGATCCCCGGGCTGCGTTCGATGCCGCTCGAGGCGACCTACCTGGCCTGGGTGGATTTCTCGGGCACCGGCATGACGGCTTCGGAGTTCACCGCCCGGGTCGAGCGCGAGGCGCGCATCGCCGCCAACCACGGGCCGGCCTTCGGCACCGGTGGCGAGAGCTGCCTGCGCTTCAACCTCGCCACGCCGCGCGCCCGGGTGGAGGAAGCCTGCGACCGGCTCAAGGCGGCGTTTGCCGACCTGCAGTGAGGGATGGCGCGGGGAGAGGAGGGGCGCTGCCCCTCTGGCGCGCAGGCGCGCCATTCACCCCGAGGTATTTTTGAACCAGAGAAGGGGTGGGGGCTGTCCGATGGTTCCTGCCCGGCGCAGGATGGCGGTCGCGCCGGCGCGGGCTAGTTGCGCGGCGGGCGGCCTTTGTAGATCGGAATGTGCCAGCCAAAGGCCAGCGCGGTGCCGCGCAGCACGAAGGTGAAGATGGCGCCGATCAGCGCCGCCTTGCCGGGCTCGATGCCAGAGGCGTGGGCGGCGAGCAGGGCGCCGGCACCGCCGAGCGCGCAGGTGGCGTAGGGCTCGCCCTGCTTGAGCACCAGCGGCAGCTCGTTGGCGACCACGTCGCGCATCAGCCCGCCGAGGCAGCCGGTCATCACCCCCATGACGAGGATCACCGGCACCGGCGCGCCCTCGGCCAGCGCGATGCCGGCACCGGCGGCGACCGCCACCGACAGGGCCACCGCGTCGAGCCAGAGGATGGCGCGCTGGCGGCTTTCGAGCCGGTGGGCGGTGAAGAACACCGCGATCGCGGCGCCGCAGGCGACGGCGAGATAGGTCGGATCGGCGATCCACAGCACTTCGCGTCGCAGCAGCAGATCGCGCAGCGTGCCGCCGCCGACCCCGGTCAGGCAGGCGAGGAAGGCGAAGCCCACCACGTCGAGCTGGGCGCGGCTGGCCACCAGCGCGCCGGTCAGGGCGAAGATCAGGACGGAGGCGTAATCGAGGAGTTCGAGCGGGCTCATCGCGGCCCGCCCTCAGGCGCCCTTGCCGGGCTTGAACGGCGCCATGCCGGCGCGGGCGAGCTCGTCGGCGCGCTCGTTCTCCGGGTGGCCGGCGTGGCCCTTGACCCATTCCCACGTGACGTCGTGGCGGCGCTGCGCCTCGTCGAGGCGTTGCCAGAGCTCGGCGTTCTTCACCGGCTTCTTGGCGGCGGTCTTCCAGCCGTTGCGTTTCCAGCCGTGGATCCAGCCGGTGACGCCGTTCTTCACGTAGGCGCTGTCGGTCACCACGGTGATGCGCGAGGCGCGGGTCAGCGACTCCAGCGCGTTGATCGCCGCCAGAAGCTCCATCCGGTTGTTGGTGGTGTCGGCCTCGCCGCCCTTGAGTTCGCGTTCCTTGACGATCTCCTCGCCATTCTTCGCGCGCATCAGGACGCCCCAGCCGCCGGGGCCGGGATTGCCGGAGCAGGCTCCGTCGGTATATGCAAAAAGATCAGTCATGGGCGAGGACCGATATCCATGTCGAGGCGCTGCCGTCAAGGCCTCGTCCCGCGCCGCGGGTCACGTCGCGGATGGTGAGGCCGACATCGGCCAGCAGCGCGCGCAGATCGTCCTCGGTGTAGAAGGTGTAGAACCGCCCCAGCCAGTCGCGGCCCTCGCCGGTGCCTTCCTTGAGCGACAGGCCGAGCAGGCCGCCGGGTTTCAGTGCGCGGGCGATGGCGGCGAGATGGCGGGGCATGTCGGCGCGCGGCGCGTGCAGCAGGCTGAAGCTGGCCCAGATGCCGTCGTAGCGCGCCTGGGCGTCGAGTTCGTCGAAGCGGCCCTGCCGGGCGTCGACGCCGTGGCTGGCGCGTGCCAGTGCCACCATCTCGGGCGAGGCGTCGAACGCCTCGACGGCAAAGCCCGCCTGCGCCATGTGGCCGGAATCGTGGCCCGGCCCGCAGCCGAGATCGAGCACGCGCGCGCCCTCGGGCAGGCGCGCGACGAAGGCCGAGAGGGTCTCGAAGGGGGCGTCGGGCTGTAGCTTGGCATAGTCCCGCGCGCGTCTGGCATAGACGGCGAGGGTTCGGTCGTCGCTCACACCAGCACCCCGACCAGCAGGCAGGCGACCACGGCCGCGGTGACCGGCAGGCGCAGGTCCATCCACCATCTCGGCGCCAGCCCCCAGCGCCAGAACTGCCAGTCGAGCGCCAGAAGACCGAGAAAGCCGAAGATCAGGTTCATCCCGGCAGAGACCGGTCCGCCGCCGGCCATGAAAAAGGCCCAGAGTGCCGGGATCACCGACAGCGCGTAGCATACGGGGGCCTGCCGCGGGTCGGCCTTGGTGGCGAAGCCCCAGAGCACGCCGGACATGAAGGCGAGGATCACCGTGCCGTAGGCAAGCTGCACGTAGGGGCCGACGAAGCGCCCGCCGACAGTGGTGAAGGCGAGCTGGTAGGCGCTGTCGGAGAGCAGGGTCAGCACGCCCCAGAGGAATGGCAGCACGCCCGCGGCGGTGAGGATGAGGGCGCTGCGGGGGACGGGACCTTTCATGCGCGCTCCATCGCGAGGCGGCCGGCGAGCAGGGCGAAGATCGCGGCGAAGGAGCGGTTGAGCCAGCGCATGGCGCGCTCACTGCCCAGCAGCCAGTCGCGGGCGCGGGCGGCGAAGAGGCCGTAGACCACGAAGACCGCGAAGGTCATCGCCATGAACACGCCGCCGAGCAGCATCATCTCGGCCTGCGCTGTTTCGGGCGCGCCCGACAGGAACGGCGGCAGCAGGGCGAGGAAGAACAGCGAGAGCTTGGGGTTGAGGATGTTCAGCAGCGCGCCGCGGCGGGCGGTGCGGAGGCCGCTTTCACGACCGCGCGCGGCGGTGACCGACAGCGCTCCGGTGCTGCGCAGCGCCTGAAACGCCAGCCACAGCAGGTAGAGAGCGCCGGCGAGCTTGACGGTGGTAAAGAGCACGGCAGAGGTGTGCAGCAAAGCGGCGAGCCCGAGCATCGCGGCGGCAAGGTGCGGCACGATGCCGAACGTGCAGCCGAGCGCCGCCCAGATCGCGGCGCGGCGGCCCTGACCGAGCCCGATCGCGAGCGTGTAGATCACCCCGGCACCGGGGGCGAGCACCACGACCAGCGCGGTGAGCAGGAATTGCAGGCTCAGCATGGGATCCTCCCTTGGACGGCGGAAGGGTTTCCCATTCGGGCCGGGCTGTCAACGCCCTGAAAACGCGCAGGTCAGGCCGGCTGGCGCAGCACGCGCGGCACCTTGAACTCGACATTCTCCTGCGCCGTCTCGACCATCTGCACGGTCACGTCGAACCGGTCGCGGAAGGCCTCGATGACCTCGTCGATCAGCACTTCCGGGGCCGAGGCGCCTGCGGTGACGCCGACAGACGCGATGCCCTCGAGCGCGCGCCAGTCGATGTTCTCGGCCCGCTGGACGAGCTGGGCGTAGGAGCACCCGGCCTTGCGGGCGACCTCGACCAGCCGCTTGGAATTCGACGAGTTCGGCGCGCCCACCACGAGCAGCGCGTCGCAATCGGGCGCGATCGCCTTGACCGCCTCCTGACGATTGGTGGTGGCGTAGCAGATATCTTCCTTGTGCGGCCCGACGATGGCCGGAAAGCGCGCCTTCAGCGCGGCGACGATGTCGATGGTGTCATCGACCGAAAGCGTGGTCTGGGTGACGAAGGCCAGTTGTTCCGGGTCGCGCACCTGCACATGGGCGACGTCCTCGACCGTCTCGACCAAGAGCACCTCGCCCTCGGGCAGCTGGCCCATGGTGCCGATGGTCTCGGGGTGGCCGGCGTGACCGATCATGATCATCTGCAGGCCGTTCTCGTGGTGCCTCGCGGCCTCGATATGGACCTTGGAGACCAGCGGGCAGGTGGCGTCGACATAGACCATCTCGCGCCGCGCGGCCTCGGCCGGCACCGCCTTGGGCACGCCATGGGCGGAGAAGATCACCGGCCGGTCCGGCGGGCAGTCCTCGAGCTCCTCGACGAAGACGGCGCCCTTGTCGCGCAGCCCGTCGACGACGAACTTGTTGTGCACGATCTCGTGCCGCACGTAGACCGGCGCGCCCCATTTCTCGAGCGCCATCTCGACGATCTTGATCGCCCGGTCGACACCGGCGCAGAAGCCGCGCGGAGCGGCGAGATAGAGGGTGAGCGGATTCTTCATGGTCGTCTCCTGTTCCTCCCGAGGTAATGCCTGCAGGCGCTGACGTCGACCCCTTCGGCCCGGCTGACGCAGCTGTGACTTGATGGCGGCAGAGATCGGCGGGAGAGTTGCGCGGCGCGACGGGGGCGAGATGAAGCGGATTGCTATCGGCATGGGGGCAGCGGCGCTGCTGGCGGGCGGCTGGGGTCTGGCGCAGATGACAGCAGAGCCGGCGTCCGGCCTGTTTCCCTATACCGATGCCGCGCGCGTCGCGAATGGCCGACGGATCTATGCCGAGACCTGCGCCGCGTGCCACGGCGCGCAGCTCGAGGGGCAGCCGGACTGGAAAGAGCGCGATGCCAAAGGCCGCCTGCCGGCGCCGCCGCACGATCCCACCGGCCACACCTGGCATCACCCCGACGAACAGCTTCTGGCCATCGTCACCCATGGCACCGAGGCCGTGGTCGGCGGCGACTACCGCTCCGACATGATCGGGTTCGGAGACATCCTCAGCAAGGCCGAGATTCTCGACGTGATGGCCTATATCAAGAGCACGTGGCCGCAGGAGGTGATCGAGATCCACAACGAGATCAGAGCCCGCGCCGCGGCGAACCGGTAACGCTCAACCGCCACCCATCGTCGCGGCGGTCGCCCAGGCCAGCACGATATAGCGCCCGGTCTTGGCGATGGTCACAAGCGTGAGAAACACCGCCCAGTTGGTGCGCATGACGCCCGCGATCACGGTGAAGGCGTCTCCCAGCGGAGCCCAGCTGAGCAGCAGGGTCCAGACCCCCCAATGGGCATAGGCGCGCTGGGCCCGCGCAAGCTGCGCCTCGCTGACCGGAAACCAGCGGCGGTGGCGATAGTGTTCGAGCCACATGCCAAGCACGTAGTTGACCACGGCGCCGAGAATGTTCCCGACGCTCGCCACCAGCACGATCAGCCCCAGCGGCGCGGCGTTGCCAAGCTGCAGCCCGACGAAGACAACCTCGGACTGGAAGGGCAGGATCGTGGCGGCGCCGAAGGCCGCCAGAAACAGGCCGCCAAGTGCTGCGGCGTCAGTCAGCATGATCGCGGGGCCTCATCCCCATCAGTCCCGCGCTCACGATGTCAGGTGCCGCTGCTCGCGACCTCGAAGTTGCGCTCGGCTTGCTGCTCGCGCGGCGGACGGCCGATGACTTCGCGCAGCTCGTCGAGCTCGATGAAGTTGTCGGCCTGGCGGCGAAGCTCGTCGGCGATCATCGGCGGCTGGCTGCGGATGGTCGAGACCACCGAAACGCGCACGCCCTGACGCTGAAGGCTTTCCACCAGCGGACGGAAGTCTCCGTCGCCCGAGAACAGCACGATATGGTCGACCCGCGGTGCAAGCTCCATGGCATCGACGGTGAGCTCGATATCCATGTTGCCCTTGACCTTCCGGCGGCCCTGACTGTCGGTGTATTCCTTCGCCGGCTTGGTCACCATGGTGAAGCCGTTGTAGTGCAGCCAGTCCACCAGCGGGCGGATCGGCGAATACTCGTCGTTTTCGAGAAGCGCGGTGTAATAGAACGCGCGAACCATCTTGCCTCGGCGTACAAATTCCTGTCGGAGGAGCTTGTAGTCGATGTCGAAGCCAAGCGCTTTCGCGGCGGCATACAGGTTCGACCCGTCTATGAACAGCGCGAGCCGTTCGTCCTTGTAAAACATCAAATGTCCTTTCAGCAATGCAGTGCGCCAATGTCCGTGAGTGTGAATGTGAGTGGTAAGGCGCACTCGGTCGTCAAAGATTAAGATATTTGGCCGTCAGTACAAGCCGCAACACATAGTCCAAAAGGATAGCTCAAACGTGCTTATGGAACAAGAAAAGTTGATTGCACTCGGCGCGAACCTATCGTCCGCGATTGGCTCTCCTTCGGAAACACTGCGGGCGGCAATTGATGAACTGTCCGAGTCCGGAGAGCGCGTCCTGCGAGTCAGCCGGTTCTTTGCAACGCCTTGTTTTCCGGCCGGCGCGGGGCCGGATTACGTGAACGCGTGCATTGTCTCATCGGGAGAGTCCAGCGCCGCCGGTCTGCTTTCGGTGATGCATCAAATCGAGCATAAATTCGGCCGCGAGCGGGAACAGAGATGGGGCAGCCGAAGCCTTGATCTGGACCTGTTGGCGCATGGTCAGGAGGTTCTCCCGGACGCGACATCGCAGGCGCACTGGCGTATGCTGAGCCTCGAGGAGCAGAAAGTCAGCGCCCCGAATGAGCTGATTCTGCCGCATCCGCGCCTGCATGAGCGTGCATTTGTGCTCGTTCCGCTCTGCGATGTCGCGCCGGACTGGCGCCATCCCCTGCTGGGTCGCACCGTGCGGCAGCTCTGCGAGGCGTTGCCGCAGGAGGCGCGCGACGAAGTCAAGCCTTTATGACCGATCCCCGCTTGTCTTTCGGCCCGTGACGCGATAGGGATTCCCTTTCTGACGGCTAACCCGAATAGGTGATACGCATATGGCCCGCGTGACGGTAGAAGATTGCGTCGACAAGGTCCCGAACCGGTTCGAGCTGGTGATGCTCGCCGCGCATCGTGCGCGCGAAGTGGCATCCGGCAGCCCGATCACGGTCGACCGCGACAACGACAAGAACCCGGTGGTTGCCCTCCGCGAGATCGCCGAGGAGACCCAGTCGGCTGACGAACTGCGCGAGCGTCTGATCGAGAGCCACCAGACCCAGATCGAGGTCGACGAGCCCGAGGATGACAGCATGGCGCTGCTCATGGGCGCCGAGCAGGACAAGCCGGTCGAGGACGACATGTCCGAAGAGAAGCTCCTGCGCGCGCTCATGGAGGCTCAGGGCGAGGGCTGAGGTCCTTTGATGCGGGCCAGGTGAAGGATAGGCGCCCATGATTGCGGCGGAAGATCTGGTTGCACTGGTCCGCAACTACAATCCCAAGACCAACGAAGACCTGATCCGCGCGGCCTACGAGTTCGGCCGCGAGATGCATGACGGGCAGATGCGCCACTCCGGCGAGCCCTATTTCACGCATCCCGTCGCCGTTGCCGCCATCCTGACCGAGCAGCAGCTCGACGATGCGACCATCATCACAGCGCTGCTGCACGACACCATCGAGGACACCCGCGCCTCGTGGTCCGACATCGCCGAGCGCTTCGGCGAGGATGTGGCCGATCTGGTCGACGGTGTCACCAAGCTGACCAACCTGCAGCTCTCCAGCTCCGAGACCAAGCAGGCCGAGAACTTCCGCAAGCTGTTCATGGCGATGTCCAAGGATCTGCGGGTGATCCTCGTGAAGCTTGCCGACCGCCTGCACAACATGCGCACCATCAAGGCGATGCGCGCCGAGAAGCAGATCCAGAAGGCGCGCGAGACGATGGACATCTACGCGCCGCTGGCCGGCCGGATGGGCATGCAGTGGATGCGCGAGGAGCTCGAGGACCTGGCGTTCCGGGTGCTCAACCCCGAGGGCCGCGCCTCGATCATCCGCCGCTTCATCACGCTGCAGAAAGAGGCCGGCGACGTGATCCACCGGATCACCGGCGACATGCGCCACGAGCTCGAGGAGGCCGGCATCGAGGCCGAGGTCTTCGGCCGCGCCAAGAAGCCCTACTCGATCTGGCGCAAGATGCAGGAAAAGGGCATGGGCTTCTCGCGCCTGTCCGACATCTACGGCTTCCGCGTCATCACCCGCAACGACATGGACTGCTACGGCGCGCTCGGCGTGATCCATCAGCGCTGGCGCGCGGTGCCGGGCCGGTTCAAGGACTATGTCAGCCAGCCCAAGTCGAACGGTTACCGTTCGATCCACACCACCGTGTCGGGCCGCGACGGCAAGCGCGTCGAGGTGCAGATCCGCACCCGGCAGATGCACGAGGTCGCCGAGACCGGCGTCGCCGCGCACTGGTCCTATCGCGACGGCCAGCGCGCCGAGAACCCCTTCGCCGTCGATCCGGCCCGCTGGATCGCCTCGCTGACCGAGCAGTTCGACAGCGAGCAGGATCACGACGAGTTCCTCGAGGCGGTCAAGCTCGAGATGTACTCGGACAAGGTGTTCTGCTTCACGCCCAAGGGCGACGTGGTGAAGCTGCCGCGCGGGGCGACGCCGCTCGATTACGCCTATGCCATCCACACCCGCATCGGCTCGGCCTGCGTCGGCGCCAAGGTCGACGGCATCCGCGTGCCGCTCTGGACCCGGCTGAAGAACGGCCAGTCGGTCGAGATCATCACCGCCGAGGGCCAGACGCCGCAGGCCACGTGGCTCGACATCGCCACCACCGGCAAGGCCCGCACCGCGATCCGCCGCGCCCTGCGCGAGGCCGGCCGCGAGCGGTTCGTGCGGCTCGGCCACGAGCTGGCGCGCTCGGCCTTCGAGCATGTCGGCAAGAAGGCCACCGACAAGGTGCTCGAGAAGGCGGCCCAGACCCTGCGGCTCGAGGACAAGGGCGAACTTCTCGCCCGGCTGGGCAGCGCCGAGCTGACCTCGCGCGAGGTGGTGCACGCGGTCTACCCCGATCTTGGGCCGGCGGACGATGTCGAGGTCGATGCCCATCGCGCGGTGATCGGGCTTGAGCCCGGCACCGGCTTCACCCGGGCGCGTTGCTGCCAGCCGCTGCCGGGCGAGCGCATCATCGGCATCACCCAGCGCGGCAAGGGCGTGTTCGTGCACGCCATCGACTGCGAATCCCTCGCCGCCTACGAGGACCAGCCCGACCGCTGGGTCGACCTGCGCTGGGAGGAAGGCACCCACCCGGCTGCCTATGATGTGAGCCTTGAGTTGACCATCGGCAACGATGCCGGGGTGCTGGGGCGGGTTTGCACCTTGATTGGCGAGCGGTTGGCCAATATCTCGGATCTTGTCTTCGTGGACCGGAAGCCGGACTTCTTCCGCATCCGGATGGACGTGGAATTCCGCGATGCGGAGCACCTTCACTCGGTGATCTCCGCCCTCGAAGCCGAAAGCGATGTCGCCTCCGTGCACCGCCGGCGAGATGCCTCGCTGACGGCGCTTCCCACGGCGGCACAGTAAGGGGACGCAGCCGGCAACGGGTGCGACTGGAAAGGAAACGCGGTCCGTCGGGGCTGCGGAGGATTGGACGGGACAGGCCTTTGGTCTTCAAGCGCCGTGACAGACGACCTGTCTGGAGGATACTGGTCGAGTTCTTCTGGCCGCGTGGCGGCTGGGGGCGGGCGGCGCGGTATATCCAGCACCGTCTGCATCGGCTACCCGATCCCCCCGAACGCATCGCACGTGGCGTGTTTGCCGGGGTCTTCACCGCCTTCACCCCGTTCTACGGCCTGCATTTCGTCGTGGCGGCGCTGATCGCCAAGACCCTGCGGGGCAACATCCTCGCCTCGCTTCTGGGAACCTTCTTCGGCAACCCGCTGACCTATGTGCCCATCGCCTTCAGCTCGCTGCGCACCGGCTACTGGTTCCTCGGCATCGACCGGCATGAGCCCGACCACAAGTCGGTGCTCGACCGCTTCGCCTATGCCGGCGGCGATCTCTGGCACAACCTCGTGGCGTGGTTCACCGGGGAGCCGACCAACTGGACCGAGCTGATCCTGTTTTACGAGAAGGTGTTCTATCCCTACCTGATCGGGGGGATCCTTCCGGGCATCGTCTCGGGCCTGGTCTGCTACTACCTGACGGTGCCGGTGATCCGCGCCTACCAGAGCCGGCGGCGCGGGGCGCTCAAGTCCAAGCTGGCGGCGCTGAAGAAGAAGCAGGGCGACGCGGCGGGCGGCGGTCCCGAAGAATGATGCGCCCCGAAGCGGCGCGCAGCGGGAGGGGAGGCCCGTGGCCGATGCGACTGTTCCTGCTCGTGGCGCTGACCATGACCGCCTTCGCGGCCAATTCCGTGCTCAACCGCGCAGCCCTCGCCTCGGGCGGCATCGATGCGGTGAGCTTCGGCACCTTGCGGCTGCTCTCGGGCGCGCTGATGTTGGCGGCGCTGGTGCTGGCGCGTGAGGGGCGCCTTCAGCTGGGCGGCGCTGGACGGCTGGCCGGTGTGGCGGGGCTGTTTCTCTACATCTACGGGTTCTCGGTGGCCTATGCGGGAATGCCCGCCGGCCTCGGGGCGCTGCTGCTGTTCGGCATGGTGCAGGTGACCATGTTCGGGGGCAGCGTGGCGGGCGGCGAGCGTGTGCCGACGCAGCGCTGGCTGGGGGCAGGGCTGGCCTTTGGCGGGCTGGTCTGGCTGCTCTGGCCGGGCGGTCAGGCCGCACCAAGCCTGTCGCACGCGCTGGCCATGCTGCTCGCGGGTGTCGGCTGGGGCGTCTATTCGCTGGCCGGACGCAAGGCCGAGGTGGCGCTGGTCTCGACCGCCGCCAATTTCGTGCTGGCCACGGGGCTCGGGCTGGTGGTGTTGCTGACGCTCCTGCTGTCGGGCTCGGTCGGCCCCTGGAGCGCTGGCGCGGTCGTGCTGGCGGTGGTCTCGGGCGCCGTGACCTCGGGGCTCGGCTATGCGCTCTGGTACGCGGTTCTGCCGCAGCTGCCGGGCTCGGTCGCCGCCGTGGCGCAGCTCACCGTGCCGGTGATCGCGATGGCCGGCGGCATGGTGTTTCTTGGAGAGGCGCTCACCGCCCGCTTCGCGCTCGCCGCCCTGCTCGTGCTGGGCGGCGTGGCGGTGTCGGTGGTGCCGCTGCGGCGGGGGTGAGCGACGCTTGCAGCGCCTCTGTTCCGCGCCTCAGCGGCGTTGATGGCGTCCACGATTCGCAGCCGTCTGCGGCATCTGGCAACCGCCGCCGGACGGGTTTGCCCGCTCACTCGGTCCAGCGCACCCCGGTCAGGTCGGTCGCCTGCGTCGGCTGGTTCTGCCAGAGCCCCTCGAGCCGGGCATCGGCCACCGTCGGGAAGGCGAGCTGGAACAGGTAGGCGTTGACGTGATCCTCGGCGATCATCGTCTGAGCCTGCCGGATCAGCTCGGAGCGCGCCTCTGGGTCGGTGGTGCCACTTAGGCTGCTCATCAGCTCCTGAAACGCCGCGTTGTCATACTGGAAGTAGTAGTCCGGCCGGGCATAGATGCCGATGTCGAAGGGCTCGGTATGCGACACGATGGTGAGGCCGAAATCCTTGCCGCGGAACACTTCCTCGAGCCACTGCGCCCATTCCAGGTTGGTGATCTGGGTCTCGATCCCCACCTCGCGCAGCTGCGCCGCGATGATCTCGCCGCCGCGACGGGCGTAGGAGGGCGGCGGCAGCTTCAGCGTGGTGGTGAAGCCCTCGGGATAGCCCGCATCCGCCAGCAGCGTCTTGGCAAGCTCCGGGTCGTAGGCCGAAAGCTCGGTGAGGTCGACATAGTCGGGATTGTGCGGCGCGAAATGCGTCCCGATCGGTGTGCCGTAGCCGAACATCGCCCCGTCGATGATCGCCTGCCGGTCGATGGCGTGCGACAGCGCCTCGCGCACCTTGGGGTCGGAGAAATGCGCGTCGCCGTGGTTCATCGCGAGGATGGTCTCGCCCTCGGTCGAGCCGACAAGCACCTGAAAGCGCGGGTCGGCCTCGAACATGGCGAGGTTCTCGGGGGCCGGGAAGCCGGCGAAGGCGTCGATGTCCTGCGCCATCATCGCCGCGAACGCCGCCGTCGGGTCCGAGATGAAGCGGAAGGTCACCGCCTCGAGCGCCGGGGCCTCGCCCCAGTAGTCCGGGTTGCGGCTCATCTCGATGCGGTCGCCGGTGACCCAGCGCTCGAAGGTGAAGGGGCCGGTGCCCACCGGTGTCTGCTGGATGCCCTCGATGCTCTCGGGGGCCACGATCACCGCGTCGCCCCAGGCCATGTTGGACAGGAACATGCCGTCGGGTTTCGACAGCGTCACCTCGACGGTACGCGGGTCGACAACCGTCACCTCCGCGATGCCCTCGAACAGCGCCTTCTGGGCGTTGAGGCTGTCCTCCCCGCGCGCCCGGTCGAGGCTGAACTTCACGTCCTCGGCGTCCATCGTGCTGCCGTCATGGAAGGTGACGCCGTCGCGCAGCCGGAAGGTGTAGGTCAGCCCGTTCTCCGAGATCTCCCAGCTTTCGGCAAGGCCCGGCACGACCTCGCCGGTCTCGGTGAACCGCGTCAGCCCTTCGTAGACGTTGGCATAGAGCACGCTGTCGATGGCACCGGCGGCGGCCGAGGTCGGGTCGAGATGCGGCGGCTCGAGCTGCAGCGCGATGGTTAGGTCGGTTTGCTGGGCCATCAGCGCCTGCGCCGAAAGCAGCAACGCGGCGGCGGCCGGTGCGAGGTAGGACATGGGGCGGGACATCTGGCTCTCCGTTGGCGGGCATCGTGTCGAAGTGTGCCCGAATTCCCCGGCGGTGCAAGCACATGCACACTGGAATATAGGGGGGCAGGCTGCTAGACGACGCCAGCCTTGTTGACGAGGAGGAGACGCCAATGAGCGCGACCGCGCGAAAGTCGGCCCCGCTGCCGGACGATATCCGGGCCCGCAAGGGCGGGGCGCCGCTGGTCAGCCTGACCGCCTATACCACGCCGATGGCGCAGATGATGGACGCGCATTGCGATTTCGTCCTCGTCGGCGACAGCGTCGGGATGGTGCTGCACGGGCTGCCCTCGACCCTCGGCGTGACGATGGAGATGATGATCCTGCATGCACAGGCGGTGAAGCGCGGCCTCAGCCGCGCCATGATGGTGGTCGACATGCCCTTCGGCGCCTACGAGGAAGGCCCGCAGCAGGCGTTCCGCAACGCCGCGCGCCTGATGGCCGAGACTGGCGCCGGGGCGGTGAAGCTCGAGGGCGGCGAGAGCATGGCCGAGACCATCGCCTTCCTGACCGCGCGCGGCATCCCGGTGATGGCGCATGTGGGCCTCACGCCGCAATCGATCAACACGCTCGGCGGCTACAAGGTGCAGGGCCGTGGCGCGGCAGGCGACCGGCTGATGGCGGATGCCCGGGCGGTGGCCGGGGCAGGGGCCTTTGCCGTGGTGCTCGAGAAGGTGCCGCAGGCTCTCGCGGATCGGGTGACGGCCGAGCTGCCGATCCCGACCATCGGCATCGGTGCCTCGGCGGGCTGCGACGGGCAGATCCTCGTGGTCGATGACATGCTGGGGCTGTTCACCGCCTTCAAGCCGAAATTCGTCAAGCGCTACGCGAGCCTCGGCGAACAGGCCGAAGCGGCTATCGCCGCCTATGCCGAGGAGGTGCGGGCGCGGACCTTCCCCGCGGACGAGCACGTCTTTGCCGAGGCCGCCCCGGGAGCAAAGCCATGACCGAGATGCTGCGCACCAAGGCCGAGCTGCGCGACCGGCTTGCGGGCTGGAAACGCGCTGGTGAGACGGTGGGCGTGGTGCCCACCATGGGCGCGCTGCATGCCGGGCACCTGAGCCTCGTCGAGACCGCCAAGGCCGAGTGCGACCGGGTGATCGTGACGATCTTCGTGAACCCCAAGCAGTTCAACAGCGCCGCCGATCTCGAGAACTACCCGCGCACCGAGCACGCCGATGCCGAGAAGCTCGCGCCTCATGCGGTCGACGTGATCTACGTGCCCGGGCCCGAGCAGATCTACCCCGAGGGCTTTGCCACCTCGGTGGCGGTCTCGGGCCTGACCGAGGGGCTTTGCGGCGCCTTCCGCCCGGGCCATTTCGACGGCGTGACCACGGTGGTCTCGAAGCTCTTCCTGCAGACCGGCGCGGACCGCGCCTATTTCGGCGAGAAGGACTACCAGCAATTGCAGGTGGTGCGCCGCATGGCCCGCGATCTCGACATTCCCGTCGAGGTGATCGGCTGCGAGACGGTGCGCGAAGCGGACGGTCTGGCGCTGTCCTCGCGCAACGTGCTGCTGCCCGAGGCCACCCGCGCCACAGCACCGGTGCTTCACCGCGCCATGGTGGCGATGGCCGAGGGGCTGCGGGCCGGTGCCGATCTCGCGGCGCTGAGAGCGCAGGCCGAGGCGGCGATCCTCGAAGGTGGCTTCGAGCGGGTCGAGTATCTCGAGCTGCGCGCCGCCGACGGGCTGTCGCCGATGACCACGCTTGACCGTCCGGCGCGGCTGCTCGCCGCCGCATGGCTGGGCGGGGTGCGCTTGATCGACAATATCCCGGTGGGCTGAGGCGCGCCCCTCGCCTAGAGCAGCCGCTCGGCGATCTCGCCCGAGAGCCACGCGATGCGCCCGCCCGCCATGGTCAGCACGATGCGGCGGCTGGCGCGGTCCATCACCACCAGATCGGCGCGCAGGCCGGGCTCCAGCCTGCCGCGATCCGCAAGCCCCAGGAGCCGCGCCGGCCCCTCCGAGACCATCCGCCACGCCTGCGCCTCGTCGAGCAGGCCCAGCTCGACGCAGCGCCACGCGGCGCGCGCCGGGGCGGGGTAGTGGTAGTCCGAGGCCAGCGCATCGCAGAGCCCCGACCCGATGAGCGCGCTCGCCGCCACGTTGCCGGCATGGCTCGCGCCGCGCACCACGTTGGGGGCGCCAAGCACCACCGCGTCGCCGCCCTCGCGCGCCGCCTGCGCCGCCTCCACCGTCTCGGGAAACTCCGACACGCGCACCCCGCGCGCCCGCCACGCGGCGCGCCCCTCGGCGCTGCGGTCGTCATGGCTGCCCATGCGGCAGCCACGTGCGGCGAGCCGCGCGCAGAGCGCGTCGAGCGCTTGCGGAACCTCGTCGCCGCGGGCGTGCAGCGCCTGCATCAGCGCCAGGTGCGTCTCGGGCGAGCGCCCGGATTTCAGGGCCTGACCGGTGAGCCGCGGCGGCTTGCGGCCCTCGGCGAGCCGCGCGTGCGGCAGGTGGTCGTTGAACGCGACGTAGCTGATGCCCCAGCGGTCGACCGCCGCCTCGGCCTGCGCGAAGGCGTCGAGGAAGTGGGTCTCGAGCCGCAGTTGCAGGCGCAGGTCCACCGGCACCGTCGGCGCCACCTCGGCCACCGACGCGAACACCTCCTCGGCAAACTCCGGCCCGCGCATGCCGCCTTCCCACGACCAGAACTGCGCCAGCATCGCGGTGGTGATGCCGTTCGCGGCCAGCTCGGCGGCGCAGGCCACCATGCCGGCGTCGCGCTCGCGCAGTGCCCCGCGCCGCGGTGCCATGTGGCGCTCAAACCCGTCGCCATGGGCGTCGACGATTCCCGGCAGGATGTCGTAGCCGCCAAGATCGACCCGCCGCCCCTCGGGCGCATCGCAGATCACGCCTCCGGCCACCGACAGGGGCGCATCGCTCCAGCCGCCCGGTCGCATCACGCGGGCATTCTCGAAGCTCAGTTCGATCATCGGCAGGCGCCCTTTGCAGGGCAGGGTGGCAGAACGGGAACGCGGATCATGGGGCGGGGAATACGGCCTTCCACCGCCGCGCGAAAGGTGCAAATCTCCGCCCCATGTCGACCTCACCCCGCCTCGCCACCCGCGCCGTCATCCTGCACGAAAATCGCCTGCTGCTGGTCAACGCCTGGCCCGGGCAGAAGAGCGACCTCTGGTGCGCCCCCGGCGGCGGCGTCGAGAAGGGCGCCTCGCTGCACGACAACCTCGCCCGCGAGGTCCACGAGGAGACCGGCCTCACCGTGCGCGTGGGTCTCCCCTGCCTCGTCAACGAGTACCACGCGCCCGAGACCGGCTTTCACCAGGTCGAGCTGTTCTTCCACTGCGAGATCATCGACGGTGCCCTGTCGGATGACTGGCGCGACCCCGAGGGCGTCGTGCACACCCGCCGCTTCGTCACCCGCGCCGAGATGGCGGCCCTGCGCTACAAGCCCGACAGCCTGCCCAAGGTGGCGTGGGAGACCGGCCCGGGCTACGATCCGCTGGAGCTTCTGGCCTCATGAGCGGCGCGCCCCGACCCGCCGCTCTGCCGTAGGCGCGCCATGCTGGCCTACGCCCTGAAACGGCTGCTGATCCTTGCGATCAGCCTCGCCATCGCCTCGCTGGTGATCTTTCTCGTGGTCGAGGTCGCGCCGGGCGATCCCGCGAGTTTCATGCTGGGAATCAATGCGCGCCCCGACACCGTCGCCGCGCTGCGCGCCGAGCTGGGGCTCGATCTGCCGGTGCACGAGCGCTACCTCGCATGGGTCTCGGGCATGGTGCAGGGCGATTTCGGCACCTCCTACACCTACCGCGCGCCGGTGGCGCAGATGGTGGCCGAGCGGGTGCAGGTCTCGCTGCCGCTGGCGCTCTACGCGCTGCTGCTCTCGACGCTGATCGCCTTCCCCGCGGGCATTTTCGCCGCCGCGCGGCGCGGCAAGCCCGGCGACGTGGCGGTGATGGGCGCGACCCAGCTGGGCGTCGCGGTGCCGAACTTCTGGTTCGCCATGCTATTGGTGCTGCTCTTCGCGCTGAAGCTGCGCTGGTTCAGCGCCGGCGGCTTTCCCGGCTGGGACGATCCGCTGCAGGGGCTGAAGGCGCTGACCCTGCCGGCGGTGGCGCTGGCCCTGCCGCAGGCGGCGATCCTCGCCCGCGTCATGCGCTCGGCCTTGATCGACATCCTGCACGAGGATTTCATCCGCACCGCCCGCGCCAAGGGGCTGTCGCGCCGGCAGGCGCTGTGGCGGCACGGGGTGCGCAACGCGCTCATCCCGGTGCTGACCATCATCGGGCTGCAATTCTCCTTCCTGCTCGCCGGGGCGATCATCATCGAACAGGTGTTCTTCCTGCCCGGCCTCGGGCGGCTGATCTTCCAGGCCATCACCCAGCGCGACCTGATCGTGGTCGAGTCGGTGGTGATGCTGCTGGTCTTCGCGGTGATCGTGGTGACCTTCCTCACCGATCTCGCCTATGCCGCGGTCGATCCCCGGCTGAGGCGCCGCCGATGAGCCGCAACCTGATCCTCGGCACGCTGCTCACCGCGCTGTTTGTCGGCGCCGCGCTGCTGTCTTTCCTCTGGACGCCGTACCCCACCGACACCGTCGCCATCACCGAGCGCCTGCAGCCGCCCTCGGCGGCGCACTGGCTCGGCACCGACCATTTCGGCCGCGACATGCTGAGCCTGGTGATGGTCGGCGCCCGCACCTCGATCGCCGTGGCGCTGGTGGCGGTGGGCATCGGGCTCGGGCTCGGCGTGCCGCTAGGCCTTGCCGCCGCGGCGCGCGCAGGCGGCTGGCTCGACGAGGCGATCATGCGGATGAACGACCTGATCTTCGCCTTCCCCAGCCTCGTCATCGCGATCCTGATCACCGCCATCTTCGGCCCCGGCGCCACCAACGCCATCATCGCCATCGGCATCTTCAACATCCCGGTCTTCGCGCGCCTGTCGCGCGGTGCGGCGCTGAGCCTGTGGCGGCGCGAGTTCATCCTCGCCGCCCGCACCGCCGGCAAGTCGGCGCCCAGGATCAGCGCCGAGCACATCCTGCCCAACATCGCCAACCTGCTGATCGTTCAGGGCACCATCCAGTTCTCGCTCGGCATCCTCGCGGAAGCGGGCCTGTCCTATGTCGGCCTCGGTGCGCAGCCCCCGATCCCGTCCTGGGGGCGCATGCTGGCCGATGCCCAGACCATGGTGGCGCTCGCCCCCCACGTGGCGATCATCCCGGGCCTCGCCATCGTCCTGACCGTTCTTGGGCTGAACCTGCTGGGCGATGGCCTGCGCGACCGGCTCGACCCGAGGCTGGGGCCCGTGCGCGCATGACCCCTTCTCTGGTTTCCAAATACCTCGGGGAGCGCGAGGGGCAGCGCCCCTCGCGCCTGTCGGACCGGACGCAGTCCGGTTCGAAACCCCTGCTCGAGCTCGACGCCCTCTCGGTCTCGATCCACGGTCGGCCCATCCTTCAAGACCTCCATCTCACCATCGCGCCCGGCGAGATCGTCGCCCTGACCGGCGAGTCGGGCTCGGGCAAGTCGATGACCGCGCTCGCCGCCATGGGTCTGCTGCCAGATGGCGCAGAGGTCTCCGGCGCGCTGTGCCTCGAGGGCCGCGATCTCTGCCAGCTCTCCGAGCGCAGGCTCTGCGCCATTCGTGGCCGCGAGATCGGCATGATCTTTCAGGAGCCGATGACCGCGCTCAACCCGGTGCAGCGCATCGGCGACCAGGTGGCCGAGACCATCCTCGTGCACAAGGCCATGCCCCGCGCCGCCGCCCGCGCCGGCGCCGCCGAGATGCTGGCCCGCGTCGGCCTGCCGCCCGGGCGCGTCCCGCCCAGCCGCTACCCGCACGAGCTCTCGGGCGGGCAGCGCCAGCGCGTCGTCATCGCCATGGCCATCGCCCTGCGTCCGAAGCTCCTGATCGCCGACGAGCCCACCACCGCGCTCGACGTGACCACGCAGGCGCAGATCCTCGACCTGCTGCGCGACCTCGTGCGCGAAGAGGGCATGGGGTTGATGATGATCACCCACGATCTGGCGGTGGTGGCGGAGATGGCCGACCGCATCGCGGTGATGAAATCGGGCGAGATCGTCGAGCAGGGCGACACCAAGCGCCTCTTCGCCGAAATGCGCCACCCCTACACCCGCCAGCTCTTCGAGGCGTCGCGCCACCGCGCCGACCTGCCCGCGCCGCGACCCGCCGGGCCGCTGTTGCGCGTCGAGACCGTCACGCGTCACTATCCCGGCCCGCGCGCCGGGCTCTTCCGTCCCGGTCCGCCGCTCGTCGCGGTGAACGGTGTCAGCTTCGAGATCGCCCGGCGCGAGCGGGTCGGGCTGGTGGGCGAGTCGGGCTGCGGCAAGTCCACGCTGGCGCGCGCCATTCTCGGGCTCGAACCGGTGCAGGCGGGCGCCATCACACTCGACGGCGCGCCGGTCTATCGACACGGCAAGCCCGACCGCGCCGTGCGCCGCCGGGTGCAGGTGGTGTTCCAGGACCCCTACGGCTCGTTCAACCCGCGCCACCGGGTCGGGCGGCTGATCGCCGAGCCCTTCCATCTGCTCGACGACCCGCCCCGCGGCCCCGAGCGCGCCGCCGCCGTCGCGCGCGCGCTCACCGATGTGGGGCTGAAACCAGACCATGCCGAGCAGCACATCCACGCCTTCTCCGGCGGCCAGCGCCAGCGCATCGCCATCGCCCGCGCCCTGATCATCCGGCCCGAGCTGGTGATCTTCGACGAGGCGGTCTCGGCGCTCGACGTGCGGGTGCGGGCGCAGATCCTCGACCTGATCGCGGATCTGTCGCGGCAATACGGGCTGACCTACCTGTTCATCTCGCACGACCTGAGCGTGGTGCGCGGCATCACCGACCGGGTGCTCGTCATGCGCGGCGGCGAGATCGTCGAGGCCGGGAAAACCGAGACGGTGTTTGACACACCCGCTCACGGGTATACCAAATCCTTGTTGGCTGCCGCACCATCCCTGCCGCGGCCACCGGGAGGAGGACACGCGGATGACCGGGAGCCTGACGCGCGGTGACGCGCATCTGAACCTTGCGCGCGACAGCGCGCAGATGTTGATCGGCGGCGAGTGGCGCGACAGCGCCGACACGCTGCCCATCGTGAACCCCTCGACCGGAGCGGAGATCGGCCGCATCGCCCGTGGCCGTGCGGGGGATATCGACGCAGCGGTCGCGGCGGCACAGGCGGCGCTCGAGGGCGACTGGGGCCGCCTGACCGCGCTCGAGCGCGGGCGCATCCTGACCCGGCTCTCGGCGCTGGTGCTCGAGCACGTGGACGCGCTGGCCGCGCTCGAGGCGATGGACGTCGGCAAGCCGCTGACCCAGGCCCGGGCCGACGCGGTGGCTCTGGCGCGGTACTGCGAGTTCTACGGCGGCGCCGCCGACAAGGTGCACGGCACCACCATCCCCTATCTCGACGGCTACACCGTCTACACCCTGCGCGAGCCGCACGGGGTGACCGGCCATATCGTGCCGTGGAACTACCCGATGCAGATCATCGGGCGTTCGGTCGGCGCGGCGCTGACCATGGGCAATGCCTGCGTGCTGAAACCGGCCGAGGATGCCTGCCTCACGGCGCTGGCCTTCGCCCGGCTGGCGCAGCAGGCGGGGCTGCCGCCCGGCGCGCTCAACGTGGTGCCGGGGCTGGGCTCCGAGGCGGGTGTGGCGCTCTCGGCCCATCCCGGCATCCAGCACCTGAGCTTCACCGGCTCCGTCGGCACCGGGGTCGCCGTGCAGCAGGCGGCGGGCGCCAACGTGGTGCCGGTGACGCTGGAGCTTGGCGGCAAGTCGCCGCAGCTCGTCTTCGCCGATGCCGATCTCGACGCGGCGCTGCCCTTCCTCGTCAATGCCGGTCTTCAGAACGCCGGGCAGACCTGTTCGGCCGCCTCGCGCATCCTCGTCGAGCGACCGGTCCTCGACGAGGTCAGCCGCCGCATGGCCGAGGCCTACGAGGCCAAGCTGGTCGGCCCGGCGCTGGCCGACCCCGATGTCGGCCCGCTGATCAACGCCACCCAGAAGGCGCGGGTCGAGGGCTATCTGGCGCAAGGCGCCGACCTGCCGCTGCTGGCCCGCGCCCGGCTCGCCGAGGGCCTGCCCGAGGGCGGCACCTACGTGCAGCCGGCGCTGTTCGGCCCGGTGCCCGCGGATCACGTGCTGGCGCAGGACGAGGTCTTCGGCCCGGTGCAGGTCATCGTGCCCTTCGACAGCGAGGACGAGGCGGTGCGGATCGCCAACGGCACCGATTACGGCCTCGTGGCCAGCGTCTGGACCCGCGACGGCGCGCGCCAGATG
>Ga0114904_1000371_pt1 | contig 25423 bp, 24 predicted proteins | sample MalvirDeepMed_s6_FD_83498 | JGI IMG/M metagenome (GOLD analysis project Ga0114904, IMG submission 83498) | Marine viral communities from the Global Malaspina Expedition - Malaspina viral metaG DeepMed_s6 | ecosystem: Environmental > Aquatic > Marine > Oceanic | place: Mediterranean Sea... | reverse complement strand
TGCCGCCTCGCACCTTACGCCGACCGTCCGGTGACCGCGCTCTCGGGCGGGCAGCGGCAGCGTGTGGCGCTGGCCCGCGCCTTCGCACCGAGGCCGCGCCTTCTGCTGCTGGACGAGCCGCTCTCGGCGCTCGACGCGGCGCTGCGCACCCACCTTCGCGACGAACTGGCGATCCTGCTGCGGCGCTTCGGGATTACGGCGATCTTAGTCACCCATGACCAGACCGAGGCGATGGCCATCGCCGACCGGGTGGCGGTGATGGAGCAGGGTCGGATCGTGCAGATCGGCACGCCCGAGGCCCTTTACCGCAATCCCGCAACCGCCTTCGTCGCCGGCTTCGTGGGCGACGCCATGCCGCTCGGCGGCCGGATCGACGGGGCAACGCTGCACCTGCCCGGCGGCAGCCTCTCGCTGCCGGCGCAGGCCGAGGGCCGCGCGGCCTTCGTCCGTGCCGAGGACATCCGGCTCGACCCCGACGGACCGCTGCGCGCGCGGGTCGAGAGCGTCACCTTCCTCGGGACGCATTACCGGATCGCCCTGAGCGGCGGGGCCGACGGGACGCTTTTCGCCCTTCACAGCGGACGCGAGGCCCCCGCGCCCGGCGAGATCGTCCGCCTCAGCATCGCCGCGCCGGCGATCCTCACCCTCGACCAACCGGATGCCGCCTGATGACGACCTTTCTCCAGATCACCGACACCCATGTCGTGGCCCCGGGCGCGCTGGCCTGCGGTCGGTCCGACACGGCCGAGGCGCTTGCCCGCGCCGTCGAGACGATCAATGACACGCTTCCCGTCCTCGGGCCGGTCGATTGCATCGTCGTCACGGGTGATCTTACCGATCACGGCACCGCCGAGGAATACGCGCATTTCAAGTCGCTTGTGGCGCCGCTGAAACTGCCGCTGCTCGCCATTCCAGGCAACCATGACCGGCGCGACGAGATGCGCGCCGCGTTCCGCGAGACCGAGTGGATGCCCCCCGAGGGGCCGATCCAGTGGCACCGGGACCTCGGGCCGGTGTCGCTCATCGGTCTCGACACGCTTCTGGACGGCGCGCATCACGGCGAGATCGCCGAGACCGGGCTCGACTTTCTCGACAGGACCCTCACCGCCATCGGCGATCAACCGGCCGTGGTCGCCACCCATCATCCGTGGATGCCCTCCGGAATCCGGGCGATGGATGCGGACAACCTGCGAAACGGCGCACCCCTCATGGCGCGGCTCGAGGCGCATCCCGGCCCGGTGCGCATGATATCGGGTCACGTACACCGCGCGATGACAGCGCAGATCGGGCACGTGACGTGCCAGATCGCGCCCTCCACCTGCCACGCCGTCGATCTCGACCACCGGGAGGCGACAACCGAGAACGGCCTTGTTCTCGAACCGGGCGCGTTCAGCGTCTATCGCTGGCATGTCGACTGGGCCTGCCTCACCTCGGACTGCGTGCCCACCGGCCGCTTCCCGGGGCCATGGCCCTTCGCGGACTGAGAACGCGCGTCCGGCAGAACGCGCGCCCTTGTGCGACGGGAGGCGGCTCCACCCTGTGACGCGCGCCTGCCTTGGGCACGCCCTGTCGCGGCGCCCGCTGCCGGGGCGCGCCGTTCAGGCTCCGGCAGCGTGACGGTTGTGGCTGCGCCTTCTGCAGCAGCACCGCCCGTGCGCGCCGGGGCCGTTGCGGGCGGTCACATCGCCCGGTAAGTCACCGCCATGACAACCTGGCGCCCGGCATCCACAATTCGTTTCAAGGCTCTCGGCCTTCATTGGCGAGACGGCCAACTCCTTGCATCCGAGGTCTTGGATGATGCGGGACGCGTGAAGGGTGTTCGCCCCTTGGGCGGCACGGTCGAGTTCGGCGAAACGGCAGAGGCTGCCGTCATTCGCGAGTTCCGCGAGGAACTCGACGTCGCCGTGGAGATCACGGGATCGCCTGTCTTCATGGAGAATATCTACACTCACGAGGGCACCCTCGGTCACGAGTTGCTTGCGATCTTTGATGTGAAATTCAGCGATATGGCCTATGCCGACGACACGCGCATCGCGTTTCGGGAGGATAGCGGCGCCACCTGCTTCGCAGAGTGGTTTTCGCTCGACAAGCTGGATCAACCCGGTGGGCCCCGCCTCTATCCGGATGGATTGAAGGCGCACCTGCTGAAGACCCGCTGACCGGCCGCATGGTGCGTTTTTATCCCCCAGTTCATGAAGCCGCTGCGCGTTGGTCGACCATGCGGCGTCAGCGCGGCGAAGACATCCTTGCGGGCCCGCAGATCCGGGTTGGCTGCGCTTGCATCCGCAAGGCGATGGCGCATTTCGCGGGGCCGACGCTCTTGACGCGGCGGGCGCGGAGGCTTTCATGCCAGACATGACTGACCTCTCAACACTTCCGCTGGACGACCTCGATATCGACGAGTCCTCGCGACCCAAAGCGCCGAAGGTTCCGGCAGCGACAGAGATGCACCGCCGCCAAGGTCGGCAGCTGGCGGCGATCCACCGTCACTACCTGATGGAGATGGCTCAGATCGGAGCGGTTCTGGCGCGGATCGAAGCCGGAGACGCTCCGCCCGAGAACCTGAAGCAGATCGTCCTGTCGCTCGACATGACGGAGAATCTGCGGGCGTTCGGAAACCTTTGCGGGCACGAGTGCCGGGTGCTCAAACTGCACCACGACATCGAAGGCTCCAGTATGTTCCCCCGGATCGAAGCCGCGGGTGGGGGGATGTTCCAAGAGGTCGTTGCCAAACTGCTCTCGGAACACGAGGTGGTGCACGAATTGATCATCCGGCTCGGCCGCGCCGCCGACGCGCTGATGGAACATCCGGACGAGGCGAATTTCCTCCACGCCGCCGCCACCTACCGGAAACTGGAAGAGGTCGTGCGCTCGCATTTTGGCTATGAGGAGACGGAACTGGCGGAGGCCATCGGGTATTACCTCGGATCGATCTGACGCAACGTCTGGAACCGCCGCTCTTCGTCAGCAAACGCGGTTGCGGTGCGCGTTGGCCTGCGCCCCCGGTCGTTCACGGTCAAGGCTGCTGGATGCCATCTGGCTGACAGCAACGAAGGCTGACGCCCGCAGAAGCCGCTGCCCACTCTCGAAGGCCTCTCGAAGGCGGCAATGGTCTGGACTGCAGCGCGGCGTCGAAGGCGGTGATGCGGCTCAACGCTGCGCCGCGTGACCGCCCCAAGCCCTTGCGCGGCACGTTCTCTCAGTCGTTCCCCGTCAATAATGCGGTGGCGTCACGCTCCACACGACGACGGTGCGCTGATCTGACGGGTTGGCGTAGCCATGCGGGCGGTTGCAATCGAAGTGGAAACTGTCGCCCGCGTTCAGAAGATAGGTTTCATCCTCGATACGAAGCTCGAGTTGGCCTTCGATGACATACCCGGCCTCTTCACCATCATGCGCGTATGGCGCGCCGGAACTTGCGCCGGGCTCGAACGTGCACAGCAGCATCTCCAAATTGCCGCCGAGCGTCGGGCACAAAAGCTCGTCACGGATGCCGGATTCGAACCGGAGCGCGGAGCGGCGCGAGGCCCGGACGATGACGTCGCCTTCCGGGCTCGCCTGTCGATCAGGGTCGGGAAAGAACCAGCTGATGTTCACACCGAGCGCGCGAGAGATCGTGTTGAGCGACCGGATCGAGGGCACGGCCTGTTCACGCTCCAGTTGGCTCAGGTAGCCGACCGACAGTCCGGTTTCACCGGACAGCTGTTGCAGGGTCATCCCCTTGGCCTTGCGCAGGTCACGCATGCGCGCGCCAACGATCTCCTTCGTATCCCGCACGCCTGTGGTCGCGCCGCCGCTCTGGTCGTCCCTCTGTTGACTCATCTCAATTTCGCATCCATTTTTTTGATGAAAGTTAGAATTCTTGAGTTGAATTATGCTAAATGCGATCCGTCGTGTCACGGGGGCGGCCCCCGCTCTTTCCCGTCTGGGGGGCCGGCGGCGATCCTGTGCGCCACCTCCCTCATGGCGCTGCAGGATGCTTTGGTGAAACTGCTGAGCGCGGGACTGCCGCTGTGGCAGCTCTTCTTGCTGCGCTCGATCCTGATCCTGCCGCTGCTGGCCGTGCTGATCCTTCGGACCGGTCACGGTCGTCTGCGCTCAGTCTTGAAACGCTGGGTTCTGCTCAGGTCGGCGCTGATCGTGGCGATGTACGTGGCATTCTATGCGGCCCTGCCGGTGCTCGCCCTCCCGGTGGTCTCGGCGGTCTACTATACCGGCCCGTTGTTCATTGTCCTGTTTTCCGGCCTTTTCTTGCGTGAGAAGATTGCCCTCGCCCAGTGGGGGGCTGTTCTGGCCGCCTTTGTCGGTGTGCTGATCGTCCTGAGACCGACCGGGGACGATTTCTCGATGGCGGCGCTGATCCCTCTGGTCTCGGCCCTGTGCTACGCAGTCGCGATGGTCACCACCCGGGGGCGGGTCGGCGCCATTGACGCTTGGATCTTGACCTTCTCCCTCAACATCGTCTTCGCGATCTCGGGGCTTGCCGGGATCATCGTCTCTGCCATCGTCGCGCGCCCCGATGCTTATCCGTTCCTCCTCACGGTGTGGGCGCCGCTGGACGGCGAAACTGCAGCGATGGTTGCGCTTCTGGCGTTTATCTCGATCGCGATCCATGTGCTTCTGGCGCGCGCCTATCAGCTTGGTCCGACCGTCGTCGTGGCCGGGCTCGACTTCTCCTATTTGGTGTTTGCGGCGCTTTGGGCTGTGGTGTTCTTTGGAACGCTACCGAGCGCGCCGGTCATCACGGGCACCTGTCTGATCGGCGGTGCGGGACTATGGGGCATCATGAACACGCGCCGTGGCTGAAAGCCGGGATGCTGACATCCCGGCCCTTCAAGCACCCGGCCAGAAAGCGCCCTCCCCCGCGGCAGGCTCGCCCGCAGCACGCAAACAGCACGCGGGCGAGCCCTCGCGCCCGTCTCGTGTTCGATCCGAGGAGCCGCGGTCCCGCCGCCCGTGCGCTCTCCTTGGTGCGGCGGCCCGAGCGCGCGTGCTTCCGGGGCGCCTGCCCGATGGCGGCCTGTGCCTGTATCCGCTCCATGAGCGCACCCACCTGATCTCGCCGGCTACTGTCCCGAGCGAGACGGCGCGGATGGCGCGCTTTGCACCTTGCCAGACCGGATTGTGCTGCTTGCGCGACGGTCAGGATGCCGGATCGACCGGCGATCTACAAAAACCCGGTTTCACTGTATCCGCGCGATGCGCCGGTGTGCGGGGGGGTGCGGCGCCCTTGGCCTGCGGAAACCCCACGCCCGAGGGACTGGACCACCAGAGCCCACAGCAGCGCGGCCCCCTGGCTTCTCTTCGTCAAAAATACTCCCGCCGGAGGCAGGCCGAAGCAGGCCGCGGCGATACGTCGTGGCAAGGGCGCAAGCCGGTCGCGAGGCGCTGCGCTCAGGGGTGGCCGGGATGCGGCGTGGCGCGCTCGAGCGGATAGCCGAGGGCGCTCCAACCGTCGGTGCCCTGTGGCAGCCAGTAAACCTCCCGATAGCCGTGACCAAGCGCGCGTTTGGCGGCGTTCCAGCTCATCCAGCACGCGTCGAGGCAGAAGAACAGCACGGGATGCGCCGGATCATCTCCGGTCGCCTCCGCAAGCCCCTCGCGAAAATAGCGGTCCGTCGTCTCGGCGATGGCACCGTATCCGACGTTGGGAAGCCAGAGCGCCCCCGGGATGCTGTCGCGCGGCGTGTCGCGCCAGACCGTGCCCTCTGGCAGGTTCGCGGGCCTAGGCGGACGCGGCAGCACGTCGATGAAGGCGGTCTCGCCGCTCTGCCAGAGCGCATGCGCCTCTTCCGGTCCGACCACCGTGGCACCCGCCAGGGTGTCCGGCACCGGGGCACGATAGCCCTCCATCCGGTAGCCCTCCGGCTCTGTCACCTGCGCGAGCGCGAGCCCCGGCAGCAGCGCAACGACCACCGCCAGCGCCCGGATCATTGCCCGACCTCGCGCAGCCCGTCGCCCATGTCGGTGACCAGCGGCACGCCGGCCTCGGCAAGGATCGCGTCGATCTCCTGCTGGTTCCGGCGGATCAGCGAATTGAGCTCGCGCTGCCAGACCTTCTCGCCCTGCCTGACCCCCATGGTGATGCGGTAGAAGAGCTTGGGAAATTCGGTCTCGTTGAGCAGGGGGATCACCTTGAGGCCGGGGTGATCGCGCTTGACCAGAGGTCCGGCGATCGGTCCCCAGATCACCGCGGCCTCGATCTCGCCCGCGTCGAGATCGTCGAGCATGTTCACCGTCGGGCTGTCATGGCGCCGGTCGACCACAAGCTGGTAGGGCTTGGCCTTGCCGATCAGCCCGTAACGCGCCATGTGGTTGGCCGGCGGCGAGCCCGCCACCACGCCGAGCACCCGGCCCTCGAGCCGCGGATCCGAGAGTTGCGTCACCCCGGCCAGCGCGCTTTCTTCCGGCACCACCAGAACGTAGGTCGAGACCATGTAGTGGTTGGTGTTGAGCACCAGCTCGTGGCCCTGGGCATAGCCCATCACCACATCGCACTTGGCCGCTTTCAGCGTGTTGCGGATGAAGCCGGTGGCCATCGGGTACCACTCGTAGCGCACCGGCAGCTCCAGCTTCGCGGCGATCAGCTCGGCCAGCGCGTTCTCGTAGCCCGACCCGTCCTGCATCGACATCGGGTCGTTGGCCGGATCGGCGCAAACCCTGAATGCCGTCCGGGAGACAAGATCCGAGGTTTGCGCCTCCCCCGGCCCTGAATGGGAGGCCATCAGGACCGTCAGCGCGACCGCAAGGAAGCCGCGCCGGTTCCTATCCCATGCAGTCATCTTCCATCTCGCTGAACGTGTCGCTCTTGGCTTCCTTCTGGGCCGGGCGGCCGCGCCCGATGGCACCGGAGCCGTGCGCCTTGAGATAGGTGTAGATGTCATCGAGATAGCACATCACGTTGGGGTTGGTGCCGAAGGCGGGCATCACCGAGTTCTCGGCGGCGCCAACCTTCTGGCGGCCGTTCACCACCACGTCGACGAAATCGTAATAATCCATGTCGAGCGCCGAGTCCTTCAGCGCCGGGGCATAGGTCGAGCCCTCGCCATCCGGGCCGTGACAGACATGGCACTCGGCGTGGTAGCGGCGGAAGCCCGAGAAGGTCGGCCAGTCCACCGTGCCGTCCTCGGCCACGTTGAAGGTCGGGATGCCGTCCTCGGTGAAGTAGCGTCCGCCTTCCTCGTAATCGACCGCGATGTTCGGGTCATCCATCGAGACGGCGTCCGCGGCGGCCAGCGCGCTTGCCGAGAGCGCGCAGGCGGCCGCGGCAAGAAGAAGGGGAATGGGTCGGGTCATTGGCTATCGGTCCTGGGATCACTGGGATGTCTGGACCGGCGGGGCGGAACACCCCGCCGGTCCCGCGATGGCTGCGGATCAGTCGGGAATGGCGAAGACCGTCAGCTGTCCACCAAGCGCGGTGTAGTCGCTGAGGGCCGAGTAGCCGCCCACGGCGCCGAGACCGTCATTGGGGTTGGTGAGCCCGGCCGCGAGGCCGATGCCGGCCCAGCCGCCGACACCCGAAAGGATGCCGATATACTGCCGGCCGTCATGCTCGTAGGTCATCACGTTGCCGATGATGCCCGACGGGGTCTTAAAGCGGTAAAGCTCGTCCCCGGTCTCGGAGTCCACGGCCTTGAGGTAGCCCTCGAGCGTGCCGTAGAACACCACGTCACCCGCGGTGGCCAGAGCGCCCGACCAGACCGAGAACTGCTCGGGGATCGACCACTTGATCTCGCCGTTGATGTTGTCCCAGGCGATGAAGTTGCCCATGCCGCCATGGCTTTCGGGCGCCGGGTACATCGCCAGCGTCGCGCCCACATAGGGCTGACCGGCGGTGTAGCTCACGCGGAACGGCTCGTAATCCATGCAGACGTGGTTGGTGGGCACGTAGAACAGCTCGGTCTTGGGCGAGTAGGAGGCAGGCTGCTGGTCCTTGGTGCCAAGCGCCGCCGGGCAGATGCCGGTCGAGTTCACGTCCTCGCCGTTCTGCTCGGTGGAGTACGCCGCCACCACGGCCGGACGACCATAGGTCTCGGACTCGGGGTCCATGTCGACGCCGGTGGTCCAGTTCACCACCGGATCGAACTTCTCGGCGACCATGAGTTCGCCCGTGAGCCGGTCCATCGTGTAGGCGAGACCGTTGCGGTCGAAATGGGTGAGAAGCTTGCGCGCCTCGCCATCGACCTCCTGATCGGTGAGGATCATCTCGTTGACGCCGTCGAAGTCCCACTCGTCATGCGGGGTCATCTGGTAGAACCACTTGGCCATGCCGTCGTCGGGATCGCGCGCCATGATGGTCATCGACCAGCGGTTGTCGCCGGGCCGCTGCGCCGGGTTCCAGGTCGAGGGGTTGCCGGTGCCGTAGTAGATCAGGTCGGCCTCGGGGTCGTAGGAATACCAGCCCCAGGTGGTGCCGCCGCCGATCATCCACTGATCGCCTTCCCACGTGTTGGTGCCCGAGTTCTCGCCCACCGGTTCCCCGAGATGGGTGGTGTTTTCCGGATCGACCAGAATGTCCTCGTCCGGGCCCATGGAATAGGCCCGCCATTCCTGCTCGCCGGTTTCCATGTTGTAGGCGGTGACATGGCCGCGGACGCCGAATTCGCCGCCCGAAATGCCGACGATCACCTTGTCCTTCACCGGCATCACCGTGGCGGTGTTGGTCTCGCCCTTGGACGGGTCGCCGTTGACCGCTTCCCACAGCACTTCGCCGGTCTCGCTGTCGAGCGCGACCACCTTGGTGTCCGCCTGATGCAGGAAGATCTTGCCGTCGGCATAGGCGACGCCACGGTAGACCGTGTCGCAGCACATCACCGGGATCACATTGGGATCCTGCTTGGGCTCGTAGCGCCACTTGATCCTGCCGTCCTCGTTGAGATCCAGCGCGTAGACGATGTTGGGGAACGGCGTGTGCACGAACATCGTGTCGCCGACCACGAGCGGCGAGCCTTCATGCCCGCGCAGCACGCCGGTCGAGAAGGTCCAGGCCACCTGCAGGTCGCCCACGTTGTCCTTGTTGATGGAGTCGAGTTCCGAGTAGCGCTGGTTGGCATAGTCGCCCGTCTGGATCGCCCATTGCGAAGCGTCGTCCATCTGGGTCATCAGGTCTTCGTTGGCCGAGGCAAACGATGCGGCTAAAAGAGCCACGCCCGACGTCAGCAACGTCAGTGTCTTCATGTCCTTCTCCCTTGGGTGTGTCGGCGTTTCCGCCTGTTGTCCCGGGGACAACCGACCGCCGGTCGGCGCTGCCTCGGGCGCATCCGGATCGGGCTCCTCTTCCTCCCGCCCTTGCCGGAATCTGGTGTGTCTGGTGTCGCGTGCCTCCCTTACTCGGTGAACGTGGCCAGATAGGCGATGACGTCGGCGCGCTCGTCCTCCTTGCGGAGGCCGGCGAACGACATCTTCGTGCCCTTGGCGTAGCTGCGCGGCTTCTCGAGGAAGGCCGCGAGTTCCTCTTCGGTCCAGGCGCCCTTCTCGGCGGCAAGCTCGGTGAGCGCGTCGGAATAGCCGAAACCGTCGAGCACCGCGATGTCGCGGCCCACGATGCCGTTCAGCTGCGGGCCGACCTTGTTCTCGGCCCCCTCCCCCACTGCATGGCAGGCGCGGCACTTGCGAAAGACCTTTTCGCCTTTCTCAGCGTCGCCTTCGGCCGAGGCAATCCCGGCCGAAAGGCTAAGCAGGCACGCCGTGGCGAGCAGTTTCTGGATCATCTTTGTCCTCCTCCCTTTCCAGGGTTCCTTACTTCAGTCGCGCGGCGTGCCAGGCGACGTGATCTCCCGCGAAGGTGTTCACGAAGAAATACGAGTGGTCATAGCCTTCCTGCATCCGGAAGGTGGCGGGTTGACGGCGCTTGGCGATGGCCGCGGCCAGCGCCTCGGGCTTGAGCAGGTCGAGGAACTGGTCGCTCGCCCCCTGGTCCACCAGCAGATCATCCTTCCAGCCGTGCTCCTCCAGCAGCAGCGTGGAATCGTGTTCTGCCCAGCACCCCTCGTCGTCGCCAAGATAGGCCGAGAGCTGCTTGCGCCCCCAGTCCGACTGGGTCGGATGCGCGATCGGCGCGAAGGCCGACAGGCTGTCGAACATCGACGGGTTGCGCATCGCGATGGTCAGCGCCCCGTGTCCGCCCATCGAGTGGCCGGTGATGCCGTGTTTGCCACCGATGCCGCTCAGCCCCTCGACGATGCCGCGCAGATCCTTGGTGATGTAGTCGTACATCTGGAAATGCGGCTTCCACGGGTCGCGCTTGGCGTTGACGTAGAACCCGGCACCCTGGCCAAGATCGTAAGCGTCGTCATTGGCCACGCCCTCGCCCCGCGGCGAAGTGTCGGGAAACACGACCGCAAGGCCGTGTTTCGCCGCGTGTTCCTGAAAGCCGCCCTTGGTCATGGCGTTCTCGTGGGTGCAGGTCAGACCCGAGAGATACCACAGAACCGGCACCGGCCCGTCCTTGGCCTGCGGCGGCAGGTAGACCGCGAAGGTCATGTCGCAGCCGCAGGATTCGGAAGCGTGCTTGTAGACGGTCTGCGTTCCGCTGAAGCTTCGGTTTTCTGCAATCGTCTCCATCAGTATTCGACCACCGCGCGGATCGACTTGCCCTCGTGCATCAGCTCGAAGCCGTGGTTGATCTCGTCGAGGGTGATCTTGTGCGTGATCATCGGATCGATCTCGATCTTGCCGTCCATGTACCACTCGACGAACTTGGGAACGTCGGTGCGGCCCTTGGCGCCGCCGAACGCGGTGCCCTTCCAGACACGGCCGGTGACCAGCTGGAACGGACGGGTCGAGATCTCGGCCCCGGCCGGCGCCACGCCGATGATGACCGACACGCCCCAGCCGCGGTGCGAGCACTCGAGCGCGTCGCGCATCACCTGAACATTGCCGGTGGCGTCAAAGCTGTAGTCCACGCCGCCGATCTGGTCGGCGCCCCGCTTGGTCAGGTCGACGATGGCCTGCACGGTGCTGTCGACCTTGGACGGGTTGACGAAGTGGGTCATGCCGAACTTCCGGGCCATCTCGGCCTTGTCGTCGTTCAGGTCGACACCGATGATCATGTCGGCCCCTGCCATGCGCAGGCCCTGGATCACGTTGAGACCGATGCCGCCGAGGCCGAAGACCGCCGCGGTCGAGCCGATCTCGACGCCGGCGGTGTTGATCACCGCACCGATGCCGGTAGTGACGCCGCAGCCGATGTAGCAGATCTTGTCGAAGGGCGCATCGTCGCGCACCTTGGCGAGCGCGATCTCGGGCATCACGGTGTGGTTGGCGAAGGTCGAGCAGCCCATGTAGTGGTAGATCGGCGTACCATCGAGCATCGAGAAGCGCGTGGTGCCGTCGGGCATCAGGCCCTGACCTTGGGTGTTGCGGATCGCGGTGCACAGGTTGGTCTTGCCCGACAGGCAGGACGGGAACTCGCGGCATTCGGGCGTGAAGAGCGGAATCACGTGATCGCCGGGCTTCAGCGTGGTGACGCCCTCGCCGACTTCGAGCACGACGCCCGCGCCCTCGTGGCCGAGGATCGACGGGAACAGGCCCTCGGGGTCGGCGCCCGAACGGGTAAATTCATCGGTGTGGCAAAGGCCAGTGGCCTTGATCTCGACGAGAACTTCGCCGGCCTTCGGGCCTTCGAGGTTCACTTCCATGATTTCCAATGGTTTGCCGGCCTCCAAGGCCACGGCTGCACGGGTGCGCATGCAGACTCCCTCCTGACTTCAATTCAATACGCCCTGCGGCGATTGCCGCAAGTATGGGTGCGCGGTCGCATACCGAACAATACACCCAATGGTGGGTATTCCCCGGAATGGACCTCGCAGCCACCCTGTTTCATAGTCGGTTGCGGGAGGAAAGCTGATGTACACTCATAAATGCCATGCGGTTTTTGCACTGGTCGTCGCCTGTGCAACCGCCGGGAACGCGGCGGATTTTTCCGACCCGACCTGGCCCTGCATCCAGCGCAAGGTCGAGCGGCTCTCGGTCGGTCTGATGTGGCCCGCGCCGCTCCCGGAGGAGGCGATCGATCCTGCCACGAAAGCGGCGGTCGACGAGCTTGCCGAGACGCTGGCGCTGCGCCGGGTCGACCTCGAGGAGGCCCGCGGCGCGGTCGCGCGCTTCGCCGAGGCGCAGGGCCACGACATGACCCTGATGGGCGCCGTGTTCGAGCGGGTCTTCGACCGGCTCTCCGGCCGTCGCACCCGCATCATCGACGGCATCGGAGAGTTCTCGCTCGGCCAGATCGCGCTCTCGGAAAAGATCGACAGCGCCCGTGCCGAGATGGACAGCCAGATGGCGCAGCCGGAGCCCGATTTCGACCGGGTCGATGCGCTCGAGGAGCAGGTCGACTGGGACCAGCGGATCTTCACCGACCGGCAGAAGACCATCACCTATCTCTGCGAGACGCCGACGCTGCTGGAAAAGCGACTCTACGCGATCTCGCAGATGCTGCAGGAGGCGGGGCAGAGCGGCTGAGCCCCCTGCCCCGACCTCGTTCCGATCAGATCAGCGCAGGAAGCCCTTCACTTCGTTGCTGCTCACCACGTGGCAATAGATCATGTTGATGATCCGCAACTCCGCCTCGTGCAGCTCGCGCGTGGCGGCGGCACAGCAATCCTCGACCACCACGACCCCAAAGCTCTCATCGGCGAGCGAGCGCACCGAGGACGAGATGCACTGGTCGGTGAAGATCCCCGCCACGATCACGTCGGTGATGCCCATATTGTGCAGCACCATGCGCAGGTTGGTTCCCGTCAGCGCCGAGTCGGTGGTCTTGGTCACCACGATCTCGTCGCCCTCCGGACCGACCGCGTCGACGATCTGGCTGTCGTCTTGGTCCTTGGGCAGCAGCAGGTAATTGAAGCCCGGCTTCTTCTGGCTGAGCGAGCGGTCGCGCCCGTCCTTCTTGAGGCAGGCGATGCGGGCATGGATCACCTCGATGCCATTTTCCCGGGCCCAGGCCTGAAGCTTCGCGGTGTTGGGGATCACCGTCTCGCTCATGCGCTCGAGGAACGGCGCCCAGCGACGCGCCTCATGGGGATCGTCGGGCAACGCGAGATAGGTGTTCTGGATGTCGATCACCAGAAGCGCGGCCTTCGGCGCCTCCAGCACGATATCGTCCGGTTCTTCTGCGGTCTCGTAGTAGAACGAGCGCCAGGCGGTCTTCCAGCTCATCAGATTTCCTCGATCGCCTCGAGGCTTTCCGGCAGGATCTGGCCGCCGTCCACCACGATCTGCTGGCCGGTGATGTAGCCGGCCTCGTCACTGGCAAAGAACAGTGCCGCGTTGCCGATATCCTCGACTGCCCCCAGACGTTTGAGCGGGATCGAGGCCGCCATGGTCCCGAGATAGTCCTCCCCCAGATCCTGCAGGCCCTCGGTAAAGATGTTGCCCGGCATCACCGCGTTGATCGTGGTGTTGTAGCGCGCAAGCTCCATCGCGGCGGTCCTGAGAAAGCCAAGCTGGCCCGCCTTGGAGGCGCCGTAATGCGACCAGCCCGGAAAGCCCGTCACCGGCCCGGTGATCGACGAGGTCAGCACCACCCGGCCCCTGCCGGCGGTCTCGAAGATCGGGATGCAGGCCTTCACGCAGAGAAAGCTCGACTTGAGGTTCACCTGCATGACCGTGTCCCAGTCGTCGGGCGACATGTCGACCATCTTCACCTGCGGGAAAATGCCGGCATTGGCACAGAGGATATCGACCCCGCCGAAGGTGCCCACGGTGGCGGCGACCATCTGCTGCACCGAAGACCAGTCGGCCACGTCGGTCAGGTGATAGCTGGCGGTGCCGCCGGCGGTTTCGATCTCGGCCACGGCAAGCTTCGCCGCCTCTTCGCCGCGCGCCGCGATCATCACCTTGGCGCCCTGCGCGGCGAACACCTTGGCGATGCCCTTGCCGATCCCCTTCGATCCGCCGGTGACGATCACCGATTTCCCGGCAATGGATGTGAGCATTCCCGTCTCTCCCTGCTATGGGTCACCACGGCGCGCGCAGGTGGCCCTGGGCCCCCGGCCATGGTGCCGCTTTTTGTGCAACTGGCCCGAGTGAACCGCCCGTTTCTGCGGCCGCACAAGCTAAAATGTTGCAAGGCAAGGATCTGAAACCTAGCGAAGAAACGACTGCAAAAGAAAAGGGCAAGGCGATGGCCGGACTTTATGACGAGAGATTTGTCGAGCGCCTCCGGCAAGGCGCATTGTCGCTGCGGTCCGAGTGGCAGCTCAGCGCTCGTTGCGACATCCGGCTCCTCACCCTGTCCGAAAACGCAACCTTCATCGCCACCGATCCCGGCCGCGCCGCGCCGATCATCCTGCGGGTGCAACGCCCGGCCTATCACAGCCGCGCCGAGATCGAGTCCGAACTGGCATGGATCAACGCCCTGCGCGACAGCGGCGCGGTCGAGACGCCCGAACCGCTTCTGGCGGCGAATGGCAGCCATATCGCCTCGTTTCAGGATGGGGACGAGACCCGCCACGTCGTCGCCTTCGCCTTCATGTCCGGCATCGAGCCAACCGCCGGCGAGAGCCTCGCATCGGGCTTCGAGATCCTCGGCGCGATCTCGGCCCGGCTGCACCGGCACGCCCGCGGCTGGGAAAAGCCGGAGGGTTTCACCCGCAAGACCTGGACCTTCCAGAGCGCTTTTGGCCCTGAACCGCTCTGGGGCGACTGGCGCGCGGCGCTGGGTCTCACGCCAGAACAGGCGGCGGTGCTCGAGCGGCTCTGCGAGGTGCTCGAGCGCAAGCTTGCCGCCTATGGCGAGACGCCCGACCGGTTCGGCCTTGTCCATGCCGACCTGCGGCTCGCCAACCTGCTCGAAGATGGCGACCGGCTGGGCGTCATCGATTTCGACGATTGCGGGCTGTCTTGGTATGTCTACGATTTCGCCGCCGCGATCTCGTTCCTCGAGACCGAGCCCTATATCCCGGCGCTGCAGGAGGCGTGGGTCAGAGGCTACCGCTCGGTCGCCCCGCTGGACGATGCGCACGTGGCGATGATCCCGACCTTCATCCTGTTCCGCCGCCTGCTGCTCACCGCCTGGATCGCCAGCCATTCCGAGACCGAGACCGCAGCCGAGGCCGGGCACGCCGCCTACACGCGCGGCACCCTGGCGCTGGCCGAGGCCTATCTCGCAGAGCACGGCGCATGAGCCGGGTTCGCCAGATCCTCGATATGAACGCCTTCGATGCCTCGGCGGGCGGGGGCGGCGCGGTGAAGCGCCGTCTCGACAATCTCGGCGCCGCTTCGGTCTTGTTCTACCGCGAGCCGATCGAGATGGTCGCCGCCCGCGGCGCGTGGATGGAGGCGCGCGACGGCACGCGCTACCTCGACTTCTACAACAACGTGCCCTCGGTGGGGCACTCCCACCCCGAGGTGGTCGCGGCGATCAGCGCGCAGGTGGCGCGCCTCAACACCAACACCCGCTACCTCGTGGGGATCGTGGACGACTATCTCGAGGCGCTGAAAGACAAGCTGCCGGCCGATCTGGCCAACGTGGTGATGACCTGCTCGGGCAGCGAGGCCAACGACCTCGCGATCCGCATCGCCCGCGCGGTCAGCGGCCGGACCGGCTTCATCGTCACCGAGACCGCCTATCACGGCAACACCGCGCTGGTGACCGAAGCCTCGCCCTCGGCGCTCAAGCGCAGCCCGCTGCCCGGTCACGTGGTCACCGTGCCCGCTCCCGAGAACGCGGCCTACGGAGACGACATCGCCGAGGGCTTCCGCGCGGCGGTGGTCGCGGCGATGAAGGCCCTGGAGGCGCGCGGCCACGGCACGGCGGCGTTCCTCGCGGATTCGATCTTTTCCTCCGATGGCATCTTCGCCGACCCGGCGGGCTTCCTGCGGCCGGCGGTGCAGGCGGTGCAGGAGGCTGGCGGGCTCTTTGTCGCCGACGAGGTGCAGCCGGGTTTCGGCCGCACCGGCGATGCGTTCTGGGGCTATGAGCGCCATGGCATCGCACCCGACATCGTCACCATGGGCAAGCCGATGGGCAACGGTTTCCCGATGGCCGGCATGGCAGCCCGGCCCGAGCATCTCGCGATGTTTTGCGAGGATGTCGGCTACTTCAACACCTTCGGCGGCAACCCCGTGGCCGCCGCGGCCGGGCTCGCGGTGCTCAAGGTGATTGCCCAAGAGGGCCTGCAGGAGAACGCGCGGCGCGTCGGCGCCCACCTGAAGGCCGGGCTTTCGCAGGTCGCCGCCGGCTCGGACCGGGTGACGCAGATGCGCGGCGCGGGGCTGTTCCTCGGCATCGATCTCGGAACGAAAGACGGCTCGGGCGCGGAGGATGCGGGCTACACCGTTCAGGTCATCGACCGGATGCGCGCGGCCGGCGTGCTGATCGGCGCGGCGGGGCGCTATGGGGCCACGCTCAAGGTCCGCCCGCCGCTCTGTCTGAACATGGCCGAGGCGGATCGCTTCATTGAAGCCTTCGAGAAGGCGGTGAGGGGCTGAGGCAAGACGCACCGGAGCGGCCGGCCGCGGGACAGGCCGCACGTCACCACGCGATCTCGCGGACCTGCTGCAGGCGGCACGCGAGGCAGGGTTTTGTACCAACCTCTACACATCCCGGATCGGCCTCACGGAGCGGCGACCGACGCGACTTCACGGGCACAGTGCAGGTCGCAGAAACGCACCCGGTTTCGGAACCTATCGTCGGCCGAGGTCCCAAAACGCCGAAAGAAGCTCTGAATCGGCCCAGAATCGGACCGCCCTGCCCTTTTCGCACAAAGCCCGAAACGACTCGCCGTGCCGTCGTATTCAGCGCACTTTTCGGTGCATCGGTGCAACTTCGAAAAACACCGCCTTTTCCGGCACTTGCAGTGCGAAGTTGAGTATTTTTTGATATATTTCAGAGATTTACCCACAGTATTGCACTTGGCGCCTGAACTGCGTCAGGATGCCGGGGGCCCCTGCCCTGTCACGAAACCGAAGGAAACTGTGGACAACCTGCCCTTCTCTTGCGTAAAGAAACGGTAATAAAAGCGCTGACGAAAAACAGCGTTACCGAAAAAGAGGGCAGACGTGGCGGATACCATTCATATCAACGCCCGCGTACGGGAGAACGCCGAGGCACTGACCTCGGCGCTGGAAGACCATATGCTGAAGGTCTTCGCCCCGGACGCGCGCAAGGAACTTCGGCGCTTCTCTGCGGGGGAAGCGGCCGAACTGCTTGGTATCTCGGCCAGCTTCCTGCGCAAGCTGCATTTCGACAACCGCATCCCCGAGGTTCATACCACGCCGGGCGGAAGACGACACTATTCCGCCGCCGACGTGCTCGAGATTCGCAAGGTGCTCGACAGCACCGCCAAGACCAAGGGCACCTACCTGCGCGGCCGCCGCGAGGGCGACAAGGTGCAGGTTCTGTCCTTCCTCAACTTCAAGGGCGGCTCGGGCAAGACCACCTCGTCGATTCACACCGCGCAGCGCCTCGCGCTCAAGGGCTACCGGGTGCTTTGCGTCGATATCGACCCGCAGGCCTCGCTGACCACGCTGTTCGGCTACCGCCCCGAGTATGATTTCCTCGAGTCGGGCACGATCTACGACGCGATTCGCTACGATGATCCGATGCCGCTGAGCCAGATCATCCAGCCGACCTTCTTCACCGGCATCGATCTCGCCCCCGGCGGGCTCATCCTGCAGGAATTCGAGCATGAAACCCCGCAGGCGCTGATGACCAACGTGCAGCCCGCCTTCTTCGCCCGCATGGCCGCGGCGCTTCAGGAGGTCGAGGCGAATTACGACGTGATCATCTTCGATTGTCCGCCGCAACTTGGCTATCTCACCATGTCGGCGCTCTGTGCCTCGACCGGGGTGCTGATCACCATCGTGCCGAACATGCTCGACATCGCCTCGATGTCGCAATTCCTGCAGATGAGCGCCGACCTGCTCGACGTGGTGTCGAATGCCGGCGCCAGCATGGAGTTCGACTTCCTGCGCTTCATGATCAACCGCTACGAGCCCAATGACGGCCCGCAGCAGCAGGTCGTGGCCTTCCTGCGCCAGCTTTTCGGCGAGGAGGTCATGGTCAACGCCATGCTCAAGTCCACGGCGATTTCGGATGCGGGTCTCACGCAGCAGACCGTCTACGAGGTCGACCGCAGCCAGTTCCACCGCAACACCTACGACCGTGCGGTGGATTCACTGAATCAGGTCAATGACGAGATTGAGTCTCTCATTCAGAAAGCATGGGGACGCTGATGGCACGCAAGGGAATTCTCGAACCACGCATCACGCCGCTGGGCGGCGGACCGGCTCCGACAGACCGGAAATCCGCCGCCGAGGCGCGGATGATGCCACGCGGCGCGGTCGGCGCGCTGCAATCCTCGCTCACCAAGCTGCAGGAAAACGCGGTGCAGGAGGTGGATCCCGCGCTGATCGACGATGCCGGCTACGAGGACCGGCTCGGGATCAACGACGAGGCACAAAACCAGCTGAAAGAGAGCCTGCAGACCTATGGTCAGCAGGTTCCCGTGCTTTTGCGCCCCCACCCAAAGAATGCCGGGCGGTTCGAGATCGTCTATGGCCGCCGTCGCCTGCGGGCGCTGCGCGACCTCGGCCTCAAGGTCAAGGCGATGGTCCGCCAGCTTGACGACCACGCGCTGGTCATGGCGCAGGGCCAGGAAAACACCTCGCGGCAGGACCTGAGCTTTGTTGAAAAGGCAAGCTTCGCGGCGCAGCTGCAGGACGGCGGCTATGACCGGCAGACAATCGCCGCGGCGCTGTCGATCGACCTGCCGATGGTCAGCCGGATGCTCAAGGTGGGCACGGCCTTCTCGCTGCCCTTCCTGCGCCGCATCGGCTCGGCCCCCGGAATCGGGCGCGATCGCTGGATGAGCCTCGCCAAGCTTCTGGAAGAGGACGCCGCGCAGGCCCGTGTTGAGACGGCCATGGGCGCCCCCGGCTTCGAGGCGCTCGAGTCCGACGCCCGCTTCGAAGAGGTGTTCGGCGCCGCGCAGCGCAAGACCGCCGCCCCGGCCAAGGCCCCTGCCCCGCGTCCGCGCACCCTGCGCACGGTGGATGGCGCGCCGCTGGCCGAGATACGCAGCACCGGGCGGGGCCTGACCCTGACCGTGCCGTCGAAAACCGCAAACGGCTTCGACCGCTGGCTCGACGAGCAGGCGGACGAGATCATGAAAGAGCTTCACGACCGCTGGCAAAGCACCCGGTCGGAGGACTGAGAGCAGTGGAAGAATAACAAGGAGGCACGAGAGGACAGGCGACAAAAGAAAAGCCCCCCAGGATTGATCCCGGAAGGCCCTTCTCGAACGTAGCACTTTGAGTTAGCCGCCAGACCCGGACTCTGTCAACCATGCATCGCGGTGCAGGGGCGGAGATTTGTTGTCTTTCGTGAAATGTCACATGGAAAACACGTCCCGACACCCGTTCGGGCGACCGGTCTCGGCTTGTCTGCCGTCATCGGAAGCCTCGCAACGGCCCGCTCCCCCTATGCCCGACAAATGGGCCCTGTTGCGCGACCTGACCACCGGCGCCGAGGCGTTCGGGCTCGGTCACCGCACCCTGTCGGTGCTGAAGGCGCTGCTGACCTTCTGGCCGGAGCGCGAACTGCCCGGGGATCCCGACAGTGCCATCGTGTTCCCATCGAACCGGGTCCTGTCGGAGCGGCTTTCGGGAATGCCCGAAAGCACGCTGCGACGTCACCTGGCGAAGCTGGTCGAGACCGGCATTGTCAGCCGTCACGACAGCCCCAACCGCAAGCGCTATGCCCGCGGTCAGTCTGGCGTAATCGGCATCGCCTTCGGCTTCGACCTCTCCCCCCTCGCCCGCCATGCCGATGCGCTGGCCTCTGCGGCGGCGAATGTGACGGCACAGCGCGAGCGCATCGCCGTACTACGCGCCCGTCTCGGGATGCTGCGCCATCGTCTGACCGAGGAAGATGCTCCGGACGCCTTGATCGACGCCGCGCGGCTGATGCTGCGCCGCCGGGCATCCGAGCAGGATCTGGCGGAGCTCGTGAGCCGGCTCGAAGGCGCGCTCCCTGCCCAGGACGCGGTCGAACCCACGCTTCAGCCCATCACCGAAACAACCAAAATGAGCGCCAGCGCCGCCCGGAATGAGCGGCACATACAAGAAACAGATAAAACTATTTCTGACTCTGAGTCCGCGCCCACCTCTGACGCCGCGCTGGCGGAGAACTCTGGATCTGCAGAGACACGGAATGAGATTACCGTTCCGATGATCACCGACGCCTGCCGCGAATATCAGGCGTTCTTCCCCGATCGACCGCGCGGCTGGCAGGATGTCGTCTCGATCTCGCAAAGGCTCGCTCCGATGCTGGGGATCGACCCGCCGGTGCTGCAGGAGGCGCAACGGATCATGGGGCATGAGCGGGCCGCCGCCACGGTGCTTTGCCTGCTCGAACGGGCCAACGAAATCCGCAAGCCGGGTGCGTATCTGCGACGGCTGACACAGATGGCGCGGAAGGGCAGCTTCTCGGTCAGCGCAATGCTCGCAGCTGTCAGCCGACGCGCGCCGGCACCGGCCTTTGCGTAGCGGCGGGATCTGTGCGGTTGGCGTGGCTATGTATCGGAACAGGCGCAGTGTGAGAGGCTCGCTGCTGGCGTGTGGTCGGCTGACAGCTGCGAGCATTGCGCCGATAAAGCCCGGCGTCTTCTTTCGGGATATGTCCTGTCCGGCCGCAGAAGGGCTTGCGGGATGGTGCGCTGTCCGGCATAGGTTGAGGGTGACCTATTCGCGGTGAGCCGTTGGCTAAGAGGTCCAGCGGGTCGAGACAGGCGTATCGCGCCAAAATGCCAGCCGATTGCGTCGAAACTCGCCAAAAACCCCTGAAAACCGACAAGAATCCGCGAATTGTCAGCTGACAATCCTGAAAAATGCTTAATTTCAATTGGTTAGGTTCTTGTTGGCCCGACAATACGAGAACACGGCTGACAATGCGTTGCGACCCATGGCTGTATTCCCGCCAATCGCCCGCTTGGCTAGACTGATGCTCTTCGAACTTGCCCCCAGCGACCCTGAGAGCGGTGATGCCCCCGACTTCGACGCCTCTTTCCCAGATCGAAAGACCCGGCGCATGACGGCTGCGCTCGACGTTCCTGGCGCAACGCTTCACCGCCGCGATCTGCTTGCGCTCCGCGAGACGGCGCTGAGTGGGTGCCGCGGCTGGCCGCCGCATCAAACCATGTTGGTCGCGGATTTCCGACCGTCGATGCTGCGCGGTGTGATCCGGGCGTTTCGCTCCGTCGCCGCCGCCGAGGCGCTGGTGCTGATCGGCTGGCGGGTGGCCGAGGCTGGTGGAGAGGTCGGCCTCCTGGCAATCGGCTCGGGTCTTCCGGTGCTTGTCGCGCCGGCATCCGGGGCAGGGGCGATGCCCGAGGTGATCACGGGGCTGGTACGGGCGCATGATCTGGCAGCGGCAAACGCCATGGCGGGGTGCCTCGACGATCCGCCGATGGATCGAAGCCTCGTCTCACTCGACCGGCTGACAACTGACGGCGAGCTCGTCATCGCGTCTGGCTTCGAGACCCCCGGCGCGGCACTGGCGCGGCGGCTCGGCATGCTTGCTCACACCCACGTGCTGCGGCTGATCCGGATCACCGACCTGACCTTCACGGGCGAGATGCAGGACGATCCTGCCGCGCCCGACCTGCCCGCAGCCAGCGCGATTTCTCTTGATGCCTGCCTGCCACCCGATGCGATTGCGCGGGTTCTGCGGTCCGACTGGTCGCAACCGAGCTGACAGGGCGAAAGTTGCGGGTCTCCGATAAGGATCTTGTCGAACGTCCCGTGTGTGTCGCACTTTCCGATCCTATTGGACCGCAAAACCAGCATTCCGCTACGATAAATGCGCGGCTCCTGCGCACAATCCACGCGTTTCCGACTTCTGGCCAGTGCGAATGGGGCGTTGTCCAGCGCGAGTGCGCCAGAGCCTCGGGCGACGTCTGAGGATGGCGCCTCGAAGGCAGCGAGACCTTTATCGCAGCGGTCTCGAGTGGATCTTTTCTGGCGACCCCGCCCGCGTCCCGGCGCACGACAAACATCCAAGATATCCTTCGCCGTCTGTGCGCCCGGGCCCGAGCGCGGTGATCGCTGCCGCCGAGGGAGGACATCGCCACCCATGCCGCCAAGCAGGCTGGCACCTTGACCGGGACGGGTGACAACGCGTGACCGGTCCCGTCAAACCCAGCCGTGCCAGCCGGCCCGCACAACACCATTGCGCGAACGAAATCGCCTGCGCTAACCTTCCGCTGGGAGGACATTTCAATGAAAGACGTTTCCGAGCCTCGCGCGCCGGGTGCTGTGCAGTCGGTCGTGATCGTGGATGATCATCCGCTCTACAGCGATGCACTGGCCGCCGCGATCCAGCTGGTCTTTCCCGAATGCCGCATGGAAAAGGCTCAGACCCTCGGTGCGGCGCTGGATCTGATCGAGACAGGCCTTGCCCCGGATCTGGTGATGTTCGACCTCAAGCTGCCGGATGTCTGCGGCATCTCGGGCTTCCAGCGCCTGCGCGAGGCGCTGCCGGATGTGCCCGTGCTGGTGATCTCGTCGCTGACCTCGGCGCAGGTGGTTCAGGCGCTGATGGCGGAGGGGGCGGCGGGCTTCCTGCCCAAGGACGCCCCTGCGCCGATGCTGCGGCAGGCGCTGCGCGAGATCGCGGGCGGTGCGACCTACGTGCACCCGGGCTATCAAAGCAACGCCGTGGCCCGCGACGAGGACGTGCCCTTCGAGGCGCTGCACCCGAAGCTTGCCGAGCTCACGCCGCAACAGCAGCGCATCATGAAGCTGATCTGCGCCGGCAAGCCCAACAAGCAGATCGCCTATGAACTGTCGCTGGCCGAGGCGACGGTGAAGGCGCATATCACCGCGCTGCTGCGCCGGCTCGGGGTGCAGAACCGCACCCAGGCGGCGGTGCTGGTCGAGAACTCGGCCCCGGCCACCGCCATCGGCGCCGGCGAGGCCGATGCGCAGGCCTTCCTGAGCCGCTGAGCGATGCGCGACGACCAGACGCCGCCGCGCTTCGTACAGGTTGCCGTGTCGCGCCAGCGAAGTGCGCAGGCGGCGGTGCGCGAGGCGCTGGCCGGGATCGACCTGCCCGAGGCCTGCTTCCTGCTCGCCTTCGTGCCGGACGGGTTGTCGCTCGAGATGGTGGCGAACGCGCTCGTGGCCGGGGCAGGGGGGGTGCCGGTCTTCGGCTGCACGACGGCTGGCACGATCACCACCGACGGCTACGAGACCAAGGCGCTGCTGCTGCTGGCCTTCCCGCGGACGCATTTCCGCTGCGCCTCGATGCTGATTGCGCCGCTCAAGCCGATGTCGATGAAATCCATCGCCAGCGAGCTGCGCACCCATGCCGCCCGCTTCCGCCGCACCGCGGGCTGGAACCGTCTGGCGCTGATCTTTGCCGACGGGCTGTCGAAGCAGGAGGATCTGCTGGTCGCCACGCTCGAGGCGGCGCTCGGAGAGGTGCCGGTGTTCGGCGGATCGGCGGGGGACAATCTCGAATTCCGGGAAACCTTCGTTCTGCACGAGGGGCGCTTTCACACCAACGCGGCGCTGTTGCTGCTGCTCGAGACCGACCTCGCGTTCCAGGGGTTGGGCTTTGATCACTTTCTGCCCACCAACGTGCAGATGGTGGTGACCGAGGCGTTGCCGGACGAGCGGCTGGTGCTCGAGATCAACGGCGCGCCTGCGGCGCTGGAATATGCCCGCATCGTCGGCTGCCCGGTGGAGCAGCTCTCTCCGGAAGTGTTTGCCGAGAACCCGATGCTGGTGCGGCAGAACATGAACTATCACGTGCGCGCCGTGCATGACGCGCCCGGCGCGCACGCGCTGTCGTTCCTCGGGGCCATCGATGACGGGCTGATCCTGACCCTGGGCCGCGGCAAGGAGATCCTCGAGACGCTGGAGGCCGAGCTCGACGTGAAGGGCCCGCGCGGGGAGGCGCCGGATTTCGTGCTGGGCTTCGATTGCGTGCTGCGCAAGCTCGAGATCGAGCAGAAGCAGCTCACCGCGCAGGTCAGCGAGATCTTCCGCCGGCGCCGGGTGCTGGGCTTCAACACCTATGGCGAACAGCATTGCGGGGTCCACGTGAACCAGACCTTCGTGGGCGTGGCCTTCTTCGAGCCGGGGAGGCACGCCTTCGCATGATCGACCCGACCGAACCGCCCGACATCCAGCTCGCCCGGCAGGCCAAGATCATCGATGCGCTGATGCGCCGTGCCAACCGGCAGCACGAGGTCGGCAGCTCGGCCTATGGCGCCTTCCAGTCGGCCATCGCGCTGCAGGGGCAGATCTGGGCCAAGACCCGCGATCTCGAGCGCACCACCGACGAGCTGCGCCATGCCCGCGACGACACCCAGCGCATGCGCAAGAACCTCGCCGATGCGCTGGCGGCGATGGACGGGGGCGTGGCGCTGTTCACCGCCGGGCGGCTCGAGGCCTGCAACGACATCTTCCAGGCGCTGCTGCCCGACATCTCGGAGCGGCTGCAGCCGGGGCTCGAGATCGATGCCTGCTTTGCCGCCATGTCCGACAGCCTCCACCTGGTGACCGTGGAGGGCAATTTCGACACCGCTCTGGCGCAGGCCCGGCGGGGCAGGGTGGGGGCCTCGGTGGTGTCGCTGGTGATCGAGCTGGTGGGCGACCGCTGGTACCAGATCAACCTGCAGCGCACGAGCGCCGAGAACATGGTGCTGCTGCTCACCGAGATCACCACCATCGTGCGCCGCAACCGCTCAGAGAAGGAGAGCCTGATCGACCGTCAGGCCGACTATCTTCAGGCGGTGTTCGAGAACATGACCTCGGGGGTCTGCACCTTCTCGCCCGAGGGCGAGGTGATGATGTACAACCAGCAGTTCCGCCAGCTTCTGGGGCTGCCCTACACCATGCTGCAGCAGGGCTCCGACCTGCAACGGCTGCTCGATTTCGTGGCCCAGCACGCGCTGATCACCGAGGCCAAGGATTTCGATATCGGCTACTGGCTCGACCGGCTCGAGCGTCAGGGGCGGCTGCGCCGCCGGGTGCGCCATGCCACGGGCCGGATGCTCGACCTGCACGCGCACCGTTTGCCCGACGGTGGTGTGCTGCTCGAGCTCAAGGACGTCACGCTCGAGACCCGCGCCACGGTGATGCTCGAGAACCGGGTGGCCGAGCGCACCACCGAGCTGACCCATGCCAACGCCCAGCTGCGCCAGCAATTCGCCGAGATGGCCCGGGTCGAGGAGGAACTGCGCGTGGCCAAGGAGCGCGCCGAGGCGGCGGTGTCGTCCAAGACCCGCTTCCTCGCCGCCGCAAGCCACGACCTTTTGCAGCCGATCAACGCCGCCAAGCTGCTGATCGCCACCCTGAAGGACAGCGCCGCCGAGACCCGCTTCGCGCCGATGGTCGAGCGGCTCGACGGCTCGTTCGCCTCGATCGAGCAACTGCTGCACTCGCTGCTCGACATCTCGCGGCTGGA
>Ga0114904_1000368_pt1 | contig 25461 bp, 24 predicted proteins | sample MalvirDeepMed_s6_FD_83498 | JGI IMG/M metagenome (GOLD analysis project Ga0114904, IMG submission 83498) | Marine viral communities from the Global Malaspina Expedition - Malaspina viral metaG DeepMed_s6 | ecosystem: Environmental > Aquatic > Marine > Oceanic | place: Mediterranean Sea... | reverse complement strand
AGGGCACTGAGTCCGGCCTGGTCGAGACCCCCGAGAACCGCTCGGCCCCGTCGCCTGCGCCGCCCGAGGACAAGCCCAAGCGCACCCGTCGCAGCCCGCGCAAGAAGGCAGAGCCAGCCGCCGAGGGTGAGGCGGGCGAGAAACCCGCGAAGAAGTCGCGCAGCCGCAAGCCGGCCAGCAGCGACGAGGCACCGACGCCCGACGCTGCCGAGTAAGGCGCGTCATCTCCGAGACGAAAAAGACGCCATCTCCGGTCGCGGAGATGGCGTCTTTTCTTTTCCGGGCGTGCCGTGGCGCGCGGGTGTCAGGCCAGCGCGCGGGCGAGGGCGCAGAACTGCTCGAGCGAGACCTGCTCGGCGCGCTCGGTGGGGGCGATGCCCGCCGCCTCGAGCCGGTCCTCGATATCCGGCGCCAGCCCCTTCAGCGCGGCGCGCAGCATCTTGCGGCGCTGGTTGAAGGCGGCGGCGACCACCCGCTCAAGCATGGCGCGCTCGGCCGGAAAGCGCGGCTCGGGCAGGGCGCGCAGATGCACCACCGCCGAGGAGACCTTGGGCGGCGGGGTGAAGGCACCGGGCGGCAGGCTCAGAACGATCCGCGCCTCGGCGCGCCACTGTGCCAGCACGGCCAGCCGGCCATAGGCCTTGGAGCCCGGCTGCGCAACGATGCGCTCGGCCACCTCGCGCTGGAACATCAGCGTCAGGGTCTGCCAGAACGGCGGCCATGTCTCCGGCGTCAGCCAGCGCACCAGAAGCTCGGTGCCGACATTGTAGGGCAGGTTGGCGCAGATCGCGATCGGCGGCGTCAGATGCGCCAGCGGATCGATCTGCAGCGCATCGCCCGAGATCACCTCGAGCCGGTCCGGATAGGCCCCGGCGATCTCTGCCAGCGCCGGCAGGCAGCGCGTGTCCTTCTCGATCGCCAGCACCTTGCGCGCGCCCTCGGCCAGCAGTCCGCGGGTCAGCCCGCCCGGGCCCGGCCCGATCTCGAGCACGTCCATGCCCGACAGGTCCCCCGCCTGCCGCGCGATCTTGGCGGTCAGGTTCAGGTCGAGCAGGAAGTTCTGCCCCAGCGATTTCTTCGCCGACAGGTCGTGCGAAGCGATCACCTCGCGCAGCGGTGGAAGCCCGTCGATGGCGCTCATGTCTTCTCTGGTTCCAAAATACCTCGGGGGAGTCCGCCTTTGGCGGACGGGGGCAGCGCCCCCGGTACGACGCGGCCGCTCACGTCGCGCCCTCCAGCTCTCCCCCGGCCATCCGCCACGCCATGCGCAGCGCCTCGATGGTCGAGGTCGGGTTGGCCACGCCCTGTCCTGCGATGCCGAAGGCGGTGCCGTGATCGGGCGAGGTGCGGATGAAGGGCAGGCCGAGCGTGACGTTGACACCTCGGTCGAAGGCCAGGGTCTTGATCGGGATCAGCGCCTGGTCGTGATACATCGCCACCGCCGCGTCATAGCCTGCGCGTGCGGCGGCATGGAACATGGTGTCGCCGGGCAAGGGCCCGATCAGGTCCATGCCCTCGGCGCGCAGGGTCTCGATCACCGGCGAGATCAGTTCGATCTCCTCGCGGCCCATGCGCCCTCCTTCGCCCGCGTGCGGGTTGAGACCGGCGACGGCGATACGCGGTGCGCTGATGCCGAAGCGCGCGATCAGCGCCGCATGGGTGATGCGAATGCGCTTCTCGAGCAGCGCGGGCGTCAGCGCCGCCGGCACCTCGGAGACCGGGATGTGGATCGTGGCCGGCACCACGCGCAGCTCGTCCGAGGCCAGCATCATCACCACCTCGTCGGCTCCGCCGAGGGCGGCGAGATACTCGGTATGGCCGGGATAGGCAAAGCCCGCGCCCTCGGCCAGCGCCTGCTTGGAGATCGGCAGGGTGCAGAGCGCCGAACACGCTCCGTCCTGTACCAGCCCGACACCGCGGGCAATGGCGGCGATGACCCCCGCGGCCTGGGTCGGCTGCGGCGTGCCCGGCACGCGCGGGCCGGGGATGTCGAGCGCCAGAACCGGCAGCCCCTCTTCGGCGGCCTGCGCCGCCTCTTCGGGGCGTTCGACCAGAATGTGGGGCACGGTGCCGGGCAGATGCTCCGGCGCGCCGAGATAGACGAAGGGCAGCGCCGCGCCGAGTGCCTGCCAGGCGGCCTCCGCGAGCTCCGGGCCGATGCCTGAGGGCTCCCCGCAGCTCATCGCAAGGGGGGCGGGCCGGGGGCTCATTTCACCACGATGCGCGCGTTGGCGCGCAGCTGTGCGAGGTAGCTGTCGGAGACCTCGGTCAGGCGGCGGTTGCGCAGGCCGATCTCGACCTGGCTGCGATCGGCGTCCTCGGCCACCGCGGCTGTGCGGCCGCAGAGCATCAGGAACACCAGCGTCTGGCCGTCTGCCCGCGTCAGCGCGGTCGAGACCTCGCCGGGATCGAGCTTCGACAGCTCGTAGGCGATGTCGGTCGGGATCTCGGCGGGCGGCAGCGTGACACGGTCAAGCACCTCTTCGGGCTGACCCTTGGCGGCGGCGTAGAGATCATCGCAGCGGTCGACCCGCTCGGCCAGCACCCGCGCCTGGGCAAGGGTCTCGGACGACCGGCCGCCGGCCATGTAGTAGGCGGCATAATCGATGGCGGCATAGTCCGGGGCGGTGTAGCCGCTCTCCTCGATGTCGCGCAACTGGAACAGCGCCACGGCACCCTGGATCGGCAGCGGGTCGGTGACCTCGCCGGGCGCCAGTCCAAGCACCAGCGAGCGGATCTGCGGCGGCAGCTCGGTGAGGTCGCGCCATGGCAGCCTGCCGCCGTCGTCGCGCGTCGCGGTGGCGGAGTACTGCCGCGCCTGCGTCGAGAATTCCGAGGTCGAGGTCATCTGCGAAATACGCTCGGCGCGGGCCCGCACGGCCTCGACGGTCTGGGCGTTGATCGGCATGATGATCTCGGAGAGCAGCACCCGCACATCGGAGCTCGAGCCGCCGCTGGCCAGCGCCCGGTCGACCTCTTCGGGGGTGACCTGCGTGCGCGAGGCGAACTGCGCCCGCACCAGTTCACGCCAGGCGGTGCCGGCGCGGACGAAATCGCGGAACGTCTCTTCGTCGACGCCGCCCTGGTTGAGCTGCGCGACGAACTGCTCGCGGCTCAGATCGGCGCGGCCGGCGAATTCGTCCATGCCGTCGAGGATGTCCTGCTCGGAGGGTTCGATGCCCGCCTCGCGCGCCGCCTTGAGCCGCAGCCGGTCGTCGATCAACTGCTCGCGCGAGAGCTCGTTGACGTTGCCCGGGGCGTTCAGCAGGGTCATCATGCGGCGCCGCTGCTCGATCTCGTAGCCGGTGATCACCATCTCGTCGACGGTGATGGCGGGGGCGAAGAGGTTCTGCGCCGGTGCCGTGCCCGGCGTCACGGTGAGCGCCAGCCCGGCCGTCAGGGTGAGGGCGCGAAGAAGGCGCGCAGGGGTCATTTGCATGTGCGTCGATACTCCTTGTCGCTTGCGGCGGTGCCGAAGCCTGTCAGGGCGACCGTGAGGTCGAACTCCGTGGACGGTTCGAGGTTGGTCGCGGACGCGAAACGGCGCAATACCGACGCCTCCACCTGAACGCATTCATTGCGGTATTGCAGCCCCAGACCGGCGCGGTCAACCCGGCGGTCGGCGAGATCATAGCGCCACTCTCCCGAGCCGGTCCAGTGGCGGCTGATCCGGTAGCTGCCTTCAAAGCGCCACTCCGCCTGGCTCTCGGCGCGGTCCTCGAGCGGGTCTGCGAGCAGCAGGAGATATGAGGCATCGAGCTCGGTGCGGTCGTTGAACCAGCTGGCACGCGCCTCGCCCTTGTTGAACTCGCCGTTGGTGTCGAGCAGGCCGCGGGCCGAAAGGCTGAGCCCCAGCGGGTTGGCGAACCCGCCCGAGATCAGCCAGTCCGAGCTTTCGCCATCGAGGCCCGACGAGCGGCTGAAATCGTCATCGATCTGCTCGCGCCAGACCCGCCCGACCGTGACCCCGGCGGTCCAGCCGGCCGGCGCCTGATGCTGCCAGCGCAGTCCCGCGGCGCCGACCAGTCCGCGCTCGTGGCGGTCGCTGGCGGGAAAGCGGCTGAGCGACAGCAGGTTGGCCTCGTCGAACTCGACCCGCGTGCTCTCGTCGTTGGGAATATTGGGCCGGTCACCGCCGATCCAGCCGATCTGGGCCACCGGTTCGAGCAGGGAGCGCCCACCGAAAGCCTGCCGGTTGACCAGCGGCCAGCGCAGCTCCATCGAGGCCCCGGGAACGAGCTGCGAGGCTTCGGCATCGGCGCTCGCATCGTCCCAGACCGCGTAGCGGTCGGCCCAGAGCTGCCCCAGCACGCCCAGCCGAAGCCCGCCCGACAGGGTCCAGCGCCGCCGCCAGCTGGCCTCGGCACTGAGACGCGCCATGTCGCGCCCGTCGACCACGCTGTCCTCGTCATCGCTGTCGTAATCGAGATCCGAGCGCCGGTAATGGCCGTGCAGGATCGCGCCGAGGCGAAACTCGCCGCCGATGCGATCGGGGAAGAAGCGGCGCTCGTACTCGGTGTTCGCCATCACCGAGGGCTGGGTCTCGTCGTCTTCGGACGCCAGCAGCGTCTCGTAGTAGATCAGGTCGGTCGAGAAGAAATCGTCCCGGCGGGCGCGGCTCAGGGTGAAGGCGCTGTCCAGCCGCTCGTTGTCGCCGTAATCGTAGTCGTTGAAATACGAGTCGTCCGAGACGGTCTCGATGTCGAAATCGAACCGGAAGCCGTTGCGCAGCGCGAAGGCGCCCTCGGCGAAGAGGTAGCCGCGGGTTTCGTCGGGCAGCAGCGTGTCCTTGGTGATCGCGCCGTTGAACTCGATGTTGCCATAGGTGAAGGCACGGCGGTAGCGCGCCTCGAGGGTGCGGGTCTCGCTCGACAGGTAGGGGCTCAGGGTCAGGTCCTGATGATCGCCCATCGGGATGAAATACGGAAGCCGCACCCCGGTGCCCAGCAGCGAGGTGCTGCGCAGCGTCGGCGTGAGGAAGCCGCGGGCGCGCGCGAGGCTGGGATCGGGCAGGCGCAGTTGCGGCACCCACAGGATCGGCACGTCGAGAACCCGCAGCTGGGCGCCCTCGAAATAGAGCTGGCGCGCATCCTGATCATGGATCACCCGGTCGGCGCGGATCTGCCAGAGCGGCGTCGCGTTGCGGCCGCAGACCTGGCACGAGGTCACCGCGACGCGGCTGAGCTGGGTATAGCGCCCGCCGACCCGCTGGGCCTCGACGGCGGCGAGCTGAAGCTGGTCGTCCATCACCATCCGCGCGCCGCTGAGCAGGCCGTTGCGCAGGCCTTCCTCCATCTCGGCGGCATCGGCGATCAGCTGGTTTCCGGCCTCGTCGGTGATGCGGATCGGTCCCTCAATGGTCAGCTGGCCGGCGTCCTGATCGAACAGGATGCGGGTCGCGCTCAGGCGTATGCCGTCATGCAGCGCCTCGACATTGCCGGTGGCGACAAGCCGCGAGCCGTCCTCGACAAACACCTGATCGGCGACGAGCAGGGCCGGCTCGGCCTCTTCGTCGGTCGCATCGGCGGCCACGGTCACGGTCTGCGCCAGAAGCGGCGCAGGTGCGGTGATCGCCAGCAGGGCGGCGAGCCACGCGGCGCGGGCGGTCTGCATCAGCCGTCCTCCATCTGCAGGACAAGCCCCAGCGCGAGCAGCAGCGAGGCGATGGGCGGAATCCACGCGGCGAGGATCGGCGGCAGCTGGCCGTTCTCACCCATGATCTGCGCGAAATTCCGCACGTAATAGAGGCCGAAGCCCAGAAGCACCGCCGCCAGCACGTGCAGCCCGGTGCGGCCAAGTCGGGCGGGGCGCATGGTGAAGCCGGCGGCGACCAGCACCATCGCCACGAGGAAGACCGGACGCGCCAGTTCCATCTGCAGCCAGACGATGTGGCGCCGGGCCGAGAAGCCGGCCATCTCGAGCCCGTCGATGAACTCCGGCAGGTCCCAGATCGCCACCGAGGACGGCTTGCCGAAGCGGTCGCGGATGCCATCCTGCGTCAGGTCCGACGGCAGCTCGAGCCGCTCGAACCGCTCCGACATGCCCTCGGGCGAGCGCCCGCTCTGCAGCGGCCAGGCCTTGGCGTTGCGCAGCACCCAGGCTCCGTCCTGCAGCGCCGCTTCCTCGGCCTCGATGCGGCGCAGCGGGCCGCTTTCGGCCTGGTATTCGACAAAGCTCACCTCGTAGAGCACGGTGGCATCGGGATTGGCGCGGGCGGCACGGATCACCGTATCACCATCGTCACCGCCCTGGCGCAGCCACAGCCCCTCGCGCCCGATCGAGATCGTGGAAGCCCCATCGCTCTCGTAACTTTCGCTGAGATCCGAGGACTGTCGCGAGGTCGCGGCGACGATCGGGTTCAGGATGGCGACCGACACGCCGCTGATCACCAGCGCCACCGCCACGGGCCCGGCCAGAGCCGTCAGCCCGGAGCGCCCGGCGGCGCGGACCACCACCAGCTCGGAGCTGCGCGCCATCATCAGGAACAGCGCCGCGGTGGCGAGGATCATCACCAGCGGCAGGATCTCGTAGAGGCCGGAGGGCAGGTTCAGAAGCGTCAGGTAGACGACCTGGGCAAAGCTCACATCGCTGCCGAAGCGGCGCAGCTGATCGACAAGATCGAGCAGGGCGAGAAACAGCGCGAAGACCGTCAGGATCGACAGGAACACCGTCAGGAAGCGGCGGGCAAAATAGCGGTGCAGGATCATGCGGCCACCTCGGCATCCGCCCTGCGCCGGCGCTCGGGCCGGAACGGCCGCGCCGCGCGCCAGAGCAGCACGGCGGCGATTGCGAAGCCCACGAGACTGGGGAGGTAGATCAGCGGCCAGAGCGCGGGGGTCGACCGAACCGGCTCGGTGATCGCGCTCTCGACAAGCTTGACCAGAACCAGCAGGAAGATCGCACCGACGATCTGCTTGGTGACCCCGAACCGCGAGAAGGTCCCGGTCATCAGCGCGGCATAGCCGATCAGCGCGGCGACGACGCAGAGCAGCGGCATCTGGAACCGGTTATGCGCCTCCTCGAGCACCTCGCCGATGCTGTCATTGACCTCCTCGGCCACCGCCTCGGTCCGGGTCAGGAGCTCCAGTGTCGGAACCTGCCGTGCCCGGCGCCGCTCGGCCCCGCCAGAGCTGACAAGCCCGCTGATGTCATAGGTCAGATCGGTGAAGTTGGTCGTCGAAAGAGTCAGGTCCCGGGTCTGAAGCTCCTGCGCCAGCCCGCTGCGCATCGTCAGCTTCGGCCCGCCGTCATCGCGGGTGACATAGGCGGTCTGTGCGGTGTAGGTCACGGTGCGCTGGTCGCTGCGCCGGTCGCTGAGATAGACGTCGCGCAACTCGCCATCGTCGGTGATCTCGCGGATGTAGAAGGTGACGCCGTGGGCCGGGTGCAGGAACGTGCCCTCGTGCAGCAGCCTTGCGGCCAGCGACTCGGAAATCTCGCTCTCGCGGTCGCGCAGCTGCCCGGCCGAGGCGGGCACCAGCGCGTGGGTCAGGACCGACATCATCAGCGCGATCAGCAGCCCGAAGGCGAGCACCGGACGACCCAGACGCCACGGCGACAACCCGCCGGCCTGAAGCACCGTCATCTCGGATTCGTTGGACATGCGGTTGGTCACGTAGACCGCCGCGCCGAAGGCTGCCATCGGCAGCACCAGCGCGATCACGGCGGGCAGGCTGAGGAGGCTGAACTCGAGGAAGATACGGGCCGAATGGCCATCGGTGATCAGCTCGTCGAACAGGCTGACCGACGCGTTGACCCAATAGACCATGACGAGCACCAGGGCGAAAAACCCAAACACCACCATGAGTTGCGACAGCATGTATCTGTCGAATCTCTGCACGCGTATGTGCCCTCCAGATCCTGTGCTGCGGCCCAAGCTATCGGATTGGTATGTGCTGGAAAAGCTGCCTCTGGTCAATGCCGTCACGCGGCTCTACGACTCCGGGGGAAAGACAACAGGAGAGCATGATGACCGATCTGCGCGAGTTCACCTTTGCCGAAACCGATCTCGAGGCCCTTGCGGGCGCCGAGGGCCGTGTCGCCCTCTTCGTTGACAGCGAGGGCAAGCTCGGGCGCAGCGCGCGGCGCGTGAACCGGCTGACCAAGGGCGCGGTGGCCCGCGCGGTGGCCGACGAGGGCTGGGCGAAGAAGCCCTCCGGCAGCGTGCTGAGTCTCTCCTATCCCTCCGGCATGGAGGCCGAGGCGGTCGATATCGTGAAGCTCGAGCGTCGGCCGGACGTGGCCGATGCGCGCAAGGCGGGCGCCGCCATCGCCAAGGCGGCAGGATCGGCCGCGGTGACCGTGCTGGGCGAGAGCCGGAACGGGCTCGAGCAGGCGCTGCTCGGCCTCGCGCTGCGTGGCTATGCCTTCACCGACCACAAGAGCGACAAGGGCACGCCACTGGCCCCGGCGCGCGTGTTCTGCGCGAAGCCGGACGAGGTCGAGGCGGCGGTGGCGCCGTTGCTTGCGGTGGCGGGCGGGGTGTTCTTCACCCGCGATCTGGTGAGCGAGCCCGCCAACGTGCTGACCACCACCGAGTTCGCCGCGCGCCTCGTGGGTTTGCGCGAGCTTGGGGTCGAGGTCGAGGTGGTCGACGAGGACCGCATGGAAGAGCTTGGCATGGGCGCGCTGCTCTGCGTCGGGCAGGGCTCGGTCTCGCCCTCGAAGATGGTGATCATGCGCTGGAAAGGCGGCGAGGGCGCGCCGCTGGCACTGGTCGGCAAGGGCGTGGTCTTCGACACCGGCGGGATCTCGCTGAAGCCCGCCGGCGGCATGGAAGACATGACGATGGACATGGGCGGCGCGGGCGTGGTCTCGGGCGTGATGAAGGCGCTGGCGCTGCGCAAGGCCAGGGCCAATGTCACCGGGCTCGTCGGGCTGGTCGAGAACATGCCCTCGGGCAATGCCGTGCGCCCGGGCGACGTGGTCACCTCGATGAAGGGCGACACCATCGAGGTCATCAACACCGATGCCGAGGGCCGGCTCGTGCTGAGCGACGTGCTCTGGTACGCGCAGGAATTCGAGCAGCCCGCGGCGATGGTCGATCTGGCCACCCTCACGGGCGCCTGCATCGTGGCGCTGGGGCACGAGAATGCCGCTGTCTACTCGAACGACGAGCGCTTCGCCGCGGGCTTCCTCAAGGCCGCCGAGACCGAGGGCGAGGGCGCCTGGCGGATGCCGCTGGGCAAGGCCTATGACGATCAGCTGAAATCGCCCGTCGCCGACATGAAGAATGTCGGCGGACGCCCCGGCGGCTCGATCACCGCGGCGCAGTTCCTCAAGCGCTTCGTCAAGGACGAAATGCCGTGGATCCATCTCGACATCGCCGGGGTCGCCTCGCTCAAGTCGGAGAGCACGCTGGCACCGAAGGGCGCCACCGGCTGGGGCGTCATGGCGCTCGACCGGCTGGTGCGCGAGGGGTTCGAGAGCAAGGAGGGCTGAGCCCATGGCCGCCGCTTTCGCCGGCCGCGCCCTGAGCCTCGCGATTGCGGGAGGCTGAGATGGGGGCGGCCTATTTCTACCACCTGACCCAGCGCCCGCTCGAGGCGACGCTGCCGCTGCTTCTCGAGAAGTCGTTGGCGGCGGGCTGGCGCGTGGCGGTGCGCGGCACCGATCCCGGGCGCATGGACTGGCTCGACCAGAGGCTCTGGATGGGGCCCGAGGACGGCTTCCTCCCGCATGGGCAGGCGGGGGGGAAGCACGATGCATTGCAGCCGGTGCTGCTCACGGTGCAGGAAGCTCTGCCCAACGATCCCGCCTGCCTGATGGCGGTGGACGGCGCGCAGGTGGGGCCCGAGGAGGTCAACCGGCTCGAGCGGGTTTGCATCCTCTTCGATGGCCATGACGGCATGGCGCTCGACGCGGCGCGCGGCCAGTGGCGGGCGCTCACGGGCGCCGGGTGCAAGGCGCAATACTGGTCGGAAGAGAGCGGCCGCTGGGAGAAGAAGGCCGAGGCCTGAGGGGCGGCGGCGTTCTCCCGGCTCAGCGCTCGAGGATCAGCCGCCCGTTCGAGATTTCCAGCCGGTCGAAGCGCTGCAGGTAGCTCATGCCCAGAAGCGAGGTGCGCATCTCGCCCTCGTTGACATAGGCCCGGACGTTGCGGTCGGTGAACGGCCCCAGAGCCACGCGCTCGAGCCGCACCGGGGCGGTGCGCACCATGCCGTTGGCGGTGTTGGCCTGCCCGCGGAAGATCAGCTGATCCGGCGTCAGCCCGACGCGCTCGGCATCGTTGCGCGACAGCACCATGCCGGTGGCGCCGGTGTCGATCACGAAGCGCGTCGACACGCCGTTGAGATCGAGCGAGACATAATAATGCCCGTCAGGCGCGCGTGGCAGCGCGACGCGGCCGGCCTCGGCAAACACCGCCTGCTGCGGCATCACGGTCTGGCGGATGTCGCCCCAGAGCCCGACCGCTGCAATGGCGCCAAGCAGGATCAGTGCCCAGACGCCCAGATATTGCAGCTTGAGCCCCATCCGCGTGCGGTCGCGGAAAAAGAACCACAGGACCAGCGCCAGTGCGAGCAGGCCGAGATAGGCCAGACGTCCGTATTCGTGTCCTGTCATGGCGGCGTCCGTGGCAAGGTGTTTGCCTCAATGTAGACCCTTGGGCGCAGGATGACAGGGCTTATCCCACCGCGCCGATGTTGCGCATCCCGTCGATGACGAACTGCACGGAAAGCGCGGCGAGCAACATGCCCAGCAGGCGCGTGACCACGACGATGCCGGTATGGCCGAGCATGCGCTCGATGATGGGGGCCGCGAGAAACATCAGCAGCACGATCAGCAGCACCGAGATCATCACCCCGATCACCGCCGCCATCTCGAGCGCCGAGCCGGTCTGGCCCACCAGCAGGATCATCGTGGCGATGGCGCCGGGGCCGGCGATCAGCGGGATGGCGATGGGAAAGACCGACGGGTCGGGCAGGGCGTCGTCCTCCTCGGCCTTGTCCTCGCGCCGCTTGGAACGACGCTCGAACAGCATGTCGAGCGCGGTCAGGAAGAGCAGGATGCCGCCGGCGATGCGAAAGGCGGGCATCGAGATGCCGATGAAACCCAGCACCTGTTCTCCGAAGAAGGTGAAAAGCATCAGGATCGCGATGGCGATGCCGCAGGAGCGCAGCGCGAGGATGCGACGGTGCCGGCTGTCCGCCCCGGAGGTCAGCGCGATGAAGATCGGGGTGAGCCCGATCGGATCGATCACCACGAAGAGCGTGGCAAAGGCGGTGATGAGAAAGGCGCTGTCCATGGCTCAGGGGTAGGACGGCGCGCCCGGCCTGTCCAGCGCGGTGTTGGCCTGACCGGATCACGCGCGCTCTTGTGAGGCGCCTGCAAAGGCAGGGCGGGTCCTCGCCGTCGGCGCGCCGCCTGGGCGTGGACCTCCGGCCAATGCGTTGATGCAGCACAGTCGCCTGCCGCCTCGGTCGGCGGCGCAGTTGAGCCGCGCGCTGTGATGGGGCAGCGATCTGCCAGCGCACCAGTTCGGTCGGCACTTTGCCGTCGGATGTGTCACGGGTTTATTCGGTGTCAGCGCAACAGACCGATCCGTGAGCCGCGTGACGGCGCGGCCGCGGCCGGTCGCTTCAAGGAAAAGGCCACTCCGAAAGCCGCGCCAGATGACCGAGCGTCGGCGAGAGATCTCGATCCTTTGGGACGCATGCGGCAAGCATCGCCGGACGGCCGAGCGCGAGAGAAGGTCTTCGAGGCGGATGTGTGCGATGCCGAGCACGGCGGTTCTGCCGAAGGGGCGACGCAGCCAGCACTAGGCTCCGCGCACCGGGGCGGGCGCAAGTTGATGCGCCTGACTGTCGATGCGCATGCGTGCGGGATGCCCGCCGTGCCTCATGTCGTCAAATCAACCACTTGGGGGATTTTGGCTCCGACGGTAGGGCGCGGAGCAAAATTCGAACACATTTTAAGCCATTGAAAACGCTGTCATTTACGCTGCGCGGGTCGCTGTCTGTGTTACGTCGATGTGCTACAGTTGTAGCACAGGGGAAGGGTACCCAGTTTGGTCGCACGTTCCAAGCAGTTCCCGGAGGTTAGCTACGACTAAGCGTGGGTTCTCGATCCGGTCCGGCCATCAGCCGCCTCATTGCCGCGCCGTGGAGCTCTCGGACGTCGATGAGCGCGGCAGCCACCTCACGTAGCTGTTTGATGTGTGGCGTGAGGAGTTTCGCAGCGTAGTTCATGGTGTGACCGAGCTTTGCCCGCACCCTTTGCTTCTCCTCCTCGGTCAGCCTATGCATGTCGGCTGGCCCCAGCCAGCCATCGCTGGTGTGGCCAAGGCCCAGCTCTCGGTCCATTTGCAGGATTAGCCGTGTGGCCAGGGCAAGATCGCTTTCAAGATCTCCACCTGCGCCGCCGGAGATGGTGCCGAGCACCAGCCTCTCGGCCGCGCGCCCGCTCATGAGGATCAGAAGCTCTCTTTCAATCTCCTCGACCGTCAGCTCGACAAAGGTCGAACGGCGCTCGGTCCGACCGTCGCGGTCAGAGAAGCGCGCGGAGGAGACGGGGCGTCCACGATCCAAAACCTGACAACGGTCAGCTGCCGTCAGCCGATTTACTCGATTTACGCCGCAGTTGCGAAGTCGGGTGGAGGGGGCGGACAGCGGACCTTCACTGCGACTTGCGCCGACACCCAGCGCGCGTGTTAGGGGCCGGGCGCAAGGTGGGGCGGCAGACTTTCGCATGACCTCACCGGCACGCCCAGTTCCGCACCTTCGTGCGTCGTCGCCTGTGATTTTTGGCTTGCGCCAGTCAAAGGAAATTGCCCAAATCATCGTGGATTGGATATGCTTTTATGACCATGGCACAGAGCAAATCTTCAGAACTCGACGCTCCCGAGAGCCTTCACCAGCATCTCGCCGCAACTGTTGAGGGGTCGGATGATGCGATCATCACGAAGGGGCTCGACAGCATCATCCGGAGTTGGAACCCGGGCGCGGAGCGGCTTTTCGGATATACCGCCGAGGAGGCTATCGGTCGGTCGATTACGTTGATCTTTCCTGATGATCGCATGAACGAAGAAGCCGGTTTCATCGCTCGGCTGCGTCGGGGTGAGCGGATCTCGAGCCTAGAGACAGTCCGGAAACGCAAGGACGGAAGGCTCGTACCGATCTCGCTCACCGTTTCCCCGGTGCGCAGTACCAATGGCAACATCATCGGCGCGTCGAAGATCGCACGGGATATTACCCTGCAACGCCAGGCTGCAGAAAGGCAGCAGCTCCTTCTTTCCGAGATGCGCCATCGGGTCGGAAATTCCTTCGCGGTGGCCGACGGACTTCTTTCTATCGCGGCGCGCCAAGCGGACAGCGTCCAGGAGCTTGTCACAGTAATGCGCCAACGCCTCGAGGCGTTGGCCTCGGTCCATGCGCGCGCCGTAAATGATCCCGCTGGAGCAAGGCCAAAGGGCACTGCTCTGGTCCAACTCATTAACTCGATCCTGGAACCCTTCAGCGGGGGCGCTTCCGTGAGACAGGATGTGCCGGAGCTTAACGTCTGCCCGGCTGCCATCACGCCTCTGTCACTCGTTCTCTTTGAGCTGGCAACCAATGCCGTAAAATACGGAGGTCTCTCTGAAGCAGGAGACGGCGTCGCGATCCGGGCGGAGCAGCAGGGCGAACGGCTGATTGTTCAGTGGACGGAAGTCTGCGTCACCAAGCCCGGGTCTGGCGACCCCGGTCACGTGGGTTTTGAGACGCGCATGTGCCAGACCACGGTCGGCTCTTCGCTCGGAGGAAAATTCTCCAGGGAGTTCATTCCGAACGGCATGACTGCGACGTTGGACCTCGACTTGAGAGCCGTGACGGGCGTGCAGGCGTAGGAGCCCAAACTGGCGTCGCTTGGGAAATGCGCCGAAGTATTATGAGCTTGGATATGCTTGGTGACGCGCATCCCAGTTCAATGAAATGAAGCGAGAGCAGATCAATGGTAACCATCCGGCGTAGGCCGCGGTCGCTGGCGTCTCTCAGATCGTAGGTTTGGGTTTGCGGGGCCGCGGGGCCCATATCTTCGCAAGCCGATCGAAGCGTTCGATGATGCTGGCGATCCCGGCATCTTCGGCGTCGAAGTTCCCGCCGGACCAGTGGACCATATACGTGTGCTGCTCGTGATTGGGATTGGCGAGCGCTTCGAGTAACTCCTCGTAGCCCCGGGCGCCGCCGACGTCCTCGGGCGGGCAGGCCGCGGCGGCCGTCAGCAGCAGTGGATAGGTCATGCCCGGGGCGGCCTCGTTGACCCGCTAAATCCGGATACTGTGGTCCCAGTCATCGCCGACGTCGTAGATATACTGGACCGTCTTGGTGCCGGTCTGGTCGATCAGCTTTTCCAGCGTCATCTTCTTCGCGTCCATGGGGCCGTCGTAGAACCCGTCCGGATCGGGCACGCCCCAACCGGCATCCCCCACCCGGAACTCGTAAAGATGGGTGTCGGTCCAGCCCATGGCCGCCTAATGACCTCATGCAGCCGGTCGAGACTGATCTTCAGCGGCACCTCGTTATGGCGCATCGGCTGCGGGTCGACATCGTTCAGGATAATCCGGAGGCGGGCGATCAGGGTCATGCGGCCATCCTTTGCGGAGTTCGAGACCAGTTCCATGGCAGCAGATCCGGCACCCGAGAAGTCGTCGTGCCGGGTAGTCTGGCAAGGACATCCGCGAGCCAGGCCTGAGGAACGACGTCGTTCAGCTTGGCGGTGACGATCAGGGAATATATGAATGCTGCACGGTCGCAGCCGCGCTCGGAGCCGGCGAAGAGCCAAGGACCTGCGGCCAAGCGCGACAGCGCGCAGCGCGCGCTCCGCGGCGTTGTTCGGGCTTACGCCGCGCCACTGGCGCGACGGTCCCTCCAACCCTCGCCTTTTCAGGGCCTCCAGCGCGACCTTGGCCTTGAACTCAGGCGCGTGCTGCTTCCGTTTCGACATCTCTGATCTCCTTATCGTCGAAGATCAGCAGACTGCAAATCATAGCCTATGTCAGTGTCCGAATTTCGGGCGGTATCTCATTGAGTAAGAGGCGCTTTCTAAGCCGAGACCGCCATTTCGGGATTCAAACGCCGCCTTGTCGTGACGTGCGAGGGCCTGCTTGGCCGGGTTAGCGAGGAATAGGAAACCTTATAGAGCCGCGATGCGTTTTTGTAGATAAACGCATGAAGCCGGAGGACGAACATGACACACGCAGGATGGACACTTCTTGAAGCGCAAGGTGCCCGTGAAGTCTGGCAGCTCGAGTTGCGAAGTTCTCCCGATAAAGTGGATTACCGATTTCGGGGTGAAGAGTATACCGAGCTTGACGGTGAACGAACCAAAGTGGAGAAAACAAGAGAGTTCGATACGCAGACCGAGGCGCTGGCCTGGTTGACCGGCGAAACAGGGTGACACTGATGTGCCGCTCCTTGTCGGGGTGCAACCGCCACTCTGACGCAATTCGTAGTCACCCCCGTGGCTATTCTGCTGAGTTGTTCCCATGCAATGCGCCGTCATGGTTCACTCTGCTCAGGTTTCGGCCCTCGATTGACAATTGTTGATATTCGTCCCCCCGCTTGGCCCGTAGTGGCTCGTGTGGAGTGGAGGGTCAGGGCGGCGTTGTTGCATTATCCCCTGCCTCAGGCGTGACCGCCCCTTGCCCCGCTGAGAATAGGCTACGCGGACGATCTCAGCAGTGCCGAGGGCATTTAAGCGGTTCATGAGAGCGATGCGGATGTGGATTTCGGCGGTCTGGCGGTCGGGGTCTCTTGCCATGATGCGCTCGCCGAAGGCGTTCAGGCAGCGCATCCTTCTCGATCCGGCTTCGGGCATGGTAGCCTGTCCAGCTTTTCCAGAGCGCCCGCCCGTAGTGTCGGGTGGCACGCAGCGTGTCGTTTTGGGCGCGTGCCGCGGGGCCGTCATCCTTCCATAGCCGCCCGTTCTTGCGGTTTGGGAGTGAGGAGGATCAGCGATCCGTCCGGGGGACGGATCGCCCGACGAACGGAACCGCGTCGCGCTCGATGATGGCCTTGTGGCAGCGTCGCGTGTCGTAGGCGCCGTCCGCGGTCACCGTGTCGATCGGTTCGCAGACCGGAATCTGGTCCAGCAGGTCGGGTAGCACGGGACTGTCACCGTCGCGGCTTGGAGTGAACTCGACAGCGCGGATGTCGGACGTCGCCGGGTCCATGGTCAGATGGACCTTGCGCCACTGGCGCCGACCCTGAACGCCGTGCTTGCGCGCCTGCCATGTGGCAGCTTCCTGAGTAGAGCAGCGTGACAGCGGTAATCTGCTTGTGGCTGGTCACCTCCGGAACGTTTTGCCTACTCGCCTGTTGGGCTGGCAAGACCCACGGAACCAAGATCGGAGATCATCCCCATGGACTATCCCCGCCCCCCGTTTCCCGAACAGTCGCAAGACCTGCCGGGTCATACCGAGCAAATGCAGCCCGTGCCGGACCACGGTGAGGACAGCTACCGTGGCTCGGGCCGCCTTGCCGGGCTGACGGCCCTTGTGACGGGGGCCGACAGCGGCATCGGACGGACCGTCGCACTGGCGTATGCGCGAGAGGGGGCCGATGTAGCGGTATCCTACCTGTCCGAGAGCACCGAAGCAGATCGTACCCGACAACTCATCGAGGACGCTGGGCAGCGTGCCCTGCTGTTGCCCGGCGACATTCAGTCCGCGGAGCATTGCCGCGACATTATCGCCCGTACCGCCGACCAGTTCGGCCGCCTCGACGTCCTTGTGAACAATGCCGCGCACCAGATGCAGTACGATACGTTCGAGGATATCCCGGACGAGGAATGGGAACTCACGTTCCGAACCAACATTTTTTCGATGTTCTACCTTTCCAAGGCTGCCGTGCCGCTGATGAATCAGGGCGGATCGATCATCAACACAGCCTCAGTTAATGCCGACATGCCTAACCCGGGCCTGTTGGCCTATGCTAGCACCAAAGGCGCGATCCAGAACTTCTCCGCAGGTCTCGCACAGTCGCTGGGGTCGCGCGGGATCCGGGTGAACTGCGTGGCACCAGGGCCGGTCTGGACCCCACTGATCCCGGCAACTTTGCCGGCAGAGAGCGTGGCGAATTTTGGCGGGAACTACCCCATGGGGCGCCCGGCCCAGCCTGCGGAACTGGCCTCGGCCTATGTCATGCTAGCTGATCCGGCCTCGAGCTACACCTCGGGGGCAATGATCGCCGTAACCGGCGGGAAGCCGTTCATATGAAACCCGGCGCGCTTCCTTCGGATGGCGCCCTCGATGCCACGTTCGCGCTCTTGCGAGAGGGATATCGCTTTATCCCGGATCGCTGCATGCGGCTGGGGACAGACGCCTTTCGCACCCGGCTGATGGGGCGCAAGGCCGTTTGCATGACAGGGGCGCGCGGTATCAGGCTGCTTTACGGTGCCGACGGGCTGACACGGCGAGGTGCGATGCCGCCGACGGTGCTGCGTTTGCTTCAGGACAAAGGCAGCGTGCAGCAACTCGACGGGGCCGCTCATAGGCACCGCAAGGCGTTGTTCATGGCGGTCTTAGTAAAGGAAGACGCCGCCGAACGCCTCGCCGAGGCGTTCGGCCGTGTCTGGACCGCTCGGCTTTGTGACGAAGGGGAATCCAACGTCCTGGTCGGGGCCAGCGATATACTCGCGCAAGTGGTGTGCGAGTGGGCGGGATTCGACCAGAGCATCAGCGGTGATGCGGCGCTTCGCAAGGCGCTGGTGGAGATGAGCGCTCGTGCCGGGTCAGTCGGGCCCGGAACGGTGGCTGCCCTCCTGCGCCGACGGCGCGTCGAGAGGCAGCTGGCGCGGGCGCTGCCTGGCCTTCCCGAAGGGTGTCCAGCCCGCCGCATCGCGACTTTTGAGGAAGATGGTGCCCCGCTTGCCACCAAAACAGCTGTGGTCGAGATCCTGAACCTGATTCGCCCGATTGTTGCAGTTGGTCGCTACATCGCCTTTCTCACGCGCACCCTCGCAGTGGAGCCGGAATGGCGACAAACCCTTAGCTGCGCCGATCGGGTAGACATCGAGCAGTTTTGCGAAGAAGTGCGGCGTCAGTCCCCGTTCTTTCCGATGGTCGGTGCGATGACCACACGGCAGGTGTCGCATGAAGGTCTGGACTTGCCGCCAGGTCAGTGGGTGCTGGCTGATCTCTGGGGCACGTTGCAATCACAAGAGGCCTTCCCGCTGCCAAATCAGTTCCATCCGGGCCGGCAACTGAGCTGGCGGCATCCGAATGAGTACTTCGTACCCCAGGGGGGAGGCGATGCCGCCACCACCCACCGATGCCCGGGGGAGCGTGTCACCTTGGCACTCATGACGGAGGCAGTGCGCATCCTCTGCGGCAGGGTGCATTGGGAACTTCCTGAACAGAACCTAGATGTGGCATTGAACCGTATGCCGGCAGCGCCTGAAAGCGGCGCCCTACTATCGGGCATCCGAAGGTTGGATGCTTTATCCTGAATCTGCCCCACGGCGCTATCACTGGCATCCCCTGCAATGCGGGTCAGCCTTGGTACGGCTGCCCGTCTTGCTCGGGTGTGTCTGCGTCGCTAGTAAGCTCGAAGGAGTCTTTTGGCAGCTTAGCCTTCCATGCCAAGCCAACTGCGGCGTCGCTCAGTTCTGGGGCGCTTCCCTCGCCTGCGCAGAAACTCGAAATCAGAGTTGTCTCGAGGCCCCGGCGAGTTGGAGCCTGCACCGGAGGGCCACCGCTTTCGCGCCATGACAAATTAAGCGCGTCACTGTCATCATCCAGCGACCAACGAACCTCCACTTGGGCGTCGGGAACGCTGAGCGCGCCGAAGTTCGACGCATTGGTGGCCAGCTCATGGATCACGAGCGCAAGGTCGAATGCCCTGATTCCGTAAGCCTGACTGCGGGGCGCTGTATCGCGACCTGCCTGGGTTCTGGCGCGTAGGGGGCGACGTGATCTTTCACCCGTGTCGTCAGTGTGCTCTTGCCACCTGCTTTGTTGGCGAGCCGGATGTGCGCGTCGGAGAGGGTGCGCGACCGTTCAGTGAAGGTGACGGACAGCTCTTCGACGCTTTCTTTGCGTATTGCGCGCGCTCATCTTGAACAGCGAGCGCAGCACGGCGATGCCGTTTCGGACGCGATGCCGCAACTCGCCGAGCAGGAAGGTGCTGCGTTTCTCTCCCTCCGCCGGCCACCTTAGCATATCACGCGTTCGAAACTGATGCTTGCGGGTTCCGGGCAGGGTTCCCAGAATCCTGACAAGAACCGCGGCCGGGGTCGATCGCTCCAGAAGCACGTAGGACGCGGACACGATGTCCCGGTCGGGCAAGGCGCAGGCTGCCGAGTTTTTTCGGAACACGATTGCTCTGCGCGCGGTTCAGGCTCTAGGTACACCGCGCGTCGTGCGGTTCGAAGCCACCTTCATAAAGGAGAGCCAAATGCGCACACGTTTCACAGTGAACGGTGAGCCCCGCGAGGTCGAGCACGACACGCGCGCCACCCTTCTCGACATCCTGAGGGACCAGCTTGGCCTGACCGGGACGAAGAAAGGCTGCGATCACGGCCAGTGCGGCGCCTGCACGGTCATGGTCAATGGCAAGCGAGTCAATTCCTGCCTCTGCCTCGCCGCCATGCACGAGGACGACGAGGTGACGACGATCGAGGGACTTGGCAGCCCCGAAGCCCTCAGCGCGCTGCAAAAGGCGTTCGTCTCGCAGGACGGCTACCAGTGCGGCTTCTGCACGCCGGGCCAGATCGTGTCAGCCACCGCGATGCTGGAAGAGCTGCGCGCCGGCGACCCGTCCTATGCCTCGGCCTCGCTCGAGGGGGAGATGGCGCTCGATGACGCCGAGATCGCCGAGCGCATGAGCGGTAACCTCTGCCGCTGCTCGGCCTACCCGCTGATCCGCGAAGCCATCGCCATGGCCGCCGAGGTGAAATCATGAGAGACTTCGATTACACGCGCGCCGAGACCCTCTCCGGGGCCGCGGGCCAGCTTGGCGAGGATGCAAGCGTCATCGCGGGCGGCACCAACCTAATGGACCTGATGAAGATCCAGGTGATGACCCCGTCGCGGCTGGTCGACATCACGCGGATCCACGGCCTCAGGGATGTGTCCGAAGACGGTGAGGGCCTGCGCATCGGTGCGCTCGTCACCAATTCCGAACTGGCGGCAGATCCCCGCGTCCGCGATGGGTGGCCGTTGTTGTCGCGGGCCATCCTTGCCGGGGCGTCCGGGCAGATCCGCAACAAGGCGACCACCGGCGGCAATCTCCTCCAGCGCACACGCTGTCCTTATTTCTACGACACTGCCATGCCCTGCAACAAGCGCCACCCGGGCGATGGCTGCGCCGCGAAAGAGGGCGACGGGCGGATGCTGGCGATCTTCGGCACCTCCGAGCACTGCCTCGCGGCGCACCCCTCCGATATGGCGGTGGCGCTGGCGGCGCTGAAGGCCGAGGTCGAAATCCGCGGCCCGCAGGGCGATGCCCGCCGGGTCCCCATCGGTGAGCTTTACAAGCTGCCGGGCGATCGCCCGGATATCGAGACCGTGCTGGCCCCGGACGAGATCATCACTGCCGTGCATCTTCCCGCGCCGCAGGCCGACACGAAGCAGGTCTACAAGAAGGTGCGAGACCGCGCGTCCTATGCCTTTGCGCTGGTGTCGGTGGGCGTGGCGGTCGCGATGGACTGCGACCGCATCGCCTCTGTCTCCTGCGCGATCGGCGGCGTCGCTCCGAAGCCCTGGACCGACCCGGAGATTGAGCAGTCGCTTGTTGGCCAGGCCCCCTCCGACGAGGTCTTCGGGCAGGCTGCGGACAAGGCACTGACGCAGGCCCACTGCCAACCCGATACCGAGTTCAAGAAGCCGCTGCTGCGGCGCACCCTGATCGCCGCGCTGCGCGAGGCCACCGGCCTTGCCGCGTCAGCGCCCGGCGTCGAGACCGCGAGGATCCCGGCATGACCAAGACATTCCGCATGGACGAGGCGCAGCCGCGCCTTCTGGACGAAACCGGACAGGGCATCGTCGGTGCGCCGCTCGACCGGCCCGAGGGCCCCAAGAAGGTGTCGGGCCGCGCGGCCTATGCCGCCGACGGGCTGCCCGAAAACGCCGCGCACGGCGTGCTGGTGCGCGCCACCATCGCGCAGGGCCGCGTCACAAAGATCGACGAGTCGTCGGTTTCGGACGTGGCGGGTCTGCTCGGCGTGTTCCACGGCCCCAAGATGACCCGCAACCCGGCGCAGGGCATGGCGGGTGAAGCCCCGGTGCAGCCGGGCAACGAGGTGCATTATCACGGCCAGCCGATCGCGCTGGTGGTGGCCGAGAGCTTCGAGGCCGCGCGCGACGCCGCACAGCGGCCGGCGGTCAGCTACGACGCCGACACCGACGTGATCACCGACCCCTCCCGCTCCGAGACGCACGAACAGGACGACCCCGAGACCGCTGGCGATTTCGACGCGGCCTTCGCGGCGTCCGAGGTGACGCTCGATCGGACCTACACCACCCCGCCCCACGCGGCAGCGGCGATGGAGCCGCACGCAGCGGTCGCGGAATGGGAGGGCGATGCGGTCACGCTCCGCGGCGCGCTGCAGATGCTGCGCTTCAACAAGAAGGAGCTGGCGGACTCGCTGGGCATCGACCCCGAGCAGGTGCGCATCCTCTCGCCCTATATCGGCGGCGGCTTCGGCTCGAAGCTGGGGATCGGCCCGGAGGCGGTCGCTGCTGCGCTTGCCGCGCGCGAACTGGGGCGCCCGGTGCGGGTTGTGATGGCCCGGCAGACCGTGTTCGACAGCGTGCTGCGCCGCACCGAGACCAGCCAGCGGCTGCGTCTGGGCGCCGACAAGGACGGCACGATGCGGGCGCTGTCGCATGACGACCGCGTGTCGAACATCCGCGACGAAGGGTTCGCCGAGCCGGTGAGCCAGGCCTCGCAGTTCCTCTACGGCGCCGAGGGCCTGAGCTTCACCCAGACGCTGGCCCGGATCTGCCGCACGCCCTCGGGCTCCGTCCGCGCACCGGGCGAGGCGGTGGGGATGCTGGCCCTGGAACAGGCGATGGACGAGCTGGCGGAAAAGCTGGGCATGTGCCCGGTCGAGCTGCGCCTGAAGAACCTGCCGGACAAGAACCCGATGACCGATCAGCCGTTCAGCGCAACGCGTCTGGCCGACTGTCTGCGTGAAGGCGCCGAGCAGTTCGGCTGGGGCGAGCGCAAGCCGATGGGCGAGCGCCGCGAAGGCGACTGGTATGTCGGCATGGGGATGGCCTCTGCTGCGCGCTCGAACATGCTGATCAAGTCTGCCGCACGGGTGCGCCTGACCGGCGACGGCGCAGTGGTCGAGACCGACATGACCGATATCGGCACCGGCAGCTATGCAATCCTCGGGCAGATCACCGCCGAGATGCTCGGCCTTCCGCTGGAGCGTGTCGAGGTGCGCCTCGGCGACACCAGCTTCCCCGGTGCATCGGGCTCCGGTGGCTCCTTTGGGGCCAGCTCCGCCGGTTCGGCGACCTTCCTCGCCGCAAAGGCGATCCGCGAGACGTTGGCCGAGCGCATGGGCTGCAGCCTGTCTGAGCTCACCCTGCAGAACGGCATCGCGCGCGGCGGTAACCGCGAGGTTCCGCTCTCGGAGCTGGTCGACGGCGAGCTCGCCGAGGAAGCCAGCGTCGAGTCGGGAAGTACCGCCGACAGCCATTTCTCGGCCGGGTTCGGGGCGCATTTCGCCGAGGTGGCGGTTCATGTCTACACCGGCGAGGTGCGGGTGCGCCGGATGCTGGGCGTGATGGCGATGGGCCGCATTCTCAACGAGAAGACCGCGCGCTCGCAGGCGCTTGGCGGGATGATCTGGGGCCTCGGGTCTGCATTGACCGAGAAGCTCACGCATGATCCGCGCACCGGACATCTGGCGACACGCGATCTTGCCAACTACCACGTGCCCGCCCATGCAGACGTGCCCGGCGACCTGAAGGTCGTGTTCCTCGAGGAGCGCGACGACACGGCCAACCCTATCCAGACCAAGGGGATCGGCGAGCTGGGCATTTCCGGCGCCGGGGCGGCGATCCTCAATGCCGTGCGCAATGCGTGTGGCGCCAGGGTCTACGACATGCCGGCCACGCCGGACCGGGTGATTGCCGCGATGGACGCTGCGAGCCATTGAGACACTGTCTCCCGCCGCTTCGGTGGCGGGAGACGCACGCGCTGAGCAAGCGCCATTGCGACGCCAGAGGCGGTGCTAGGATGCGGCAAATTGCGATGAGCGTAGGATGTCAAAGAACGATGTTTCGCAAAGGTCAACTCAGACAGTGCGCGACCCCGACCTGCCGGGCCCTCACGGAAAAAGATTGGGGGCATTGGCCTATCGCCGCCGTCTTGCCGGCAACTTAGGCATCAACTCCGTCTTTTTCCGTTTGAAACGCCGCCTTGGATGCGATGGCTCTGCGCCCGGGCCGGGGTCATTTTTCCGTTCGGGTCGCCTGCGCGCCCTCCGTGCCCATGCCGATCACCGAGAACGAGCCGTCCGACTCCAGGATTACGGCAGAGACATCTTGGAGGTCCCGGCGGCTTGCGGTGCGCACAACGGCCTCCAGCTCTTCATGGGTCACGCGCGCGCGGCGCATGGCGTCAGGCAAGGGCGCGCCGTCGCGCACCAGCAATGACGGTTCGGCCCGTACCGCCCGGGCGAACCTGCGCGAATGAACCGACAAGGTTGTCACTCCGTATTGCAGTGCGATCAGCAGAATGAGCGCCGTCGCGCCCTCCGCCAGCGCCACATCTTCGCTCAGAAGGATCGACGCGAGCGTTGAGCCGAACGCCACCGTCACGACAAGGTCGAAAGCATTCAGCTTGGCGAGCGTGCGCTTGCCCGAGACGCGCAGCGAGACCACCAAGAATGCATAGGCCAGCGCGCCTACGATCAGCGTGCGAACGATCCCGTTCCATCCCTGGAAGAACATTTCAGACCAGTCCATCGGCGCCTCCTTCGTGGGTTGCGCTCGGTACGTAGCGCACGAGCCGAGCTTATCAATTTGCCCACGCATCGGCCCTGGACCGTGAAAGGGGCGGATCACGGGATTATTTTGGAGATGCGTGGCGCGCGAGCTGCGTGCAGGCCGTGTCCAGGATCTGGGCGATATTGCTGCGGTGCTTTTTCGTCGGTGGGGGGAGGGACAACTGAACCTCCGGACAACCGTCTGTGGCAATGGCTGAGGCAGCCCCCCTCGCTGCCGCGGTCCCATCCGGCGAACCGTGCCGCCCATGAAGGTATTAACGGCAGGCAGCGCGGCTAGGGCATTGGCCCAGACCCGACGTTCCATGGTCCCTGCCATACATAAACAGAAGTCGGTGCCCTGGCCCTGACGGTCAAATGGCTTAACGCGAGCATCCGAAGGCGCCCGATAGAGAACGACAGCAATGCCTTCACCTTTTCATGGCCAGGATCATCTGCCGCGCGCGCGGCGCGACAGGCGCTGCGCGTTGGCCCGGGTTGCATGGCTGTAGGGTGCGAGCCCGGCCAGAGCCGCGGCGGCGGGGCCCTTGTTGGCGGCAAGGGCGCGGTTCGTCATCTCGGTCCCCTTGGCAAGGGCAGAACACTTTTCGAATACCATGCGTGTGGCTTCCTCGGGTTGCATGGTGCCGAGTGACATCTGCATCATACGGATTTGCATGACGGTGGCAGAAGACAGCATCATCTGCGCCGTCCCAACTGCCCAACGCTGCCATTGCAGCGCGGTCGAGAACGCGAAGTCGATCATCAGGAGCCCTTTCAGGGACAAGGCGTGTTGAAGAGACGCCGCAAACCGCAATATGCCCGGCCCGGCCCCGCGCGTGCGCGGAGCCGGGCGGTTCTTATGGGATCTGGATCACGCGGCGCGGTCCCAGAAGCGCACGGCCCGGCAGGCCTTCACGAAGGCGGGCGCATCGCCGGGTGTCTTGAGCGTCTTCATCCCGCCGTCGCTCTCGGTGAGGCCTGCGGCCTGCATCAGCGGCTCGGCGTCGGCACTCATCGCGATGAACTTGCAATGCCCGTGAGCGTTGGACACGAAATCCTTGCCCGGAAGCATTTTGCCCAGCTTCTCCGCACCGTCTTCGCTCAGCACCAAGGCAACCGCATCGTACAGCACGGACGGTCCGCCGTCGATTTTCTGGTTCGCTTCGACCACCTCGCCATTCGAGGCGGTGACGCCACCGACCTTTGGCGCCACGATCTCGACCATGCCACCTTCGGCCTGCACGGCATCGACAAGCGCGTCGAAGATCGTTTTGTCCATGCCGTCGGTAACAAGAATGCCCATCTTGCGACCCTTGAAGCTGTCGGGCCCGTTCTTGAGGATCGACAGCTTGTCCGACGCCTTGAGATCGACCGGGGCAAGCGCCGGGGTGGCAGGTTCTGGCAGATCGTGACCAAGAGCCTCGGCGACCTTCTCCGCAAGGCCCTGATCCACAAGTTGAAGGTGCGACAGGATGCGGTTGCGAATGTCGGCAACCACACATTTGGACAGCTCGAAAGCGAAGCCGTTGGCGATGTGATCCT
>Ga0114904_1000358_pt1 | contig 25806 bp, 36 predicted proteins | sample MalvirDeepMed_s6_FD_83498 | JGI IMG/M metagenome (GOLD analysis project Ga0114904, IMG submission 83498) | Marine viral communities from the Global Malaspina Expedition - Malaspina viral metaG DeepMed_s6 | ecosystem: Environmental > Aquatic > Marine > Oceanic | place: Mediterranean Sea... | reverse complement strand
CCGGTATTAAATCTTCTTTAGTGCCAAATTCGGGAACTTGCAATGGCAGTTGACCTTTTACGATATTTGGAACAAGTGGCTGTGATGCTGATGATACTAGCCCCGGAATTGTTACGCCCAAACTTCGTATTGGAAACGGGTCTCCATCCTCATTGAATCCGAACACCACGTATCCGGTAGCCCTACCCGTTATATCGTCAACAAGAGGAAACGCAAGTTGTTCACCCTCGCCCTCAAACTGCGACGCATCTACCACGAATGCCCTGTATGTTCGTACGGAAACACCCGACATCAGAGCTTCTACATCCGCAATAGTTTTTGCCACTACCCCGTCAGGCACTTCAACAGGAACATTTCGTATGGGCATCGTGCCAAAAGCCATTCCGGATTGTGCCGCCTCAACGTGTGTTCGTGCATCCCGCATTTCTATCCTTACTTTATCCGCATCAGCAACTAGTCCATTGAACTGATGCTCTTGCAGAAGATTTACGGCGGTGTGCGGAACAAGTCCAACCTTCGGAATTCTAAAGTGCGTATTATCTAAAAACGTTCCATAGTTTTTTATTGCCTCAGCGTATATTGGCAACAAGTTTTCTTCATTGAGATTTGACACGTTCTGCTCCGTCATTTCCATTGTAAGAAAAAGAGACAACTGCGGAGCGTGCGCGGCTGCAATGTCGTGGTGCAATGGCTGATTGGTCGGATTATCTGTCAGCACGCCCGCTAGCAGGAGTCTTATTTGTTCAGCAGAATCGGTCAGTTGGCCGCTTGCCGTTTGTGGTAACGTGGATGTTAATACGCCCGCAACTTCGTCATAGTTCGTCTTATACACCTCGAACGCCTGTTCGTTTTCGTCAAAGAACAGGATTGTCGCCTTGTTAACATCATCACTAGAATTCAAAAACAGTGACGCTATTCTGCCCATGTCTGTATTCGCAAACACCCGCTTGCCCATTCCGCCCGCCTGCCAAGCGTTCTGTTTGTTCCCGTCTGCAATATCCTGTAGAATGCCATTTAAGCCACGGAAATCGTTTTGGTTTAGTCTGAAATTTAACTCATTACTAACAACGTCGGGAATAAACCCGCTTGGCTGTTTTGCAATTTCAATACCAGTGATTAGAGAGCCGACCGGATCCTTGTCAACAGCAGAATTCAGTTGCTTGTTTGTGTTTGAGTGTAATTCTGGGTTGAGTGGCTCTGCGTCACCATTGTTGGCTATAAGTTTTCTAAGCGCATTCATTTGGTCTTCGTAGTGCGCTTGTCCTAAATCATGATCATTTTCTGACTCTTTTAGTTTGGCTTCTATTTCTTCATAAAAGCCAGTGCCGTTAAGGTTAGGAAAGGCGATTAGAACGTTTTTTAGGAAGTCGCGGTTATTTGGTTCTGTTGGATTTTTCATACGTGCGTCAACCGATGGCTTCAAGACATCAATATACACCTCGTTAGTAGTCTGTGTTGAAAGGGCATCACCCTCTAGCGTGGTCTCTTTGAAGTCTAGGGACAGTACGGTTAGCATCATCATGTCAGAAACAGAAACTGATTTGCCCTGCGCGCTTAGCAAACCATCGGATAATCGATCCTTGTGTGACTTAAGTGTTTTATTTCTATCTACTAGGGCAGAATTAACAGATGATTTAATATCAATTCCAGTTCCAAAGAAAACCGGTTCCGCCTCGATTTTTCTAATTATGCTGGGGTCTTTTAATATGCCCTCTATGTTTGTTCTTACATAATTATTGACCAGTTCTTGCTGGGAACCCTGTTGATCATCTACAGTAAAATCATCACGAAAATTACCAATTCCCATTGACAGTTCAACCAACTCGTCTAGGGTTGTAGCCGCCTTGCCCGCAGTTACAATCGCCTGCTTTTGTAGTCCCAGTAGACCAATAGATTCACTCGACAGATTAACCCTAGCACTCCTTAACTCTTTGACTATATTCGGTATTGATGCACCAAGCAGCCCCAACTTCTCTTTATCGTTCAACATATCTTCAACAATGCCAAGGGACGCTGGTGTAGACTGTGCATTCATTTGTTTTGCATAAGTAGTAAGTATTCGGTTTGCGGAAACGCGATACGCAGACATCGCCGCATCCATATTGATATAAGAACCATTATTTTCGCCCGCGCCCGCCGCATACGCCTTCTCAAGATCGGCAAGTTCATTATCAAGCCGTTCTGAGACGTTCTGTAACTCTGTCTCAGATATAGAGGCGGCGATAATGGTCGAGAAATCTGCGGTTATTCTTTCTTCCTCTGTTTTTAGTGATGCTTTGTAAGCGGTGGCGGACGCTTTCGCATCTTTAATGCCCAGTGTTACTCGCATGGTACTTGCAAGCGTATCTATTGTTCTCCTTGCGTCGACTTCGGCTCTACCCGACAAATCGTCAAGATATGTCCCTCTAAACCCAACAAGTGCTTCCTCAAACTTTTCTAGCGATGTTCCATCGTTATTTTTGTTTGCCGTAAGTTCAGTCTCGTTCATCCACGCCTTTGCCTCGGCGCGTTTATCTAGTATCTTTTTATCGATTTTTGCGGTCCGCGCCTTTTGAACAAGAAGCCCAAGAGCCATAAGCCCTTCACCGAAGCCCGAAGTTTCTCCGCCCGGCTGTACCTGCAACGCGCCCTGCGGCAACAGCCCTCCGCCAAACTGCGCGTCTACATTTTCTGTGAATGTTGGTATTTTAGCCATGGTTAATCATCATCAGTCGGCAAAGATCCCGTCTCCTGTAAATTCACCCGCGAACGATGCAAGTGCTTGGAATTGTGCCTGACTCCTTGCCGCTCTTCCCCTAGCAACAGATAGGTTCGCCCTGTTTATCAAATTAAATGCGTTGATTTCTCCTGCAAATAACACGTCCTGTATACGTGTCCTTCCCGCAACATCAACCTTTTTCTCTCTTAGAGACGCTTGTAGCGTTAAATCTGAGAGAACATCAATAAGTGAACCTGTTGATTGTGCGCCCGTTACACCAATCATTGCCTCGGCAGACCCAAGATGTCGTATATTCTCTCTTTCCGTTGTCTTGACAGCCTGTTTGCGCTGCTCCTCAATCGTTGCCGCGTTTCTAGCCGCAATATCTCTTTCTAGTTGTGCAGAAACACGTCCCTGCCTAGCCTGTTCGTTATATATTGCCTGCTGTTGCCTGCCCGCCTCTAATGCTCCGAATGCACTTATTATGCCACCCATTAAAACACCTTCTTCCAATACGTATACACGTCATCAAGGTGTGTTTCTGGTTCGCCTGTATCTTCAAAGCCGAGTAATTTAGCCCACCGATGCCCCTTATCATAATCTGTTCTAATGAGTGTCTGTGTCCATAGATACCCTATGTTTTGTAGGTATGAGAAAAGGTACCTCATTATTTTTGTTGTTGAGCGGATATTATTTATGGATTTATCCTTGCTAAACATGAGCCACACGTTACAGCCACAATCATACAACGACAACGCTCCACAAAAACACATCACCCTATTATTCATCATAATTGTCAATGCAGTATTGTTGCCCTCTACATAACCCGCAAGGGCAGCACCATCGCTTTTGAACCTTTCATATTCTTTTTCTTGCCAAGACTGTGGTTCAAAGCCGTCCATGTGAGATTGCTTGAATACGTGTACCTTAAAATTGTCCAATTTCAACCTCCTGTGTTACTGAGAGTATGGTTGATGGATGTGCGTCGCTCTGTTCATACCTCGATATTCCCAATATATCAGAGTTGTCGGGTGTTAAAAACACTATTGGTAGGGTGTTTAGTTCTGGCGGTGATTGAAGTGCTGCGGGATATTCTATCGGATACACCTTGTCTACGGTTCCAAAACTTCCACCCAACGAACGTAGCGTGTTAATAATTACCCTAACCACCCGCTTAATCTTGTGTGCTGTTTGATTTATGTTCTGCTGACTCACAAGGGGCATCGTTTCAAACGAAGATTCATAAAGAAGCCCTATTGAAACCTTGTTTGCATCTACTGGCAACGTGATGCTTCCTGTTGCATCTACGGTAAACGGACCGTAAAACACGGAATCCGCTAGTGCGTAAACAGACTCGCCTTTTAGGTGTAACAGTCCTGTCCACGTATCCGCAGCAACGGTCTCCGAATCTGATATTCCACAATCTAAATAATATGCGTCCGACTGTGCGGTTGCTGCCGTGAACTCGTTAGAGAGTGCTTCGACTGTGTATTGATCTGTTCCGTCCAGATTGCGTTTTACAAGGAACCAGATATTATCTGTATCCTTTCGTGTAGTTCTTGCTACTTGTAGCACCGTGGGGTCTACGCCACTCGATTGACCCAGAGTGTGCTGTTCCCACCCAACAATATCTTGTTCTCGTTCATATATGAGAGAAATCAGGTTTCCGTCATCAAGGACAACCCATACGCGACCAGCCCTGCCTTGCTGAAGGGTCATGTCTTTGGCACCCACTTGTGTCATGTGTTCTGAAAGTATAGAGATGTCGTTTGCAACAAATCTGTCTTGCGCTAAATCAAATACATATTCACGTAGTACAGAACCCTCTTTCTGGAACATCAAATACCTTGTTCCTATAGAAATTGGATTTATATTATCGAGGGTTCCATAGTGGCTCTGTGCCTGAAAACTTAAATCTGATGGTGTAATTGGCTTGTTGTTCGGTGCGCGACCAATCCACTCTGCGTTTTCGGTTAAGATGAGAAGTCCGGACGAATCCCCAACAATGCTTGTAATCGCATTCACTTGCCTAGATGCAAGGGTTACAGTTATCGCAGACGAATCAAGCACAATAGAATCTTCTATTGTAGATGGGCTGTATAGGGTATTTGTGTTACTTTCGCTACTCCACAATGTTTGTGGCTGGGTTTCTGTTTTAGCAGCCCAAAACCTGCCCTGATAAAATGTTCCGCTCTGTGGGTAGCCCGTAGCTTCGGACCAAGCACCTAGCCTCCAATTCTTTGTGGGCAATATGGATGTGAAATCTGATTTTAAGTCTATTGTAACCTTGTTGTCGTCTACATCAACGCTGTTAATGATTCCCCATCCAGACCATGTCTTTGGCTCAATGCGAACCTCCCCATCACCATCATCATGGACACCTGCAGCCAAATTTTCCAAAGGCTCAACTGCTCCTGTAGTAGGAAAGTGCAAATCAAACTTGGTATTTGAACCGCTTACGACAAAGTTTTTCGCGGTATGAACTGTATCGTTAAGTTCAACCGCTCCCCTTGTAATGGAAAAGAACTCTACTTTTACACCAGTATCGGTCGTATTGCCATCCGCGCCAGCCACAAAATCGTACAAATCTAGTCCATCGACAGTTATTACGGCTGGAGTATCTGGGTTAGCAGCAATAGAACCCGGAGCGAATTCAAGGAACTTCCAGCCAGTACCAGGGTCTCCAAGCCTAATGTGTCTGCCCACGTCAGTAGCCGAAAACACCGTGTCGTCAGATGCCACTAACTCCACGGTGTCTCCTGAAATAGCACTCGGAGTTATTGTTGTATCCGTAACGTTCTCGTCTAAGTATGGACCATCTTCTGTTTCATGTTCGCCCCACACCCAAGATGCCGCATCACCATCGTCCGGAAGTGTTCTGCTCAGTGTCTTAATCGGCTTGTTCTTATTAAACACAAAAAGGACATCGGCACTTTGTGTAAACTTCAAATTTGGTAATTCGCCTGCCGTAAAATCAAGACTCTGTAAAATTGTCGGAAAAGTACTGCCTGTCTGCAGGAGTATTCCCGGATTGCCATTTGCATCCAGTCTATAAAAACGAATATATCCACTATCCACAGTAGTATCGGAATTCTCTACACCAAATTCAAGAACATAACTCTGTTCAACGTTGTATTGAAACTCAACGAGCCGTGGTAACGCTGTGGTAACGACCCCGTCATCGGGTTCGTGTATAAACTCAATAAATTTTGTTCCTGTTCTTCGTTCAATGCCGCCCTGAGTCTGAATAAGGAAGTTTTGCAATTTGCTTACACCATTGTAATACTTGCCAATATCCACCCGCCCATATAGCCTCGGCGATAGTTCACCGGCAGTAAAGTTTGTTTGGATTTGGTCTATTTTGGTCATTAAACAGGATCGCCGCTTGAATCAAGTTTCGGGAAGTCTCTATACACACCACTACCCCGTCTTTCACCAAGCCACTCGCCTGCATGTATATGTTCGAGTGAATGATGTCCCTGCGAATCTTCAAACTGCGCCTTTCCTAGCAACAATTCATACTTCTGCATTAAGAAATTTTCTTTTGCAGGATCACCCGTTATAGCAAGGGCGAGTTCGGATGCAAGCCTTGTCGCAATCGCCTGTTTCAAAGAATGGTCCATCTTGCTTACATCGGTTATTTGATACACATACAAGATATTTACGGTGGTTGCATCTGAAAGCAGGAGCAGGGTATTTGCGCCGCCCGAATTACCGGCTTCAATCCTGTATTTTGTTAATTCGTCCTCAAGACCGGCGAGCCTCACAAAGTCTGATGGCAGGGCAAACGCGTTATCAAACCCCCATGTTGGAGTATCAGAAAGTGTTGCTAGGGCGGCGCGTTTTATTGCACTGTTCCAGTTATGCGCCCTTAAAACAGAATCTCGCACATCGGCGAGACGGGTATTCATTAGATTGGCACGGTTGTTGTTATCGGTAAGGTCGTTGATTGGCTGTTGCCCTAACATCGTTAAAGCCATATTTGCCAAATCTATTTCTGTTGTGGCTGATGCGGTCATAAATTGTCCTTTGTGGGTAGCGGGGGGGAGGGCGAATGAAACTCCCTGCCCCCCCAATCCCACCTTACAGAAAGTGTTTAGTCAATAGTGTAAGTGACTTGGAATGCACAGGTAAACGCGCCCGAGAATCCAGCTTCGGCAGTTAAACAAATGTCGTAACTACCGCCCGGATTGCTGGTATCACCAGCATTTTCCCAAAGTTTGTCGCCCAGTGTATCGACATCTGCTGCTTGAAAACGAAGTTCAGCACCGTCTGTGGCTTGTCCTGAAGAATCATAATTTTCTGCGTAGAAATTGTCATCCTTCGCTGTATCTGAATCGGTTGGGTAGATACCACAGTCTAGGGTACCTGTTCCGCCTTGGTCATCAGACCACAGTTTGATGCTTAAAATGCGTGCATTGACTGGCAAGCGGCACATCCGGATAATATCACCGTCTGAATCCCAGTCTGCTGATGCCACCTCAAAGTTGTCCATGGCAATTCGGACGCGACCGCCCAAAAGACCAACATCGTTGAATACAGAGGGTACTGCATCCGAGTTTGTAATTAGATTAGATTTGGTTGTAGCCATTTCTAGTCTCCTTAAGAAGCCGAAGCCGCCATCGTGGGGTCAGGTGATGACGTGTTGCTTCTGGTTCAAGTGATTAACCCCATGTCATTTATTCTACTGCTGCAATCTCGACGATTTTTTCTTCTTCGAGACGTGTAGCACCAACAGCCATTGAAAGATACACATACATTGAGAAGGATTTGTCGGGACGTGGGGCAATTTCTGTTACCACGTCTGCGCCAACACCCAACTCCAGCCCTGATTTAGCCCATGCAATACATTGACGATCACCGTTTCCATCAGTGTTTAATCGCTCTGAACGGATGAATTTGAAACCCATAAAGGTATCAACTTCGCCCTGTACCAACGCTTTAACACTGTTAAAATCGCTTGAAGTCACTTCGGTCGATTCTAGCAAATCAGTAATCTGCTTCGCGCTGCACGCGATGAACTTTTCTTCATCTTCTGAAACTTCACTTTCATCCATCAGTTCCTTGGTGCTACGCAATTTTGCAATCGTTAGACCCGCGCTGTTTGCTGCGACCTTTTGACCCGCCGGCAACGCAACGGGTGTTGTACCATCAACGCCCGTATATGCTGTTCCAAGGGCTGCTGAGATAATTTCGTCGTCCATTGCACGACCCATTGCCCATGCAGCATTTCGTGCATACGCGCTTTCTGGGTCAATCAATAGTCGAATCTTGTCCGCATCGTCAATCAAATCGCCCCATTCGTAGTCTACGAGGGTCAATGCTCTGCGGAGGTGTGGTGTGTTCACCAATGGTGAATCACCGTGACGGCTAGTACGCTTAATGGCTTCGGTTGTTCCGACCTGATCTGTAAACTTGCGTTTACCGTTCACATCGCTGTCAACCATAACTGCACCACGTAAACGACTGCCACGCTGTTGAACGATATCCAATACATTTGATTGATATTGCTCAACTTCTGCTGTAGTAATTTGTGAGGACATAATAGTCTCCTGTATATAAAAACACAATAAGACCAGAACCAACATGGTCCTAGTCAAAATACAGGAACGCTACCCAAATCCGGACATTCCCTGACTCATTACGCCCGCTTAGGCGACTGGATTACCAGTATCAAATCAGGCGACTTAAAAACAGCCGTTGTCTAACTAATAATACAATACACAAATACAACACACTATTGCAAGAAATTATCCCTATTTTAACATTTTTTCTGGCAATCTTTACCATCTGGTAAAAATATGCTCAAGTAACAATACACCATAGTAACAAACACTTCGAATAACAAAACGAAGAAGAACCGAGTTACCAAATGAAAATGGTAACTGGTAGTGTCATAATGGTAACGAGTGAAATGGGGCTGGAAAATGTGGAGGTGATATTGTGCGATTCGAGCGTAGCACTTGGGGGGGGTGTACCCCACTATAAACACCGATAAGGGAGATTCCTAGCAAGGGTGAACATTACCCATATGGAGATATATCTTGTTGATACTTCGTGCCTGTTGCTGTCCTTTCTCTTCGAGTTACCGTACTGCTGCTTCATGAGTGTCGAACCGCGAGTGAATGCCGCTGGTCCTTCGTTCTTGTTGCTGTCCTGTCTCTTCGAGGTGGTCCTACGTTCTACTGCTGATCATGGATGGACACGTAACCATTTATGGCTGCCGATGTTAGGGTACTGTTAGGGTATAAAAAAATTTGCTATTTTAGTACTTTACCTGTTGTCATTATGGTAACTTTGGACGATAATACCTCTAGTCAAATGATGGTATTTGGCAACAATATAAGAATGCAACAATGTACAAATATCCAGAAATAGCAGAACATTACAAAGAGTTACTACTTGAGAATGGTCAAGAATGGGCAGAAGAACACAAAGAGGATTTACACCATATCGCATTCAATGAGGAGAAATACATCATCGGTACGCATCGGGCTAAGGAGTGGCTATCCGATAAGGTGTTCGATGTCATCGAGATTGTCAGAGAATATGAGCAAGACAATTTCGGTGAAGTGAATACCGATTTTAGCGATCCCGAAAAGATAGTCAATATGTATGTGTATATTGTTGGGGAGCAAGTAGTACAGGATATTACCTTAGAGGATGTTTTTAGTACCGTTCAATAATCCACCACATGACCGCCTACCTTAGCGGGTAGCGTGGTCGTTTTACTGTTTCAAGTTTTACACAATAACCAGCAATATAAGGATGCAACAATGAAAACACAATACCCAATAGAACGCGACCATCGCTACACAATCAACAAAGAATACACTGGCCACCCATCGGCAAAACCTCAATTCGTTATTCGATTCTGTGGTGATTGGGTTGATTCTCGTCAATCCTATACCAGTGCAGTAGTCAGAGCAGTAGGACATAATGCCGAGCGTATGCGACCTTATTCAGTCATAACAGTAGTCAGTAGTCATTAATTAGTCAGCAACAGCAAAAGGATGCAAACAATGTTTGATGATATTACTTCTGGTCAGATTTTTGGACTGTGGGATAATGGTTTCGTAGTCGTAGGGGTAGTGTTTGGATTGACTTGCCTAGAGAGGTGGATAGCACGTTCAATTCGTGGGTCGGCTAGTCCAAAAGCGTGCCTTATTCTTGGGGCTATTCTTGGTGGTGGTAACGCTAATACAATTTCAGATTTTTTGGGGGCTATGTTTGATCCTGCACTACGACAATATGTAGTCGGTATCACCATAGGTACACAATATATTCTTATACCCTTTTATATCTATTGGGTATACCTGTTTATTCGCGGTCGAGTAGTCAGTAGTCACTAATTAGCCATCTCATTGATGAAACCCCAAGTAAGGAGGACGATGGAATACACCCCTCAGATAGCTAAGCATAATATACAGGCTATGTTGCGTATGTATGTCGCTAAGTATCCCGAACTATCTAGTAAAGAGGTTTGGGAGTTGATGAAAAAGCAGGAAAGTCATTTCTTGGGACTTGACTTGACTGCAGAAGAAATGAAGTCCCTTAGTCGAAAGGAGAGTATCCGAAAGGGTACCTTCTTCAAGAAACGTAAGAAATGATTAGTCAAGTACATACAACAGAATCCCTACAATCCCAAGATGGCGAGTATGAGAATTACCATTATCAACTAGAGGATGGCGAACGGTATCAACTTACCGATGGCGAATTGGGGTGGCTAGCCCATGTAACCCATAAGTACATGATAGCTGACCATATTATCGAGAATATGGAAGATAATATCTACACAGTGGATACCATCGGTCTAGGGCAAGCAATGGACGATGACGGGATGTTCCCTAAGATAGTCATGCTATCTGAAGATAGCGTACTACATCGTATAGCATTTTATTCAGCGTATGAACCAGAGGAGGATCAACAATGACCGATACAGTCAATTACAACCAAAACAAAGTATGGGTGTTAGTCCACTTCAACACTGGACGTATAGAGGCATGGCAGGCAGAGAAGATATTAGAGGATTCTGCTAATGTTTGAACTACATACGAGCGATTTTGACCCTTGCCCCGCCCGCGCCGTGTTGCGTCGGCGGGGTGCTTTTGATGGTGTGGCTGGTACTGCGCTGGTTCGAGGTCTTGCGGCTCACACAGCCCTCGAAAATCTGCACAAGGATACGAGCGAATTAACGAGCGATCTAGTCCAGCACGCACTGGCTAGCACTGTAGATATGCTTGCGAGCGAGGGAAGAGAGGCGAGCGATGCGGTCGAGCGAAATATAGGGAGCATGGCGAGCGAAATTGTGACAATGCTCGAAAGCTACAGGAGAAGGATACTCCCATTAACGAGCAAATGGACTCTACTTGGCACTGAAGTTCCTGTGTACTGGGAATTGCGCGACGATGTTCATTTGTCAAGCCATGTTGATGTGCTGTACATTGATGAAAACGAGCGAGCAATCTGTTGGGACTGGAAGTGGAGGAAGGACGCACTTGCTATATCTGACCTGAGCAGGAACCTGCAACTCGCGTGCTACTGGGGAGCCTTGATCGATGGTGGGCTATTTCAACTCAAGACCAACGAGCGAGCGAGCGGGTGGGATTGCTCAGGCGATGGATGGTATAGCCTTCCCGACGGTTCGAAGGTTCCGTTGGTGTCGTGGGTTGACCTCCCCTCACTAAAGCCATACGCAAGGGCTACAATGGGACAAGATGATAGTGGAAGGGCGATTCAGTACAAGAAGGGTGACGATAGACCTGTGTGCAGGGTAATCCGTACACCAAATTTTCACCCCAAGCAACTGGGCAACATTAAAGATGCAGCACTGGTTCGAGCCGATATGATAATCAACGGAACAGCACCATATATCCCGCAGGGATGTAGCCATTGTGAATGCGAGCCGTGGTGTCCGCGATTTGACATGGCTACGACAAGTGAGTATCATGGTGTAACAACTAAAGGAGATTCAGTATGAAACGATTTTTTAAGGCACTATTCGCAGCCCTTGTGGGTTGTGTAGACCGAGGAGAAATCCTCCCAGACAACAAAAAGGAATAAGATATGACCACAACAAAAAACAGTAAGGTAGCCACCACAAAAACCGACAATCTGGGGTGGGCAGGAATTATGCCTGCGCTACTTAAAGCACAGATAATGGTGGAAAAGGTGGAAAAGGATACACAGGGGTACCAATACAAGTACGCCACAGCAGAATCTATGTATTTGTCTGCAAGGGCGGCACTACATGAGAATAACATTGTTGTTTTTCGAAAATCTTGTGAAATTCTAACGCACATAGACACAGAAGTAACAAAGGGCGACGTGTTGACCGCGAACTATGGTCAAAAGATGATAGTTGTGTACGTGGTGTATTGCGGACAAAGCTGGGTTGAATGCCCAACAGAATATCCCATATGTGTAAAGGGTGGGATGAGTGACAAGGCTCTAAATGCCTCGTTGACCACCTGCCTCGCATACTTCCTGAGAGATTTGCTCCTCATACCTCGCTGTGACGAGGAAGTTGACCAAAGACCAGACACAATAGCGCATTCTGGTACAAGGACCACACCAAAACCAAAGGGTTCTGGCAAGAGCAACAAGCAAACCTTCATGGCAAATGTTGGGCAATGGATAAACCGAGATATTGCCGAATCTGATACAGCCGAGGCTTGTATTATCTTGCTCAAGAAAAACGATTTGCCGGTAGACGGATCGGCTACTTCAAAGCAATTCAAAGAAATTGCTGATATTGTTTCCGGATACATCGACGAAGCTATAGAACCTGCTACCATATTGAGCGATAATGGGTAATTTGCAACCATACTTGTTCAGACCCCTTAGTTCCCGTATCACCATTTACGGGGAAGTTTACTCATTGCTTGGGGTCAGAACTCCTTTATTGTGCGATACCTCGGTCTTTACGGTCGGGGTATCGTTTTAACTTCTCTCTCTTCTGCCCATGGGTGAAAGCCTTTGGGTGGATTTTACAACTCAATCGAGCCGCACCCACCGGTTCATCTGCCTGCGGGCAAGTGGGTACCCTTAGCGACCTTGGGTTCTTTCAGGTCGTAACCGTTCGCTACGAGATGCACTAGTCAAATCTCATAGGGCGAGCGAGTGCCAAGACGCTCAGAATAAGCGTAACCGCAAAATCTTTACCATCTGGTAAAAATCGCGTGGGTAAACTTGGCTTGGGTTGGTGACACGCACTGCCCAAGCGGGGCTTGGCTGGGAAGGTGGAACCTTGGACTCCCATACAGAAGCGACAAGGCGGTGTTGATGGCTCGTCTGTGTATGACAAACCCATCTGGCCTCTAATTGAGACTGATTCTCAACTAGTTTCTTAGGGGTCGGTGCATCTTGGCTGAACTGTGATGACAAGACTAATTCTGTAATTGAGACTGATTCTCAATTAGACAACGCAAGGAGATGATTAAATGACTAACAATATGACGACTGTGAACTATTCCGTTCTTGACGAGGCTCAGGTACGGAAACTCCGAAGGTGTGAGAAGATTGTCAATGAAGGATTGAAAAGATTTATTGAAGTCGGGGCTGCTTTACAGACTATACGAGACGAAAAGCTGTGGCAAGGAAAGTATGATAGTTTCAAGGACTATGTGGACCGCAGATGGGCGTTGTCGCCCGCTCACGTCACAAGGCTTATCCAGGGTAGTGAAGTTGCAACGCGTGTGGCGGGAATACAGAATGAGGCTCAAGCAAGGGTGCTTGTAAATGTTCCGTACACCGAACAACAAACAATAGTGGACCGCGCGGTGGAATTGGCAAGAATCCGCAAAATTCCGCTATCCGCACCCCTTATCAGAGAAGCTGCAAGGCAACCATCCCAAATATCTGCAAGACCAGAACTGCAATCCGACGAGCAACCGTGGGAAGCGGAGGGGTTATCAGATCTGTGGGAGATGGCACAAAACCTAATTCTCGATATGAAAGAAGTCTCAAGAAAACTTGCCCTACACCAACAGGGATGCTGGCTCAAGGGTCACATGGACACCATAGAAGCACGTCTAAAGGATTTGAGCATACTAATCCGGTTCGCAAAACCACACTCGCCCTGCCCCGATTGTGCTGGTGGTATCGTTGCGAACTGTGAAACCTGCAAATCGAGGGGCTGGCTACCAGAATCTCGAGCAGGAGCGTTAAAAAGAAAGAAAACGTATAAAGATATTGACAACTTTGAGACGAAAGACTAAAATGAAGCAAACGTAACCAGATAACAAAAAAGGAATGACCAATGAAACAACAGAATAGAGAGCGTGTAACGGAACGTGCTATACAAATTGTCGAAACGCAAAGAGATATGGGTCGGTGCGCAGAGGAATTCACCCTGTATAATTCAGCGCATCATGCACTTGACGCAAGCCTTCAAATGATACTACTAACCAGTAGTTTGGGCGAGGCGAATTTCGAGAACAGATCAGTCTCATGCCTTAGAACAACGTGTATAACAGAGTCTTGGAGGAGTTGTTGGACTTGCTCCGACATAAGGAAGGCTGTTGCCGATGCCCTAAAACTAGCAAAAAAGGAGTTGTGTAATGAGTGCTGATATATCTGAAAAAGTGAAATTTAGCAAAAGCGTTTCTACAAACATAGTTATTGGTGGGGTCACATTGGATTGTTCTATTGAAGCCGACGTAATAGCCACCGTTGAAACATGGTACGCACATAACATGGGTGGTCGCATGGAAGATGCGGTTCAAGGCGAACAAGAAGTTACACTAGATAGCGTTGAAATGGAAGTGTGTTTAGAAAACAAGGTCACGTTCACATCCACTGACAGGGATTTTTTCGAAGCACACTTTGGGGAAATCGATTGTGACGACGTGGTGGGTCTGCCGTGACGCAAGAAGATATGTTTAATACGAGAACAAGGTCGGGCAAGCAACTGCGACCGTACCAAGAAGAAGCCATACAGTGCGTCGAGGATTCTTTCAAGGATTACCAGAACTGTATTATGATTATGGCAACCGGGCTTGGCAAGACGTTCACCGCAGTAGAAATTGCACGCAGGAGAGGCGGGCGGTTCATGTGGGTTGCTCACCGTGGGGAACTCATAGAACAGGCCGAACACGCTATTGCTGAATTGACCGGAGTAATCCCGCAGATAGAGATGGCAGACCGAACCGCGCGGTCCACGCTCGGATACAATCAGGGCTGTGTGGTCGGTTCTGTCCAAACATTGAACGCCAAGCGAAACGGCGTTCCAAGACTCCACCGATTCGACGCGAACTATTTTAATATGCTTGTCACTGATGAGGCTCACCATGCTGTTGCAGCCACTTGGGTGAAGATAGCCAACCACTTTACAAATAACCAAGATCTAAAACATCTTGGAATGACCGCAACGCCCGACCGTGGTGATGAGGCGGCGTTGGGTCAAATCTACGACACCTGTGCATATAGGTATGACATACAAGACGGTGTTAAAGACGGATGGCTTGTGCCAATTATGATTCAGCGTATTTACATGGACGAAATAAACCTCTCTCGCGTCGATAAACTTGCGGGCGACTTTAATCAAGGTCAACTAGATCACGCAATGAGAAGGGATAAGGCAATGTACGGTGTTTCTGAGGCACTAAAGAGCGAGGTAGGAAGCCGAAAGACACTTGTGTTTTGTGCGTCAATCGAACACGCGCAGGGCTTGACAGATATTCTTAATGCAAACATGCTTGGGTCCGCAGCACTCGTTACAGGAAAAACGCCCAAGCACGAACGAAAGCAACTATTAGACAATTATCGTGCCGGAAACATACAATACCTGTGCAATGTTGGTGTTGCTACCGAGGGATTTGACATCCCCGACATTGGATGTGTGGCAATCGCAAGACCGACCATGAGTCGTGCGCTTTACGCACAAATGATAGGTCGCGGCACAAGACCTCTACCAAACATTGTTGATGGACTCAACCACGCAGAACAGAGATTACAGTCGATACACGATTCGTTGAAACACGATTGCCTCGTGCTTGACTTTGTTGGCAACAGTGGTCAGCACAAACTGGTCAGTGCTGCGGATGTTTTGGGTGGTAACATGGATACTCTTGTTGTTCAAGAAGCAAATAGGCTTGCTCGAAAACAGGGAACACCCGTTGATACACTAGAGCTTCTTATGAGGGCAGAGGCCATTGTACAAGCACGGCTTGAACGAGAAAAGCAAATCAATGAACGAAAGAAAATCAAAGCCAAGGCATCATACCGTAAAAAACCCCTTGATCCGTTTGATGTCCTTGATATAGCACCTGTGCTAGACGACTCTGAGTGGCGGGTAAGCCCACTTACACCAAAACAACTGCTGTTCTTGCAAGAAGCAGACATAGATACCAGCACAATGACCGTTAAGGAACAGCGAAAAGTATTCGCTACGATGATGGAAAGAAAAAACAAGGGATTAGCAACACCTAAACAATTACGGTTGCTAAAGAGATATAAATATGACACGGATGGCATGACAAAAGATAGGGCTAGTGGCATTATTGGTCGTCTCGCCAAGAATAATTGGAAAAAGGTTAAAATTAAGGAGACCTTATTATGATGAAATCAGGAATTGGATTTATTGTAGGAAAATGTATCGATATTGTTAGTGATTCATTCACGGGAAGAGATGGCACAGAAGTAAAAAAACTCTCTGTACTCATCAAGCCCGACGATGAGTCGACACCACTGGAATTGGAGGTGTGGGGTGAACTTGCAGCAAAATTTGAAGCCGACGTAAACATATTAGACGTTCTGGTATTTCAGGTTGGAATGGTTGGGCGCGAGTGGACCAATCAGGAGGGAAAGACATACCGGAACAATTCGCTTCGCATTAAGGAATGGACAGAACTTACGACCTCTCCATCAACAAAAGAAACCGTACCCAAAACCCCGTTTTAAGGAGGATATGATGCACAGATTATGTGACTGTTGTGCTGAGATGTACGATATAAAAACCGGATTGATAATAGAAGATGATTTTGCTTGGTGTGAAGATTGTTACGAACAGCACCAGAACGAACAAGGAAAGGACGATACAAATGAAACTCAAACTTGACAAAGCGCACGCGTCCATGCTAATACCAAACATTGTTGTTGGGATAGCCACCATCAAAGATGCAGAAGAGTCTGAAAAAACAGACAGCGTGGTTTCTGACACGATGACACACCTGCTGGAACACATAATGGATTCAGACTTATATGACAAGTCTATAGAATTGAATAAAAATCAACAGTTGTTTTTATTAACCGTGCTTTGTAGCGGCTTGCATAAGATTATGAGCGACGGAATAGAAAAAACAACAGGTCTTATAGATAAATATTATGGGACGGATCTACTGACGAGACGCGACCCGTGCGAAAGAAGGGCAATATATTTATCCTATTTAATGCTAGAGAAATTTGAGTGCGAGGTGGATTCTGAAGTGTACCGCAAATATGCCCGCGGTAAACTTGAGGACATAAACACGATAATACGTAATATGGCTGACGAAATGGAGGCAATCATTGAAGAAAACAATTAAAAAACAATGCCCGATATGTGGCAACAGCCTAGACGGCGGATGCACAATCACATCAGACAAGTTGCACGTACTATGTAAAAACGATGGAACCGGAACAAAGGTGTTCGAATCATATATGCACGTTATGCCAAAAAGAAAAGCCTCAACTACCAAAGGAAAAACACATGAATTATGATAAAAAGTTCTTGACTGCTATGAAGGTCAAGCTGAACGGTGGAGACTATTCAGAAACTTGGTACAGGAATCATTTTAGGGGAATGATTGATTGTATTGAACAGCACATAGGCGGCGAAGAATACCGAAAGGCATATATAAGAGGCTTGAGGGATGGAGGGGCTGTTGCGGTTGAAGTTGTGAAAAATCATACAAGCCCAGAACCAGAAACAGTGCCAAGGAACATACCAAAAGACATGACCGGAAATTCGGACATTTTTTAATGAGCCAATGGAAACGTGTAACCCGACTCTCGCCCTGCCCTGTCTGCAAAAAGCCCGACTGGTGTCTAATAGCACATGATAGGTCTGCTGCAATCTGCCCAAGAATTGAGCAGGGGTCTGTTCGAAACATTGAGGGTTCTGGGTATCTACATATATTTAAGATCACTAAGGAGTGGGCTAGGGAAGTATATGTACCAGCGAGAGCCAAGCCCCTGCCAGAACACAACGAGGTATTGGCAATAAGGGCTAGACAATGGATACGAGAATGTGAGCCTACCCGCATTGAGGAGTTGGCAGGGATGCTAGGTGTTAGCACGGAAGCACTTAACCTCCTCAATGTAGGGTGGTTCGACAAGAATCAATCTTGGATATTACCAATGATGCGAACCGGAGGCCGACTAATCGGCATAAGGATTCGACCACAAACAGGTAAAAAGTTTGCAATAAAAGGAAGCAAAAATGGGCTTTTTATTCCAAACAATCTGCCAAGCGAGGGCGTTGTCTATGTATGTGAAGGCGAGTCCGACACGGCTGCCATGCTAACGTGCGGTCTAAATGCTGTTGGCAGACCATCTTGCAACAGCGGCGACAGACTATTGAAGGAACTGCTGGAGAACAACGAAGTAATAGTCTGTGCAGACAGAGACGGTGTTGGGCGAAGAGGAGCAGAATCCCTAGTCCAATATCTTAATTTACATGTTTTGGGTGCTACAATGATGTTACCACCAGACAAATACAAGGATATGCGAGATTGGCTACATGGCGAAGGAAAAGAAAAGGTTTATACTGCCTCAAAGCGAGTATCTGAAGAAGCATGGGGACGAGGTGTACATACTGGTAGCGATGCCAGAGTACCTGATTGATGAGATCGATGTCATGAGAGATGCAATAGTTACCTACATCCCCGGCTACGACAGAGAGGATTTCAAAGTCCTCAGAGCTGCGTTGGAATGGATAGAAAACGTAGACCAGTTGCTATGTGTGCAAGAGGAAAAATGAATGAAACCGAAAATCATCGTAGGAAATTGCATAGACAAACTTAAAGAACTACCATCTGGCAGTGTCCATTGTTGCGTTACTTCCCCGCCATATTGGGGCTTGCGTGATTACGGCGAAGATGACCAACTCGGTCTTGAAGAAACGCCAGATGCGTATGTCGAGAACATGGTTCAAGTGTTCAGGGAAGTCCGTAGGGTTTTGCGTGACGATGGAACGCTTTGGCTGAACCTCGGCGATTCTTATGCGGGAGGAAGTAGCGGTGGCACAAAGACGCAAGGCAACCCAGAGTTCAACAAAAACAGACCCAGCCGAGAAGCAACCAAAATACCACCAAAAGCGAAACCAAAAAACCTTAAACAAAAAGACTTGGTTGGAATCCCTTGGCGCGTGGCGTTCGCATTGCAAGCCGATGGTTGGTATCTCAGACAAGACATCATCTGGCACAAGCCAAACCCGATGCCCGAATCAGTAACCGATAGATGTACCAAAGCACATGAATATATTTTCCTATTGAGTAAATCCAAGAAGTATTATTTTGATAATGAAGCGATAAAAGAAGATAGTAAGACAGAAGGCAGTATTCATGTTCATAAAAAAGGCAATAAAGCCGATGAATATGTAAAACAAGGATTGGTTACAAGACCACACAAAAACTATGTAACACCAGAAAAAAGGAACAAACGCTCTGTTTGGAGCGTATGCCCAAAACCCTTCAGGGGCGCACATTTCGCAACATTCCCACCAGACCTAATTGAACCATGTGTTCTTGCAGGTACTTCAGAAAAAGGTTGTTGTCAAATATGCGGTTCACCTTGGGCGAGAGATGTTGAGAGCGAAAGAAAACCAACTCGCCCCAATTTGACATCTAAGGTTGAGGGATTGCCTAGCGAGGTTGTTGGAAACAGAGACACAGAGAGGCATGTTACAACCACAAAGACTGTAGGATGGAGTCCTAGTTGCTCTTGTGGTGCTGATATCATTCCTTGTACTGTACTTGACCCGTTCCTTGGTTCGGGAACAACGCTTACTGTTGGACTGAAACACGGAAGGAACGGCATCGGGATTGAATTGAATCCTGAATATGCTAAACTTGCAGAGAAGCGTATAGAAGATAATCAAAGTTTGTTTACCGTGTGACGCAAAGGAGAACCAGTGACAAAGAAAACAAAACATCCAATGCTCGGCAAGCAAGTTCGTGTATTCACAAGCGATGAAGAACTGGAGTCCTACTACCACCTTGGCGATGCTACGCTAATTCATATCTGCGACAGTCACATCGTTGTCAAGATTGTCGAAGATGGTGGTGATAGTTTCCTTGCGATTCACCCGTGGCATGACATCAAGACGATAGATACACTGTCCGAAATCGTTGGAGGACAATAATGTGGATACTACCCAAACAATTACTCACCTCTCACTATGTGCCGGATACGGAGGCATCGACCTTGGACTTAGAAGCGTTTTGCCAAGCAGACCAGAAGAAGATCAACACTACTGGGAATACCCAAGAACAATCGGAAGTGAGGAAGTTATCACCGCTATGGGTGGCTCAGCTCATGGGATTGCCGATGGCGAACTGGTGCGTAATCAACGTATCGATTCACTGCGCGCCCTTGGAAACGGAGTTGTCCCTGCAACTGCTGCAAGGGCTTTCGTTATACTTATGGACAGGTTAGGAGGAGGTACACTGTGAGTTTGCGAATAATTCCGCTAGACCTAAAAGAGGCAAATGCTATAGTTCAACGATTCCATCGACACCATAAACCGGCGGTAGGTCATCGTTTTTCTTTAGGGGTTATTGATGAGACGGGTAAATTATTAGGGGCAGCGATAGCGGGTCGTCCTATTGCGCGACTCTCGGACCAAAAGTTCATTTTGGAAATAACGAGAGTGGCAACAGACGGTACTAAGAATGCGTGCAGTATTTTGTTGGGAGCGATTGCAAAGTCTGCCAGATGTATGGGATATAGCCTTGTCCAAACTACAACATTGCAGAGGGAGTCTGGGTCAAGTCTGAAAGCGGTGGGCTGGAAATGGCAGAACATAAATACTGATGGAACTGGGTGGGATAGTAGAAAGGGGCGCAATGTAGATTGCAAGAACGATTTGAAAGTCAGATGGTTCTGTGAATTGAGCAGTAAACCTGATTTACAGGAAATACCTACACACAAAAGACTGTATAAAGAAGAAAGTTTCCAGTTGTTTGGAGACGATGGAGGACATGGTGCGTAATCAACGTATCGATTCACTGCGCGCCCTTGGAAACGGAGTTGTCCCTGCAACTGCTGCTAGGGCTTTCGTTATACTTATGGACAGGTTAGGCGAATTATGACTACTTCATACACAATCGTACTCGAATACCAGTTCGAATCTCTTAACATAACGATGAGGCAACACTGGGCTGTACGCAAAAAACGACAAGAAGAACTATTTACCGCAGTAGAATGTGCCGCAGAACAGCCAATACCTACATTCAAGGGTAAATCAGTTGTTACAATTACGAGACAGTGGGGAAAACGGGGTCGTGCGTTTGACCCAGACAACCTTGTAGGTTCAGTAAAGCCCCTTATAGATTGCCTAAAAAAACCAAAAGGCAGACAAAAGAGTGGTCTGGGTATAATTCCAGACGATACACCAGAAGATATTGAACTACGAGTAAAACAAGAAAAATCGCCCGATGGCGTTCATCGGGCTATAATTGAAATAGATACACAAGGAACAAAAGATGTCTGAAGAAAACAACAATCAGGAAACATCAGAGGCGTTTACAGAACTCATGCAAGAATTGCCCGAAGAACTCCGCAACAACCCATCATTGAAAGACTTTAAGAACTTTGAGGGAATGGCAAAATCACACATATCTGCACAAAAAATGGTCGGTGCAGATAAAATCGTTCTGCCACCAAAAGACGCGACCGACGAAGAGCGCAGTGATTTCTTCAACAAACTTGGCAGACCAGAACAACCCGATGGATACGAGGCACCTACAGAAAACATGCCAGATGTAGAACTTGACAAAGATATGCTAAGTGGATTCTTTGACGAGGCGCACCGCATAGGCTTAAACAAACAACAGGCAGCAGCACTCGTTAGATGGCAAGCTCAACAATCCGACAATTTTGTAGCTGAGTCCGTGCAAAACCAAGAAGCGGGTCTTGAGAAAGCCACTGCAGCAATGCGAAAAGAGTTTGGCAGGTCATACGACCAGAAGATGGAGATGGCAACTACGGCACTCAAGCAATTTGGTGGCGACGAACTCGTTGAACTCCTCAACTCCACAGGATTAGGCAATGAGCCAGCAATCATCAAGGCGTTTGCTAACGTGGGTAAGGCTATTGCAAACGATGAGATCGTTGGCGGTGGCGGGCGACAGGGATTCCTGATGTCCCCATCAGAAGCGAAACAAGAAATCGCACAGAAAAAACAAGATCCGAATTTCATGAAGGCGTATCAAGAACGTGACCATGTAGGTCATAAAGAGGCAGTTGCAGATATGCAAAAACTGTTTGCGTCTGCGTACCCAGCAGAGGAAGCGTGAATTTGGCTAGGCGAGTAACCGTACAACAGCAACGCAAGTGGCTACAACAGACCTTAATGGAGGCTGTAAGTCCTGAGGACATGCAGATGGTTGTAATTATGTTGATAAACAGTGCCAGAAGCGGCTCTATATCGGCAGCGAAAGAGTTGTTAGACCGAACCCTAGGCAAGCCAACTCAAGAAATCATAGTAGAGCAACAAGAGCAACGTAGCCCAAGTGAGGTCAGAACACGCTTGGCTGCGCTGTTGCTTGCTCATCCAGAACTACAGTCCGTACTAGAAGATGCCGGTCAAGAAAGGCAACTGGAAGCGATGACACCGGCAGAGAAAATGAAATCGGACATTGTTGGGAAGCCTATATCATCAAAACCAGAGAACTACGAGAACGACACCGTGATTTACGAGAAAACGGATGAGCAATACAATGAACCAAATTAGGATATGTGTTGGGTGTGGCAGAGACACGCGGGATAAGACAGAGATATGTCACAAGTGTAAAATCAAGGGAACAAACACAAAAGTTGGTGCCAAACTGCCAGCCGTAGAAGACCATTACCCAGTAAGTGACGATTATTCTGAGGATTCTAAGCCATAATATTAAAAACCCCGCGCCAATACAAGACTGACGCGGGGCAAAAAAGGAAACCCTGACCAAAGGGTTGACCTTTATCATACAGCCCCATATAACCAAAACACAAAACGAACAAACTATTTTGCTCTAACTATTTCCCAACCAATTTCGTTGTCTGTGGAGTTCTTTACAAAAAACTTGAGCCACGCTGCACCCAGACCCTTCGGTGGTCCGCCCCTCTCAACGTGCCAACCGTCAAACCCATCCACATATTCGTCCTTATATGTTCCACAACGTACATGTGTAACAGAATCCATGCCAACACGACCACTTTGAAACAACTTCTCTCTTGCAATTTCTAAAATCCAATGATCGTGCGTATGACCACTCGCAATGATATTCGCCTGTGGGTATATAACCGCCATCCTGTTTGTCTGAATAACGCCGCGCGTCACTGGTCCACCACCACCAGACCCATGAAAATACTTCAGGTTGCATTGTCTCTTAGACCCTTGGCAACGCACTACGAACCGTACCCATCCCCCATATCCGCCAGAAAAAACCTTTGTTTTTGTTATGGTCGAAATTCGCTCGCACGTTCGCTCACACAAATCTGTCTCATGTCTCTTTTCAATAGAGGTCTCGTGATTACCCTTGCCGATTACAACAAAGTTTTCGGCATAGGGTGCGTAAAACTCTGAGGCACAGTTAACTAGCGAATCAAGATACATGCCCTCTTGTTGTTCGGGACGACAAGCATCAAGGCTTGACCTCTTGTCCCATTTCCCCTGCATGGCACAGTGCATATCACCGATGTCTATAATCCCTGCGCCACGCTTCTTTGCCTCGTCAAGGTGTTTTAGTTCTAGTTCCTGATCTGTGTGCGCATTGTCATGGTGCCTATCCGACGACAGCAAAAACCACTGTTCCCACTTAACGCCCGTGGTTTTCATGCGTACAGTGTGAACATTTCTCGCCTGCTGGGTAACTGTCCAGTTTATTTTAGAGACCACTTATTTTTTCTTTTTTGGCAATGTCCACCAGTTCATTACGTGTCCTACAATCATAAACCAGCCTACTCCACCCACGAGGGTGCTACCAAAAAAGATGTTTCCTAACGCATCTGCTAATAACATAATTATTTCACCTTATATTCAGGGTTAAAATCTGCGTCCCCTACGTGTTTGAGAACGTCTGCTACTTCTAAATTATCTAAATTGACCTTCTTTGCGCCTCGAATAAACTTCTCCCTCGCGTCTACACGCTTCATAATATCTTTCCTACCAAACCAGCGACCGAAAACAATGCCGAGTAGAGCCAGCCCAGCGAGTCCGACAAGTATCGAAATCCATGGTGCGAGTTCTGTTGCAATCCTGTCAACTATTGGAGGAGTCATCGCCAATAGGATGCCAATAACAAGCAGTTTTGCACTTCCTCGTAGGAATACAAGATTTACTATGCCTGCTAGAAGGGCAAGGAACCCAGCAAATGCAATCGGCCACCATAGGTTTGTAGTATTAACGGCAGTAGACACAATGTCCAATGCTTGATTAGCGGTCGGCTTTGGTGCAAATATTGGTTGTAGGAAAGAGCATCCAGAAAGACAGAACAGCATTATCCCTGCTCCTGTAACAACTCTATATCTGTGCCAAAACAACATCATGACTTGCCCATTATGTATGAGGTTACAAGAGCCACAAACCCGCCAATTCCTGCCGCCTTTATTTGTAGTATCCATATTTTGTTCTCGATTTTAGCAAGTCTCTTGTTTATCTGCTCCAAAGACTTGTTCATGTGCTTTAGTTGATAACGAATCAGATTCTTATTTACATCCCAGCCATTCTCATCAGACATGTGTGAACTCCTGTACTGGACTGTATTCGATTGTGCCACTGTCTAGTCTATCGTTAATCCACTCTATGTCGCCCCTTTTACCGATTGAATTTAGAATATGCAATATTACATGGCGTTCGCCCTCTCTAAACGCGGTTTCGTAGGGGTCGCCGGGCGAGTGGCTACTTCTGCCCCAATGAAATGTGGTCATAAGGTCTGCTATAACGCGATTTCCAACATCCGAAGAAAAGACAGATACATAGTCTCCCCTTTTTCTAACCTGTCCCTGACCATCGTTTTTCTTTGCCATGTTAGTATTTCCTTATGAAATTTTTACCATCTGGTAATTATTGACCAACCAAACCGAGTTCGCGTGCCGCCGAAGCCCCATCACTCGCTGCAGATGCTGCTGCCTGTATTTGTGATAGTTGAATTGCCTGTTCCTCTTGTTCCTGTTGTTGTTGCCTCAGCTCATCAACCTGTGTCTTGGTACGCAAGAATGATGGGTCTACATTGTTGTTAATCATGAGTGACCTGAATATACCGTCAACATCCAGATTTTGCATAACGGTTGGGTCTACTTGCACCAATGTCTGTGCCGCGCTCATTGCCGTTAGGAACGCCTGAGAGACGCTGGCACGACGACTTACAGCCAGAGGGCTAATATAGTTAATTTTCAACTGAACCCCAGACAGAGCGTCTGGTAGGTCAAATAGCATCTGCCTGCTCAACATCCACTTAAACGTGCGTTGGATGACTGGATTTAACCATTCTGCATACAGACGGGAGAGTATTGGAGAAATAATCAATAGACCCTGTTGTCTACGTTCAATAATTTCCGTTGCGGTCATCCGGTCGTTCTGGGGCAAACTCAACCTGTCTGCAAAAAACGCCTTTTGAATCTTGTCCTCTTCTCTCTCCATCATTTGTTCGCCTATATCTGGTCTAGCACCACTGTTGAATGGCTGTGGAACATCCCTAGTGCCTTGCCTGACATACATAATTGAGCCGGGAGCCGTTCTGATTGGACCCTCCATGGTTCCAGCCGTAACAACAATGGGTGGTCGTACGGACAACTCTGCTGCCTCTAGGATTGTCCTCGCCATCGCGTTGACTACTCGTATTGACGGAAGAACCTCCATTGCTGGACCTCTTCCATACACCTCTTCAGCGGCCTTGCCCCATCTAGCAATAATGTATGGGTTT
>Ga0114904_1000356_pt1 | contig 25873 bp, 38 predicted proteins | sample MalvirDeepMed_s6_FD_83498 | JGI IMG/M metagenome (GOLD analysis project Ga0114904, IMG submission 83498) | Marine viral communities from the Global Malaspina Expedition - Malaspina viral metaG DeepMed_s6 | ecosystem: Environmental > Aquatic > Marine > Oceanic | place: Mediterranean Sea... | reverse complement strand
GGCTTTCTGCCTCTCCCCCACCTGAACCCACCTAGGACAAGGCGAAAGAAGACTGACCATGCAGACCGAACTGAACCAAGCCGTCAACGCCACCGTCTCGGCGTTCATCGAGGCCAACCCCGAAGCCACCCTGACCGACGTGATGCGCGCGCTGGAAGACGCGAAGACCGACGCGCCGGCCGTCTTCGACGCAGCCCTGCCCCCTGCAACCGCCCTCGCCCGCCAGATGGCTGAGGAAGGCTCCACGGTGGCACATGCGCGTGAGGTGGCATAGCATGGACCTGATGCCGATCTTAGAGGCCGCGCTGCAAGCCACAGGCAGCGACCCCAAGGCCGAGACTGTCACCATCGAGAGCGTGGCGAAAGCCCAGCAGGCGCTGCGGCTCTTGGACATCAAGCTGTCCGAGCAGTTTCAGGGCCACACGCTCCTTGGGACTATTACCGTGGGCGGTGACACATGACCCGCCCCACCGACCCCGGCCGGTCCGCCCACTGTTTTGAGGCCCTGCCCGACCGTGATGCCTTCGCCCTGCCCTGGCTGTCGTTTCTCGGCATCGTGGCTGCCCTCATGCTGGCCTTTATCGGCGGCATGATCGCCCACGCCCTCGCCAGCGCATCCCACGACGCCGCCCTTGTCCACGCCTACGGCTCCGATGCCGGGGCCATGATGGAGTATGCACGATGACCGCAGTCACCAAGATCGAAGAACAGGAACGCCACCTGCCCGCCATCTCCGTCCTGCGCGAGTTGCTGCGGTATGATCCCGGGACCGGAAAGCTCTTCTGGCGGCCTCGTCCGGCCAGCATGTTCGCGGACAGCGCCAAGCGTCCTCGCGAAGTCGCCGCGAAGATGTGGAACGCCCGAGACGCGGACACCGAGGCGTTCACCGCTTCCGACAAAACTGGTCGTAGGTTCGGGAAACTGATGGGGCGGCGCGTCCAAGCACACAGGGTCGCCTTTGCTATCCACCATGGCTACTGGCCCCGCCTCGTCGACCACGCGAACGGCGATCCTTCTGACAACCGCATCGCCAATCTCCGCGAAGCTACACGAGCCCAGAACGGCCACAACGCAGCCAGCCGAGGCGGGCGCAGCAAGTATTGCGGGGTCAGCTACGAACCTCGCTACCACAAGTGGATCGCCCAATGCAGCGGTGCGCCAAGCCAAAGCCGGTACATCGGCAGCTTCCCCACCGAGATCGAGGCCGCGCGAGCCTATGACGCCGCCGCCATCGAGCGCCACGGCGAGTACGCCAAAACCAACTTTGGAGGACAACCCGCATGAACGCTGAACTCGCAACACGCGTAGAGCAGATGCCCACAGAGAACATCGCTCCCCACGACCCAATGATATCGATGATCGAACGCATCGCCATGGATCCGCAGTCGGACCTCGCGAAGCTCGAGAAGATGCTCGACATGAAGGAGCGTCACGAAACTGCGCAGGCAAAGGCTGCATTTGCGTCCGCCTTTGCTTGCGCATCGGCGCAGTTCCCGACGATCCCCCTGAACGGCAAGGGCCACAACAATAAGCCGTATGCCACACTCAAGGATATCATCAGCCACACCCGTCCGATCCTGTCGGAAAACGGTTTGGCTTTGACTTTCGCCATCGACACCAGCGGGAACAAGATCGTCGTCACTGCCAAGCTGATGCACAAAGACGGGCACAGCGAAAGCACAAGCATTGACCTTCCCGCCGACAACAGCGGCAGCAAGAACGCGGTGCAAGCTGTCGGCTCTACCCAGACCTACGGCCAGCGTTACACGGCGCAGGCAATTCTTGGCTTATCTCTTGGCGATGACACCGACGACGACGGCCAGGCAGCCGGCCGGGGCGAAACCATCACCGAAAGCCAATACCGGGAACTTCGCGACATGATCGAACGGGCGGGCTTGCCCGCAGAGGTCGTCTGTAAAGCCGAACGCATCACGGACCTCACCGATCTTCCCGCCGCGTCCTTCGCCAAGGTCAAGAATAACCTTGAAATCAACATCAAGCGCCGGGAGGAAGCCAATGGCTGAACAGGGCACACAGGAATGGCTGGAAGAACGCCTTGGCCGCGTCACCGCGTCCCGGATCGGAGACGTGATGATGAAGGCGACCACTGCCGGTTATCAGAACTATCGGTCCCAGCTGGTCTGCGAACGCCTGACGGGGCGTCCGACCGAGATGCACGTCAGCGCGGCGATGCAGCACGGCACCGATACCGAACCCCAGGCGCGCGCGGTCTACACGATGCAGACCGGATTGATGGTCGAGGAAACGGGCTTCATCCCGCACCCATCCATCGCCATGAGCGGAGCATCACCTGACGGGCTGGTTGGGGATGACGGTCTGGTCGAGATCAAGTGTCCGCAGCCGACCGAACACATTCGGGTGCTGACCGGGGGCGACATCAAACGCGGCTACGTTTTGCAGATGCAATGGCAGATGGCCTGCACGGGGCGCGGCTGGTGCGATTTTGTCAGCTTTAACCCTGACCTTCCCGACGACCTTCAGGTCAGCATCCAGCGCGTAGAAGCGGATGCCAAGCTGCAAGCGGAGATCGCCGCCGCTGTCGAAGCCTTCTTGGCCGACGTGGATGCCGTGATCGCCAAGCTTCGGACGAAGGAAGCCGCATGACCCCGGCGGGCCGCGCCTTCGTAATCCTACGGCTGGCCCGCTCCACAAGCGAGGAAGCCCTGCGCCAAGCGTGGGGAACCCTCGGCATCGACGCCAAGTGAGACGAGACCGTGCGGGAAGCCGCAAAACAGATTGCCGATACCTTGAGGAAGGAGGTCGCAGCATGACCGAATATCGCGCCCGCTGGCAGGACGGCGTTCTGCGCCTGCTGACGAACCAGTCGCCCGATCTTGACGAAGGCGAGGCGGTCATCGTGTCCATCGAACGGATGCGCAGCCCAGCCACGCACAAGCACCAGTTTGCATGGGTGAAGGACGCATGGGCAAACCTGCCTGAGCATCTTGCAATGATGCCGTGGTCCGAGACGCCTGAGACCTTGCGCAAGCACGCCCTGATCGCCACAGGCTATTCGACCACCACAGTTATCGACTGCGGGAGCAAGGCGGCAGCCGGCCGCGTGAAGGCCGCGCTGGTAGCCGCCGAGGCGAAGGCAGAGGGATACGCCCTTGGCCGCGTCACCGGCCCCGTCGTGACCGTCTGGACGCCCCTGAGCCAATCCTACCGTGCAATGGGCGCCGAGCAATTTCAGGCATCGAAGACCGCCATTTTGGAATGGATCGCAGCGCAGATCGGCGTGGCCCCGGAAGACCTGCGGAGGGCGGCGGCATGAACAACCGTGACCCGATATGGGATGCCCTCAAGGAACACAGCAAAGAGAAGTTTGACGCCGACCGTGCCCGCTTCAAGGCAGATGCCGAGAGCGCCGACGACGGCGGCTGGACGAAGCACACCGAATTTCACTGGTCCCGCGACGTGAACGGCCAGCGGTTGGATTACTGGCCCTCCCGAAAGAAGTTCCAGTTCCGCGGCAAGGTCCGGCGCGGCGACGTGATGAAAGTCGTCCGGGTGCACGGGGGTGCGCAATGCTGACCCGCAAGACGCCCCTCGCCTCCGGCACGTCGCAACTGGCCCGCACCGCCAAGCCCCGCGCCAAGAGCAACAAGCCGAAGCGCACCGAGTTCAACCCGACCAAGGAAGTGATGTTCGTTTCCGAAACCCTTCGCGCCTTTGCCCGTGGGCGGGACTGCCAGATGCGCAGCGAATGGTGCACGAACGGCCCCGCCGTCCTCTGCCACTCCCGCCGCCGCGCGACCGCTGGCATGGGCCAAAAGCCTCATGACTTCTGGGGATACCATGGATGCGACGGCTGCCACCGGCACGAAGACAAGATCGAGGACCGCGAACTCTATGACGCGATCCGTCGAACACAATGGCTCGTCTACGCCCATTTCGGGACGCTGACGCCATGACCCACCCCACCCCATTCCGCCGGTTTCGTTCCTCCCTGGCTGGCGGACCATTGCGGGGGACGGCTCACGTCCCGCTGTCCCCCGCCTTTTCGGAGACACGCACATGATCGACCGAGAGACGCGACTGTGCCCCTACTGGTTCGAGGCTGACGGCACATGCTCAAACCCGGACTGCCGCCTCGATACCGATGGGTGCCAATACGAACCGGCGCCGCCGTGGCTGTGGGTCGCGCTCATCGCCGCGATGGTTGTCACGGTTGCCACCATCGCCCTTATCACAGCTTGGCTGCACGGGTGGCGACCATGACCGATACACCCCGGCCAGATGATGATCCCCTATTCCGCGCGTTCGTGGAAGACGACGTGATCCGAGTGCCCGACATGACCGATACACCGAAGGAGGTGGAGATGGACTACGCGAAAGCACTGACGTTCCGATACACGAACTGGCGCGGCGAGACTGCCGTTCGCACCGCGACGCCCAAGCGCATCTGGTGGGGTTCGACCGACTGGCACCCCGAACCGGGTTGGCTGATGACGGCGCACGATCACGAAAAGGATGCAGAGCGGGATTTTGCGGTGGCCGACTGCGATTTCTCCTGCGCCGGCCGCGTGGCAGAACTTGAAGCCGCGATCGATGCACAGGAAATCGAGGCTGGTTATTCCGAGGCCGGCAGCCTGTGGCGTTTCTGGTCTGACAAGGCCCGGCTTCATGTGCAGAAGACCAAGGATGCGAACGCCCGAGCCGACGCCGCCGAGGCCCAGCTACGGGAGGCGCGGGGCCTATTGCGAGAAGTGCGAGACTGCTGTCTTATCGGCGATGATGAAGGCATCACGGTCACGGAAGACCCACACCTTCATGCCGATCTTTTCGACCGTATCAACGATGTTGTGCGATCCCAGCCCACCCCGCCCGACGGGGATGGGGTAGGGGCGGACACGTCAAAGGTCTGTAGAAAATGTGGAGGCAGCGGTAAGGAATACGACACCGGAACCTTTGGTTATATGCATGTGCGCAAATGCCCCTACTGCTTGGAGGACCCCCGCCATGGATAAGATACCCAATCCCGGCAGTCCCGAAGCCGTCGAAGCCGGATGCGCCTGCCCCCGGATGGACAACCACCACGGCAAAGGACGCCCAACGCTCGAAGGGTTTATATTCTTCGTCTCCGAGCTTTGCCCCCTGCACTGTAAGGACCCCCGCCATGAGTGACACCCCCCGCCGCATCCAGCTTCGCCGCACGAAGGGCTGGTGCAAGCCCGAGGGGGCCGTCGTGGTGGCGCGGCCAACCAAATGGGGAAACCCGTTTGATTTTCGCGCTGCCGCCGAAGTGGGCTACGGCGATGGACGCGGGGCTGCCGTCGATGCCTTCGCAGGATGGTTGCGTGGCGAAGATTGGGGCATTCCTCAAGGCCAGACACGCGAGAGCATGTCAGCCAAGCGAGTCGTGATCCGTCGAGGCCTGCCCGAACTACGGGGCCGCGACCTGTGCTGCTGGTGCCCCCTCGATCGACCTTGCCATGCCGACGTACTGATCCGGCTGGCGAACAAAGGAGCCGACCATGAGTGACGAGACGAACCATTACGAGGCCATGGCCGTTGCTATGTGGGCTGAAGATGCACGCCGGGTCAACATGCCCGCTACGGCGCGACGGAGAACCTTGGCGAGGTTCCGAGAAGAAGCGCCGGAAACGCAAGCGAAATGGCTAGGGTTTGCGCGAGCCGCCTCCCCCATTGTGTAGGAGATGGTGAGGGAGGAACGGGAGCGGTGCGCTAAAATCGCAGACAGCTTCCACGATGCCGCCTGCAAGTGGGCTGCGACCTACGTCAAGAGCTTTGACGGCAACACAGACAGCGCTCGCATCGCCGTCGCGATCCGCAAGGAAGGGGCGTAGGACATGGGAGAATTCAACCTGCCCGAGCTGGAGGCAATGAAGCGCCAGATGGACGCCATGCAGGAAGTCCTCTTGCGCATTGCCAGCCGGATCGAAGACGAGCCGCGTGACGCCTGGACCACCGAAGACGTGGCCCGGCACTACGGCGTGACCACGAAGACAGTGCGCGCCCATGCCAAGGCCGGCAAGCTGCCCTTCCGGCGCGTCGGACACAAGATGGCGTTCGACCCCGAGGCCCTGCCGGACGAACTAACCAAGTCGCTTCGCTAGATCGGCGGCGCTTTCGTTGTAATAGATAGACAATTGGCGCACATCCCTATGCCCAACCACCCGTGCCAAGGCCAGAACGTCCAGCTTCCGCGCCATGCGTGTGATCGCTTCATGCCTGCTGTCGTGGTACGTCAGGTTCTCGATGGGGGTTCGGTCCCGCACGCGACGGAAATGCACATCGATAGACGCGGCTTCCAGCCCGAAAAGATCGTCGGGAAGCTGCGCCAGGATCGCCAGCGCCGCCGAAGACAAAGGCACATCGCGCGGGTGCCCGTTCTTGGTCTGCGTCAGGCGCGCGACGGAATCGGTTATGTCCGCACGTCGCAAGCGGGCAATTTCGCCCTGCCGCATTCCCGTCTCAATGGCGAACTCGAACGACATCACCGCCATGCGCTCCGCAGGCGACCGCGCCGCGGCGCGCAGCATGGCAATCTCGTCTGCCGACACGCGCCGGTCCCGATGCGGCGGCGGCTTGGGTCGCTGAACGTCACGCAACGGGTTCGTGGGGATGACGCCCCATTCCTTCTGCGCCCGGATCATCACGGCCGAAAGAATCTGCATCTCGCGCAAGACGGAGGCGGGCTTGACCTCTGTCAGCCGCCGGTCCCGCCAGTCCGCGAAGTCGCCGGGCCGCGCGTCCTTCACGGCGATGGCGCCCAGCGGGTCCTTCGCGATGCGTTCCAGGCGCAGCTGTTCGTATCTGGCCCCGCGCTTCTGGGGGCTGACCTCTTTCGCGTAGCGCCGGAACAGATCGGCCAGCGTGCCGGGGCCGTATCGCCCCGCCCCTTCGCTGATCAAGTGTTCTTCCCGCGCCGCCCAGTCCTGCGCCTCGCGCTTCGTGGGGAATTTCCGGGATCGACGGACGCCCGCCTTGGCGATTTGCGCCTGCCACCCCTTGCCGTGCTTTCGTATCGAGGCCATTCGCGATCCGTTGGGAAACCGTTCGCTCTACGAACGTCAGTTGCCCGGTCGTTCTATCGCCGTTCCGCTTCCGTGCCAACGCAGATTCTTCCGCTATTTTCCCTTTCTGCGCTGGCCATCCTTCCGTTTATGGCCATAATTGTGGTGCGGGCGGCGCGCACCGACACCCCCACAGAGACAGCTTCACCAGCGACCCGTTAGAGAAATATTGGGAGTAAGCTATGACACAGCCAATTCAGCCGCTTTATGAAGACGAACGCGGCGTCGTTCGCTTCAAACCGAACGCTATCGTCCAGCACCTGCTAGACAACGGCGGGATCGACTTGAACCAGATCGCCGGCTTGGATTTCAGTCGTGAGGATCGCGAGCAATTCGCGCAGTTGATTGGCTACTCGTTGAGCGGCGCTGGCGATCTTGGTTACATGACAGACGAGGTTCTCGACGCCGCCGAAGCCATGCGACAGAGCGGCGCGTCTGAGGCCGAGGCACGAGCCGCTACTCTACGCGCCCAAATCGAGCGGGCCAAAAATTCGATGCGTAAAGGCGTGGCCGACCTGTTCGGCATCCACCCCGACGACCTAGCCAACTGACCACCCCTGACACGCGGGCGCTGCCCCGTGCGGGATATTATCGGAGAGAGAGGATGACGGGATGATACCGATGAGAGGCGCGGATCGCGATGAACAGATGGCCGATGAGGCGCGCAAGCCAGAGTTCGATTTTCGGCGCTGCCCGAGTTGCGGCGGCTATGGAGTCCGCGACAATGGAACAAACTGCCGAACCTGCGGCGGGCGCGGGAAGGGTGGGCTTCACGGAACAGGCTCAATCGGCAGCGGCGAGATCATCATCGAGACCGCTACCGGGCGCATTGTCTCGCCCGACGAATTCGCACGCATCATGGTCAAGCGTGGCCCGATGAGCTGACGCCCCTATGGGCACCCGTTCGTAAGATATCAGGAGAGAGGCGATGGCACGCACCGCTGACCTGTTTCCAGAGACGAAGCCACCGCGCCAGAAGCCGCGTAGGTTGATGCGGGTGATCGACGCTGGCAGCTTCCCGGACGGTCAACCGATGATCGAATGCGAGTGCTTTCGGTGCGGCTATAATACCGGGCAAATCGTTCAAGAGCGGCCAACCAGCGAATGCAAGCGCGGCCTTCCCTGCCCCAAGTGCAACCCCACCCCCTAGCCCACCTATAGAGGAGACGACGATGGCCTACCGAATGACTGAGATCACCGAACACGTTCGCGCCGGGAAGCGCGGCGATGGATCGCTTGACGTGGAGATCTGGACCACTCCAAACGGCTGGCGCCCTGACGTTGAAGCCTCCGAGGATATGCCAGAGAGCGTAATCATACCAGCCGACGCCGTTGATGGCCTGTTCGATTACCTTCGCTAACCCCCGCGGCCTTCGCCGCCCATAGGAGAGACGAGGATGGATAGGCCATATTATCCGCTTGCTGCCATAGCTGGAGTGTTGCTGGTGGCAGAGCCTTTACGATGGATGGCCGTGGCCGTCCTAGCGCTTAACCTCTGGCTCATTTTTCGCCCCCACCCCTAGCTCACTTAAGGAAACAGAGATGGCGGAAACACGCGAAGAAATTGTCGCCATGATCAGGGAATACGCCCGGGTCAACATGGACGAGTGCAGTGCTGGGGTGCTGGGCGACCCGATCTTGCGAGGGCACAGCATGACGTCAGAGAATGCTGCCCTTTCTGAAGCAATGCAGCTTCAAAGCACGATTCATTCCAGCAAATACCACGCCGCGAAAGACATTCTAAGCCTTATGGGCGAAGATACCAGCGACATGTAATCCCCAACGCCCTCTACCCGTCCCTGACCGGCCCGTCGCCCTGCACTCGGCTTCCCTCCGCCGCATTGGCCTCGGAGACGTGCCCATGGCGCAGGTCAGCCGCTCCACGGGCCCCGCAGCGGCTACACCGAGCACGAGGCAGGATGACCTCGCGGTCCCACTCGCTGAACGGGATACGGGTCTCATGGCCGCAGTGGCAGGTGATCCAGGTGACGAGGGGCATGGGGCGGCATGTAGAGGATTCACAGCAGCCCCGCCATGGGGTAGGATAGCGCAGAGGAGAAACGGGAATGATCACCGAAGCGGAGCGTATCGAGAAGGCAAAGAGGTGGCGGAGGGCTGCGGTCGAGCGCAGGGACTTCTGTCAGCGAGCGCTCGAGAATGCGGACAGTATGCCCGAGCCATGGTGGAATGCACAGCAGCACATCATTGACGGGATGCAAGACCGGATCAACGTGATCGACGGACTCTTCCCAGAGATCACCGCGCCGTAGGGGATTCCCACGCGGCGGGGAATGGGGTAAGGTGGACGGGAGCGCGGGCGACGGTTAGCCCGGTCCCTCTTACCTAGCGGACCCCTGCCGAGAATCCCGACGGGGACCGGCAAGACCCGACTAGGAAGAAGCAACGCCAGACCGCAACCCAGAATGCGGGGACTTCGCGCTCACATTGCTGGTCTAGCTCATCAGGTAGAGCGCCTGATTTGTAATCAGGATGCGCGGGGTTCAAGTCCACGGACCAGCACCAAGAATCGGCAGGGCCGCGGCTGCCCATCAACGCGGAACCGCCTTCTGGCGAGCCGATAGGCGCCGGATCACTGTCGCGTCGAGGCATCGGCGTTAGGCACCGGGGATCGGCTCACCAGAGCGCGGCGGTGCTGAAAGCGGAAAGCACTGAGCACAAGTCGCCGACCGCCTGCCTTCACTGGACCTGAAAAACGTCAACGCACTTCGGACTGCGCCAGAGACAGCGAACCAAGTGACGGGGAAGGGCAGACCGGGCGTGCAATGGTTCAAGGCGACATAGCCGGAGTAGCGCCCGGCCCGCGCTCTACCCCACAAAAGCGCCCCGCCCCGGCGAACCGAGAGCGGGGCAGTGCATCCCGAGGCAGGTGGCCGGGAATGGGGTTCACACGGGCGGGCGCCTCTCCCACCACTCGGCTGATCGCCTGCAATGCCCGCGATCAATCCGGTTCATCACGGCGCAGAACACGGCCCAGAACGGCTTGTCCCGGTGCCAGTAAGCCCACGCGCACCAGGCGCAGCGCCGACCGCGCAATAGGTAGTGAGTGCGCCACGACAAGGCTTCGACAGCCTGCCAGACGCCCCGCATGTCAGACGGCGCGGTCGCGGGTGAACCACCCGGCCACGGTAGCGCCAGCGGCCACGATCAGCCCTGCCACCTCGGGGCCGATCTCGTCCCCCATGCCGGGAAGGTAGTGGTTCACCACGGCGACACTAAGCGCCGTCACGATGCCGCCGATCCCGGCAGCGGCGACCTTCCGGGTGGGGACCTTGCTCGGCTGGACAACTAGTTCTGGGGGCCTCTGAGCGGGCGCTGGGGCGGCAGGCTGCTTCGCAGCGGCAACGGCATCCAGAAAAGCGCTGACGCTCACGTGGGACTTGTTCAGGCCGTCCTCGCCGTAATAGCTGCGGCCCTTCTTAGCCCCGCTCACGACCGGCAGGCTGGCCCATTCCTTCGCCAGCGAATTGGCGAAAGCCAACGCCCCGATCCGGCCCGCGATGTAATCGTCCCAGCCGCGGCGTTTCAGCAAATAGAACCCGAGCGCATCCTGGGTGGCTTCATCGAACCGATCATTGCGAGTGAACCCGGCGGGCTTGTAGATGTCCCGCAACGTATCTTCCATGATCTGATACCGGCCAGCGGCTTCGCTCATGTATTTGCTATCGATGCTGTCTTGCCAGTCCAGCACCTCTCCGATGGTCATCTCGACCAAGGGCGCGGGCGGACGGTCATGGCGGGCGATGCCGCCCCAGACGATGTTGTATTCGCCTCGGGACTCGGGAATGGCGATGAAGTCGAGCAGCGGCTTTGCGCGTGGGTCCATGATCTGCCTCCTGTGCAGCACGTCAGGCCCGCCGGGGCGGGGTGTGGTCGGGTGGAATGTCGGGGGTGTCTACTTGTCGGCTTTGGTGCGCATCTCTTCGCGAAGGCCGTCTATGCCTTCTTTGATCTGCGTCAGCGTGGTCTGGATGATGCCAAGGGTGACGGCGTTGTCGACGCCCGAACGTTCGAGCATTTCAATGTCCGCTTCTGCCTTGCTCATCCTGCGCTCCAGACTGTCGATCTTGCTCGTCGTCGTGGATTTGAACCCGGCGTAGGCCATGATAACCGCCACAACGGCCGCGCCGACGCCCCACCAATCTTTCAGTAAGTCCATCGTTCAGATCAGGTCGTTGTTGCGCGAAGACATGGTGTAATGCGCCGACACCTGCACATCGCCGGTCCCGTCGAAGTCGCCACCGACCGCCGTAAGCTGCACAGCCAAGTTCGCCGCTTGCCAGCCGCCGCCGTCTGCGGTCCAGTCGTTGTCCTCGGTGCCCCCGTTGGCCGTGATGGCGTTCGCCGTGCCGTAGAGGTCGGCGTCGGATGCAGTCCCGACAGTGAATCCCGTCAAGCCGCTTGTCGTGCCGAGAGACGTCACCACCCGCGCGGAAAGCCCCATGACATGCCCCCCCTTCGGCACCAGCGTGCCCGTGGTAACGGTTGCCCCGCTGACGGCTGCCAGAAGCTCCGTCACGAACATCTCCGCCCGCTCGCAATACTGGCCCAGCCGACGTGTGGAACCCGTCTGGGCGTGGCGGATAATCGCGCTGTTGCCGGTGCTGGTGGTCTTGACTTGTGAGATAACCCGAAGCGCGGACCAGAACGGCGCGTTCGTCATGATGTCGATGTGGTTGTTGGACCCGCCGCTGTCGATCCGCGCCGCAACCGGGAACGCCGTGGCCTGCGCCTGGTCCGCTTCGATGTTCATGCCGATCAGGCAGCGGTTCATGACACCCTGCAATATCGGCGTGTCTTGCGTGTTGCCCGTCAGCGTGACCGAGAAATGCGCGCGGCACCGCGTGGCGTCCAACTGCACATAGTCGTTGTAATCGCTGGGCATAATGAGGTCCCAGCGGCCAAGGTCCGCGTCTTCCGACCCGCCATCGTTGAAGTCCGCGATCCGCAGCGCCTTTCCTCCACCCATATCGGCCTGCGAAGATGCGCTGCCATCCCATGCGCCGCCGAGAAGGTGCCCCTTGCTGACCTCCAGGTCGGCGATGCCTTGGCTGCGACGGGAATACAGCGGGCCGATCTGGCACGCCGCGGAACGGGTCGTGCACTTGTAGGACGTCGCGCCAGTAACGTAGGGCGTGCCGACCTCCGTCCCTTGGTCGAAACACGGCCCGATTTTCAGGACGTAATCGCCAGATGTGTCCGGGGTAAAGTACCAGACGTGCGCCGGGGCTTCCCAAGTGTAAACCGACGTATCAAGCTGCGACCAGCGATCCGAGAAGCCGCCTCCGATCTCGAAGAAGTCGAACCCGGTCCCGACAATGCCGAAGAGCGTGCCGTCGAAGTAGTACCGCTCCAAGAAGCACCGCCCGTTCTCGCCATCCGGGCCTTTCAGCATCACGACGCAGCGCGGGACAAGCTTGTCCGCTGCGCTGAAGTCCGCGGCTTCGATGCGCGTCAGTCCGTTCAGAGAAACGGTGCCGCCCCGGAAGAACAGCATGGCGGTTTGGGCGCGGTTGGAATAGCCCGAGTTCTTGAACGTGTTGTCGTAGAAGTCGTTCTGGATGTCCGGCCGCGTCGTGGGCGCAGTGTCATCATAGATGATGTGCGCGTTGTTGATCGTGATGTTCGTGCCGCTCGCCGTGGTTTCGTGCCACATGCAGGGGACGCCGAACGTCTGGTGCGTGATCGGCGCGCGGAAGTCGATGGTGGCCCCGTCGGGGATCTTCGGAACGTCGGTCCATTCCGAGTAGGCGACAGTCAAAGGGGTATCGATCACCAGCCTGTCGCCGGATTGCAGGAGTTCCACAGCCCGTTTCAGCGCGACTTTCGCGTTGGTCCCATCGGGGTTGAAGTGCGAAATCAGATACCGCCCGCTGGTCTTCTCGACATTCAGGAACATGTCGCCCGAACCGGCGAAGTCGCCATCCCCGGCCCCGGACGCCAAGACGCGAAGGATTGCCCCGGATTCCGCGACATGCACCAAGCCGCCGACGTCGGCTTCATCGTAAGTCAGCGTATCGAGGTCGTCGTAGGTCTGCACGCCGAATGCCACACGCAGGGTTCCGCGGGCCGTTTTGGAACTGGTGCCGCCGGTCCCCCCTTTCGAAACAGGCCGTGGGGCGTTCAGGTCCGCGGCGATATCCTCCAGCGGCTCATTGTGCTGGGCAGGCGTAGCGAGGCCGTCATCCGTCGCCTGATAGGACGCAGGAAGCGAATACTCATCCGCAACTCGGGGCATGAGCGTCTCCTAAGATAGCAATGTGGGGAGGGTGGCGTTACTGTAGTACGCCGTTCTGGTAGACTTCGTCGTCGACGAGCGCGCCGCCGATGCTGTCGGGCCATTGCCTCAAACGTCCGGGCCAAAGTATGGTAATGTCAGTGGTATCCGGGTCGTCGACGGTCACGCTTGCAAGCGCGCCGAAAGAGGTTGTGGAGCCCATGCTCGTACCGACAGTTACGGCGAATGTCTGGCCCGCGGTGACATCGACGTCGTTTGCAAAGTCTTGTTCGCCGAAGTCTGTCCCCGCACCGCAGATAACGGATATGCTCGTGACGTTGGCGGGCACGACGAATGTTCCGGACTGGTTCCATTCGGACCTGCCGTAAACTTCATCGCCAACGGCGGAGAGCATAAGGCGCGCGACGGTCACTTGCTGTCACCCATCGCCAACGCGCCGCGCCATGTCGTGCCCTGATCTCTGGTGACGAACGTATAGACGTCGACATCCCCGTTTTCTCCGGCGGGCGGTTCGATCCCCCGGGGCCATTTTACCGTCCCGGGCCATGTCAGCGTGTGGTCGCCGCCTGCGGTGATTTCCAGCGTAAGCGCGGATACGGTGCCGCTCGGGGCAGGATTACCGAAATTGATCGTCGTGTTGCCGGTCGTCGTGATGTAGAAGTAAGTGCCAAGCTCGAGGTCTGCCGTTACGCTTGTTCCGGAAAGCTGAACGGCGGTCTCCCGCAGCTCCTTGGTCTTGATCGGCCCCGTGAAGGTTCCGCCTGCCGTGGCAAAGGCCCCCAGCGTTGTCCGGGCTTCGGTTGCTGTCGTGTCATCCAGGAGCGTGCGCGCGAAGGCGGTCAGCGCGGTGGTCGCGTAGACATCCGCTCCGGTGGTATAGAGCATCTGGTTGGCGTCTGTTTCCAGACCCGTGATGGACGTCAGCGGGTCAATGGTCGCAAGGTCCACAATCTCCGTCAGCCGCGCGGCGTAGGCTTGCACGTCCGTCCCGATTTCCAGCCCGAGGTTCGTTCTGGCATCGGCGGCCGTCAGCGCTCCCGTGCCCCCAGCGGTGATGGGGCGGGCCGAGTTGTTGTCGAACGCGAGGTCTTCCAAGGGGCTGTTGTGCTGGTTTGCCGTCGCTGTCGATCCGGTCGCGGCGCGGTATTCCGGCGGCAGCGCATAGACACCATCTGCTCTGGGCATGGTGCGTTCTCCTTGACAGTGGGGTGGGGAATGCCGACGTTGAACGGCATGGGTAGATTTCTGCTAATTCCATACGCACAGCGGCAGTTTGATCGGATGCGCGGATGACTTTTGCCGATACGATCTTCGCCGTGTTTGGCGGGAATCTCATAACCTTCTCATTCGCGTGGGGGGCGTGGACCCTCAACAGAGATGGTTATCGTGGGCCTTGGGCCGCCTACCTCGCGATGATCTGTCCCTTGGTTCTTCTGATGGCGTCGCTCTGGTCTACTGAGGGACCGCCACCCCAGTTCGACGCATTAGCGCCTCAGCCATCATCCGGTTCGCCTCGCTAGCCACCGGAAGACCACCGCGCATTTGCCCGTTCGCGATCAAGGCCCGGGCAATTTCCGCATTGCGTGCCGTTATGGCCTCAGACCCCTTCCGCGACAAAGCTGCGGCCCCTGCGCCAAGAGCCGCGCCAGGAAGACCCCCGATGCCGAACCCCGCGCCAATTTGGGTCAGTTGCCCCAATCCCCCGCCCATCAGGTTCATCACCTGCTCAGGCATCGTGCCTTGCACCACGCGCTGCATGGCCTTTTTCTCGGCATCGGAAAAGCCACGCGACAAGCGGGGGTTGCGCAGGATTTTGGCAAACTGGTTGCGGATCGCGCTAGACCCGCCCGACAGGTAGTTACCTTCCTGCGCCATGGCGTCATCGATCAGCTGACTGCGCGACATGCGCGACCACAGGTCCCGCGCCTTCGGGATCGCCTCCTTAAGCGCCGTCACATCGCCCGCCACCACGTCATCGGCCCCGATGGACTGCATGAATTCGTCCAGACCCTCGATCACCACAGACCCTGCGGCGCTATCCTGGCGATTGGTCACATTGCCAGCGGCCGCGCCTGCCTGCCTCCGCATTTGGTCGAGGGACCGGAACGGTAGTGCCGATGTCGGGTCGGAAGCCATCTGATCTGACGACTGCCGCATGATTTCCATGACCCTGCCAGCGTTCGGCGTGAGGCTCCCCGGCCCCGGAAGTTCGTCGTATCCGGTCCGGGTCCGAAGGCTGTCGAGAATTTTCGATTGGGCATTGTCGAACGCCTCGGGCTTTATTTGGACCCCAGCTTCATCGATCTGTTTGTAAGCCGCATTTCCGGCCGCGCGCAGTTCTTCGGATGTGGGAGCATTCCGCGCCCCGGCGCGGATGGCCTTGGTGCCGACCAGACTATCCGCAATGCGCTGGACTGCTCCGCCGACTGGCACCGCCGCTGCCCCCATGGCGCCGCCCCAAGCCGCACCTTTTTGGCCCTCGTCAATCCTGTCCTGCTGGCCCTCGCCTTCCATCGCGCCATAGGTCGCCCCGCCTGCCGCTCCTATTCCCACAGAAGCGCCTAGGCGCGGCATCAAGCCCGCGCCCCTGCCAAGCGTACCAATGGCCCCGACAGGCAGCGCTGCGCCCAACACAGAGCCCCCCACGTCGGCGCCGAGCGCTAGCATGGGGCTGTCCCGTTCTAGGACTTCCTCTTGCTGGCGCTCGAAGTCACGGCGTTCCTCGTAACCCATCCCGCCGGGAATAAGCGCCGCCGCTGCGCCGGAAGCTTCGTCACCGATCAATCCGAACGTCAGCGCTTCGCCTGCTTTGTTCAGCGCCGATCCGATCCGCTCCCCCGTGTTCTGGGTGTTGGGGTCGTCGTCGCCAAAGACGTTTTCGCGGATGCGCTGGCCAATGGGTTTGGGGGCTTGCCTTTCTGCCATGCGTTTTTTCATGGCAAGGCGGGCGCGGACGGCATCTGCGCTCATCAGTAAACCCCCGCTATTGCGGCACGTTCTTCAGGTGTGCCGTAAGGCCACAATTCAGCGTCTTCCCGGCTAAGGAAGGGCGGCGGAGTGTCCGAATTCACATCGAAGTCACCCGCCGCGTTGTCGCTGCTCTGTGCGGTCCGGCCTCCGAAAGCGATGTTGCCATCTTCACCCCGCGACCAGTTCCCGCGTCCGTGGACGATATCCAGATATGTCTCTTCCAACCGCGTGAGGTTTGCGAGGAGCTGTTCCTTCGACTGGTTGAACTCCAGGTTGCCTAGGACTGCTTGCAGCGTCGCCAGTTCGCGCTCCGTCACCTGCCCCAGCGCGCCGCCGGTTGGGCTGGCGTCCCGCATTTCTTGCAGGCGGTCGAAGCCGATATTCGCCTTGACCGTCTCCACCAATGCGCGGGTATCTGTCGCCTCGGACCCCGGAACTTGCGCAGCGATGGAGCCCGCCATGCCTGTGATCGGTTGCGCGCGTCCGCCCGTGAGATTTGACTTTGCGCGGCCGATATCCGTCAGCACGACATCCGCATATTTCTGGCGCTGTTCTTGCGCTGCGGCTCTGGAGCGCGCTTCATTTTCTCGGTCGCGTGCCGTGTCGGTGCCCGGGATCGGGGCGGACAAGGGGACGCCCTGTTCGTCCATCTTCACGGTGCCATCCGGGTTGTAGAGATACGTCATCCCCTCCCCGAGCTTGGAAAGCCCCGGCATCGGGCTTCCGGCGGGATTGTTGTTGACGGTCACATTCGTGCCGCCCCCCCCGATTGCCACGATCCGTCCGTCTGGCGCACGTTGATAAGCCCCTTCGGGCAGACCGAGCGCCTGCGCTTCCTCGGGGGACACTGCGGCGTACCCGGGCTCCGCTCCGCCCGATGCAATGGGGTTGCCTTGTGCGTCGAACCGCTGCTGACCGGGCGAGAGGGTAAACCCGCCCTCGTTCTGCTGCCTGCTATCGAACAACGGCTCGTAGGTTTCGGGGTCGACCAGCACGCCACCCACGGTGATCGGTTCACGCGTCGGGTTCTGCATTTGCTGAAGGCGCAGACGCTCTTGCTCAAGCTGGATGCGGTCCATTTCGGACATCGGCTGGCTCGCCGCCAACTGCTGTTGCAAGAGTGCCTGAAGCACGGCCATCCTGCCGGGGTCGCGCTGGATATAGGGGTTCCCCATGGCCTGTGCGATCTGCTGGATGCCGGGGCGCTGCATCATTTGCCCCTGCTGCGTGGGGGACCGGCCCTGTCCGCCGAATTGCCCCGTGGACAGGAGCGCCTGCGCAATAGCCGGGCCTGCCGCCTGCCCCGATGCCTGCGGGTTGAATTGCTGCGGGGCGTTCATGCTGGACATTCGCACCTGATCTTGTCCCGCGCCGCCCTGAAGGTTGGACGCGCTGCCACCGCCCTGCATCGCGGGCATGATGTCCGCCTGCTGACCGGGCGTGCTGCGCATGGCAGGCCCGCTCTGGACGGCATCGGCGACAATGTTCTGGCCGGGGCGATACGACAGGTTGCTGATGGGCTCGCTCTTGCCGGAAGGGCCCCCACGTGGCGTTCCGAACTTGTTCAGCCATTTCCCCGCAAATTCCGCAGCCGTCATATTGGCATTGCCGCCGTTCAGCCGCACTGCGTCGGCGCCAACGATATCGACCGCGCGGGCGTTCGGATTGCCCAGCAACTTCGCCGCTCCGCCGCCGCCCTGCTGATGCGCAAGGTACAATTCAGCCGCGGTCGGATCGCGGCCAAGAACCCGCCGCAGGGTCGATGCGTTGTCACGGGCAAGGCGCGCTGCCGCATCTGTTGCCTGGGCCGGGTCGAACCGATCCGCCAAGCCATATTGCTTCGCCGTGCTGTCGATAAACTGAAACAGACCACCAGCCGAGCTGTTCGGGTTTTGCGCGCGCGGGTTGCCGCTGCTTTCAATCTGAGCGGTACGGGCAAGATACCCCGACGGGAGGCCATACTGCTGTTCGACGGTGCTGAAGTCCATGGCCGCCGCGGCTGCATTGGTAGGGCCACCATTCGCAGCCATGGCCGCGTTGCGGGCTGCGTTTGACCCGCCAGACGTGCTGAACGTCGTCGACGACGGGGCGCTGTAGCCACCGCCGCCGGTTAAAGCGCCACCGAGTGCATCCGCGAAAATGCTATCGGCTTGCTTCGCCGCCGCGTCATCCTGCTTGTTCGTCCGGCGCGCAATCAGACCGCCCATGATGCTTTCCGCGGCTTGACCCAGCCCTTCGGCCACGTTGCGCGGTGCGCCCTTCCGGCTCATCAATTGCTCGGCCAGTTTACGGCGCCGCTGGAGGGTTTCGTAGCTGACGCCCGTATCGCCGCCAAAGATGAATCCGGCCATCAGAAGAACCCTCCACCGATACCAGCCGCCGCGACATTGCCCAAGGTGCCGAATATGCCGCCCATGGTCGCCTGCCGCTGGTTATAGGCGTTCAAGCGGCTGGCATAGTTTTGCTGCTCCAGCCCCGCACGATCCACGGTCGGGATGGACGGCATCTGCGTGCTGACGAAGTTGGGTTGCGTCACCTGCCCTGTGCCGAGAAGCGCCGCGATTTCGTTGATCGGCTGGTTGCGCAGGGTCAGCGTCTCATCTCGTGCAATCGCCCTGTCGCGGTCCATGCGGTCCTGCGTCGTCAGGGACTGGTTGAAGCCCTGGTTCTGGGCCGAATTGGCGAAGCTGCCGGATGCAAGGTTCTGCTGGAATTGCTGGCCGATAGCCGCGTTTCTGAACTGCCCCGCCCCGAGGTCCTGGCTGAAGGCTTGCCCTGTGGCCTGGTTGGCAAACTGCCCGCCCATGATGTCGGATTGCAGCTGCCGGAACCGTGCATCGTTGGTGAAGCCCGCGCGACCCATCGCCTGCTGGTAGGCTTGGGACTGCGCTGCGTTCTCGAACCCGGCCCGGTCACGCTCAAGCCCCGCCATGCGCGACTGTTCCTGACCGCCCGCGAGGATCGCCCCCATGCGGGCATCGTTCGACTGTTCCCCGAACCGGTTCATGGCGCGGTCGTAGGCCGTCGATCCTTCCCGGATGCCTTGACTGACAAGGGACGAACGCAGGTTCTCCCGGTCGCGCTCGAGCTGCGGGTTCATCCGCGAATAGATCGCGTCCTCCACCCGGCGCCTGTCCTCCGAGAAGTCCGTGCCGTAGGTCCGCGTCGGGCCGCCCACGTCCGCGAAGTCCTGCTGATAGCTCTGCTGGTCGACGTTGCGCACAAGCTGCCCGGTGCGCGGATCGATAGAGGTCTGAATTTCGTCCGCTTGGCTGGGGACGTTCATGACCATGGGGCCGCGCTCGAGGTTCGCAGCCGATCCGCCTTCGGGCAGGTCGTCGAAGTTGAGGTTCGTAGACAGGTGATCCATGAGGCGGGCGGACTGGTCCGCGCCCATCGTGGCAAGGTTGCTTTGCGCGCGCGTCTGCTGGTCGAAGATCGCCTGCATCTCCGGCGACAGCGTTTGCGTGGCCGTGAAATTGGGGATGTCGTACACTTCGCCCGTGTTCGGGTCGGTATACTGGAAGGTCCCGGTCTGGCTGTAGGTCAGGTCGCCGTAGGGCGTGACCTGATTGACGTTCCCCAGCCATGCGTTCGCCACGGAGGTGCCGATGTTGTTCGCCGTTTGCGCCCCGGCCGTTTCCTGCGGATCAGGCGGGCGGGGGGGACTGCTCTTACCCATCGGTTACCTCGCAAATCTGGACAGGCGCCATGCGTCGTCCGTTAATGTCAGGATGCACTCGGCTTCATCGCGGCCCCGAAGGCGGGGAATGACGACCTCGTCCGCGCCGAACGCCGCCCAGAGACGACGCACGCGCGTGTTGCTTTCCGCGCACCGCGCCACCGCCATCTGGCAATGCGCGAACACGTATCCGAACGCCTCACGCAGAATGCCGCGCTGCGCCCAAGCCGCGCTCTCCGCAGCGGCCGAGACTTCGATGACCCCGGCCTCCGGGGCGTAGTTGTGAAACACCAGAACAGCCGCGACGCGGTTGGTCCGGTCCAGAACGCAAGCCGTGATGCAGGGGCCAAAGTCCCTGTCGAAACCCAGCATTTCCATCGCCGCGGGGACGGCCAGCGCCTCGCGGCCCCATTCCAGCCTCAAGACGCCCGGCCGCCCGCTTCTGCAAGGATATCCAGTCGCACCAGCTCCACCGGCAGTTTTGTCGTTCCGCCCGATGTGATCTGCACCATGGGCGCGATGGCATAACCTGCGCCGCTGACGCTCTCCCACCTGTCGACCACGCCGAGGCGGGCGTCGCCCACCGTTGCCCCGGCCCAGTCGTTGACGCCCCAGACACCCGTCCCCCAGACCATCTGAACGGGGCTGGAGGGCGCTGCAGCTGGCGCGATGGGGAAGCGCACGTTGTAATCCACGGAGACGCTGTAGCGGGCCCCGAATGCGTCGTCGGCGAAGAACGCGCCGCGCATCATCTGCGCCACCTTGTAGTCAGCGGGGACGCCCATATCGAGGAACGGATAGCAAAGCTTGGCCGTGAAGGGCGCGCCGTCATCCGTGCCGCCGGTATCGAACTTGTAGACCACACCGTTGGATCGGCCCCCGAACAAGGCCCCGTTGTAGATGCCTGCGCAATCTGCGGCCCATCCCGACTGGATCGCCCATGCCCCAGTTTCGAGGTTGGCTGTCAGCATCCGTTCCGCCTCGGGAAAGACCGACAGCATCAGGTCGCCCTGAGTCCACTTCACCAGCGCCACGTTGCCACCCGCGCGGCGGGACTCGTCGTCCCATGTGATCTTGATCGGTCGTGATATCGCGTCCAGCGACAACCGCGACGGGTCCTTGCTGATTGCCACGTTCATCGGGACAATGCCGTCATCCGTGGCAATGAGCACGTCACCGCCCGCCTGTATGGCCGCGTCACGTCCCAGAGGCCGCCCGATGTCGTACCGGCCCTCAAATGACCAATTGCCCGCCTCAGCGGGGTTTGTGCCGCTGTAGACGGCCACCTCGCCTTGGTCCGTGACGAACAGGCATTTGTCGTCCAGCCCGTCCCCGCTATCGAGGCTCCACGTCGTGCCGAAGAGTATCTTGCCGCCGCGCCGGAACACGCCAGCCAGAGATATGTCCTGCGCAGCGCCCCCGACCGCGCCCGCAGGCAGGAACCACACGCGCAAGCTGTTGCTCTGCACGAAAAACAGCCGGTTCTGATACAACCAGACATGGCGCAGGGTGGACGTGTCGACCCCCGTCAGAGTGATCGCTGACGCTTCCGACGTGGTGCCGCTTGCGACCGCCTGCCCGCTGGCCGAGGTCAGCATCTCGCCGTCCTCGAACGTTCCTGTAATCGCGCCAAGCTTCAGCGTTCCCGACAGGGTAGCCTTTTGGGTAAACCCGAGGATTTCAGCCGTCGCCCCCGAGGTCCCGCCGGTTACGGTCTCCCCGACAGCGAAGGCCGCGCCCATCTGCACGAATGCAAGGTCGTTGATCGCCTCATCCGTCAGTGGGTTCCACGTCCCGTCGTAAATCTGCGCCGTGTCGGCCCCGTTGACCGCGACCAGGAAGTCCCCGCCCGAGGTCCCTACCTGCTGGACCGCCCAATCACCGCTCGTGAAGCCCGAGGCAACCGGGCGTTCGAGTTTGCCCCAGGTATTGCGGCCCCATCGCCCCTGCCGCCAGACCAGCGCGGTCGCGTTGCGGTTGACCGCCGCCGTGGCCGTGTCCGAGATGTCGAATATCTGCGATGCCGACGAGGCGAAGAACCGCGGGTCTCCGGTGCCGTCGTCGAACTGGAACAGCTTCTTCACGGCGGACGCGATGAAGGAGGTTCGCACCGTCCCGCCGCGCATCTTCAGGCCGCGCTGCGTGGGGAGCCAGTTTTCCAGCCATTCCGCACCCATTGCCGACTTGTCCGCCACGGGCTGGTTCTCCACCAGTCCGAGGGTCGGTGCGGGAAGGCTGATCGTCTGCGCCTGCTTTCGGCGCATGGGGCGTCTCACGGCTCGACCCGGATCGGATAGGCGGTTTCGGCATTGTAGCCGGACCGGGAGGATTGCGTCAGGATGCGGGCGCCGCCGTCGCGGGCCATGGCGCGGGACACGGCATATTCGGCCGTCTGCATCTCTTCCGCGTAATCCAGACCCTTCTGCTGGCGCCAGACCCAGACCAGCACCAATTCAAGCACGCGGTCGTCCAGCTTGTAGGTGTCGTCGTCGGCGCTGAACTCTTCCTTGGCGACCTGATCCGACCCCAGAACCACATTCCGGCTGATGTACCAGAACTTGGCGTCTTCGTCGGCATCCAGCGCGGGCTTGTAGACGAAGTTGCCGCCGTAGATCGTCCATGTCCCGCGGGCCAGCTCGAACTCACGAACGTCCAGGTTCAGCCATTCTTCGGGCGTGATGTGATGCAGCGTCAGCTGCCATTTGGTCGACCAGACGCGCGCATCCTTAGGCATCCGGATATAGTCGGACGGCAACGCGAATTGCGTCGTGCTGCCGTCTCCGTCATGCGTTACAACCGTCCGCAGGGCCTGCCAGTCGTGCATGTGCAGGATCTTGTCCGATGCCTCGATCAGCGCTTGGCGCAGTTCGATCTCGGTGCGGTCCGTCGCCGTGAACAGGACGTCCGGCTGGTCAATGCCCAGCTTGGTCGCCGCTGCCCGGACGATCTGCAACGCGGTGCGTGCCATCAGGCGGCTTCACGCGCCAGCGAACGGGTTTCCTCTAGAAGACGCTTGCGCCCCCAGCGGTTGTCTACGGTGACCCCTGCATCCGTCAGCATGTTCTTCAGGTCCTCGTCGGCCATCTGGTCGAACTGGTCCGTCTCAGGCTCCGGGGCTTGCACAGCCGGGCCGGACGCCTGCAACGCCGCGATCTGACGGCGCAGTTCCTCGATTTCCTTGGTCATGACGGAGGTGCCGTTGGCGGTGTCGAGATAGGCGCGCGCCGCGTCGACGTGCTTGCGAAAGCCCATGCCCATCTTCTGAATATCGCGGTCCGACATTGCGGCCAGCTGCTCCACGGTCTTGATCTGCTTGGCCCGCATCTCCGCGCGCTGCCCGACCGACAGGAAGGCAGCTTCGCTCAGGGGCGTGCCCTGCACCTGCTCTTCCAGCCCGGCCTTGAACTGGGAATAATGCTCGGCAAAGCGCTCGGCATAGGTGCGCTGGCGCTGCTCGTTGGCATCGTAATGCATACTGTGAGCGCGGCCGGTGAACTCCGTCTTGGTGTTGCCGGGGGCCATGATGCTGACCATTTCCACCTCGTCGTAGATCGGTCGCCCGGCCTCTTTCGACTTGCGGGGGTTTTCCTTGGGGTGCAGCCAAAAGCGCACCGACAGATTGCGGTCGGCTTCGTTCATCGGTCGTGTTCCTTCTGAGGGAAATGCAAGGGGGTGGCGGGGCCGTGACAGCCCCGCCTGTCCGTTAGTTGGTGGCGCCGACCGTGGGGTAGGTCAGGACGCCTTCGGCCGTGCCAGCCGTGCCGCCATTCGCCGTGGTCAGGACCGCACCGGTGATGGTCTTGGTGCCGGCGCCTGCCGCATCGTCCAGCTGGCCGCCCGTGGTGGTCGACGTGATCGGCACATTGGCCGCACAGCTTGCCGCCACGCGGATGTTGGCCGTGCCGAACACCTGCAGCCAACCGTACTCGTCATCGGCAAACGCCACGCTGGCCACACCGATCTGCTGGCCGTAGACCGCAGTCGTGTTGGTCGCCATCGCGGCCTGACCGTTCTCGTCGATCACAGCGACATACCCTGCCCCCGTGATCGCGCCATCGGCTTGGACGTACACGTATTCTTTGCCGTCTTCGCCTTCCATGCGTTGCCCGAGACGAAACGGCGGGAAGCGCGGGGAGCGCTCCCGTGCCGTGAACGTCTTGTCGAACGCAATGCCTGCTCCGGGTCCGCTCATCGCATCACCCTCCTCAATAGAGTTTCGACATGTGCTGCGGATCGCGCATGGTCATCTCGCCCATGAACCCGATCTGCTGCACGATTGCGTCTTGGTTGATCGGGCGCTGCTTGCCGCCCATCTTCGAGAAGTTCCGCTGCGGGTGGTAGCGCATACATAGCGACTTCGTGTCGAGCACGTAGGTCACGTCGTCGGGCATGTAGGACCCGATACCGCCTTCCAGCACGACGTCGAGATTGCGCCCGCCGCCGTAGAACTTCAGGCTGGGGAAGCCCAGCTTCCCCTCGCCGCCGCCATTGGTGACCCGCTGAATCGCCTGCAGGGCCGCCTCAAACGCGCCGTAGTGGCTTTCCGAGGCCAAAATGATGTTCGGCCCCTTCTTACCCTTCGACGTCTCCCGCATGACCTGCGAATAGATCGCATGAACGGAAGAGGCGTTGATCGCGGTTTCCGAGGTGAAGTCCCACGAATAGGACGACACATCGTAGCTGTTGGGCCGCCATGCCGCGACGTTGGCCCGGCTGATCCCGCCATAGGTGCCGGTGGTCGGGTCATCGGGCAGGATCAGTTGCATCCCGCCGATTTGCCGCCCGCCGTCGGCGGTGCCGTCCGAGTGGATGTCCTCGGTGACCTTGTTCTCCAGCTCCATCTCCGCCGCTTCCATATGGGTCGCGAAGACATCCAAAAGCTGGGCGTCGGAACCGGAGTTGGCGAGGATTTCTTCCATCGACAGCGAGAAGACCACGGCCGATTGTTTCGGCACGAACTCTGCGTCGCTGATGATTTCGGCGTGAACCGGCGTAAGGTACTCGAAGCCCGAATAGCGGACATACGACCCGTGCAGCTGGTACATCAGCCGCTCGCGGATCGTTGGGCCTTGATAGGTCTTCCACCCGCCGTTGTCACGGAGAAGGGAAAGAACCACGTTGGCATCGGAGACCAGGTCGACGTAGCCCGACGACCTGTCCTCAAGCGCCAGCGAAAAGCGCTCTTGCAGCGCTTCCGTGTCGGTGATCGTCATGTGTGACGCTCCTTGAGAGAGAGGTTAAGCCCCGAAGGCCCGTGCAAGGGCCTCCCGAGGTGACTTCGACGGGGCACGCCTTGTCGCCGGGTTTGAGCCGGGGCTAGGTGCGCCTGTCAGGGATTTCGCCGGTCGGGTTTGAGCCGGTGGCGATGGTGCAGCCGTTTCTTGCTGCGGGGCCGGGGCCGGGCGAAGCCGGTCGGCTTTCTCGTAGGCGTCAGGCATGTCCTCGGCATAGCCAGTGGACAACATCCGCGCCATTTCGTCGGCCAGTTCTTCAAAACGGGGATGTTCCGCCGCGAACTTGTCGATTTCGGACATCACCGCCTGCTCGCGCTGCTGCTGGAAGGACTGCTGGACTTGTCCGTACCCCTGCTGCAACTGCTGAACCTGTTGGCGAAGCTGGTTGATTTCAGTATCTCGCGCATCTCCCTTGCCGGGCTGCTGGCCCATGAGCATCTGCGCGACCTGCTGAGGCGACAGACCCATGTTTCGCGCGACCTCGGTAAACCCGCGCACAGGGTCCTGCGCCAGCATCGTCTCCATGTTGACGTAGCGCTCCAAGGCCGCTTCCAGCTTCACGCCGTGCTTGTCCGCCATCTGGAAATAGCGATCCAGCGGCTCGACGCGCTCCTTGTACTGCTGGATACCCTGCTCCATCTCCCGCATCGCCCGCTGGACTTCGGCGCGC
>Ga0114904_1000354_pt1 | contig 25911 bp, 29 predicted proteins | sample MalvirDeepMed_s6_FD_83498 | JGI IMG/M metagenome (GOLD analysis project Ga0114904, IMG submission 83498) | Marine viral communities from the Global Malaspina Expedition - Malaspina viral metaG DeepMed_s6 | ecosystem: Environmental > Aquatic > Marine > Oceanic | place: Mediterranean Sea... | reverse complement strand
CGAGGCCATCGGCCTGCCGTTCGATCCGGCGATGCTGAGCTGGCCGGCGGGCGGTCATGCGCAGGACGGCGTCTGGGCGCCGCATTGGTACGCCTCGGTGCATCGCTCGACCGGGTTTGCCGGACCGGAAGGGCCTCTGCCGGTGCTCGAAGGGCCGGCCAGGGCGCTCGCCGACGAAGCCATGGAGCACTACGACAGGATGCGCCGCACAACGCTGATCTGATTTTTTCAGGTTTTTTCAATCTTTTCTGAAACTCCCCCCGTCGGTCTTCGTGTCTACTGATTAGACCGGGCAACATCGCGTTGCCCGCCCAAGACACGACGCGAAAGTCCGACGATGCGCCTCGCAATTGCTGCTGCCCTGACCGTGGCCTCCGCCGCCGCCGCCGCCGCAGAGGACCACATGACGCCTGGCCCCGTGGTCGGGGACGCGCCCCTGCGCGCCGGCGAGACCATGGACGTGGCCGCGATCCTCACCGAAGAGGTCGCGCCGGGCGATCGGCTCATGCCGATGGTGCAGTCCGAAGAGGGCGGCATCTTCGAATACACGCTGGGCGCTGGGCAAGATGGCCCGATCCGCGTCGACGACGATCTGGTGATGACGACGATCATCGCCGAATGAGGTTTGTGTTTACGAGTAGATGGTTTCCGTAACGAGTGACCGGTACCCGTAGCAAGTAACCGGAGGCCGCCCTTCCTGGCTCAACGACGGTCTTCGGTGCCGTCCCCGCACTGGCCGCGGGGGCGGCGTTTTCCCTTCCGCCTCAGGTCAGTGCTTCACGTGTGACAAGGCATCTTTGCCCGGCATAGAGCCTGTTCAGCACCTCTCGGAAACAGCCCGGCGCGCCCGGCACCGCCTCGAAAAGCGTCATGCAGGACCGCACCTTGAGCGCGTCGACAGGGCCTAGGATGTCCTCCGGTGCCGTGTCCTCGTGCCGCAGCAAAAGCTCGGTCACGTCCCGAAGCCGCGGGCCGAGCACCGGATGTGCGAGATAGTCTGCCGCCTCGTCGCGTCCGGCCAGGCCGAAATGCCGGGCCATCTGCGACCGGACCAGACGGCCCAGCTGCGGAAACACGTACCAGATCCAGTGCGTGGTCTTCCGCCCGTCGCGCAGCTCGGCAAGGATCTGCGGCCAGTGGCGATCCTGCGCCGCCACGAATTCCTCGAGTTCTGCCATGATGACCTCCGGCCCGTTGGGGCGCTGCCCCGTCCGCGCAAGCGCGGACTCCCCGGGATATTTTTGGCCAGAAGAGGCCAGGAGGGAAGCGCCCCTGTCTTCTTCTGGCAAAAAAGTATCCCCGCCGGAGGCATGTCCGGCGGGGGCAATCCTTGCAGACGTTCGAGGCTTGGCTCAGCCTTTGAAGCGGCGGTCGCGCGCGGCCAGAAGTTTCAGGCGCAGCGCGTTGAGCTGGATGAAGCCCTTGGCGTCTTCTTGGTTGTAGGCGCCGGCATCGTCCTCGAAGGTCACGTGGGCCTCGGAATAGAGCGAGTGCTCGGACCAGCGCGCCACGGTGCGGGCAACGCCCTTGTAGAGCTTGAGGCGGACGGTGCCGGTCACGTGCTCCTGGCTCTTGTCGATCAGCGCCTGCAGCATCTCGCGCTCGGGCGAGAACCAGAAGCCGTTGTAGATCAGCTCGGCATAGCGCGGCATGATCGAGTCCTTGAGGTGACCGGAGCCGGAATCGAGGGTGATCTGCTCGATGCCGCGATGCGCCTCGAGAAGCACGGTGCCGCCCGGGGTCTCGTAGATGCCGCGCGACTTCATGCCGACGAAGCGGTTCTCCACGAGATCCAGCACGCCGATGCCGTGCTTGCCGCCAAGCTCGTTGAGGCGGGTCAGGATCGTGGCTGGCGACATCGCCTCGCCGTTGATCGACACCGCGTCGCCCTTCTCGAAACCGATTTCGATGAATTCGGGCTCATCGGGCGCCTGCTCGACCGGAACGGTGCGCTGCAGCACGTAATCGGGCGCCTCGTCGGCCGGGTTCTCGAGCACCTTGCCCTCGGAGGAGGTGTGCAGCAGGTTGGCGTCGACCGAGAACGGCGCCTCGCCGCGCTTGTCCTTGGCGATCGGGATCTGGTTCTTCTCGGCGAAGTCGATCAGGCGGGTCCGCGAGGTGAGGTCCCACAGGCGCCACGGCGCGATCACCTTGATGTCGGGGTTGAGCGCGTAGCAGGCCAGCTCGAAGCGCACCTGGTCGTTGCCCTTGCCGGTGGCGCCGTGGGCCACCGCGTCGGCGCCCTCGGCGGCGGCGATCTCGACCAGCCGCTTGGAGATCAGCGGCCGCGCAATCGAGGTGCCCAGCAGGTAGAGGCCCTCGTACAGCGCGTTGGCCCGGAACATCGGGAACACGAAGTCGCGCACGAACTCCTCACGGAGATCCTCGATATAGACCTCGGACACGCCCAGCATCTCGGCTTTCTGGCGGGCCGGTTCAAGCTCTTCTCCCTGGCCGAGATCGGCGGTGAAGGTGACGACCTCACAGCCGTACTCGGTCTGGAGCCATTTCAGGATGATCGAGGTGTCGAGGCCACCGGAATAGGCCAGGACGACTTTCTTGGGCGCGGACATCTGGGTTTTCCTCACGTGCAAACTGGAGCGCGAGTTACCGCCTTTTCGACGCAGGGGCAAGGATCGGGCGTTGACGCCCCCTCGGGCTGTGCTAGCCCTGCCGGGACGCGGCGAAAAAGATAGGCAGGTTCATGGGCTGGAAGATCTTCATGCATTCGGTGCGGATGGTGCTGGATAATCTCGGCCCGGCGCTGCGCGTGTCGGCGGTGCTCTACCTGCTGCAGGCGGCGTCGCAGATCGTGACCTTCATGATGCCGCAGGCCGATCCGATGGCCGGTGATCCCGCCGCGGCGCCGGTGGCGGCCGGAGAATTGCTGATCCTGATGATACTTGCGCTGGTCGCCAGCCTGTGGATCGCCGTCGGCTGGCACCGGTTCGTGCTGACCGGGGAGACGCCGCGCGGCTGGCTTCCGGCATGGCACGGCTCCGAGATGCTGAGCTATCTCGGCCGGTCCATCGTCATCGGCCTGCTCATCGGGCTTGGCATCGCGGTGATCGGCGGGCTGGCGATGGGCGTGGCCATGGCGGCCCCCGGGCTGGTCGGGCTCGTGGCCTTCGGGCTGGTGGGGCTGGCAAGCTACGTGTTCTTCCGCATCGGGCTGATCCTGCCGGCGGCGGCGCTTGGCAAGACCCTGGGCCTTGGCGAATCGTGGCAGGCGACCGGCAAGGACGACAAGGCGATCCTCGTGCTGGCGCTGATCGTCATGGCGGGGCAGTTCCTGATCAGCGTCCCGGCGATGATCGACGGCGACAGCAGCTCGGTGATCAGCCTGCTTTACTCGATCGTCGTCAACTGGTTCGCGACGATGATCGGGATTTCGGTGCTGACCACGCTCTACGGCTATTTTGTCGAGGGGCGGTCGCTCGACTAGGCTTGCCTTGTCCGGGGCGATGCGCCAACTCTCGGCCATGGACAGCTTTCAAGACAAGGCTCGCGCTGCCGCGGTGGCAATGCGCGAGGTTTTCCCCGAGACACCGCTTCTGCGCAACGCCCATCTCAGCGAGCGTTTCGGCGCCGATGTCTGGCTCAAGCGCGAGGACCTGAGCCCGGTGCGCAGCTACAAGCTGCGCGGCGCCTTCAACGCCATGCGCAAGCGGCCCGAGGCCGAGCTCTTCGTGGCGGCGAGCGCAGGCAACCACGCGCAGGGCGTGGCCTTCATGTGCCGCCAGTTCGGGAAGAAGGGCGTGATCTTCATGCCGGTGACGACGCCGGACCAGAAGATCCAGAAGACCCGGATGTTCGGCGGGGATGCGGTCGAGCTGGTGATGACCGGCGATTACTTCGACGACACGCTCGCCGCCGCGCAGGCCTTCTGCGCCGAGAAGGGCGGGCATTTCCTGTCGCCCTTCGACGACGAGGACGTGATCGAGGGGCAGGCTAGCGTCGCGGTCGAGACCGAGGGCCAGCTTGGCCGGGTGCCGGATCACGTGGTGATCCCGGTGGGCGGCGGCGGGCTCGGCTCGGGGGTGCTGAGCTATTTCGGCAATGACTGCCAGTACACCTTTGTCGAGCCGCGGGGCGGCGCCTGCCTGCAGGCAGCGCTGCGGGCGGGGCATCCGGTGCCGCTCGAGCGGGTCGACAACTTTGCCGATGGCGCCGCCGTGGCGAAGATCGGCGAGAAGACCTTTGCGCGGCTCAAGGGGGTGGGGCTGGCCAACACGCTGACCATCAGCGAGGACCGGGTCTGCACCACCATGCTCGAGATGCTCAATGTCGAGGGCGTGGTGCTCGAACCCGCCGGCGCGCTGGCGGTGGATGCGCTCAAGGATCTGGGCCAATCGATCCGCGGGCGCACCGTGGTCTGCGTGACCTCGGGCGGCAATTTCGATTTCGAGCGTCTGCCAGAGGTCAAGGAGCGGGCGCAGCGCTATTCGGGCGTGAAGAAGTATTTCATCCTGCGTCTGCCGCAGCGGCCGGGCGCGCTGAAGGATTTCTTGGGCTTTCTTGGCCCGGAGGACGATATCGCACGGTTCGAGTACCTGAAGAAATCGGCGCGCAATTTCGGTTCGGTGCTGATCGGGATTGAGACCTCGAACCCGGTGCATTTCGACGAGCTTTTCCGCAAGCTCGACACGCATGGCTACGCCTATCGCGACATCACCGATGACGAGGTGTTGGCGCAGTTCCTGATCTGAGCGCCGTTTTCGCCGCGCCAGCCCGTGCGCCTGCCACCGGCGGAGGCCAGCCACGCGGCGCGCGCCGGCATCAGGCGGCGAGTTGGTTCGGCAGGTCGCGCAGGAAGGCTTCGCGGCTCTGTTCGTAATGTCCGGCGATCAGGGACATGTCGATCGCGGCGGTCTGCCCCGCGCGGGCGAGCGCCTCGTATTCGTCACAGATCGCCGCGAAGGCCGAAAACCCAAGATTCAGCGCGCTGCCCCGGAGCGAATGCAGCGCTGCTTCGGCCTCGGGCGCGCTGTGCAGCAGCAGGGGCAGGTCGGCGATGATGCTCTCGACCTCCTGCAGGAAGAGCGGCACGACCTCGTCGAATTCCGTCGCACCGATTTCATCGCGGAGTTCCGCGACGCGGGGCCAGTCGATCATGGGACACCTCCTTGATCCGGGGTAGCGCGAAAGCGTGAAGAAATCCTTTCGCAGCGCCCTGCCGCCTGTCGGACCGTTTGAAACGAAGCGTTAGGGTCGATCCGCTAGACAGCGGCGACCTGCCCGAGCGAGGACCGCGCTTGCATCCGGACCGCACCGACATTTCCGACCCGAACGCCTCGGGCGCCACGCTGCAGCGCATCCTGCTGGTCGATGACAGCGCCGTGCAGCTCAAGATCCTTGCCGCCATGATGCGGCATTGGGGCTTCGAGGTCTGGCAGGCCGAAAGCGGCGCAGAGGCGCTGGCGCTCTGCAAGGAGACAGCCTTTGACGCGGTGCTGTCTGACTGGATGATGCCCGGGATGGACGGGCTCGAGCTTTGCCGCCAGTTCCGGCAGCTGCCGCGCGACAGCTATGGCTACTTCATCCTGCTCACCTCGAAGAACGAGCGCGGCGCCATCGTGCGCGGGCTCGATGCCGGGGCGGATGACTTCCTGACCAAACCGGTCAGTTCGGACGAGTTGCGCGCGCGGATCAATGCCGGCGCGCGACTCCTGTCGACGCAGCGCCAGCTGGCCGAGACGCTGACCAAGCTGCGCCGGGCTTATGATGCCATCGACCGGGATCTGCGACAGGCGCGCACCATCCAGGAGGCGCTGGTGCCGAGGCGGTTCCAGCGCTTCCGAACCGCCAGCGTCAGCCTGCTTCTGAAACCCTGCGGCCATGTCGGCGGCGATCTCGTCGGCATGTTCAGCCCCGATCCCACGGGCGTCGGGGTCTATTGCATCGATGTCTCTGGTCACGGCATCACCTCGGCGATGATGACGGCGCGGGTGGCGGGCTATCTCGGGGGCGATTTCCCCGATCAGAACATCGCGCTGGAACGGCGGCGCGAAAGGCAGATGAGCTTTTGCCCGCCAAGGGTCGTGGCGATGCGTCTGAACCAGCGGCTCTCGGCCGATCCGGGGGTGCTTGAATACCTCACGATGGCCTATCTGACGCTCGAGCCGGGCTCGGGGCTGGTGACGCTGGTGCGCGCCGGTCATCCGCCACCGCTGCTGATCCGCGCCGATGGCAGCATGGAGTATGTCGGTGTCGGCAGTCTCCCGGTCGGGCTGCTGGCGGATGCCTGCTACGAGGAAACGCGCCTGTCGCTGGCGCCGGGCGACCGCATCCTGCTCTATTCCGACGGCATGACCGAGGCGCGGCTGAGCAGCGGTGGCATGCTCGACGATCATGGCCTGATCGCGCTGGTGCGGGAGTGTCTGGCCGCGCGGGGGACCGAGTTTCTAGACGATCTTTATTGGCGGCTGAGCCAGCTCACGCCGCCGGGCCATCCGCTCGAGGATGACGTTTCGGCGGCGCTGGTGGAATATGACGGGCCGTGACGGTGCCTAGAGCGCGAAACGCCGCACGAAATCGCAATCGCCGGGATTTCCGAGGATGTCTGCCGCCAGCTCGGGCGCCACGAAATGCGCGCTGTGGCCCGGCTCGCTCGGGGGGCCGAGCTGGCGCACCGGATGCGCCATGTAGATGATGCAGAGCTTCTCGGCCCAGAGATCGTATTCGGGCATGTAGGTGAAGCGCCGGAACGCGCCGAGGCGGCGTGGCCATGCGATGCGCCAGCCGGTCTCTTCCATCACCTCGCGGTGCAGCGCCTCGGTCGGCGATTCGCCGGGATCGATGCCGCCGCCGGGCAGCTGGAACTCGGGCCAGGGATCGGTCTGGTGGGTCAGCAGCAGCGCCCCGTCGCGCGGCAGGATCGCGTAAGCCCCCGGGCGCAGTGTGTATTGCCGCCCGGATTCGGGCGGCTGGCCATAGCGTGCGATCATTGGTGGCCCCCTTGGTTCCTGCCTTGTCCTGCCTATATGGTGCCGGTATGCCAACGCCCGGCAAATAAGGAAACCCCATGACCATCGGCAGCAAACTTGCCTGGGACGACACCGTCCTTCCGTTTCAGCTTGACCTCTCCGACATCCGGGGCCGTGTCGCGCGGCTCGACGGTGTGCTCAACGGCATCCTGAGCCAGCACGACTACCCCGCGCCGGTCGAGGCGCTGGTGGCCGAGATGGCGCTGCTCACGGCGCTGATCGGACAGACGGTGAAGCTGCGCTGGAAGCTCTCGCTCCAGGTCCAGACGCGTGGCGCGCTCCGGATGATCGCCACCGATTACTTCGCCCCCGAAAAGGAGGGCGAGCCCGCCCGCATTCGTGCCTATGCCAGCTACGACCCCGAGAAGGTGTCCGACGCACCGGCGTTCCAGCAGCTCGAGGATGGCTATTTCGCGATCCTGATCGACCAGGGCAAGGGCACCACGCCGTACCAGGGCATCACGCCGCTCGCCGGCGGCTCTCTGGCGGCCTGCGCCGAGGCCTATTTCGCCCAGTCCGAGCAGCTGCCGACCCGCTTTGCGCTGAATTACGGCCGCGCCCTGCAGGCGGATGGTTCGGGCGAGTGGCGCGCCGGCGGCATGATGATCCAGACGATGCCCAAGGCCTCGCCCTTTGCCCAGAGCGGCGAGGGCGGCTCGGGCGAGAACGGTCTTCTGCGCGCCGAGGATCTGGTCGATGGCGACGAGGAAGAGAACTGGCGCCGGGTGAACTTCCACGTCGACACCGTCGATGAGCTGGAGCTGATCGGCCCGGACCTGCCGCCGACCGACCTGCTGGTGCGCCTGTTCCACGAGGAACAGCCCCGGGTCTTCGATGCCCAGCCGGTGCGCTTCGGTTGCACCTGCTCCGAGGATCGCGTGCGCCAGTCGCTGTCGATCTACTCCGCCAACGACATCGAGAAGATGACCACCGAGGAGGGGATCGTCACCGCCGATTGCCAGTTCTGCGGCGCGCATTACGAGCTTGATCCCGAAAGCGTGGGGTTCGAGGCGAAGAAGTGAGCCGGACGGAGGATCAGATCGCGGCCCTGCGCCGGGCGGTGACGGGAGAGCACACCCCGTCATCGGATTTCGATCTGAACCCCGAGACCCTGCTTCCGCCCAATCGCAAGCTGCGGCCAGCCGGTGTGCTGGCCGCGTTTCTGCCCGGCAAGGATGGGCTCGAGCTTTTGCTCACCAAGCGCTCGTCGCGGCTCAAGCATCATCCCGGGCAGATCGCCTTTCCCGGCGGCAAGGTCGATCCCGTCGATGACGGCCCGGTCGATGCCGCCCTGCGCGAGGCGCATGAAGAGGTCGGCCTGCCGCGCGAGGCGGTCGAGCTTCTGGGGACGATGGCGCCGCACGAGACGGTGACCGGATTCCTCGCGACCCCGGTTCTGGGCCTTGTCAGGGACGCATTCGATCCGATCGCCGAGCCCGGCGAGGTGGCCGAGATCTTCCGCGTGCCCTTCGATCACGTCACCGACCCGGCGCGCTACAGCATCCAGTGGCGGCGCTGGCGCGGGCAACGGCGATATTACTACACCGCGCCTTTCGGGCCCTACTACATCTGGGGCGCCACCGCGCGGATGCTGCGGGTTCTGGCCGGGCGGATCTCGCCGTGACGCGGGTCGGGGGGGAGTGGCTCAGCTGCGCGCCGACGCAGGCGGTTCTGGCGATGCTCGCGCAGGCCGGGCACGCCGCTTACGCAGTGGGAGGCTGCGTCCGAAACGCGCTGATCGACGCGCCGGTGGCGGATGTGGATGTCGCCACATCGGCGCGGCCCGACACGGTTGTCGCGCTTGCCAAGGCCGCCGGTCTGAAGCCGGTGCCAACGGGGATCGACCATGGCACGGTGACCGTCGTGGCCGAGGGCGTCGGCTATGAGGTCACCACCTTCCGCGCCGATGTCGAGACCGATGGCCGCCGCGCGGTCGTGCGCTATTCCGACGACATCGCCGAGGATGCGGCACGGCGCGATTTCACCATGAACGCGCTCTATGCGGATGCGCGCGGCGCGGTGCTTGACCCTCTGGGCGGGCTGCCCGACCTCGAGGCGCGCCGGGTCCGCTTCATCCGCGATGCTGGCGAGCGCATCCGCGAGGATTACCTCCGCATCCTGCGCTTCTTCCGGTTTCACGCTTGGTACGGTGATCCTGACGCCGGCGTCGATGAAGAGGCGCTGGCGGGCATCGCCACCAATCTCGACGGGCTCGCCGAGCTTTCGGCCGAGCGGGTCGGACACGAGATCACGCGGCTGCTCTCGGCCCCTGATCCGGCGCCGTCGGCGGCGGTGATGGAGCAGGTGGGCGTTCTGGCGCGGGTGCTGCCCGGTGCCACATCGCGGATGCTGGCGCCGCTGGTGGCGCTCGAAGACGCGGCGGCGCTTCCGCCCGATCCGATGCGCAGGCTCGCGGTGATGGGCTATTTCGACGCCCGCAGCCTGCGCCTCTCGAAGGCGCGCCAGAGGCATCTCGACACGTATCAGAGCCTGATCTCTGCCAGCGCGGGCCTTGCCGAGGTTGCCTATCGCCACGGCGCGGCGACGGCGCGCGACGTGGCGGCGCTGCGATCTGCGAGCCTCGGGCAGCCGCTGCCCGAAGATCTCGGGGCGCAGATCGCCACCGGGGCAGGGGCAAAGCTGCCGATCCGGGCGCAGGACCTGATGCCCGCGTTCGAGGGCGCGGCGCTGGGCAATGAGCTGCGCGCGCGTGAGCGGCGCTGGATCGAGTCGGGCTTCACCCTGACCAAGGCCGACCTTCTGAAGTGACCGTCCCCAAATGATCATCGACCCGCTCTACGGCTTCGTCTTCTTCGGCCTGTTCTCGCCCGGCCCCAACGTGGTGCTGCTCACCGCCTCGGGCGCGCGCTTCGGCATCCGCCGCACCTTGCCGCATCTCTTCGGCGTGGTGCTGGGCGTGGGGATCACCGCCGGGCTGACCGGGCTTGGCATCGCGGCGCTGCTGCAGCAGGCCCCGATGCTGGAACTGGCGCTGAAGATCGCCGCCAGTGGCTGGATGCTCTACATGGCGTGGGGGCTGTGGCACTCGGACCGGCGCAAGGGCAAGGCCGAGCGAGACCGCCCGATGACCCTGATCGAGGCGGTTCTGTTCCAGTGGGTGAACCCCAAGGTCTGGGCGGTGGCGCTGGCGGCGGCCTCGGCCTATCCCGGCACCGCGGGCCCGTGGTGGGAGGCGATGCGGCTCGGCACCGCGTTCTCGGGCATCAATCTGGTGTGCTGCCTGTTCTGGACCAGCGCCGGCGCGCTGCTCACCTACCTGCTTACCACGCCTGCCGCGTGGCGGGTCTTCACCCGCATCATGGCGGTCGCTCTGGGCAGTTTTTCCGTCATGGTCTTCCTGTAGCAAATCGGGGAGACTGCGCCCGCACGCGACAGGATTCCCAAAATGTTCCGCTTTTTCGAAAATCTCGTAGATCCCTACGTGGCTTACACCCCGACGGACCGGCCGCCGACCAAGCTGCTGCCGTTCCTGATGGACTATGCCAAGCCGTTCCGGAAGCTGTTCATCTGGGCCACGATTCTCTCCGTCGCGGTGGCCTCGGTCGAGATCGGGCTGATCTGGGCGATGGGCTGGGTGGTGGATATCCTCTCCGGCGATCCGGCGCAGGTCTGGGAGACGCACGGCACGACGCTGATCCTGATCGCTCTGTTCATCCTGCTGCTGCGGCCGTTGATCCAGGCGCTCGACGTGCTGGTGCTCAACAACGCCATCATGCCGAGCTTCGGCATCCTGATCCGCTGGCGCGCCCATGCGCAGGTTCTGCGCCAGTCGATCGGCTGGTTCGAGAATGACTTCGCCGGGCGCATCGCCAACCGCATCATGCAGACGCCGCCGGCCGCCGGCGAGGCGGTGTTCCAGGTCTTCGATGCGATCACCTTCTCGCTGGCCTACGTGCTTGGCGCGGCGGTGCTGCTGGCCGATGCCGACCCGCGCCTGCTTCTGCCTCTGCTGCTGTGGTTCGGCGGCTACGTGCTGCTGATGCGCTGGACGATCCGCCGTGTCGGTCCGGCCTCCAAGGCCGCCTCGGATGCGCGCAGCCTCGTCAACGGGCGGGTAGTGGATGCCTATACCAACATCCACTCCGTCAAAATGTTCGCGCAGGACCGGCAGGAGCTCGACTACGCCAAGGAGGCGATCGACGTCGCGCGGACCACGTTTCAGCGCGAAATGCGGCTCTATACCATCATGGATCTGTCTCTGGTGATGCTCAACGGCTTGCTGATCGTCGGTGTCGTCGGCTGGGGTTTCCTGCTCTGGATGCAGGGCACGGCGAGTGTCGGGATCGTGGCGGCGGCAACGGCGCTGACGCTGCGGCTTAACGCCATGACCGGCTGGATCATGTGGGCACTGACGACCTTTTTCCGCCAGCTTGGCGTGGTGGCCGAGGGGATGGAGACCATCGCCCAGCCGATCGGCCTTGTCGATGAGCCGGACGCCCGGCCTCTGACCCTCACCAGGGGCGAGATCCGGCTCGATCACCTGACCCACCATTACGGGCGCGGCAGCGGCGGGCTCGAGGACATCTCTCTGACCATCGCGCCGGGCGAGAAAATCGGGCTGGTGGGCCGCTCGGGAGCCGGGAAATCGACCCTCGTGAAGCTGCTTCTGCGCTTCTACGACGCCGAGAAGGGCGCCATCCTGATCGACGGTCAGAACGTCTCGGAGGTGCAGCAGGACAGCCTGCGCCGCGCCATCGGCATGGTGCAGCAGGACAGCGCGCTGCTGCACCGCTCGGTGCGCGACAACCTGCTTTATGGCCGCCCCGACGCCACCGAGGACCAGATCATCGCCGCCGCCAAGCAGGCACAGGCGCACGAGTTCATCCTGACGCTGCAGGACCCGCAGGGCCGCACCGGCTATGACGCCCATGTGGGCGAGCGCGGCGTGAAGCTCTCGGGCGGGCAGCGGCAGCGGGTGGCGCTGGCGCGGGTGATCCTCAAGGATGCGCCGATCCTGCTGCTCGACGAGGCCACCTCGGCGCTCGACAGCGAGGTCGAGGCCGCGATCCAGGACACGCTCTACGGCATGATGGAGGGCAAGACGGTGATCGCCATCGCGCACCGGCTCTCGACCATCGCGCAGATGGATCGCATCCTCGTGCTCGATGGCGGGCGGATCGTCGAGGACGGCAGCCACGACGTGCTTCTGCAGCGTCAGGGGCTATATGCGCAGTTCTGGGCCCGCCAATCCGGCGGCTTCCTCGATCCAGACACGGAGGCGGCTGAATGAGCCTGTCCGACATCATCGACCCGTTTTCCCGCGCCGAGACGCCGCCGCCGCAGACCCTCGGGCGGTTCATCGGCTGGGCGCTGCGGGGCGCGTGGCCGGTGCTGATCCCGGCGGCGCTGCTCTCGGCCACCGGCGGCGCCTTCGAGGTGCTGACCGCGAAGCTGCTGGGCGACGTGATCGACCGCACGCTCGACAGCTCGGCCAGCACGGTCTTTGCCGAGCACTGGCCCTTCCTGCTGTTCTGCGCGGCGTTCTTCATCGTCATCCGTCCGGTGATCGCGGGGCTGTCGGCCTTCGTGCAGTCGGTGGTGATGCAGCCCAACGTGTTCAACCTGATCCTGAGCCGGGTGCACCGCTACACGCTGGGCCATTCCGTCACCTTCTTCGACAACGACTTCGCGGGGCGCATCTCGCAGAAGGAGATGCAGACCGCGCGGGCTCTGAACGATGTGATCTCGGAGGTGGTGCAGGCGATCCTTTTCGCCCTGGCCTCGGTTGTGGGCTCGATCCTGCTGGTCGGCTCGATCGACTGGCGCATCGGCATCGTGCTGGTGGCCTGGGTCGTGGCCTATGGCTTCCTGCTGCGCTTCTTCATGCCGCGCATCCGCACCCGCTCCAAGGCGCGGGCCGCGGCGCGGGCGATGGTGACCGGGCAGCTGGTCGACACGGTGACCAACATCAAGACCGTGAAGCTCTTTGCGCATGACGAGTTCGAGGACCGCGCGGCGCTTGACGCGATGTCGACCTATCGCGACCGCTTCATCGCCTTCGGCCATGTTTCCTCGGCGTTTCGGCTCTGCCTGATGGCGCTGGCGGGCACACTGCCGGTGCTGCTGATCGGTGGCGCGCTGCTGTTCTGGTCGCGGGGCTTTGTCACCGCCGGCGACATCGCCGCGACCGGCGCGGTGGCGATCCGTCTCAGCCAGATGACCGGCTGGGTCAGCTTCACCCTGATGGGGATCTTCGCCAATATCGGTGAGATCGAGGATGGCATCCGCACCATCACGCCCGCGCATACGCTGCTCGACGCGCCCGGCGCCGAGCCACTTGCCGTCACCGAGGGCCGGATCGAGTTCCGCGAGGTGGGCTTTGCCTATGGCCGCGAGGGCGGCGGCGGCATCGAGCATATCGCGCTGGATATCCGCCCCGGTGAAAAGGTCGGCGTGGTCGGTGCGTCTGGTGCGGGCAAGTCGACCATGGTGGCGCTGCTTCTGCGGCTCTACGACGCCGAGCAGGGCGGCATCTATATCGACGGGCAGAACATCTCGGAGGTCACGCAGGAGAGCCTGCGCCGGCAGATCGGCATGGTCACGCAGGAAACCGCGATGTTCAATCGCTCGGCGGTGGACAACATCCGCTATGGCCGGCCCGATGCCAGCATGGACGAGGTCATCGCCGCCGCCGAGAAGGCCGAGGCGCACGAGTTCATCCTTTCCCTGCGGGATCACATGGGGCGCGAGGGGTACGAGGCGCATCTGGGCGAGCGCGGCGTCAAGCTTTCGGGTGGGCAGCGCCAGCGCATCGCGCTGGCCCGCGCCATCCTCAAGGACGCGCCGATCCTGGTGCTCGACGAGGCGACCTCGGCGCTCGACAGCGAGGTCGAGGCCAGCATCCAGGAGGCGCTGGAACGGGTGATGGAGGGCAAGACCGTGCTCGCCATCGCGCACCGGCTCTCGACGCTCTCTGAGATGGACCGGATCATCGTGCTCGACCGCGGGCATATCGCCGAAGCGGGCACCCACGAGGCCCTGCTGGCGAAGCGCGGCCTTTACGCCCGCTACTGGGATCGCCAGTCGGGCGGCTTCGTGAATGCCGAGGACGATGCCGGAGAGGCGGCCGAGTGAGGCTTGCCTCGGCCCCCCGGATCGGGGCATGAGGCACGGCATGGAACAGGTCACGATCGAACGGCTCGGGCATCAGGGGGACGGCATTGCGCCGGGCCCCGTCTTTGTGCCCGGCGCGCTCCCCGGCGAGGTTGTCGAGGGCGAGATAGAGAAGGGCGTCATGGCGGCGCCGCGAATCCTCACGCCCTCGGATCAGCGGGTGAAGGCGCCGTGCCGCCACGCGAAAAGCTGCGGCGGCTGCCAGCTGCAGCACGCGCATGACGAGTTCGTCGCCGACTGGAAGGTCGACGTCGTGCGCCACGCGCTCTCGGCCCATGCGCTCGAGGCGCCGTTCCGCCCCATCGCGACCTCGTCGCCGCAGAGCCGTCGCCGCGCCGCGTTTTCGGCCCGACGCACCAAGAAGGGTGCGCTGGCCGGGTTTCACATGAAGGGCTCGGACGTGATCGTGTCGGTGCCCGACTGCCTGCTGGTCGATCCCAAGCTCGCCGCCGCGCTGCCGCTGGTCGAGGCGCTGGCGGTGCTGGGCTCGAGCCGCAAGGGCGAGCTGTCGGTGCTGGTGACCAAAAGCCTCGACGGGCTCGACGTGGCGGTGAGCGGCGGCAAGCCGCTCGATGCGCAGCTCCAGTCCGACCTCGCCGATCTGGCGCGCGCGCATGACGTGGCCCGCGTCGCGTGGGGCGACGAGGTGGCGCTGACGCGCCGTCCGCCGAGCCAGCGCATGGGCCGCGCCGATGTCGTGCCGCCGCCCGGCGCCTTCCTTCAGGCCACGCCCGAGGGCGAGGCCGCGCTGCTTGCCGGTGTGCGCGAGGCGGTGAAGGGCGCGCGCCACGTGGTCGACCTGTTCGCCGGGTGCGGCACCTTCGCGCTGCCTCTGGCCGAGGACATGCGGGTGCACGCGGTCGAGGGCGACAGGGGCATGACCGCGGCGCTTGACAAGGGCTGGCGCATGGCCGAGGGGCTCAAGCACGTAACCCACGAGGCGCGCGACCTGTTCCGCAACCCGCTTCTGCCCGAGGACCTCGAGCGATTCGATGCCGCGGTGATCGATCCGCCGCGGGCCGGCGCCGAGGCGCAGGTGGCCGAGCTGGCCCGCGCCGGCATTCCGCGCATCGCCTTCGTGTCGTGCAACCCGGTGACCTTTGCGCGCGACGCCGCGGCGCTGGATGCGGCGGGCTATGTCATGGACTGGCTGCAGGTGGTCGACCAGTTCCGCTGGTCGACGCATGTCGAACTGGTTGCGAGTTTCCGCCACGCCGATGCCTGAGATGCGGACTCACGCATCTCGCAGCTATGCCGAAGGCCATTTTTGCGCTATAGCTATGCCCGCAAGAATAATGCCAAAGGCAAATGAGCGAGCGGATAAATGCGGGTATTCAGGCTAGTTTTCCTGATCGTGATGGCGATTGGGCTCGCTGCGTGCAGCAGCAGTAAGTTCCGGACCTATAACGGTCCCGAGGTAACGCATGTGGTGGTCAAGAAGAGCCAGCGCAGGATGTACCTCCTGCACCATGACAAGGTGCTGAAGAGCTACGACATCGGGCTGGGCTTCCAGCCGGAGGGTCACAAGCAGTTCGAGGGCGACGGCAAGACCCCGGAGGGGCTCTATTTCATCGACCGGCGCAACCCGAACTCGAGCTTCCACCTCAGTCTCGGGATTTCCTATCCCAATCCCAACGACCGCGCCTTCGCGCACGCGGTGGGCAAGAGCCCGGGTGGCGATATCTTCATCCATGGCGGACCGCCGAAGGATCGCAAGCGGCTTGGCGGTGGCGACTGGATGACCAAGGGCAACAGCGTCGACTGGACATGGGGCTGCATCGCCGTAAGCGACGATCAGATGGAACATATCTATGCGATGGTGAAGACCGGAACGCCGATCACCATCAGCAGGTGATCGGCAGGGATCGTCGAGCGATCAGAAGTCGTTGCTGGCCACTTCGACCCCGCCCGGGGTCGAAGACATGCCCGGCGCGCCGGTGACCAGCGTCCACCAGATCTTGCCGTTGTTTTCCTGATACCAGGCAAAGCCCATGTCCCGCGCGCTGGCGTCGAGGATCACGTTGCGCGTCGCGGGCTCTTCCATCCAGGCGGCGAGGGTCTCGAGCTCGGTCTCGTAGGTTTCCGAGATGTTCTCGCCCACGAGCCGGCCGGTGTAGCCCACGCGCTGCACCCGGTCGATCGGCGAGGAGCCGTCGGAGCCGAAATGCCACGGCCGGTTCTGCACCGACATGTCGCGCGAATGGGTCGCCGCCGCGGCGTTGAGCTTCGAGTCGAGTTGCAGCGGCGGGGCGCCGGCCGCCTCGCGCAGGGCATTCACCGAATCGAGCATGCTGTACTCGATCTTGGCGTCGGATCCGGCCGGGATCTGATACACGCGCGGAAGGGGCTTGCCGTCCGGGCCGATGGTCGGTTGAGTGATGGTCGGGCCGCAGGACGCGACCAGCAACGCTGTGGCAACACTGAGAAACGCGCGTCTATGCATTTTCCTGCCTGAAATTGTTGTTCTGGGTCCCGACCGCAATACCTTTTGGTGCGTTCCTAATCAAACGCACAAGCCCGTGATCAGCCCGTTCGGGGGCTCGTGGCGGGGCGACTGAGGCTTTACGGCACTAGCGAGGACACGGTATCATCAACGTTAATGCCCCGTGAGGGGCTTTTCGTTTTGCAAGACGAGGACATTGGGAAAATGGCACAGAATGGTTTTGGCCGCCGGGCGTTTCTGGCCGGCAGCGCAGCGATGATCGCGTCCCCGGCCTTGGCCCAGGATGTGAACACCGGCACCACCGAGATCGAGCGCAACGTCTCGACCGCGACGCGCCGCAACATCTCGAGCTTTCGGACGCTGGACTGGCAGCCGTATTTCTCGAACCTGAACAACGGCGCGATCCTCGTGGATATCAGCTCGCGGGCGCTGCACTACTGGCAGGAGAGCGGTGTCTATCACCTCTATCCCTGTTCGGTGCCGCTGACCGAGGACCTGACGCGCCGTGGCCGCACCCGGGTCACGCTGAAGGATCCCGAGCCCGACTGGCGCCCGACGCCGTCGATGAAGAAGCGCAACCCGGAATGGCCCGACTATGTCGGACCCGGCCCGGACAACCCGCTCGGCACGCGGGCCATGCACCTGAGCTGGACCTACTACCGCATCCACGGCACGCATGACACGCGCAAGATCGGGCGCCGTTCCTCGAATGGCTGCATCGGCCTCTACAACGAGCATATCGAAGCGCTTTATCAGATGGCCACGGTGGGCACGCAGGTGTTGCTTATTTGACGCCCAAAAATGCAGCAGGCGAGTCTGTCAAGGCTTAAGATTGCAATTTTTCGAAATCGCTGCTTGAACAGAGAGACGAGGTAAGACTTGGGTGCTTGTCGTGCAATTATCCGCGCGGCAGGCGAATATCTGGAGAAAAAACATGAAAAAGATCGCTCTCGCAGCAGTGCTCGCAGCAACCGCATCGACCGCAATGGCCGGCTCCTACGCCAAGGACGACGTGGTCATGGAACCCGTCGTCGTCGTGGAAGAAGCTCAGCAAAGCTCGTCCTCCGCTGGCGTGCTGATCCCGCTGCTCCTGATCGCAGTGGTGGCAGCGGCCGTTTCGGCCGACTGATCGCTTCCAGCGAACCAAAAAGGAAAAGGCGGTGCCGATGGCGCCGCCTTTTTCTTTTGCCTGACCGTTTTGCCTGACCGTTTTGCCGGGAGGGCTGCGGCGGCTCAGGAGAGCCAGCCGCCGAGGTTTTCCTCGATCACCGCCGACAGCGCATCCACATGCGCCGGGTCGTCGTTGAGGCAGGGGATATAGGTGAACTGCTCGCCGCCGGCGTGCTCGAAGGACTCCTTGATCTCTTCGTTGATCTCTTCCAGCGTCTCGATGCAGTCGGCCGAGAAGGCCGGCGCGATCACCGCGATCTTCTTCTTGCCCTGCTTGGCAAGCTCGGCCACGTGGTCGACGGTGTAGGGCTTCAGCCATTCCTCGGGGCCAAAGACCGACTGGAAGGTGGTGGTGATCCGGGTCTCGTCCCAGCCCAGCCGCTCGCGCAGCAGGCGCGTCGTCTTCTGGCACTGGCAGTGATAGGGGTCGCCCTGCATCAGGTAGCGCTTGGGCATGCCGTGATAGCTCACCATGAGGATGTCGGGCTTGTCCTCGACCGCGGCATAGCCGCGCTCGACCGACTGGGCCAGCGCCTCGATATACTGCGGATGCTCGAAATACGGGTCGACCACCCGCGCGGTGGGCTGCCAGGTCTCTTCCATCAGGGCGCGGAAGAACTGGTCGTTCGCGGTGGCCGAGGTGGCCCCGGCATATTGCGGATAGAGCGGGAAGAACAGGATCTTGCGGCAGCCCGCCGCCGTCATCGCCTCGACCTTGGACTTGGTCGAGGGGTTGCCGTAGCGCATGCAGAAATCGACCATCACCTGATCGCCGTAGCGCGCCTGCATCTTCGCGGCGATGGCGGCGGTCTGCTGCTTGGTGATCGTCATCAGGGGGCTCTCGTTGAGCTCCTCGTTCCAGATCGACTTGTAGTTGGCGCCCGAGCTGAACGGCCGCTTGCCGAGGATCACGGTCTGCAGCAGCGGCTGCCATTTCCATGCCGGGTAGTCGATCACCCGCTTGTCCGAGAGGAACTCGCTCAGGTAGCGCCGCATCGGCCAGTAGGAATAATGGTCCGGCGTGCCGAGATTGGCGAGCAGAATGCCCACCTTGGGGGCTGCGACCTTGGGATGGTCTGCCGGGGCGTGCGCCGGGCGCTTGGCTGTGTCGGTGGCGTCGAGCATGATCCTGTCCTGAGTCTGTCCCTGATAGCTTTGCTTAGGTATCGCACGTCTGGAATGATTCAATCTTCCAGAGGCGTTTCCCGCGTATTCAATGCGTCGGAGAGACGATGCGCCGCAGAGCCGGGGCGCAACGGCCTCTGCTGGCTTGCATCCGGGGCCCAGCCGGTGAGGGTGACGATCTCGAAGCTCGCCGGGACGCGGCCCTCGGCATCGCCGAAACTCTCTGCATAGAGCGCGGCGGCGCGCAGCATCACCGCGCGGCGGGTGGGCCGGCGCAGGCGGCCCGTGAGCGCGTTGGTCTCGCCCATGGCGCGCAGGTCGCGCATCAGGTGCAGGGCCGAGGCGTAGCTGGCGGTCAGGGTGAAGCTGTCCGCCACCGGCAGCGCAAGCCCCGCGCGTTGCAGCAGCGCGCCGAGGTCGCGGATCTCGCCCATCGGCGCGACCCGGGGCGACAGCCCGCCGGCGACCTCGATTTCGGCCTGTCCCAGCACCGCGCGCAGCTCGTGCAGGGTCTGGCCACCGAAGCACAGCGCCAGCAGCAGCCCGTCGGGCTTCAGCGCCCGGCGTGCCTGCACCAGCTGCCCTACCGGATCATTGGCCCAGTGCAGCCCCATGGCGTGCACCACGAGATCATGCGCGCCTTCCACGAGATCGAGCACCTCGTCGTCCGGCAGGAGCTTCAGCCCCGGCAGCATCCCGTCCCAGACCTGCGGGAACGGGGTGACGACGGCGGGCGACGTAAAGGCCCTGTTAACCACGAACAGGCGATCCTGCACCTCGTCGCGGGCGGCCTCGTGCAGGAACAGGGCCGGATCGCGGGCCGCGCGGGCACGGTGGCGGGCAAGGGCGGTGCGGTCGGTGAGGGGCGCTGGGCTGGACATGGAGGAGTAGGTAGACCGATGCGGGGCACCATGCAAACGCTGCTGCGGATGCTCTATCCGCCGCGCTGCCTGATCTGCGGCGGGCTGGTCGAGAGCGATTTCGGCCTTTGCGCCGCCTGCTGGCGCGACACCCCGTTCCTGTCCGGCCTTGCCTGCGCCACCTGCGGCGTGCCGTTGCCCGGCGTGTCGGACCGGGCGGAGCATTGCGATGCCTGCCTCGCCGCGCCGCCACCCTGGCGGGAGGGGGCCGCGGCGCTGGCCTATCGCGACAATGGCCGCACACTGGTTCTGATGCTGAAACACGGCGACCGTCACGACATCGCCGCCGCGGCGTCGGTCTGGATGGCCGCGCGCGCGAAACCACTGGCGCGGCCCGGCTCGCTTGTCGTGCCGGTGCCGCTGCACCTGCGCCGCCACCTGCGCCGGCGCTTCAACCAGTCGGCGCTGCTGGCACAGGGAGTTGCGCAGACGCTGGATCTCGACTGGTGCCCCGACGCGCTGCGCCGCCACCGGCACACGCCGGTGCTCGACGGTCGGGGGCGCGAGGAGCGGTTTCGCACGCTCTCGGACGCGATCTGCGCAGACCCGAAACGCGGCGGGGTGTTGCGCGATCGTCCGGTGCTTCTGGTCGACGACGTGATGACCTCCGGGGCGACGCTTTCGGCGGCGACCGAGGCGTGTCTGGCGGCCGGCGCAACCGATGTTTGCGTCTGCACACTGGCGCGTGTGGTCAAGGACACCTAGATCAGGTGTAAATTCCAGCCCTACCGGAAGGCTCAACCATGCCAGCGATCGATATCTACACCACCCCCATCTGCGGCTTCTGCCACGCGGCGAAGCGGCTTCTGACCCAGAAGAACGCCGCGTTCACCGAGATCGACGTGATGCAGGAGCCCAAGCGCCGCTCCGAGATGACACAGCGCGCCAATGGCGGCCGCACGGTGCCGCAGATCTTCATCGGCGAGACCCATGTCGGTGGCTGCGATGAGCTCTACGCACTCGAGCGCGCGGGCAAGCTCGACGCGCTTCTGGCGGGCTGAGCCTCTGTCGCGGCGGCGACAGTCTCTATTGACCTCCGGGGGCCCGGGGGTCAGAAATGCCGGACCCCGCTTTTGTCCCCCCGCCTTTGACCCACTGTTCAGATCCAATCGTGCCGGAATGACCGATCCTCAGAATGCGCTTGCCATCTCGCTGTTCAGCGAGCTTCTGATGGCCGATCAGCTGCTTCGCAACCGGCTGACGCGGGTGCTTCCGAACAAGATGGAGATCTCGCATTTCTCGGTTCTGAACCACCTCGCGCGGGTGCAGGAAGAGCGCACCCCGGCGCAGCTGGCGCGCAGCTTTCACGTCACCCGCGGGGCGATGACCAACACGCTGACCAAGCTCGAGATCGCCGGTTACGTCCACATCCGGCCCGACTGGGACGATGCGCGGCGCAAGATGGTCGCGATCAGCCCGGCGGGCAAGCGCGCCCGCGAGGCGGCGCTGGCGGCGATGGCGCCGGTGATCGCCGAAATGGTGGGGGAGCTTGGCGCGGAGAAGGTGCGTGCCGCGCTGCCGGTCCTGCGCGAGCTGCGCCTCAAGCTCGAGGCGGACTAGGCCGGCGCCGCCTCAGCCGAGGACCGGATGCCGGTTCGAGGCGGCAAACTCGGTGATCTGCACTTTCACGACGCCGGCACTCACGAACGGATCCTCGGCCATCAGCGCCTCGATCGCGGCAAGCGTTTCGCCGATGGCGATGACGATGCCGCCGGTGCGCGGGTTTTTCGGCCCCGAGCACAGGAAATGCCCGTCGGCATAGCCCTGCCTGACGAAGGCCATGTGCGGCTCCAGCACCGGCTCGATCTGCTCGAAGGGCACGACATACTCGATATCCACCACGAAGAGCGCGTGGCCCTCGGGGATCACGCCCATGCGGCCGCCTCGGGCTTGATCGCCGCCGTCACGTAGTTCACCGACAGGTCGCTGTCCGAGATCTTCCAGCTCCAGCTGACCGGGTTGAACACGTAGCCCTTGCGGTCCACCGGCTCGAGCCCCGCCTGCCGCAGCAGGTCGTAAAGCTCGTCGGGCGTGATGAACTTCGACCATTCATGCGTGCCCTTGGGCAGCCAGCGCATGACCCATTCCGCACCGACAATGGCCATGGCGAAGCTCTTGGGATTGCGGTTGATGGTCGAGCACAGATGCAGCCCGCCGGGCTTCAGCAGCGCCTGACAGGCCTTGAGATAGGCCGGCGGGCTGGCCACGTGCTCGACCACCTCCATGTTGATCACCACGTCGAACAGCTCGTTCTCCGCCGCCAGCGCCTCGGCGGTGGTGTGGCGGTAGTCGATCTCGAGCTCCGACTGCTCGGCATGAAGGCGGGCGACGGGGATGTTGCGCTCGGCGGCGTCGACGCCCACGACCTCGGCCCCGAGCCGCGCCATCGGCTCGCAGAGCAGGCCGCCGCCGCAGCCGATATCGACGATGCGCAGCCCCTCGAACGGCTTCGCCGCAGAGAGGTCGCGGTCATATTCGCCGGCGATCTGCCGGGTGATGTAGTCCAGCCGCACCGGGTTCATCATGTGAAGCGGCTTGAACTTGCCGTTCGGGTCCCACCACTCGGCGGCCATGGCCTCGAATTTCGCGATTTCGCTCGGGTCGACGGTTTCGGTCATCGGTCGTTTTTCCCCATGGTCTTTTGGGTGTCGCTGTTAATATAGATGGAACATGGACAAATACCCGGGCCAAAAGCGCGCAGTGCAGTATCTCTACCCGTCCATCGACCCCTTCGATCAACGCATGATCGACATGGGGGACGGACACAAGATCTATGTCGAGCAATGCGGAAATCCACGCGGCATTCCGGTGATCGTGCTGCATGGCGGACCGGGCGGCGGCTGTTCGCCGGGGATGCGGCGCTATTTCGATCCGCGCGTGTTCCGCGTCGTGCTGTTCGACCAGCGTGGCTGTGGCCGCTCGCGCCCCCATGCCAGCGTCACCGACAACACCACCTGGCACCTCGTCTCCGACATCGAGCGCATCCGCGAGACCCTCGGGATCGAGCGCTTCATCGTCTTCGGCGGCAGCTGGGGCGCGACGCTGGCGCTGATCTACGGCATCAGCCACCCCGAGCGGGTGCGCAACCTCGTGCTGCGCGGGGTGTTCATGATGACCCGCACCGAGCTCGACTGGTTTTACGGCGGCGGTGCCGGCCAGTTCTGGCCCGAGCCGTGGGCCCGCTTCACCGACCTGATCCCCGAAGACGAGCGTGGCGACCTGATCGGCGCCTACCACCGGCGGCTGTTCTCGGGTGACCTGCGCGAAGAGACCCGCTTTGCCCGCGCCTGGTCAAGCTGGGAGAACGCGCTGGCCTCGGTCTATTCCAACGGTGCCGGGGGCGATGCGCCGGGCGATTACGCCCGCGCCTTCGCCCGGCTCGAGAACCATTACTTCGTCAACGAGGGCTTCCTCGAGGAAGACGGCTGGATTCTCAACAATGTCGACCGGCTGCACGGCATCCCCGGGGTCATCGTGCAGGGCCGCTACGACATGATCTGCCCGCCCCGGCGCGCCTGGGAGCTGTCGCAGGCCTGGCCCGACGCCGATCTGCGGATGATCCGCAATGCCGGCCATGCGCTCTCCGAGCCGGGCATCAGTGCCGAACTTGTGCGCGCCATGGACCAGATTGCCGAGCAAGAGGGTTTACAGAACAGCGCTGGGCTTTAATCTCCGGCAGCCGGAGGCGAGAGCGCAGGGACTCGCCGTTGCAATGCAGGAAAGACCGACCGTCCCATGAGTGGCTTCAAACGCCGTCGCCTGATCCAGACAGCCCTCGCCGCCGCGGTGCTGGGCGCGTCCGGCGTTGCCGCCGCGCCGGCCCGCTCGGGCGGCACCCTGCGCGCCGGGCTCGGCGGGGCGCATCCGGGCGACAGCTGGGATGCGCGGAGCCATTCCGACCTCTTCATGATCGCGGCTGCACAGGGCGCCGTGTTCGACACCCTCACCGAGGTCGCCGCCGACGGCTCGCTGCGCGGCGAGCTCGCCACCGGCTGGGAGGCCAGCGCCGACGCCCGCGTCTGGACGGTGACGCTGCGCGAGGGCGTGCATTTTCACGACGGCACGCCCTTCACCGCCCGCGACGTCATCGCCTCGCTCAACCTGCATCTCGCGCCCGGCACCGCCTCGGGCGCACGCCCGTTGGTCGAGACCATCGCCCGGATGGAGCGGCTCTCGGATCATCGCCTGCGCTTTACCCTGGCCGAGGGCAATGCCGATTTTCCCTACCTGCTGGCCGATTATCACCTGCTGATCTACCCGGCAGACCGGATCGACACGGCCATCGCCCAGGGCATCGGCACCGGCCTTTACCGGGTCGAGAGCTTCGAGCCGGGCCGGCGCTTCATCGGGCGGCGGGTCGCGGGGCATTACAAGGACGGTCAGGCGGGCTGGTTCGATCAGATCGAGTTTCACGCCATCAACGACGGCGCGGCGCGGGTCGCTGCCCTGCGCAGCGGGCAGGTCGATACCATCAGCCGGGTGGCGCCGCAGCGGGCCGCACGGCTTCGGGCCGAGCCGAGCCTGCGGCTGCAGGACCTTCCCGGCAACCAGTATTACGGCTTTGCCATGCAGACCGGTGCCGCGCCCTTCGACGCGCTGCAGATCCGGCAGGCGCTGAAACACGCCATCGACCGGCAGGCGATCCTCGACCGGGTGCTGCTGGGTCATGGCCGCATCGGTGCCGACAGCCCGCTGGGGCCGGCCAACCAGTACACCGCCGATCTCGCGGCCCCGGACTATGATCCCGAGCGCGCCCGCCATCACCTCAGGCAGGCCGGGCTGTCGCGCCTGACCCTGCCGCTTTCGGTCTCGGAGGCCGCCTTCGAGGGGGCGCCCGAGGCGGCGTCGCTCTTCGCCGAAAGCGCCCGCGCCGCCGGTATCGAGATCGCCCCGGTGGCCGAGCCGGGCGAGACCTACTGGTCGGAGGTCTGGCGCAACCGGCCCTTCAGCGCCTGCGCCTGGTCGGGCCGGGTCACCGAGGACTGGATGCTTTCGACCCAGATGCGCGACGGTGCGCCGTGGAACGACACGCAGTGGGGCATGGCGCAAAGCCCGCGCTTCCAGTCGCTCCTGCGCGAGGCGCGCGCCGCGCTCGACAGCGCCCGGCGCCGGGCGCACTATGGCGAGATGCAGCAGATCCTGCGCGACGAGGGCGGGCTTCTGGTGCCGGTCTTTGCCAACCATCTGCAGGCCCATAGCGACCGCGTCGCCACCCCGGGCCGCATCGGCAGCCTCTGGGCCATGGACAATGCCCGCTTCGCGGAACGCTGGTGGCGCGCCTGAGCCGCGCGCCGCAGGGTCAGAGCCTGTCGGCGTAGTCCGAGACCAGCAGGTGCAGCGGCGCCTCGTCTTCCTCGATCTCCGAGAAGCGGCCGATCTCCATCTCGAAGATGTTGTCGGTGAGATCGTCGTTGACCGTCGAGACCTCGCCGATCAGCACGTCGCTGCCCTCGCCCCAGAAGGCGTGCCAGGTGGTCGGGAACAGCGTCACCGACTCGCCGGGATCGAGCTTCAGATGCCCGCCGGCGGGCAGCGTCCGCTCCATGCCGTCGCAGAGCACCGTCACCGGGGCGTTCCGGTCGATCCCGCCCTCCGGCGTCGCCGCGAACAGCTCGAGCACCAGCGTGCCGCCGCCGCGGTTGATGATGTCCTCGACCTTGATGTCGTGGCGGTGGTTGGGGCTCAGCTGGTCGCGCCGCGAGATCATGATCTTCTCGGCGTAGAGCATGGCGCTGTGCTTGCCGAGATCGGCGTTGAGCCCGTTGCGGGTGGTGAAGAGAAACAGCCCCATCCGGTCGAAATCGCCGGCGCCGTAATCGGTGATGTCCCAACCCATGTTGCGGCGCTTGATCTCGCCATGCTCGGCGGCGCGCAGCTCGTCCGGCGAGAGATAGGCAAAAGGCGGCAGGCAAAAGCCGTGGCTGCGGATGAAGGCATCGCCTTCGCGGATGATCTCGTTGATGCGCGAGCGTTTCATGCGGCTCCTCCTTGGGCTGTCGTCGCGACGATAGCCAGAGCGCCGCGCCGGCGGTAGGGGGCGGACGCCTCCGGCGGGAGTATTTTTGACGAAGAGAAGGGGGGGCGGTTTGGCGGGCCGTGGTTCGGCGGGAGCCCGGCGGTGGTCGGGCTTGGG
>Ga0114904_1000349_pt1 | contig 26208 bp, 18 predicted proteins | sample MalvirDeepMed_s6_FD_83498 | JGI IMG/M metagenome (GOLD analysis project Ga0114904, IMG submission 83498) | Marine viral communities from the Global Malaspina Expedition - Malaspina viral metaG DeepMed_s6 | ecosystem: Environmental > Aquatic > Marine > Oceanic | place: Mediterranean Sea... | reverse complement strand
GGCCCAGAGGACCATCGACGCGATGCCGGGAATGTAGAACGGCCAGACCGGCCAGTTGAGCACCGAGGTCACGGCGCTGTCGCCGCGGGTCTCGAGCATGCCGAACACCATCCAGTAGGCGAGGAACAACGCGATGGCGGCGGTCAGCAGCAGCCAGAGCTTGTCGACGACGCGCTGCACCATCTCCGGCAGCCGCTCCATGAACAGGTCGACCGAGACATGGCCGCGATTGGCCTGGCAGAACGGGAAGAATATCAGCGCCACGCAGCTGATCGCGAGCTGCACGAAATCCTCGTAGCCGGGCAGGCCCGACACGCCCGAGCCCATCAGCCGCGCGATGCGGTCGAGGATGAAGGCGGTGGTGTTGGTGGTGGTCACAAGCACGATGAGCAGGAGGATGACGCCTCCGAGCAGCGCGAAGATATCGGCTGCACGCCAGAGAATGGCATTCATGAGAGCCTCCCTCGGAAATCACGGTGGGCGGGAGGGGCCGCCAGCCCCTCCCGCGTTGGCGCCGGCCGTCGCTCGGCTCAGCGCGCGGCGGCGGCGTCGGCCACGGCGGCGCGGGCGCCTTCGACAAGGGCGGCACCGTCGATGCCCTTCGCGGTCACCTCGTCGATCCATTGCTGGACGACTTTCTCGCTGGCCGCGTCGAACTTGGCGCCTTCCTCCTCGGAGAGGACGATGCGCTCGACCCCGGCGGCCTCGAGCGCGGCGATGCCGGGCTCTTCGAAGCCTTCCCAGAGCGCGCCGATCTCGGCGGCGACGTTCATGCCGGAATTGGCGTCGATCACGGCGCGCAGATCCTCGGGCAGGTCATCGTAGATGTCCTGATTCATCGCCAGCATGAACACCGAGGTGCCGAAGCGGTCGCCGTCGGGCAGCTCGGTGGTGGATTTGTCGAGCTCCTGCAGGCTCAGCGCCGGCACGATCTCGAACGGCGTCAGCGCGCCGTCGACCACGCCCTTGGCCATCGCCTCGGGCAGGGTCGGAACCGGCATGCCCACGGGCTCCGCGCCCATGCCGCTGATCACCCAGGCGCCGGTGCGGCTCGGGGTGCGCAGCTTCAGGCCCGCGGCATCCTCGAAGCTCCGGATCGGATCGCCGGCGGAGTGGATCAGGTTGCCGTCGTGGCTGTGCAGGAACAGCACCTTCACGTCGCTGAAATCCTCGGCGAGCATGTCCATCGAGGCGTTCAGCGCCATCGTGGTGTCGATCGCCGAGCCGGCATGCACCAGCGGCAGTTCGAACACCTCGCTGCGCGGGAACACGCCCGGTGTGTAGCCCAGCAGCGTCCAGACGATGTCGGCGGCGCCGTCGCGGACCTGGCCGTAAAGCTCGTTGGGCTTGCCGCCCATGGCCATCGAGGGGGCGATCTCGATCGCGATGCGGCCCTCGCTTTCGGTTTCGATCGTCTCGGCCCACGGCTCGAGCATGTCCTTGTGGGCGCTCGACACCGGTGGCAGGAAGTGGTGCATGATCAGCGTCACCTCCTGCGCGGTGGCGGCGGTGCCCATGGCAGCGGCAAGCGCGGCAGCGCTGACGAGTTTCGAGATTCTGGTCATCCATTCCTCCATCTGGATGGGTTTCGCCCGTTTAAGGCGAATAGTATGTAGGCTTATTATAGCCCGCGAGGGTGCGCGAGGGTCAACCGGTATTTTGCCCAGGTCAACGCGACATCCAAGGCAATGAATGGATTGATTTTCCCTGTCCCCGGCAGAGTGTAGCGGTGGAATACGGGCGCGGGAATGGCGAAAGCGTCGGCAGCGGCTTAGCCGCGTCGCCATGGTGCACCCGAGGCGCGATGCCGCAGGACCTGCGCCGGCGCCTCGGTGCGGGAACCACGGGCGCCCGTTGCCGTTGGGCCGCATAGCCAAGGGAGCCCGACCATGAGCAAGACGACCAAAACCTCCAAGCCGAAGACCACGCCCGCCTCCGGCAAGGGGGCCGCGTCCTGCGCCGAAGAGAAGCAGGCCATCGCGCCGGTCAGAAATCTTGAAAGCCGGGTCGAGCCTTATCGCGAGCTGTGCCGCGCCTTCATCAAGTATCCCTGCGTGATGCGCCCCTCGGCGCTGACCGGGTTCGAACGCAGGCTGCACGTGCGCGACACCATCGTCGAGGACCACGCCGTGCGCATCGACGAGAAGGCCGAGGGCGCGCGGGACAAATTCGAAGAGCTGGCCGGGTCGCTCTACTCGTTCTTCCGGGGCACGTCGCTGCTGTTTCATCGCGATATGCTGGGCGAGGACGAGCGCATGCCGACGGTGCTGGCCCTGGGGGATGTGCACCCGGAGAATTTCGGCATCATGCCCAATGCCGACAACGTGCCGATCTTCGGGGTGAACGATTTCGACGATGTCCTCTATGCGCCCTTCACATGGGATCTGAAGCGCGGCGCGACCGGCTTTCTCATCGCCTCGGAAGAGATCGGTGGCCACGACAAGAAGCTGCGCCGGAAGATCACCCGCACGTTCCTGGAAGGTTACCGCGAGGGCATCGGCTTCTACGCCCGCCACGACAAGGAGGCGAGCCAGCAGATGCGCGCCGACAACAGCCCCAAGGTGGTGCGGCGGATGTTCAAGAAGGCCGCCAAGAGCCGCAGGGCATGGCTGCGGGAGCGGTATCTGAACGAGAGCGGTCGTGGCTTCCCGGCGAATGAAGAGCTGACCCCGATCTCGTCGCGGATCGAGGAGTTCCAGGGCTACGTGAACGAGGTCGCCAAGCAGAACGGCATCGCGCCGCAGGGCCGTGCCGGTGAGCTCAGGGTCAAGGACGTGTGTCTGCGGCACGGGCAGGGCACCGCCTCGCTCGGGCTGCCGCGCTACTATTGCCTGATCGAAGGGCCGAGCAAGGATGCCAGTGACGATCTGATCGTCGAGTTCAAGCGCGCCCGCCGCTCGGCGCTGGAGGGGCTGGTGCCCGAGAACGATTTCTTCGCCGGGCAGGAAGGCGAGCGCATCGCCCACGGGCAGGCGGTGCATCTGGCCAATGGCGACGTGTTCTATGGCAGCGTCGAGATCGACGGCATGAGCTTCATGTCGCGCGAGCGCGCGCCGTTCCGTGACGACATCGATCTCGATGACCTGTCCGACAAGAGCTGGAAGCACTATGCCCATGCCTGCGGGCTTGCACTGGCGCAGGCGCATGCCCGCTCGGATGACGCCGGAGAGCTCGACTATCGCATCGAGCCGCGCATCCTCGAGGCGATGGAGCCCGATGAGCTGTTCATCGATGACATCCTGTGCTTCGCGCGGGCCGCGGTAAAGCGCATCAAGGCCGACCACCGCTTCTACAAGCGCGACCTCGCGCTTGGCGCCTTCGACATGTCGCAGAAACGCTACCGCTGAGGCCTTCCCGGGCGCCGGGCGAAGCCGATCGGGCAAGGCCTGCGGACACCCTTCAGGCGTCTGCCATCGCGCGTGCCATCAGCGCTTCGCCTTCGGGGTCGTGAAAGCTCCACAGGTCGTGCAGGCTCAGGCCGACGGTCTCGCCAAGGCGGGCGCGCTGCGGGGCATAGGCGGTGAGGGTTTCGCCGGCGGCCTCGAGCGTCAGGCGGAAGCGGCCGCCGAGATAGGTGCAGCCGGTGACCCTGCCGCGCAGCGGAGCATCGTGCGAGAGGCGGATGTTCTCGGGGCGGATGCTGGCATGGGTGGGGCGACGGGTGTTGGTGCGCGTCGGCACGCGACAGCCCAGCACCTCGATCCGCAGACCGTCGGGGGCCGGCTCGCAGGCCCGGGCCGAGACCACCGCACCATCGCCCACGAAGCCCGCCACGAAGCAATCCGCCGGCTCGCGGTAGAGGTCCTCGGGTGCAGCGAACTGCCGGATGCGACCACGCTCCATCACCGCCACCCGGTCGGCCAGCGCCAGCGCCTCGCCCTGATCGTGGGTGACGTAGAGCATCGTGGCGCGGGTGCGCTGGTGGAACATGCGGAACACCTCCTGCATCGAGGCCCGCAGCGCGAGGTCGAGATTGGCCAGCGGCTCGTCGAGCAGCATGGCGCGCGGCTCGAACACGAGGCAGCGCGCCAGCGCCACGCGCTGCCGCTGCCCGCCCGAAAGCTGCGCCGGCATGCGATGGGCAAACGCGCTCAGCCCGGTCAGCGCCAGCGCCTCGGCAACGCGGGCGTCGCGCTCGGGCTGCGGGACGCGGCGCACCTCGAGCGGGAACGAGACGTTGCGCGCCACGCTCTTGTGCGGCCAGAGGGCGTAGGACTGAAAGACGATGCCGATCTCGCGCGCTTCGGGGGCGATGAAGCGGGTGGCGTCGGCCATGACCTCTCCGCCAAGCGTGACGCTGCCCTCGCTCGGGGTCTCGAAGCCGGCGGTGAGGCGCAGGAGCGTGGTCTTGCCACAGCCCGAGGGGCCGAGCAGCGCCACGAATTCGCCCGAGCCGATATCGGCGCTGACGCGGTCGAGCGCGGCGTGGCCGTCGAAGCGCTTGGTGAGGCCGGAAAAGCTCAGCTCTGCCATGGGATGGTCCCTTTCGGAAAATGCCGCGCGCCCAGCTGCACCGCTGCCATCAGGGCCACGATCAGGCAGGTGATCGACATTGCCAGCGCCGAGGCCATGACGGTCTCGCCACTGTCCTCGAGGTTGAAGATCACCACGCCCAGCGTCTCGGTCCCCGAGGCCCAGAGCAGCGCCGACACCGTAAGCTCGTTGACCGCGGTGAGGAAGACGAGGATCGCGCCGGCAGCCGCCGAGGGCGCGGCGAGGGGCAGCACGATGGCGCGCAGCCGCCGCCCCAGCCGGGCGCCGACGCTGGCGGCAGCCTCTTCCATCGCCGGGTCGAGCTGCGCGAGGCTCGACTGGATCGGGCGCAGCATGACCACGAAGAACCGCGCGAGATAGGCCATCAGGATGATCCAGATCGTGCCGTAAAGCGTGAGGTCGGTGAGGGGCAGGCGCGTGAAGGTGAGGATGCAGGCGATCGACAGCACCACGCCGGGCAGCGCGTAGGGCAGGTCGATCAGCCCGTCGAGCAGGCGCGTGACGCGCGAGGGGCGGCGTTCCATCAGCCACGCCAGAGGCAGGCAGATGGCCATCAGGATCAGCGCCGCCGTGACCGCGAGGAACAGCGAGTTGGCATAGGCCCGGCGGGTGACCGGCTGCACGAAAAGCGCCTCGTGCCAGGCCTTGAAGGTCGCGGTCTCGAAGCTGAGCGGCACGCCGTAGGCCGGGATCAGGGAGGTCGCCAGAAGCGCCAGCAGCGGCAGCACGAGGATCATCGCGATGAAGGCCCAGAGCGCGATCTCCACCGGCAGCCGGGCGCGCCCGAGCGAAAAGGCCAGCGGCGTGCCCGAGAGGCCAACGAGGCCGAAGCCACCGCGCGACAGCACGATCCGTCCGGCCAGCACGCCGGCGATCGCCACCAGCCCGATCAGCAAAGACAGCACCGCCACCTCGGGCAGCACGCTGGGGCCAAGCCCCACGAGGCGCTGGTAGATCAGCGTCGGCAGGGTGGAATAGCGGGCCGGAATGCCCAGCATCGCTGGAATGCCGAAATTGCCGAGCGCGGTGACAAAGGCCATCGCCGCCCCGGCGATCAGCGCCGGCATCGACAGCGGCAGCACCACCTGCGCCCAGACCCGGAGCGTGCCGCCGCCGCACATGCGGGCGGCCTCGACGAGATCGGCGGGGATCATGCGCAGCCCGGCGCGCAGGGTGAGAAACACCAGAGAGGCGTGCTGGATGCCCAGCAGCAGCACGATGCCTTGCGGGGAATGCAACGGCTGCGGGCTGCCGAGCGGCGGCGCGAGGCCCAGCATCTTGAGCAGCACCGAGGAGGGGCCGGTGACCTGCATCCACGCCAGCGCGGTGATCTGCGGCGGGATCATCATCGGCACCATCAGGCAGAACACCAGCGCGCCCTTGCCACGGATATCGGTCAGCGCCACGAGAAAGGCGAAGCTCGCACCGATCAGGATCGAGATCAGCGTGCCGCCCCCGGCGGTCACCAGCGAGTGCAGCAGTGCCGTGCGCGTGCCTTCGCGGGTCAGCACCGTGGTCAGGTGCTCGGATGTCAGCCCGTCGCCAAGGCCCACGCCCTCGAGCAGCAGCCGCAGCACCGGGCCGAGCGCGATCAGCGCAACCGGCAGGAGGATCAACGGCAACAGCCGGTCCAGGGACCGGCTGCCGCCTTTTCGCAAACGCGTGGCGATCATTGCACGCCGAAGATCTCGGCGAAGCGGGCCTTGTTGGCCTCGGCGTCGTCAAGCGCCTTGGCGGGGTCGAACTCCATCAGCGTGATCTCGTCGCGCGAAGGGAAGCCCTCGGGGCTGGCAACGCCGTTGCGGGCCGGGATGTAGCCCATGTCGACCACCAGTTCCTGACCGGCTTCGCTGAGCACAAAGTCGACGAATTTCTGCGCCGCGTCCTTGTTGTCGCTGGCCTCGAGGATGGCGACCGGCTCGGTAACGTAGGAGACGCCCTCCTCGGGGAACACGAACTCGACCGGCGAGCCGTCGGCCTTGGCGCGCAGCGCGAGGAAGTCGACCAGCACGCCATAGGGCTTCTCGCCGGAGGCCACGGCCTTGAAGGTGCCGCCATTGCCGCCTTCGGCGCGGGCGTTGTTGTCGGCCAGCGCCTGGTAGTAGTCCCAGCCCAGACCGTCGGTCTCGGTCAGCGTGGCGAGGTGGATCAGCGCGGCGCCGGAATAGAGCGGCGAGGGCATGGCCACGAGGTTGGCCATCTCGGGCTTGGCGAGATCGGCCCACGAGGTCGGGACGGTCTCGGCGCCGGTGTTGTAGGCGATGCCGGTGGTGATCAGCTTGGTCGAGTAGTAGTGGCCGTCGGGGCTGTAGAGCGCGGCGTCATAGGCCTCGGCCTCGGGCGAGTCGTAGGCCGCGAGCAGGCCCTGCTGCGCCATGCCCTCGAGCGTCACGGTGTCGGCGATCAGAAGCACGTCGGGCGAAGGGGCACCGGCCTCGATCTCGGAGGTCAGGCGGGCCATCAGCTTGGTGGTGCCGTCACGGACCCAGTCGACAGTGATGTCGGGGTTGGCTTCCATGAAGGCATCGACGGTCTGCTGCGCGTCCTGATTGGGCTGCGAGGTGTAGAGCGTCAGGGTCTCGGCGGAGGCGAGGGTCGGCAGGGCCAGCGCGCAGGCCGCAGCAATGAGGGAACGGGTCATCGGAAACTCCGGTTGGGTTGCTCTTGTCCGAGGGCCAGTCGGGGAGACGCCTTCGGTTGCGGATCGTCTAGGCGCCTTCGATGACAGCTGAATGACGTGATGCAAGATATTGAAAATAATAGAGAACGCAACGTTTTGGCAAAGCCCGTCGGCGCCGCCCCGATGGCCGGGGCGGCCTGTTGCATGGTGTCGGAATATGAGGCCGCTGGCTGCACACAGGCGCTGCTGGCTTGCCGGCGTAGCGTCCCTAGCTCTCCGGCCTCTGCGGCGCCGTCAGGTCGGTGATGCGCGTCACGATGGCGTCGTGATCCGAGAGCGGCCGTCCGGTGGCATCGAGCGAGGAGCGGATCTCGGTCTCTTCGAGGCGCAGGTTTCGGGCGAGGAACCAGTCGAGCTTCATCTGCCGTTCGGGCCAGCGGGTGATCAGGCTGGGTCGCGTGGTCGGCTGATCCTCGGGGCCGCCATGCACGGTGAAACCGGCCTCGCGGGCGGCGTCGAACAGCCCCTCGGCGCGCCAGTCGCCGTCGTTGTGGTTGCCGGTGTTGAGATCGCCCCCGATCAGCACCGGCAGGCCGGGGAAGGCCGCGTCCAGCGCCGCGATCAGGCCGCGCACCTGCCTCTCGCGATGATCCGGGCCGCAGGCGCTTTCGAGATGGGTGGAGACCGCCAGCAGCGGGCCGGCCTCGGTGTCGACCGTGGCGCCGACCGCGATGCGCTCGCCAAGGCGCGGCTGCTCGTCATCCGAGAACCACTGCCGCTCGCCCCAGAGCCGGAGCGCGAAGGGATCGCGCAGGGCGGTCTTCGCCATCAGCGCATTGCCGTGGTAGCCGCGCGCGTTGTGATCGTCCTCGCAGAATTCGTGCTCGATCGGCGAGCCGAGCCCGAGCTCGAGAAATTCGACCGCGTAGGCATAGGCCATCCCGAGCCCGCCCGCGACGTCGCGCGTCGTGTTGCGCTGGCCGGAACGGGCCATGCCGTGATCCATCTCCGACAGCAGCAGCAGGTCGCAATCTGCCATCTTCTGCGCCGCCGCCTCGGGAAACAGGCAGCGCTCGAGGTTCCAGGCGCCCACGGTCAGGGGCAGGGCGAGCGCCGCTGAAGGCGCTTCGCCACCGGTCTCGACGAGGTTCATCCCCGCGACCTGCGCCATGTGGCTGTCATGAGCGCTGAGGCTGCGCGGCAGCGCGCGCAGCGCCAGATCGGCCTCGGTCGGGACCGGCAGGTCGGGAACCGTGTCGCGGATCATTCGGCGGGCACCGAGACAGGCTGCGACGCGGTCTCGATGCGGCGCCCGGTGCGGGCGTCGAAGAGATGCACGCGCGAGGGCGACACGTCCAGATGCACGGTATCGGGCAGGGGGGCTTCGCTGGTGTCGATCATCGCCAGCGCCTGTTCGCCAACCGTGCCGTGCACGATGCGCTGCGCGCCCAGTTCCTCGACATGGTCGACCCGCATCGGCACGCCGCTGGGCGTGATGCGCAGATCCTCCGCCCGCAGGCCAAGCGTGACCGGCCCGGCCTCATGCGCCACCGGCGCCAGCGCGTGGCCCTCGAGCATGACCTGGCCGTTCTCGATATGGGCGTCGAGCAGGCTCATCGCCGGGGCACCGATGAAGGAGGCCACGAAGGTCGAGGCCGGGGCGCGGTAGACCTCGAGCGGCGCACCGATCTGCTCCACCCGGCCGCCGTTCAGCACCACCAGCCGGTCGGCCAGCGTCATCGCCTCGAGCTGGTCGTGGGTGACATAGAGCGAGGTCGTGCCAAGCCGCTTCTGCAGCTTGCGGATCTCCATGCGCATCGACACGCGCAGCTTGGCGTCCAGGTTCGACAGTGGCTCGTCGAACAGGAAGGCCGAGGGCTGGCGCACGATGGCGCGGCCCATGGCGACGCGCTGGCGCTGACCGCCCGAAAGGGCGCGCGGCTTGCGGTCGAGATAGGGGCGCAGCTCGAGCATCCGCGCCGCCTCGGCCACGCGCTCCTCGATCACGGCCTTGCTCTCGCCGCGGTTCTTGAGCCCGTAGGCCATGTTGTCGCGCACGCTCATGTGGGGGTAGAGCGCGTAGTTCTGGAACACCATGGCGATGTCGCGCTCGGCCGGGTCAAGCTTGTTGACCAGCCGTTCGCCGATGCGGATCTCGCCCTCGGTGATGGTCTCGAGCCCGGCCACCATGCGCAGCAGGGTCGACTTGCCGCAGCCCGAGGGACCGACGAGCACGATGAACTCGCCGTCGCGGATCTCGATATCGACATTGGCCACCGCGGCCTGCGCGCTGCCGCCATAGGTCTTGCCGACATTGGTCAGAGAGAGATGTGCCATTACTTGTCGCTTTCCGTCAGGCCCTTGATGAACATGCGCTGGAAGATCACCACCACCGCAACCGGGGGGACCATCGCCAGCACCGCAAGGGCAAAGGCTTCGTTGTAATCGGGGATCTGGCTGCCGACCCAGACCTGCAGGATCGACTTGATGCCACGCATGAGCGTGAAGAAGCTCTCGTCCGTGGTCATCAGCAGCGGCCAGAGATACTGGTTCCAGCCGTAGATGAACATGATGATGAAGATCGCCGACATCATCGTCTTCGACAGCGGCACCAGCACGTCGATGAAGAACTTCACCGGGCCGGCACCGTCGATGCGCGCCGCCTCGAGCAGTTCGTCCGGCACCGAGCGAAAGAACTGCCGGAAGAAGAAGGTGCCGGTGGCCGAGGCCAGCAGCGGTACGATCAGGCCGGTATAGGTGTTGAGCAGGTGCAGCTCGGACATCACCTGGTAGGACGGCATGATGCGCACTTCGAGCGGCAGCAGCAGCGTCGCGAAGATGGCCCAGAAGATCAGGGTGGCAAAGCGGAAGCGAAAATAGACCAGCGCATAGGCCGCCATCATCGACAGCACGATCTTTCCGACCGCGAAGCCCAGCCCCATGATCATCGAGTTGGTGAGCATCAAAAGCCCGGTCACGTCGCCGGTAAAGCCGCCGCGGCTGGTGAGCACCTTGGTGTAGGTCTCGGCGCCATTGCTGCCGGGGGTGATGTAGAGGCCGTTCGAGTGGATGTCGATCGCGGCATGGGTCGAGGACATCAGCGCCATCACCACGGGCGTGCAGAGAAACAGCGCGCCGAGGATCAGGATCAGGTGGTCGAGGGGTTTGATCTTCTGCATGGCCTTACCCGTAATGCACGCGACGTTCGAGGAAGCGGAACTGCAGCACCGTGAGCAGCGCCACCACCACCATGAGGATCACCGACTGCGCCGAGGAGCCGCCGATGTCGTTGCCTTTGAACCCGTCGAGATAGACCTTGTAGACCAGAGTCATCGGGTTGTTGGCGGGCTTGTCCTTCACGATGACGTCGATGATCGGGAAGGTGTCGAACATCGTGTAGGTGATGTTGATGACCAGCAGGAAGAAGGCGGTGGGCGCGAGCAGCGGCAGGGTGATATCGCAGAACCGGCGCCAGCCGGATTTCGCGTCGATCAGCGCCGCTTCGCGCACCGAGACCGGCACCGACTGCAGGCCCGACAGGAAGAAGATGAAGTTGTAGGGGATCTGCTTCCAGACCGAAATCACGATCAGGGCGCTGGCGGTGTCCCAGTAGTCGATCCCCACCCGCAGGTCGTGGCCGAACCAAGCGGCGATCTCGGTGAACGGGCCCATGTGCATGTCGAAGAACATCATGCCGATGAGGCCCGCCACCGGCGGCGCGATGGCATAGACCGAGATCAGCAGCGTCTTGTAGGTCTCGGCGCCGCGGATCACCTTGTCGGCCTTGACCGCGAGCAGCAGCCCGATGCCGAGCGACAGTGCCGTGACCACGACGCAGAAGAAGGCGGTGAAGGCGGCGGTGGACATGTAGCCGCGGCTGGTCAGCGCGTCGGTGTAGTTGTCGAGCCCCACGAAGGTGGCGCCGAAGCCGAACGGGTCCTCGAGGTAGAAGGACGAGGTCACTGCCTGCACCGAGGGCCAGTAGAAGAAGATCGCCACGACCGCGAGTTGCGGCAGCAGGAACATCCACGGCGTCAGCGGACGGTCGAACTGGACGCGCTTGACGGGGTTGGCGGTCTCACCGGACCACCAGCGGCGGAGCCGGGTGAACAGCGTGCTGTCGGCCTCGGCGAGGGAAAGGGGGGTGTCGGTCACGGGCGTGTCCTGATCGGGGGCGGGTCGTCCCGGGCTGGGCCGGGCCCGGCAACAAGAGCGGCAACGGAAACGGGGGCCGGGCGCTTGGCCCGACCCCCAGATGCGGTCGATGCTGGCTTAGTTCGCGGTCTTGGCGAAGCGTGCGAGCAGGGCGTTGCCCTCTTCCTCGATGATCGAGAAGGCCTCGTCCACCGACACTTCGTCCGAGAAGATGCGGTTGAACTCGCGCTCCATCACCGAGCGGATCTGCGGGTAGAAGCCCATGCGGTAGCCCTTGGACCACTCGCCGCCCTCGAGCATCAGCTGCTGGATGCCGACCTCGGCCACCGGCTGCTCGTCGTAGTAGCCTTCCGACTTGGCCAGCTCGTAGGCCGCCTCGGTGATCGGCACATAGCCGGTGCTGCGGTGGTAGAAGAACTGGGTCTCGGGCGAGGTCAGGAAGGTGAAGAACTGCGCGGTGCAGGCGTTCTCTTCCTCGGGCTTGCCGGCCATGGCGAAGAGCGCCGCGCCGCCGATGAAGCTCTGGGTGCCGGCGCCTTCGATGCTGTCCCAGTAGGGCATGTAGACGGCGTCGAACTCGAAATCGGCCGACTGCTGCAGGCCGCCGAAGGAGCCCGAGGAGCCGATCCACATGGCGGCTTCACCCTCTTCGAAAGGCTTGAGGTTGTCGGCCCAGCCGGCCCCGTAGAAACCGTAGAGATCTTCGTCGGCCCAGGCCTTGAGCTTTTCGAACATCATTTTCTGGTTGTCGTCGTTAACGAGGATCTCGGTGCCCTCGAAACCGTCATAACCGTTGTTGTTGGTCGCGAACTGCTGGTTGTTCCGCGACTTGAAGTTCTCGACCATCATCCAGGTCAGCTGCGAGGCGGTCATCGGGATGTAGCCGGCCTCTTTCAGCTTGGGGGCGATCTCTTCGAACTCTTCCCAGGTCTTCGGCGGCTCGACGCCGGCGGCCTCGAAGGCTTCGGTGTTGTAGTACAGGATCGGCGCCGAGGAGTTGAACGGCATGCCGATGAACTTGCCGTCGGAATCGGCGTAGAAGTTGCGCACGCCGGCGATGAAGGCGTCGCGGTCGAACTCTTCACCGGCGCCGGTGATCAGGTCCTCGGCCGGAACGGTCGCGCCGCCGGCGGCGATGATGGTGGCGGCGCCGGCGTCGAACACCTGCAGGATGTTGGGCTGTTCGCCCGAGCGGAAGGCCGCGATGCCCGAGGACAGCGCCTCTTCGTAGGTGCCGCGCGAGACCGGCGTCAGGTTGCACTGATCCTGCGCGTCGTTGAACTGCTGCGCGATCTCGTTGATCACTTCGCCGTTGCGGCCACCCATGCCGTGCCACCAGCTGATGTCGGTCGCGGCGTAGGCGGTGGAGGCGGTCAGCGCCATTGCGATGGCGGTCGATGCCGTCTTGATCATGTCCCAGGTCCTTCTTCGGGAAATTATTCGCTGCGCGACGGCTAGGGGTGTTCTGTAACGGACAGGCTTAAGAATTGTGAAGTTTTCACGTCAGGCGAAAGGGTTGCGTGGCCTTGTTGTGGCGGCGGGGCCCACCCGACCCGCATTTCATCAAGACGCCGCTTTGATCCGCCTTTAAACTGTCACCGATCCAAAGGCATAAGGCGCCATGTTCGAAGATACCCCGATACGCCCGACGGTCCGCGTCGTGATCCGCAGGGGGCCGCTGGTGCTGGTGCAGGTCAAGAGCCGCGACGGCGGTCCGCGCTACCTGACCCTCCCCGGCGGCCGGCAGGAGCCCGGCGAGACGATGGCGGACTGCGCACGGCGCGAATGTCTCGAAGAGGTCGGCGTCACCCCGGAGCTGGGTGGCGTGCTGCACGTGGCCGACGTGTTCCGTCTCCGCGAGGGAGGCCTGCGGCAGCTCTCCGAGGTCCTGTTCGCGGCCAGCGTGCCCGACAGCTACATGCCCCGGCTCGGCAGCCATCCCGACAAGCGGCAGGTGGCGACCGACTGGGTCGATCCCGCCGAATGCGGCGCCGAGTTCCTGCCGCGCTACGATCTGGCGCTGACCGACGCCGATGCCCCCGTCTATCTCGGAGCCCTGCGCTGTGAAACGCCCTGACGCCGTCGAGGAAAACCTCTCCTTCCTGTTCGCCGAGCTCGACGGCCAGCTGGCGCGGCTGGTCGCCTATTTCGAGGCACCGCGCCGCGAAACGGCCGAGGCACTGATCGCGCGGGCGGGCTATTCGCAGAACCTCGCCTCTCGGGTGCGCAAGGCCTGCCTTGCCGGCATGATGCGCGGCAAGCCAAGCGCGGCCCGCGACCTGCGCCTGCAGGGCGTCGACACCATTGCCCGCAACCTCGACCTGATCTCGCGCCTTGCCCGCCGCTCGGTCCGGCATGCTGGCAATATCGAGCGCACCAAGCTGCTGCGCGCCGACGCCTATCTCAAGCCGCTCGGGCGGGTGCGCAAGGCGGTGGCCCGGGTGCAGGAGGCGCGGGCTGCCGGCGACAGTCGCCTGGCGGTGCAGATCGGCGCCATCCGGGCCGAGCTTGGCGCCTTTCACGACCAGCTCTTTCGCACCTACACCCGCGACATGCAGGGCTCCAAGCATGCCGACGACCTCGCGCACGGGCTGCTGACCCTGAACGAGATCACCCGCATGGGCGAGGCGCTCCAGACCATCAGCGAGGCGATCCTGTCGACCAATATCGGCCAGACCGTGCAGTTCGAGCGCTACTTCACCCTGCGCAGCGTTCTGGCGGGCGTCGGCAAGGAGGACGAGGAGATCAAGCTGCAGCCGCTGGCCGAGACCCGCTCGGGCAGCGCGATCTCGAGCGTCACCATGCGCGACGGCAATGGCCGCTCGGTGGATGCGGTGTTCAAGGATGGCGACCGGCGCAAGGTCAAGGAAGAGCGCGTCGGGGTGAAGAGCTGGAACTCGGTCTATCCCGGGCTCGCGCCCGAGATCCTGTCCTACGAAAAGCGCGGCGACAGCGCGGCGCTGCTGATCGAGCACCTCTCGGGGCAGACCTTCGAGGACATCGTGCTCGGCGGCAGCGCGGCCGAGCTCGACGCCGCGCAGACGGCGCTGCACCGCACGGTGCGCGACATCTGGCGCCAGACGCTCACCGATGAGCCCGCCGAGATGCGCGCCATGGAGCAGCTTGGCAAGCGGATGAGCGACGTCTACCGGTTGCACCCGAAATTCGCCACCGGGACCCAGCGCCTCAACGGCGCCACGCTCGAAAGTTTCGACGCGCTGGTCGCTGCCGCCGCGAAGCGCGAGGAGGCGCTCAAGGCGCCGTTCTCGGTCTATATTCACGGCGATTTCAACCTCGACAACATCATCTACGAGGCTGGCGAGAAGAAGGTGCGCTTCATCGACCTGCACCGCTCGCGCTACATGGATTACGTGCAGGACGTGTCGGTCTTCATGGTGTCGAACTACCGGTTGCAGGTGCTCGACGCCGGGACGCGCGCCCGCATCGCCTCGGTCGCGGTCGAAATGCACGACATGGCCGCCAAGTTCGCCCGGCGCCAGAAGGACAAGAGCTTCGAATACCGGCTGGCGCTGGGGCTGGCGCGAAGCTTTGCCAGCTCGACCCGCTTCATCGTCGACAAGAACCATGCGCGCCGCATGATGCTGCGCGCACGCTACATTCTCGAAGCCGCGCTGGCCGTGCCCGAGGGCAAGGAAGCGCGGCTCAAACTGCCCATAAGGATGCTGTTCAGTGACTGACAAGATCGGGGTCATCGGAACCCCCGGAAAATGGTCGACCGAAGCGCTCGCGGATGCGATCGAGGCCCGCACCGGCTTTCGGCAGGTGATCGACATGGCCCGTGTGACGCTGGATCTCGAGGCCGGCACGCTGCTGTGCGACGGTGTCGATCTCTGCGCGCTCGACGGTCTGGTGATCAAGAAGGTGGCCGAGACCTACAGTGCCCACGCGCTCGACCGACTCGAGATGCTGCGCGTGGCCGAAGCCAAGGGGGTGAAGATCTTCAGCCCGGCCACGGCGATCCTGCGCCTGATGGACCGGCTCGCCTGCACCGTGACGCTGAACGCCGCCGGCGCGCCGATGCCGCCCACCACGATCACCGAGGACGAAACGGCGGCGCGCGCGGCTCTGGCGCGCTACGGGGCGGCGGTGTTCAAGCCGCTGTTCTCGACCAAGGCGCGCGGCATGGTTCTGCTGGAGGCTGACGCCCCCGGTGCCGAGGCGCAGATCGCCGCCTTCAAGGCCGAGAACCCGGTGATGTATATCCAGAAGAAGGCCGACCTCTCGGGGCACGATCTGGGCATGGTCTTCCTTGGTGGCGAGTATATCTGCACCTATGCGCGGGTGAGCCAGACCGATAGCTGGAACACCACGATCCATTCGGGCGGCAAATACGCGCCCTACGAGCCCGACGCCGAGCTGATCGAGCTGGGCCGCCGTGCGCAGGCGCCGTTCGGGCTGACCTTCACCACCGTCGACATCGCGCTGACCCCGGACGGGCCGATCGTGTTCGAGGTTTCGGCTTTCGGCGGCTACCGCGGCGCGCAGGAGGGGTGTGGCATCGACGCCGCCGCGCTCGTGGCCGAGCACGTGCTGGAACAGGTGCGCGCATGAGCCGGGCGCAGGACATCCTGTCGAAGCTCGATCTGTCACCGGCGGAGGCGGCGGAGCCGTTCCACCTGAAGGTCGGGCCGGTGAGCCTCAGCGTGTTTTGTCCCGGCGACCTGCGCGCCGAGCTGGTGGGCTATTTTCACGACGCATTGAGTGACACGCCGGGTGAAGCGCGCGTGCATCTGCTGCCGGGGCAGGCGCCGCCCGCCGAGCCCGAGTGGCAGGACTGGGCGCGCGAGGCCGGCAAGGCCGGGCGCAAGGATGCGATCCATGCGCTCGACGACGGGCGCCTGATCCGCAAGGTCCGCAGCGGCGTGACCTTCCTGCAGGCGCCGGGCGTGGCGGTGGCCTTCGGCCCGCTCGGGCAGAACGTCAGCACGGTGATCAACTTCATCAACACGCAGGTGCTGAACATCTGCCAGCGCGACGGCTGGCAGCTTTGCCACGCCGCGGCGGTGACCGGGCACGGCCGGATGCTGGCGATCTCGGGCCTCTCCGGCGGCGGCAAGTCGACCTCGATCCTGCGCATGATGGATGTCGAGGGCACCGCCTTCGTCTCCAACGACCGGGTGCTGGTCAGGGCAGGGCGCCCGCCGCAGGCGCTGGGCATCCCCAAGCAGCCGCGCATCAACCCGGGCACGATCCTTGGCAACCCGCGCCTGCACGGTATGCTCAGCCCCGCACGCCGGGCCGAGCTTGAGGCGATGCCCGCCGCCGCGCTCTGGGATCTGGAAGAAAAGCACGATCTCATCGTGAGCGAGGTCTACGGGGCGGGGCGGGTGCGCTTCGACGCCCCGTTGACCGATTTCTGGGTGCTGAACTGGGCCCGCGATGCGTCTGAGCCAACGCGGGTGGCGCAGGTGGAGCTTGCCAGTCGGCCCGACCTTCTGGGCGCGATCATGAAGAGCCCGGGGCCGTTCTACCAGCATCCCGACGGTCGGTTCGAGCCCAACGGCGCCACGCCGGAGCCCGGGCCCTACCTCGCGGCGCTGGACGGCGTTCGGGTCTGCGAGGTCTCGGGCCGGGTCGATTTCGACGCGCTCGCCGCCGAGGGGCGCCGGCTCTTCGATGCCTGAGCCGCTCATGCCCGAGAGCTACCACGCCATCATCCGCCACGGCGCCTATCACCAGCGCGAAGGCGCGCCCTCGGCCCGTCAGCCCTATGCGCTGACCGACGAGGGCGTGGCGCAGGCCCGGGCCTGCGGCGACGCGCTTGCGGCCATGATCGCCGAGCACGGGCTGCAACTTGCCCCGGTGATCCATTGCTCGCACCAGCTGCGGGCGTGGCAGACCGCCGCGGCAATCGCCGACCGGCTGCGCGCGCATGGGCACGAGATCACCGAGATCCATGAGACCGGGGCGCTGGCCGAGCGCGGGCTGGGCTCGGCCGCCAACCTCACCGTGGCCGAAATCGAGGCGGTGCTGCAAGACGACCCGCGCCACGAGGCACCGCCCGTGGGTTGGAAATCCGACAGTGACTACTGCCTGCCGCTCGAGGGCGCCGAAAGCCTGATGATGGCCGGCGCGCGCGTCGCCGGGCACCTTCGCGAAAGCGCCGGGGCCGAGGCCGGGGCAGGGCGGCTGACCGTCCACGTGGGCCACGGCGCCTCGTTCCGGCACGCGGCCCATCATCTTGGCCTGCTTGAAAAAGAAGATCTGGCGAAACTCTCGATGTTCCACGCTCGGGCGTTACTTCTCTGTTACAGGGGCCATGATAGCTGGTCCCGTTTCGCCGGTGCGTGGAAGGTCAGGACCCCGAAAGAGGACCCGATCGACTAGCGCCGGACCGTCAGGAAAGGGCCGTTAGTGGATCAGATCAGCCAGTCGACCGAGACCGCGGGACCGCTGTTGCCGCCCGTCCACGATCCTCTCGGGCAGCTTTCCGATCTGCCGCGCGAGTTGTCGCCATGGCTGGGCGGCAAGGCCCCGCGCCCGATCTTTGATTGTCTGTCGCGCGCGCGCGATCATGGCGGCTGGCACTGGCCCGAGCAGCCGGTGATCTTCGTCTCCGACGCCCATGCCGATGCCGAGGGCTTCCTGCGCTCGCTGGTGGCCGCCGGGGTGATCCGGCGCGACGACGGGGCAATCACGCTGACGCGCTTTGGCCAGAGCGCGCGGATCATCGTCGGCGGTGACAGCCTCGACAAGGGGCCGAGCAATCTCGACCTGCTCGACGCGCTGGCGGCGCTGCGCGCGTCGGGGGCCCAGTTCGACCTGTTGGCAGGCAACCACGACCTGCGGATGCGCATGGCGGTGGATGCGGTGCGTGGCCCGCGCAGCGCCCTTCGCGAACACCTGTTCGTGCGCATGGGGCGCAAGATCCTGCCCGCCCTGCGCGAGGTCCTTGATCGCTTCGTCACCGGCGACGATCTCGCCGCGCTGCCGGATGAGGCCGCCTGTGCCGCCCGCCTGATGCCCTCGAAGGGCTGGTCAAAGCGCTTCGCCAAGGCGGCGCGCGGGCAGCTTTCCGACAAGGCAATCAAGAAGGAGATCACCAAGCTCGACGAGAAGCTGCGCAAGTTCGACCGCGAGCGCGCCAAGGTCGGCATGTCCCACCGCGAGCTTCTGGCGGCGGTGCTGAAATGCCATGACATCTTCTTCGTTCCCGGCGGTGCCTACGCGTGGTTCTACGAAGAGATGGAGGTGGTCGCGCGCTGCGGCTCGCTGCTCTTCGTGCATGCCGGGCTTTGCGACGAGATGTGCCGCCTGCTGGTGCGCGGTGGCGCGGCGGAGGTCAATGCCCGCTACCGCACCGAGGCCGAGACCGCCTCGCTGGGGTTCTATTTCGGACCGCTCGCCAATCTCGTGCGGACCAAGTACCGCGCCTCCGACTGCACCTTGACGCAGGCCGGGGTCGACCTGCTGCACCGCGACGGCATCCACATGATCGTGCAGGGCCACGTCAACAACCACAGCGGCCAGCACCTGCGCGCCAAGCGGGGCCTGCTGCATCTCGAAGGTGACATCACCCTCGACCGCGCGTCGCGCCGGCTCGAGGGGCTTGAGGGCATCGGCGCGGGCGCGACCTTGATCTTTCCGTCCGGAGATGTGATCGGTCTCAGCCGTGACCACCCGACCGCGAAGCACTTCGCGCCGGGCCGTCTCGTCTAGCTCCGGAGGCCGCGTGCATGGGCAATTCGAAGACCAGCTTCAGGCATGACTCGCTGCAGGATGCCAAGACCCTCAAGTCGCTCCTGTCGTCGCTGTCGAAGGGCTTTTCGAAGGGCGAGCTGACGCTGAGCGACGATGACGACGAACTGGTGCTCGAGACCGGCGAGTTGATGAACCTGCGCATCAAGGCCGAACGCGAGGACGGGCGCTGCGTGTTCAGCCTGCGCGTCACCTGGGCCGATCCGGCAGAAGCACCGCACGCCAAGGGCACGCCACGCATCGACGTCTGAGCAAAGCGCGCCCGTTGCGGGCGCGGGCCGGCCCGATCTTCAGAAAACGCAATCCGCCTCTTGCGGGGGAGGGGCTCTCGGCGATCCGGCCGCCGCCACCGCCTGTCCCGAAAGCATGTGCGCTCAGCCCCCGCCGCGTGTGCCGGCGCGGCCGCACCGCGGCGCATCCTGTTCAAAAAAGACGGGCCCGGCATCGACATGCTGGGCCCGATCTCGTTCTGACAGATCATGGATCAGGGCCCCGGAGCGTCACGGCGTGACGCTCCGGAGGCTGTCCGATCAGACGAACACGAAGTCCTCGTCGCGCGACACCAGAAACACAACGTCCTGATAATCGGCGTCTCCGGTGTTCATCTTGTCCTCGACGCCCACGCGCAGCCCGCTGCCGTCGGCAACCGCGCCCGAGAGGAAGTGCTCGCGATCGTCGGCGCTGAACTCGGCGCCCAGCGAGTGGTAGATGTCGAGATCCAGATCCATGCCGTTGTCCTGCAGCACCGGTTTGTCGCCGGAGAAGTCGAACACCAGCTCGTCGCTGAGACCCTCGACCATATCCTCGCCGTCGCGGACCACGAAGAAGGCGAGCTCGGCGCCCTCGTCGACATTGTCGATCTGGTAGCTGGCACCGCCCGCCGGCGATTTCACATTCGCTTCGAGGATGGTGACGTTGGAGGCCATGCCGGTCTCGCGGTCGTAGTGGTAGTAGCCGAGCGAGTTGTGGTAGCCGGCCTCGGAGCTGTCCAGTTCGATGGTGAAATCGGCCCGGCCATTGCCCACGAGGTAGTCGTCGAAGGCGATGCCGTTGATCTGGTCCTCGGAGACTTCCTCCTCTTCGCGCAGGTCGGCGCCATTGCCGAGCAGATCGCCGACGAAGGCCAGCTCGGTGGTGTTGCCGTCAGAGGCGCTGAGGAAGCGACCGGTCTCGAGATCCGCGTCGACCCCGAAGGTGGTGCCGCCGAAGCTGACCTGCTGACCGTCGATGACCAGATCGGCGGAGCTGTGGGCGCCGCCGAAGGTGCGCTGGAAGCCCTCGGTCACACCGGCGAAGCTCTTGCTGCCGAGGCTGACCTTGGCGAGCACCGGGTCGTGGTCCGACGCGCTCTCGTCGGTGACCGCGAACTCGCTGTTCACATGCACCGCGTCGAACTCTGCGTCGAGGCCAAGGTTGTTGGACACGAGGATGTGGTCGAGCGACTGCGAGTTGCCCTGGAAGCTGTAGCTGTAGCGCTCGTCTTCCGGCAGCGAGTTGGTCAGGTTGACCAGCCCCGATCCCTCGAGCTCTTCCAGCGGGCCGACGAACTCGAACTCGTTGAAGTCGCCCAGCACCACCACGTTGGCGGCGCCGTCCTCGGCCAGAAGGCCCTCGACGAAGCCCTGAACCTCGGCGCTCTGCGCCTGCCGCTCATCGACCGCGCCGTTGACCGACGGGTCTTCCTGCAGGTCGGCGAACTCCTGATCGATCCCCATGATCGGGGCAGAGCCGCTCTTGGAGGAGAAGTGGTTGTTGACCACCGTCACCTCCTCGTCGCCGAAGGCGAAGCTTGCCACCAGCGGCAGGCGCCCGCCCTCGAAGGCCGCGCCCGCGTCCTGGCTCGAGATCGTCCGCACGCTGCCGTCGACCACCGAGACGCGCTCGGGGTTGTAGAGATAGGCGGTGCGGATGTTGCCGCCGGGGATGCCGCCCGAGGTGTCGTCCCCGATGAAGGTGTTGTCGACATAGGCGTAGGTCGGACCGCCCGCCGCGGCGATGCTGTCGATCAATTGCTGCAGCGTGTCGGAGGCCGAGGTGACGTCATCGGTGCCTTCGGCGCCGGTGTTGTCCTGGATCTCCTGCAGGCCGATGATGTCGGGCGTGTTGAGGTTGCTGACGATCTGGTTGGCGATCGCGTCGAAGCGGCCGTTGCCCAGATCGTCGTCCACCGCGTTGTAGGTGCCCGGCAGGATGTTGGCCTCGTCCTCGATCACCGGATCGAGGTTGAGCACGTTGTAGCTGGCGATCAGCAGTTCGCCCTCTCCGGCGGTCAGGGTGCTGACCTCCGGCTCCAGCCCGGCCGAGACGACCTGGCTCAGGAAGTCGACGGTCGGGGTGATCTGGAAGTTGCCGTAGTCGTAGTTCATCACGCCGGTGACGTTGCCGAGGCTGTCGCCGGTGTTGATGGCCGAGAGGTCGAGATCGAGCAGGTCGTAATCGGGATCGATCTGAATGCGCTCTGGGTTGAAATCGCTTTCCGAGATGTTGAGCGTGTCGCGCTCGGACAGGCCCGAGGTGTTGGCCCCCATGTCGGTGACCGCGAAGAGCTCGTTATAGGCGTTGGTGCCGCTGACGGCGACCATGTCCTGCGCGGTGACCAGCATGCCCTCGAGGGCCTCGAAGGCATCAAGACCGTCGGTGTCGACGTCGAACTCGGCGAAGCTGTCGTCATCGATCGACATGTCGGGCAGCATCACGCCGCCTTCGCCGACGATCGTGGCCGTGACCGGGCCGAGATCGGCGATGCTCTCGATCTGCGGGCTCACCAGCTGGGTGGTCGGCAGGTTGCCCGAAGCCGACCCGCCCGGGTAGTACTCGGCCACTTCGCCGGTCACCGCCACGCTGTCGCCGACCGCCACGGTGGGCTCGCTGCCCGAGTAGACGAAGATCGCGTCGGAGGTGGCCGCGTCGCCGTCACCGGTGGGATCCTGCAGGTAGAAGCCGTTGCCGTCGACCGCGGTCACCACGCCTTCCACCCGGACCTGCTGGCCAGAGTAGACGTTGTAGACCGAGGCCTCGGCATTGGCGGCGAGGAACTCGGCGTCGGTCATGCTGCCGCGCACATAGGCCGAGACATGGCCCGCGCCCTGCACGTCGCCGATGGTGGTGTGCAGGGTGGCGACCTCGATCTCGTGCACCACGGTGGTCTTGCTGTCCTCGTTGGTGACGATGAGCAGCGGCTTGCCCGAGGGGCTGTCCTGCATCGAGACGAACTCGAGCCCTTCCGGCTCGCTGTCGGCGCCGTCGTTGATCAGGTTGACATAGGCCGGGTCGGTCGGGTCGGTGACGTCGAACACCGCCACCGCGCTGGCGCGCTCCAGCGCCACGAAGGCGAAGCTCTGGCTGCCGATCTGGCCCACGGTGACGTTCTCGGGCTCGGTGCCCTTGTTGTCCGAGCGGCCATCCGGGTAGATGCCCGCCGCGTCGGCGATCTCGGCCAGCGCCGAGCCGCTGTCGAAGACGAGGTTGCCCTCGGCGTCGAAGATCGAGAACGAGCGGCTGCCATAGGAGTAGAGCTCGTCGTAATCGCCGTCACCGTCGGTGTCGCCGTCGATGCCGGAGATCTGCAGGCGGCCCATCACGGCGTTGTCCTGAAGCTCGGCGGCGTTGGGGAAGGCGGTTTCGTCGAGGGTCACGTCGGCGAGGCGCACGTCGCTGTCGCGGGCGTCGCCCTCGTTGGCGGTGATGAAGTAGGCCTGACCGCCGACGGTGAAGCTGGCGAGGCCGTCGGGCATGCGCAGGCCCTTGACCGGCGCGGTGCCGAGGGTGAGCACGCCGTCTTCGTCGTTGGTGTCGATCTCGTTGCCCTCCAGCGCGTGATCGACCGTGCCGAGCCCGTCGATCGAGACGATCTCGCCGGTGGTCAGGTCGACCGTGGCGATGGCGTTGGCCTCCTGCAGGGTCACGAAGGCCTGGCTGCTGTCGGCCGAGACCGCGATGTATTCGGGCTCGAGATCGAATTCCGGCGTCTTGCCCGGGAACAGGCGCACGCCTGCCGCGTCCAGCGTGGCCGCGTCGAAGCCCTCGAAGCCATTGACATCAGCGGTCCATGTGGCGGCATCCGCCGGGGTCACGTCGATGATCGAGATCGAGCCGGCCGGATCGATCGGATCGTCGTTCTCGCCCTCGTCGGCGGTGAGCACCTTGGTGCCGTCCGGCGTGAATGTGACCATGTCGGGGCCGTTGCCGACCTCGACGGTGGTGATCAGGCTGCCATCCGCGGTGTTGAAGAAGGCGGCGACACCGTTGGTCTGGTTGCCGTCCGCGTCCTCGACCTGCACCGCGGCGACCAGCATGCCGTTCTTGACGTCGACCGAGGTCACCGCCGAGGCACCGGGCACCAGCGCCGCGATGTCGAGGGTCTCGATCTGCGAGGCGGTCAGGTCGGAGGCGAGGGTGATCATCTCGACCGAGGTCTCGCCGCCGGCCACGAAGATCTTGTTGGTGGTCGGATCGAAGGCAGGGATCTCGGCGCCGCTCTCGGAGCCGACGCTCAGCTCGCTGCGGGTGAAGGTCAGCTGCTCGGTGGGAACGGGGCCTTGCGGCGCGCTGTCGACCGCATCCACGTCGATGATCCGGGTGTCGCCGTCGAGACCGGTGTCTTCTTCCGCGTAGGCGGTGCCGCCGTTGGCGGGGTTGTAGGTGTCGTCGAGATACTCGGCGAGCGCGTCCTGCTCGGTGCCGTCATCGGCAAAGGTCGCGTCGCCGGTTGCGCCGTCATTCTCGCCGTCACCGTCGAGATCGTAGAGGTCGACCTGATCGGGCGCCGCGAGCGCGTCGAACGGGTATCCGTCGCCGCCGCCGGCAAGGTAGTTCAGCGTCACGATGCGGAAGCCCTCGCTGGCGTCGCCCACCAGAGCGCCGTCGGACATCAGCTCGGCGATCACCTCACCGGTCTCGGGATCGACGATGCTGGCATCGACGACCCGCGACCCGGCCTCGTTGTCGGCATCGTAGGAGAACTGCAGGCCCGAGACCTGCGGGAAGCGTCCGCCGCCGATGTCGCCAAGCGCGTGCTCGAGCACGTTGATCAGCTCCTGACGGGTGACGGTGACCAGCGACAGGCCGTTGTTGAAGGCCAGCGCCGCCTGGATGTCGTTCTGGCTGATGCCGCCCTCGGGCTTGACCACGTTGCCGTCGCCGTCGGTCACCTCGGAGTTGGCGCTGCGCACCGCTTCGGTGCCGCCGGCGGGAACGATGGTCTCGCCGATCGAGGCGCGGATGCCGCCGCCGTTCTTGATCGAGACCACCACCGTCTCGTCCACCGCCTTGGCAGCGGCGAGGTTGGCATCCGCGGTGAGGTTGCCGAGATTGGTTTCCTGGGTGCGGACGCCGTCGGGATCGTCAACCGCGCCGGTGCCGGTGCGGTTGCCGTTCAGGAACACCTCGGAGACACCGAAGACGTTGCTTTCGGTGGCGACGATCTGCGCCTCGATGGCGTCGGCGATATCCTGGATCTCGGGATCGACCAGGCCCTCGGCCTCGAGCGCGGCGACACCCGCCTCATCGGTGGCATAGGCGCCCGAGACGGTCTCGTCGTAGCTTTCGGCGATGATGTTGCCGTCGGCGTCGAAGTCTATGACGAGGCGGCCGACATACTTGTAGGAGCCGTCGGTGTTGACCACCGCGGTATTGGTCCCGCCGGCGTTCTCGACGAAGAGCGGGTACTGGCCCTGATCGCTGTCACCGGGGCGGGGCGTGTCGTTGTCGTCAAAGAGGCGGGTGTTGGAGCCGCCCGCCACGATGATGTCGACATCGGTCAGACGCTCGGCCAGGTCGAGCTCGATGCTGATCTGCTGCATGTGCGCCAGCAGAACCACCTTGTTCATCTCCGGATTGGCCGCGAGCAGTGTGTCGACCTCGGACTGGATCTCGGCGGCCAGCGCGTCGAGCTCGGCGTCGGTCGGCGTGCCGCTGGCCCATGCGGGGTTGACCGTCACGTCGCCGGGGCTCGAGATCGTGGCGAGCGTCGGGGTGGTGGCGCCGACCACGCCGATCATTTCGCCATTGGTGTCGATCACCGTCGAGGAGGAGACCACGTTGGCCTGCGGCGCCTGTCCACCCTCTGCGACCAGCCCCGCCATGTTGGCGTCGGTCGAGACGTCGAGGTTGGTCGAGAGATAGGGCATGTCGGTGCCGGTGAAGTCGAGACCTTCCAGCGTGGAGCCGGTCAGGGCCGAGAAGTCCCCCTCGGCGGAGCCGTCGATCAGGCTCGCGAGCAGCTCGGTGCCGTAGTCGAACTCGTGGTTGCCAAGCGCGATGGCCTGCACGCCCAGCTCGTTCTGGATCTGGATGTCGGCGATGCCGGCCGAGCCGAACACCGCCTCGGAGGCGTCGAAGAACAGGCCCGGGATGATCGCGTCGCCCGAAGACAGCACCAGGGTGTTGTCGGCAAGGCCGTCCTCGCCGAGATCCTCGGCGCGCAGCGCATTCAGCACGGCGGAGAGGTTCGGCGCGTCGACCACGGCGGCGGCGGCGGCCTCCTGGTCGGTGAAGTGCAGAAGCTCGAGGGTGAAATCGGCGTCACCGGGCGCCACAGGCGCGAGCGCGTCGGCGTTTGCCACGGAGCCGGGCGAGCCGACATTGGGAACATTCGCCGCGTCGCCGCCCATGGCGTTGGTGGCCACGGCGCCGTCGACACCCGCCTGCGAGAAGGCCTGCGCCGCGACATCCCAGGTCTGGCCGTCATTGGCGTCGGTGTCGGGGTAGGCGGCGCTGTCGATCAGGTCTTCCGCATCCACGCCGTCGTCCGCGTGATCGGCAAACAGGGTGACCGCATCTCCGCCACCGCCAAGACCGGCCGCGCTGTCGATGGTGCCGATCTGCACGTTGCTGAGGTCGCGCACGTCGCCCCAGGCGGCCTCGAAGGCTGCGATGTCGGTGCTGTCGACCAGAACGATCACCGACTCGCCCGGTGCGATCGCGGAGAGCCCGCTGATGGCATCCGCCGTCGTCGCATCCTCGGATTCATCGTCGTAGAACAGGTCCGCATCCACGCCCTGTACCCAGGCGGTGGTGCCGATGTTCGTGATCTCGAACCAGTCGGCGGTCAGGTCGCTGCCGCTTTGGCCTGAGAAAATCTCGGAAATACGAAGGTCGAAAGCCATTGTCTTGCTCACCCTGTGATCATGCACAATTGAAAAGAGTCCGTTCCGCGGCAGTTGGCATGGGCGCTTCGCAATCGTGAAGATAAAATGCGCTATTTTACAAATATTTCATGT
>Ga0114904_1000346_pt1 | contig 26266 bp, 26 predicted proteins | sample MalvirDeepMed_s6_FD_83498 | JGI IMG/M metagenome (GOLD analysis project Ga0114904, IMG submission 83498) | Marine viral communities from the Global Malaspina Expedition - Malaspina viral metaG DeepMed_s6 | ecosystem: Environmental > Aquatic > Marine > Oceanic | place: Mediterranean Sea... | reverse complement strand
GGGCTGGTCGCGATTTGAGGCGAAAAAGTGGAGCCCGCTTGCCAATTGCCTGATTTTCGCCGAATTCTCGAAGCTGCGGTGGGGGCCGCTGACTCGGAGACGTACGCCAATGCGTGCCCTCGTTCTGTCCATCACGGCCGTTCTGGCCGCCAAACCGCTGCCGGGGGACACCCTTCCGGCAGGCCGGGCGTTTGGCGCCGGGGTCGGTGGTGAGATGGCAGAGCAGGGTGGTCCGGTCCTGTCCCATGTGGCGCAGGGCCGAGACGGCGGGCGGGTCCGGTTCGATATCTGAGAGGGCAAGGGCACCGCGCCGGTTCATCATGGCAGCTACACGACCAATGACCGGGGCGAGGCGGCGCGCAGCGTGACAGCCCATGGGCACCCGCAAGTGGGCCGGAAGGTATCGAGAGGTGCGGGGCGGGCAGGGGCCTGCCCCGCAATGTCTGCGCGGGCCGTCAGCTTTCGGGGCCGATCAGCGCGCCGATCACCGCCCGCGCGCTCTCGGAATCCCACTCCGCGTCGCCGCGCAGACGCGCGACCTCTTCGCCATCGGGGTTCAGGATCACCGTGATCGGCAGGCCGAGCACCCCCATCTCGCGCGCCAGCTCCGAACCGGGATCGCGGTGCAGAGGCAGGCTGTCGACGCCGATCTCCTCGAAGAAGGCCTGCATCGCCGGCGGCGGGTTGCGCCCGGTGGCGATGGTCACGACCTCGAAGCGCTCGCCGCCAAGCGCGTCCTGCAGGGACGCCAGCGCCGGCATCTCCTTGCGGCAGGGCGCGCACCAGGTGGCCCAGAAGTTCACCAGCACCCATTTGCCCTGCCAGTCCGACAGCGCCAGCGGCGCGCCCTCGAAGGTCTCGAAGGCGGCCGTCCCGGAGGGCTTGGCCTCGGAATGGAAGTTCAGCTTCTTCATGTCGCCGTCGCGCAGCGCCTCGGCGGCGCCGGGATCGGCGAGTGCCGGATTTGCAAGCGCCGCGGTGGCGGTATAGAGGAGCGCAAGCGCCAGTTTTCTCATGATCCCTCCCGGAGTGATGCCATGTCCGACAAGTCCTCGAACCAGATGTGGGGCGGCCGCTTTGCCGCTGGTCCAGACGCGATCATGGAGGCGATCAACGCCTCGATCGGGTTCGACAAGCGGCTCGCGGCGCAGGATATCGCCGGATCTCGGGCCCATGCCGCCATGCTGGCCGCCACGGGCATCATCAGTGATAGCGATGCCGAGACCATTCGGGAAGGTCTGCTCACGGTACTGTCAGAGATCGAGGCGGGCCGGTTCGAATTTTCCACCGCGCTCGAGGACATCCACATGAACGTGGAGGCCCGGCTCAAGGAGATCGTCGGCGAGCCGGCGGGCCGTCTGCACACGGCGCGCTCGCGCAACGACCAGGTGGCGACCGATTTCAAGCTTTGGACCCGCGACCAGTTCGATGCCTTCGAGCAGGGGCTGCTGGCGCTGATCCGGGCGCTGGTCGACCAGGCCGAGGCCGGTGCGGCGTGGGTGATGCCGGGCTTCACGCATCTGCAGACCGCGCAGCCGGTGACCTGGGGCCACCACATGCTGGCCTATGTCGAAATGTTCGCCCGCGACCTGAGCCGGGTGCGCGACGCGCGCCGGCGGATGAACGAATGCCCGCTCGGCTCGGCGGCGCTGGCCGGCACCGGTTTCGCCATCGACCGCCACATGACCGCAGAGGCGCTGGGCTTCGACCGTCCCACCGAGAATTCGCTCGACGCGGTCTCGGACCGCGATTTCGCGCTCGAGTTCCTGAGCACGGCCAGCATCTGCGCCATGCACCTGTCGCGCTTTGCCGAGGAGCTGGTGATCTGGTCCTCGGCCCAGTTCCGCTTCGTGGCGCTGTCGGACCGGTTCTCCACCGGCTCCTCGATCATGCCGCAGAAGAAGAACCCCGACGCCGCCGAGCTGATCCGCGCCAAGATCGGCCGCATCTTCGGCGCCAACGTGGCGCTGATGACGGTGATGAAGGGGCTGCCGCTGGCCTATTCCAAGGACATGCAGGAAGACAAGGAGCAGGTCTTCGACGCCGCCGACAACCTGATGCTGGCGCTGGCCGCGATGGAAGGCATGGTCAAGGACATGTCGGCCAATGTCGACAACCTCGAGGCCGCGGCCGCGGCCGGCTTCTCGACCGCGACCGACCTCGCCGACTGGCTGGTGCGCGAGACCGGCCTGCCGTTCCGCGACGCGCATCACGTCACCGGATCGCTGGTGGCGATGGCCGAGGGCAAGGGCTGCGACCTGCCGGACCTGTCGCTCGAGGAGATGCAATCGGTGAGCGCTGCGATCACCGAGGGTATCTATGACGTGCTGGGTGTGCATAACTCGGTAGCGAGCCGCCTGAGCCATGGCGGCACCGCCCCTGCCCGCGTGCGCGAGCAGGTGGCCCGCTGGAAGGAGATCCTCGCATGAGCCGTGTCGTCCTGAGCCTCGGTCTGGTCGCCCTGCTTGCCGCCTGTGGCGCCGACGGCGCGCCGATCGCGCCCGAGCCCGAACCGGAGACCCCGCCGCCGGGCCTGTCGATCTCGGGCACGGCGTCGGTGGGCATTTCCAGCCGGTGAGCCTGCGGCTGCGCCATCTCTGGCTGGCGCTGGCGCTCTGGGGCGCGGTGCACCCGATGGTGCATTTCGTGACCTGGCTCGCGCGGAATGGCTGGTCACCCGGCGGCCTGATCGATGCCTGGTTCGCCAATGCCGCCACCACCGGTCTGACCTGGGACCTGATGATCAGCGCCGTGGTGCTGACGCTCTGGGTGCTGGCCGAGGTCGCGGTGCGGCGCAACTGGGAGGCGCTCTGGGCCGTTCCCGCCACATTCCTGATCGGCGTGAGCTGCGGGTTGCCGCTCTATCTCTGGCTCCGCTCGCGGCCGGTCTGACGAAGCGGAACGCGCCCTTCGGGGCGCGCGCTGGTCGTCGTGCCGGCGGCCTTTGGCCACCGGCGCGGGGGCCGTGGCGGGCGTGACGCCTTTGCCCTGCGTCCGGGACCCATGGTGGCGCGGGTTTTCTTGAGTATTTGGGACGTAGAGAAGGCAGGGGCGCGGCGCGGGGCCGGAGGCGCGTGTCGCGGCGGCCGGGGCTGGTGAAAGCGGGCAGGCTGCGCTATGGCGGCGCGGGCAGTGCAGGAGGCCGGTATGGACCACTTTCTCTATCGTGACGGGCAGCTTTATGCCGAGGACGTGCCGGTGGCCGAGATCGCCGCCGCGGTCGGCACGCCGGTCTATGTCTATTCCACCGCCACGCTGCTGCGGCATTTCCGGCTGTTCGACGAGGCGCTGGCCTGGGGGCCGCACCTTGTCTGCTATGCCATGAAGGCGGCCTCGAACCAGGCCATCCTGAAGACGCTGGCCGAGGCCGGCGCCGGGATGGACGTGGTCTCGGGCGGCGAATACGCAAGGGCAAAAGCCGCCGGCGTCCCCGGCGAGCGCATCGTGTTCTCCGGCGTCGGAAAGACCCGCGCGGAGATCCGCACCGCGCTCGAGGGCGGGCTGCGCCAGTTCAACATCGAGAGCGAGCCCGAGATGCGGGCGATCTCGGAGGTGGCCTCGGAGCTGGGCGTGGTGGCGCCGGTCACCGTGCGGGTGAACCCCGACGTCGACGCCAAGACCCATGCCAAGATCGCCACCGGCAAGAGCGAGAACAAGTTCGGCATCCCGATCGCCCGGGCGCGCGAGGTCTATGCCGAGGCCGCGGCGCTGCCGGGGCTGAAGGTGGTGGGCATCGACGTGCATATCGGCTCTCAGCTCACCGAGCTCGAGCCCTTCGCCATGGCCTATCGCAAGGTCGCCGAGCTCACCGAGGCGCTGCGCGGCGACGGGCACGAGATCAGCCGGCTCGACCTTGGTGGCGGGCTGGGGATCCCCTACACCCGCAGCAACGAGGCGCCGCCCCTGCCGGTGGAATACGGCGCCATGATCGAGCGCGAGCTCGGCCACCTGGGCTGCGAGATCGAGATCGAGCCGGGCCGGCTGATCGCCGGCAATGCCGGCATCCTGGTCTCGGAGGTGATCTACCTGAAAGAGGGCGAGGGGCGGAACTTCCTGATCCTCGACGCCGCGATGAACGACCTGATCCGCCCGGCGATGTACGAGGCGCATCACGACATCGTGCCGGTCGTCGAACCGGAGGTGGGGCTCGAGCAGAGCCCGCTCGACATCGTGGGCCCGGTCTGCGAATCCGGCGACACCTTCGCCAAGGGCCGGATGATGCCGGCGCTGGGGCCGGGCGATCTGGTCGCCTTCCGCTCTGCCGGCGCGTACGGCGCGGTGATGTCTTCCGAGTACAACACGCGGGCGCTGATTCCGGAGGTTCTGGTGAAGGGCGATCAATTCGCTGTCATCCGCCGGAGACCGAGCTTTGAGGAAATCATAAACCGCGATAGCCTTCCCGAGTGGCTGTAGGGCATTGCTCCTGCAGTCCCGACCGCAGGAGACCTTCATGCCCGAGACGGGAACACCGCCGCCGGACATCCTGAAACCCATCAAGTGGCCGCTGCGTCTGACCCTCTGGGGCATGACCGCGGAGCGCATCACCCGTGCCTTCTGGCCGCTCTGGTCACTGCTGATCGCGGCGCTGGGGCTGTTGATGCTGGGCGTGCAGGACCTCGTGTCGGTGGAATGGGTCTGGATCGCGGGCGTGGCCTTTTTGGCGGCGTTGGGCTGGGCGGGTTGGCGCGGCGCGCGGATGCTGGCGTGGCCCTCGCGCATCGAGGCGATGGCGCGGCTCGACGGGACGCTGCGGGGCAACCCGATCCAGGCAGCGCTCGACGACCAGGCGATCGGGGCGGCGGACATGGGCTCGCAGGCGGTCTGGCAGGCGCACCAGGCAAGGATGCGGGCGCGGCTGGCCGAGGCCAGGGCGGTGGAGCCCGACCTGCGGGTGGCCCGTGCGGACCCCTTCGCGCTGCGCTACGTGGCGCTTCTGGCCTTTGCCGCGGCGCTGGTCTTCGGCTCTTTCCTGCGGGTCTCTTCGGTCACCGCCATGGGGCCGAGCGGCGTGGACCTGGCGGCGGGGCCCGCGTGGGAGGGCTGGATGGAGCCGCCGGGCTACACCCGTCTGCCCTCGGTCTATCTCAACGACATCACCGCGCCGGGGCTGAGCGTGCCGGAGGGCGCCGAGATCACGCTGCGCATGTATGGCGAGGTGGGCGCGCTGTCGGTCGATGAAAGCGTCTCGGGGCGGGCGCTCTCGCCCGAGGCGGCGCAGGAGACGGCGCAGGATTTCGCCGTGCGGCAATCGGGCAGGCTGGCAATCGACGGCCCCGGCGGCCGGGCGTGGGAGGTGAGCGTCACCGCCGATGCCGCCCCCAGCGTGCGCCGCGAGGGCGAGATCTCCTCGAGCTACGAGGGCGACGCGCAAATCCCCTTTGCCGCCAGCGACGATTACGGCGTGGTCGCGGGCCGCGCGCGGATCGAGCTGGCGCTGGACGCGGTCGAGCGCGACTACCTTCTCGCCGCCGAGCCCGAGGCGCGCCCGGCCATCGAGGTGCCCCTGCCGATGCCCATTGCCGGCGACCGGGCCGAGTTCACCGAGACGCTGGTCGAGAACTTCTCGGAGCACCCCTGGGCCAACCTGCCGGTGCGCCTGACGATCAGCGTCGAGGACGAGGCCGGCCAGACCGGGCAGGCCGAGGTCGAGACCATCACCCTGCCGGGCCGGCGCTTCTTTGACCCGATGGCCGCGGCGGTGATCGAGCAGCGCCGGGCGCTGCTCTGGACCCGCGACAACATTCCCGAGATCAGCCGCATCATCCGCGCGGTCAGCCACCTGCCCGACGACGTGTTCCGCTCGGCGGTGCCGTACCTGCGGCTGCGCACCATCCTGCGCCAGCTCGAGGCGGCGGGGCCGTCGATGGGCGACGCGCAGCAGGCCGAGATCGCCAAGGCGATGTGGGATCTCGCGATCATCCTCGAGGAGGGCGACCTGGCCTCGGCGCTGGAACGGCTGCAGCGCGCGCAGGAGCGGCTCTCGGAGGCGATGAAGAACGGCGCCTCCGAGCAGGAGATCGCCGAGCTGATGCAGGAGCTGCGCGAGGCGACGGACGACTACCTCCGGCAGCTGTCGCGGCAGGCGCAGCAGGAGGCCGAGCAGAACCCCGAGATGGCGCAATCCCAGGACGGCATGGAGATGAGCCAGAACGACCTGCAGCGGATGATGGACCGGATCCAGGAACTGATGGAAGAGGGCCGCATGGCCGAGGCGCAGGAAGCCCTGCGTCAGCTTCAGGAAATGATGGAGAACATGCAGGTCACCCAAGGCCAGCAGGGCCAATCGCCGGGCGAACAGGCGATGGAAGGGCTGGGCGAAACGCTGCGCGAGCAGCAGGGCCTGTCGGACGAGGCGTTCCGCGACCTGCAGGAGCAGTTCAACCCCGGACAGCAGGGGCAACAGGGCCAGCAAGGGCAGCAGCAGGGTCAACAAGGTCAGCAGGGCCAGGGTGGCCAGCAGCAAGGTCAGGGGCAGGGCCAGCAGGGGCAGGGCCAGCAGCAAGGACAGCAGAGCGAGCAGTCGCTCGAGGACAGCCTCGCCAACCGCCAGCAGCAGCTGCGCGACGAGCTGAACCGCCAGCGCCAGAACCTGCCCGGCGCCGGAACCGAGCCGGGCGAGGCCGCACGCGATGCGCTGCGCCGCGCCGAGGAAGCCATGGACGGCGCCGAGGAGGCGCTGCGCGGCGACGATCTCGCCGCGGCCATCGACCAGCAGAGCCAGGCGATGGAGGCGCTGCGCGAGGGTATGCGCAGCCTCGGCGAGGCGATGGCGCAGCAACAGCAGCAGAACCCGGGGCAACAGGGACAGCAGCAGGGCGGTGAGCCCGGCCAGCAACGCGATCCGCTGGGCCGCAATTCCGGCGCCAACGGCAATATCGGCACCGACGAGAACATGGTGCAGGACGAAGACGTCTACCGCCGCGCCCGCGAACTGCTCGACGAGATCCGCCGCCGCTCCGGCGAGGGGGAGCGTCCGCAGGAAGAGCTCGACTACCTCGAGCGTCTGCTCGAACGGTTCTGATCGCCCGATAGCCCCGAGGCCCGCGCGTCCCGCGCGCGGGCGCAAACCCCGATGACGCGCCTTGCCCCGCGCCCGTTCGCATGGGTATAGCGGACACAGGCGGTAAGGGTTTGAATGGCATGGGCAAGGCGGCGGTCGACACTTTGCGAGAGCTCTACGAGGGCGACAGCGACCGGGCGCACCGCTTCCGCTACGCGGTGCTGGCCCTCGACATCGGCACAATCCTCTACGTGATCGCCACGTCCTTCGGCAGTCATGGTCGCGTGGTCGGGATGATCGACACGATCTTCGGGCTGGTCTTTCTCGCGGATTTCCTCGCGCGGTTGACGATCGAGCGGCAGAAGCTGCGCTTTTTGATCCGCCCGGTCACGCTGGCCGACATGATCTCGATCGTCTCGTTCCTCGCACCGCTCGCCGGCGAAGGCCTTGGCTTTCTGCGCGTGGTGCGGACGCTGCGCTTTTTGCACACCTACCAGCTGTTCCGGCGGCTGCGCGAGGATTTCCCCTTCTTCCGCCGCTATCAGGATGTGTTCAGCGCGACCCTCAACCTGCTGGTGTTCATCTTCGTGATGACCGGGCTGGTCTATGCCACCCAGTACCGCACCAACCCGCAGATCGAGAACTATGCCGACGCGCTCTATTTCACCGTGACCGCGCTGACCACCACCGGCTTCGGCGACATCACCCTGACCGGATCGCTGGGGCGGATGATCTCGGTCGTGGTGATGATCTGCGGCGTGACCCTGTTCCTGCGGCTGGCGCAGGTGCTGTTCCGGCCCGTCAAGGTGCGCGAGACCTGCCACAGGTGCGGCCTGTCGCTGCATGATGCCGACGCGGTGCATTGCAAGCATTGCGGCGCCACCATCCATATCGAGACCGAAGGCGACTACTGATGACCGACGTGGCGATCCGCCCGCATCTCCCCGAAGACGACGCGGCGCTGTGGCGCATTCTCGAGCCGGTGTTCCGCGCTGGCGAGACCTACGCCATCGACAGCGACATTTCGCGAGACGATGCACTGGCCTACTGGTGCGGCCCCGAGCGCCGGGTGTTCTCGGCGCTGGTCGATGGCGTGGTGGCGGGCAGCTACTACATCATGCGCAACCAGAAGGGCGGCGGCAGCCATGTCTGCAATTGCGGTTTCGCCACCGACCCGGGCCAGACCGGCAAGGGCGTGGCGCGCGCCATGCTGGCCCATGCGCTCGACACCGCCCGCAGCCTCGGCTTCCGCGCCATGCAGTTCAACTTCGTAGTGTCCTCCAACAGCCGCGCGGTGGCGATCTGGCAGCGCGCGGGGTTTGAGATCGTCGGCCGGCTGCCCGATGCCTTCCATCACCCCGAAAAGGGTTATGTCGACGCGCTGGTCATGTATAAGACCCTCGAAACGGACTGATTTCAGGAGCAATTCCCGTGGCCGAAGACACCCGCCTCCTCGCCGTCCTGATCGACGCCGACAACACCTCCCCGAAATACGCCAAGGCGATCTTCGACGAGATCGCCTCGCTGGGAGAAGCCAGCGTCCGGCGCGTCTACGGCGATTTCGCCAGCCAGCAGATCTCGGGCTGGTCGAAGATCTCGGCCGAGTTCGGTCTGGTGCCGCACCACTCCCCGGCCAACACCGTGGGCAAGAACTCCTCCGACATCTCGCTGGTGATCGACGCCATGGACCTGATGCACACCGGCCGCTTCGACGGCTTCGTGGTGGTCAGCTCCGACAGCGATTTCACCCGGCTCGCCAGCCGCATCCGCGAGCAGGGGCTCGACGTCTACGGCATGGGCATGCAGAAGACGCCGGATGCCTTCCGCAAGGCCTGCAAGCGCTTCATCTTCCTCGAGAACCTCGACGGCGCGCCGGAGCAGAAGACCGGCGACCGCACGCCGCGGGCCACCGGCAAGCTCGAAGAGGCGCGCAACCTCATCTTCACCGCGATGGACGCCATCGAGCAGGAGGATGACTGGTACACGCTGGGCCAGCTCGGCCAGTTCATCACCGCGGCGAACCCGGATTTCGACACCCGCAGCTACGGCAAGCGCAAGCTCTCGGATCTCGTCTCCGAGCTGAAGGTGTTCGAGACCAAGCGCGGCCCGGGGAACCAGCTGCTGGTGCGCCGGCTCGACTGATCCCGCCCCGGGCGGCGCTGATCCGGGTCAGCGCGTGCGGCGCGGAAGGGGCCGGGGCGGGCCTGCCCGACAAGGGCCGAACCGCGCCATGAAGGTCTCGACCGCGGCCTCGATCACGCGGCTGATCTCGTCTTCGTCGAACCGGTCGCGAATGCCGAACAGCCGCTTGATCCAGAGATCGGCCTTGCAAAGCTCGATGAACTGGTCGGCGGCAAGGCCGAGATCGTCGATCTCGACGTCGCCCCGCGCCATCGCGGCGGCAAGATAGCATTGCAGCTCGCTGCGGACGAGCACGGGGCCGCATTCGTAGAACTGCGCGCCGAGCTCCGGGAAGCGGTCGGCTTCGGCGGCGCAGATGCGGAACACCCTCTGGCCGATGTCCGACAGCAGGAAGTCGAGGACGCTGCGGCCGATATGGGGCAGCACGACCCGCGGCGGCTGGTTCTTGTCGAGCGCGACCAGAACCTCGTCCGCCTGCGCCTGACACTGGGCGGTCGCCATCTCCATGAACAGCAGGCGCTTGTCGGGAAAGTAGCTGTATAGCGTGGCCTTCGACACCCCGGCGGTCTTGGCGATCTCATCGACGCTGGCGCCCTCGAACCCGTCGCGCAGGAAGATCTCGCGCGCGCCCTTCAGGACCTGGTCGTATTTCCGCCCGCGCCGGACGCTTGCCGTGATGCCCGGCATGCACTGTCTCCTCTGGTAACAGCGATCATAGCCTCCGTGGTTCAGATCCGGCAAGCGTGGCGCGGTCCGCCGCCGGCCTGCCTGTCGAAGTGCTGCGGCAATCGGCGCGGCGGCGCGCAGGCGGAAGGGCATTGCATCCGCCCTCTTTTGCGATAGTTTAGAATCATTCCAAAGTGAGGCCACCCCATGCGTTTCTTTACCCAGCGCCGCCAGTTCAAGGATCTCAGCGAGCAGGAAGTGCTCGCGCTGGCCATCTCCTCCGAGGAGGACGACGCGCGGATCTACCGCAGCTATGCCGAGATGCTGCGCGCCGATTATCCTGACACCGCGCAGGTGTTCGACGGCATGGCCCGCGAGGAGGACGGCCACCGCCAGGCGCTGATCTCGGCGCACCGGATGCGCTTTGGCGAGGTGATTCCGCTGATCCGGCGCGAGCACGTGGCCGGGTTCTACGCGCGCCGCCCGGTCTGGCTGATGCAGAACCTCGGTCTCGAGCGCATCCGGGAAGAGGCCGAGGTCATGGAGCGTGACGCGGAGCGGTTCTATCTCGAAGCCGCCAAGCGCAGCTCCGATGCCGGGACGCGCAAGCTGCTGGGCGATCTCGCCGCCGCCGAGGCGGGCCACGAGACCCGCGCCGCCGCGCTGACGGCAGAGCATCTCGATGCCGACAGCCGCAGCGACGAGGATCGGCTCGCGCATCGGCAATTCGTGCTGACATGGGTGCAGCCGGGGCTGGCCGGGTTGATGGATGGCTCGGTCTCGACGCTTGCGCCGATCTTCGCGACGGCCTTCGCCACGCAGGACACCTGGACGACATTCCTCGTCGGGCTCGCGGCCTCGGTGGGGGCGGGGATCTCGATGGGGTTCACCGAGGCTGCGTCGGACGATGGCGAACTGTCGGGCCGCGGCTCACCGCTCAAGCGCGGCATCGCGTCGGGGGTGATGACCACGGTGGGCGGGCTGGGCCACGCGCTGCCCTACCTGATTCCGCATTTTTGGACCGCCACGAGCATCGCGTGGATCATCGTCTTCATCGAGCTCTGGGCGATTGCATGGATCCAGAATAAGTACATGGAAACGCCGTTTCTGCGCGCCTCGATGCAGGTGGTGCTCGGCGGCGCGCTGGTGCTGGCGGCCGGCGTGCTGATCGGCAGCGGCTGACCCGGGCGCCGCGCGCTTGCTTCAGGGGCGCGCTGGCGGGTCGTGTCGGCCTGCCTCCGGCGGGAGTATTTCCGACGAAGAGAAGCCAGGGGCGCAGCGCTATCGTCTTCTTTGGTTCAAAAATACCTCGGGGGTGAATTGGCGCACAGCGCCAAGAGGGGGCAGAGCCCCCGTTTGCTCCTCGGACAGCGCATCTCGGCTGAGACAGGGAGCGGCGCCCTCATCCCCTCGCCCCTCATCCCCACGCCAAGCCGCATAATCGCTGGAAGCCCGGCCGCGCCCGTGGCAAACCAAGCGGGCGCACGGCCAAGGGAGACGCGACCATGACCCAGTTCGGCAAGGGCTGCCACCTGCATCTGATCGATGGATCGGCTTTCATCTTCCGGGCCTATCACGCCCTGCCGCCGCTGACGCGCAAGTCCGACGGGCTGCCCATCGGCGCGGTCTCGGGCTTCTGCAACATGCTGCAGAAATACGTCGAGGACAACGCCGGCCCCGAGGCGCCGACCCATGTGGCGGTGATCTTCGACAAGGGCAGCCACACCTTCCGCAACGACCTCTACGATCTTTACAAGGCCAACCGCGAGGCGATGCCCGAGGATCTGCGGCCGCAGATCCCGCTGACCCGCCGGGCGACCGAGGCGTTCAACATCGCCTGCAAGGAGCTCGAGGGATACGAGGCCGACGACATCATCGCCACGCTGGCGCGGCAGGCGCGCGAGGCCGGCGGGCGGGTGACGATCATCAGCTCCGACAAGGACCTGATGCAGCTGGTGGGCGACGGGGTCGAGATGCTCGATGCCATGAAGAACCGCCGCATCGACCGCGACGGCGTGTTGGAGAAGTTCGGCGTTTATCCCGACCGCGTGGTCGATGTGCAGGCGCTGGCCGGCGACTCGGTCGACAACGTGCCCGGCGCCCCGGGCATCGGCATCAAGACCGCCGCGCTGCTGATCAACGAGTTCGGCTCGCTCGAGGAGCTGCTCGACCGGGCGGAGGAGATCAAGCAGCCGAAACGCCGCCAGACGCTGATCGAGAAGCGCGAGCAGATCGAGCTGTCGAAGCGGCTGGTGCAGCTCGACGCCGAGACACCGCTGTCGTTCGGGCTCGACGATCTCGAGGTCAGGGACCCCGACCCGGAGGTGCTGCTGGGCTTCCTCGCCGAGATGGAGTTCCGCAGCCTCACCAAGCGCATCGCGGACTCGCTCGACGCCGAGGCGCCGGTGATCCCCGACACCGCCCCCGAAGGCGCCAACCCGCCGGACGAAGGCGCGCCCGAGATGCCGGCGATCACGCCGGACAACTACGTCTGGGTGAAGACCGCCGAGGATCTCGCCCCGTTCATCGAGGCGGCGCACCAGCGCGGCTGGGTCGCGGTCGATACCGAGACCACCGGGCTCAACGAGATGGCCTGCGATCTTGTCGGGATCTCGCTCTGCACCGAGCCGGGCGCGGCCTGCTACATCCCGCTGGCGCATCGCGCCGACAGCGATGGCGACCTGTTCGGGGATGGTGACCTAGCCGAGGGCCAGATGCCGATGCAGGCGGCGCTCGACCTGCTCAAGCCGCTGCTCGAGGACCCGGCGGTGATGAAGATCGGGCAGAACATGAAATACGACGCCAAGATCTTTGCCCGCTACGGCGTGCGGATCGCGCCGATCGACGACACCATGCTGATGTCCTACGCGATGAATGCCGGCCTGCACGGCCATGGCATGGACGCGCTTTCGGAGCGTTACCTGTCGCACACGCCGATCCCGATCAAGGATCTGCTGGGCTCGGGCAAGAAGATGAAGACCTTCGACCAGGTGCCGATCGAGGACGCGGTCAAGTACGCCGCCGAGGATGCCGACATCACCCTGCGGCTCTGGACCCTGCTGAAGCCGCAGCTGCACCGCAACCGCGTCACCCGGGTCTACGAGACCATGGAGCGGCCGCTGGTGCCGGTGCTGGCCGAGATGGAGATGGCCGGCGTACAGGTCGACCGCGACACGCTCTCGCGCATGTCGAACGCCTTCAGCCAGAAGATGGCGGCGCTCGAGGCCGAGATCCACGAACTGGCGGGCGAGAGCTTCAACGTGGGCAGCCCCAAGCAGCTTGGCGAGATCCTGTTCGACAAGATGGGCCTCGAGGGCGGCAAGAAGGGCAAGACCGGCGCCTATGCCACCGGCGCCGACGTGCTCGAGGATCTGGCGACCGAGCACGAGCTGCCGGCGCGGGTGCTCGACTGGCGCCAGCTTTCGAAGCTCAAGTCGACCTATACCGACGCGCTGCAGGAGCACATCAACAAGGAGACGGGCCGGGTTCACACCTCCTACGTGATCTCCGGGGCCAATACCGGGCGCCTGTCCTCGACCGATCCGAACCTGCAGAACATCCCGGTGCGCTCGGAAGAGGGGCGGCGCATCCGCGAGGCCTTTGTCGCGCCCGAGGGCAAGACCATCGTGGCGCTCGACTACTCGCAGATCGAGCTGCGCATCCTCGCCCACATGGCCGAGATCGACGCGCTCAAGCAGGCCTTCCGCGACGGGCAGGACATCCACGCCATGACCGCGTCCGAGATGTTCAACGTGCCGATGGACGAGATGACCTCCGAGATCCGCCGGCAGGCCAAGGCGATCAACTTCGGTGTGATCTACGGCATCTCGGGCTTCGGGCTCGCGCGCAACCTGCGCATCCCGCGGGCCGAGGCGCAGGGCTTCATCGACCGCTATTTCGAGCGCTTCCCCGGCATCCGCACCTACATGGACGACACCGTGGCCTTCGCCAAGGAACACAAGCGCGTCGAGACGCTGTTCGGCCGGGTGATCCACACCCCCGAGATCGCAGCCAAGGGGCCGCGCGCGGGCTTTGCCAAGCGCGCCGCGATCAACGCGCCGATCCAGGGCACCGCCGCCGACATCATCCGGCGTGCCATGATCCGGATGCCCGAGGCCATCGAGACGCTGCCGGCCACCATGCTCCTGCAGGTGCATGACGAACTGATCTTCGAGGTCGAGCAGGGCGCCGAGGACGACCTCATCGCGGCCGCGCGCACGGTGATGGAGGGCGCCGCCGAGCCGGTGGTGAAGCTCGACGTGCCGCTGGTGGTCGATGCCGGGCAGGGCAAAAGCTGGGCCGAGGCGCACTGAGGCGCCTCGCGTTTCAGCCCACGGCCATGGCGGGGGCCTGAACCAGCCCCTGTCCGCGATCCAGCGCGTCGGTCGCCGGATCGATGGGCGCGGTGGTGCAGGTGGCCATCAGCCGGGCCTGGACCGCGCCGGAAAAGGCCGGGCTGCCCGAGGCGCGCTGCGCCTCCCACCAGAGCGCCGCGATGCCCGCCACGTGCGGGCAGGCCATCGAGGTGCCGTTGAGCGGCCGCAGCCCACCGCCGGTTGCCGCCGAGATCACGTTGACCCCGGGGCCCGATACGGTCGGGTTGGTGTTCGAGAACGAGGCGATGTTGAGCCCGCCCGGCCCCTGACCGAGCGCCCCCACCGAGACCACGCCGAAGGCGGCGGCGGGCAGCGAGGCCGAGACCTCGAAGCCCGGATCGATGTTGCGGCGGCTCTCGTTGCCGGCGGCGGCGCAGACCACCGTCCCGCCCGAGAACGCCGCCTGCGCGCGCAGCATGTCCATCAGCGCGTCGAACATGCGCAGGTTCTGGCGATACGCCTCGAGCGCGGCGGACCCCGCCAGCAGCGTTGGCCAGCCCTGATCGACGAGGTCCTCGACGAGGCCCGGAAAGTCGAAGCCGAGCGACATGGAGATCACCTGCGCCTGTTCGTCGGAGGCCCACTTGATCGCCCGGAACAGCATGTCCGACGTGCCGCTGCCGTCGTCGCCCAGAACCTTGCCGATCAGCGCGTCGGTGACACCGCGGGCGACGCCGATGCGGGTGCCGTCGACATCGCGCCCGAACACCGTGCCGGCGCAATGGGTGCCGTGGCCGTTGGCGTCCTCGATGCCCGACCCGGCGAAGTCGCGGGTGGTGAGGGAGACGCCGGCAAAGGCCGGGTGACTGGTATCGATGCCGGTGTCGAGCACCGCCACGCGCACCCCGGCACCGGTGAAGGCCGAGATGTCGGCGCCGACCGCCGCGATGCCCCAAGCGGCCTCGGCCTCCTCGGCGCGCACCTCGTCGAGCGGCTGCGGCTCGATCAGCCGGGTCGGCATGTCGCGCGCCACGGCGGTCACCGCCGGATCGCGGCTCACGTCGCGCAGATCCCTCGCGCTCAGCTCGGCGGATTCGAGCGTGGGCGCCGGGGGGATCGGGTTCGCCATCGGCGCATCGAAACCGCCGGTCGCGAAACCGGGGGCGCCCGGCGGTGCCGCAGGGCGCGCGGCGCGATTGCGAAGCGGGGCGTTTTCGTCGCGCAGAATAACGAACATGGCAAATCTCGCTCTAAAGGGTTTTTCCAATAGCGCGATGATACACCCAGAGGTTGATTCAGCGAAGGATCACAGCGTGAACCCGTCGTGAAATCGCTCGTCAGATGAGATTGTTCTTTCGAAACAGGGCCTTGAGGTCGGCCTCCGGGCGCGGCCCCATATGGCTGATGACCTCGGAGGCGGCCACGGTGCCCATGCGGCCGGCGGTTTCCATGTCGGCGCCATTGGCAAGACCGTAGAGGAAGCCCGCGGCGAACTGGTCGCCCGCGCCGGTGGCGTCGACCGGCACCACCTTCGTGACCGGCACGTCGGTGCGCTCGCCATCCTTGATGATGCTCACCCCGTCGCCCGAGCGGGTGCAGACCACCAGCGGGCAGACCTCGGCGACCCGCGCCAGATCCTTGTCGAGATGATCGTCCTGAAAGAGCGAGCGGATCTCGGCCTCGTTGCCGATGACGTAGTCCATCTCGTTGGCGATCAGGCTCAGGAAGTCGTCGCGGTGGCGCTCGACGCAGAACGGGTCCGAGATCGCGATCCCGGCGAGGCCCCCGGCCTTGCGGCAGGTGCGGGCGGCGCGCAGGAATGCCTCCTTGCCCTTGGGCTTGTCGTAGAGATAGCCCTCGAGAAAGATGATGTCGGCCTGTCCGGCGATTTCTTCCGAGACATCCTCGGGGCCAAGCTCGGCCGAGATGCCGAGATAGGTGTTCATCGAGCGCTCGCCGTCGGGCGAGACGAAGATCATCGACCGCGAGGTCGGCAGTTCGCCGCCCGCGACCGGCGGGTTGACGAAATCGGTGCCGCCCTTCTCCATCGCGTCGGCGTAGAACCGCCCCAGCGCATCATCGCGCACGCGTCCGAAAAAGCCCGTGCGCAACCCGAGATTGCCAAGCCCTGCCAGGGTGTTGGCCACCGAGCCGCCGGCCGCCTGAACGCGGTTCTCCATGGCGCCGTAAAGCTGCTCGGCGCGCTCGCGCTCGACCAGCTGCATGATGCCCTTCTCGATCCCCATCATCTCGAGGAAACTGTCATCGGAGCGGGTCAGCACGTCGACGATGGCGTTGCCGATGCCAAGAACCTGGTACTTCTTGGTCGGATGCTGCGGGGTCAGGGTCATACGGTCTTTTCCTCGAACTGGCAGAGGTCGCGGATCAGGCAGGCCTGGCACTTGGGCTTGCGCGCGACGCAGGTGTAACGCCCGTGCAGGATCAGCCAGTGATGCGCGTGATGCTGGAAGTCCACGGGAATGTTGTCTTCGATGGCGCGCTCGACGGCCACCACGTCTTTGCCGGGGCAGATGCCCGAGCGGTTGCCGACGCGAAAGATGTGGGTGTCCACCGCCTGCGCCGGGTAATGCCACCACATGTTTAACACAACGTTGGCGGTCTTGCGCCCGACGCCGGGCAGGCTCTCGAGTGCGGCACGCGAGCACGGCACCTCGCCGCCATACTGCTCGTGCAGGATCTTCGACAGCTTGATGACGTTCTTGGCCTTGTTGCGGTAGAGCCCGATGGTCTTGATGTGCTGGGTCACGCCCTCTTCGCCAAGCGCGAGCATCTTCTCGGGCGTGTCGGCGATCTTGAACAGCTCGCGGGTCGCCTTGTTGACGCCGGCATCGGTGGCCTGCGCCGAGAGCGCGACCGCCACCACCAGCGTATAGGCGTTGACGTGGTCGAGCTCGCCCTTGGGCTCGGGCTCGGCCTCGTGGAAGCGGGTGAAGATCTCGCGCAGGGTATGATAGTCGAGCTGCTTGGCCATGCCCCCGGATATGAAACGCTTTTCCAGCTGCGGCAAGCCGTTTGCGCGCGCGGGCGCTGTAATGGAGGAGGCCGGCGCGATGGCGGAGCGTCGACGCGAGACGGCCTGACACACTTTATGGTTTAGCGCTGTCTATCTGAAATTGTATTTTTGTGATAGAAACGCGCATGGCGGCGGTCCCGGTTTTTCCTCCGTCTGCCGCTTATTTTTTGACGTCACAATTCATTTGAGGATCGAAGCCATGTTGAATGCAGAGGCCGTGAGCCGTGCCAAGACTCGCCATATCGAGATTGCCAAACCCTTTGACGATGACCTCGGGCCGCTGAAGCTCCTGCCAGGGATCTGGAAGAACACCAATGCCGAGGTGCCGTTCGGCTGGAACTGCATCGCGCTGCCCTTCGTCACCGATCCGCCGCCCGCCGGGTTCAATTACCGGCTGATGGTCAACCACTACCGCGAGACGCTGCAGTTCTTCACCGCCGACAAGGGCGCGCCCAATCGTGGCATCGCGCGCGGTGCCGGCGGGCCGAGCGACCTCGACCAGTTCGTCGTGGCGCTGGACTACCAGCAGCTTGTCGAGCAGGTGGCGGTCGACGAGTTTCCCAAGAGCGGCCCGGATCTCGCAACCGACAAGCTCGCCGATCCCGGCGCGGCGATCCACCACGAACCCGGACTGTTCCTGTACATGACCAACCACACCACCGACGGCATCAACATCGCCCGGCTCGGCACGGTGCCGCATGGCGACTCGCTTCTGGCGATGGGGCGCTTCGATGCCGCGGTCGATATCTTTGATGGCCCGCCGCAGATCCCGGCGGTGAACGGCTTCCCCGAGGGGGTCCTCGTGCCGCGGGACGACACCGCCGGAGGGGCGGATGACCTGCTGACGCCGCTCGAGAGCCCCTACATGGCGCCCTACAAGCATTTCCACGACACCCCGTTCTTCGGCACCGTCCCCGCGGGGACACCGGGATTCCCCGGCTTCAACCCGGTCCACCCGGAAGAGCTGCTGCGCAGCGCGCAGCCGGACCCCGGCAAGGTGAAACGGACCACACGGCTCGACATGACCACCAGCGCCACGGAGGCGGCGGGAATCCTTAACATTCCGTTTATCGTCAAGCACGCCAACGCGACCTCTATGAACGCGACCTTCTGGATCATGGAGCTGGACGAGCCCGGCGTCGACGACGAGCCCAAGCTGCTGATGCAGTACCTGCAGGTGGTGATGCTTGACTTCTTCCCGCGCCGCGACGGCATCCCCGGCCTGATCGGTTGGCCACATGTCTCGATCAACACGCTCGAGAAGGTGGCCAATGTGGAGCAGGACGCCGAGGTGCTGACCTCCGACGAATACTGACGGGCAGGCAAACCGCGCCCGGCTGCGACCCGGCGCCCTGAAAGCGCAGGAACCGGGTCGCACGCTGCCGCCGCGCCGCATAGTCTGGGCCGGCAACACGGGAGCCGGACCATGTCTGACACGTCGCAAGGGTATCACTACGAGGTCATGCGCCGCGCCATCGAGATGGTCGACGCCGCCGGGCCGCAGGCCACGCTCGAGGAACTGGCGGCGGGCATGGGCATGAGCCCGGCGCATTTCCAGCGGCTGTTCTCGCGCTGGGCCGGGGTGTCTCCGAAGCGCTTCCAGCAATACCTGACGCTCGGGCACGCCAAGGCGCTGCTCTCCGAGCGCTTCACCACGCTCGAGACCGCGCACGCGGCCGGGCTCTCGGGTGGCGGACGGCTGCACGACCTGTTTCTGCGCTGGGAGGCGATGAGCCCCGGTGCCTATGGTCGTGGCGGCGATGGGCTGACGATTCGCTGGGGCTGGTTCGACAGCCCCTTCGGCCGCGCGCTGGTGATGGCGACCGAGACCGGCATCTGCGGCATCGGGTTCGCCTCGGAGGCCGGCGACGATGCCACAATGGCGGACCTGCGCAGCCGCTGGCCCGGGGCAGACTACTTCGAGGACGCTCCGGGGCTGGACGGCTGGGCACGGGCGGCGTTCGGGCAGGCGGGCGGCGAGGTGCCGCTGCTGCTGATCGGTGCGCCGTTCCAGATCAAGGTCTGGGAGGCGCTGATGCGGGTGCCCTCTGGCCATGTCACGACCTATTCCGAGATCGCGCAGGCGGTGGGCCGCCCCCGAGCGGTGCGCGCGGTCGGCACGGCGGTGGGGCGCAACCCGATCTCGCTGCTGATTCCCTGCCACCGGGCGCTGCGCAAGTCCGGCGGCCTTGGCGGCTATCACTGGGGCCTGCCGGTCAAGCGCGCCATCCTCGCCTGGGAGGCGGCGCGTCTCGAGGCCTGAGCCAGGTTGCATCACCGTGAAGTGAGGCGCGGAATGGGCGAAGACCCGCCGACACCCCCGTGACAGCGCTGTTGGTCCGTTGCATGGTCGATCTATAATTCAGGAGGAGCGCCCCCGCGATGCGGGGGCCATAACGATCAAGAGGCACACCATGATCCGGGCCAAGACGTCCATTCTTCTTTCCCTTGCCGCAGTGATGGGGCTGAGCGCCTGTTCCGACGGCCAGATGTTCAACGAGAACAATCCCAACCGGAACACCAACCAGGGCGTCATTCTCGGCGCGCTCGGCGGCGCGGCCGCGGGTCGCCTGATCGGTGGCAACAACGACGATGCCGTCAAGAACTCGCTCGCCGGGGCCGCCGTGGGCGCCATCGCCGGTGGCGTGATCGGCAGCCAGCTCGACAAGCAGGAAGCGGAACTGCGCCAGCAGCTCGGCAACGACGTCGGCATCCGCAACACCGGCGACCGCCTGATCGTGACCATGCCGCAGGACATCCTGTTCGGCTTCGACAGCGACACGCTGCGCACCGACCTGCAGGCCGACATCCGCACCGTCGGCGCCTCGCTGCTCCAGTACCCGAACACCAGCGTTCAGGTCGTCGGCCACACCGACAGCGACGGCGATGCCGGCTACAACCAGGGCCTGTCGCAGCGTCGCGCGCAGACCGTCGCCAATGTGCTGGTCTCGAGCGGTGTGCCGTCGAGCCGCATCTCGGTCATCGGCCGGGGCGAGGCCCAGCCGGTCGCGTCGAACCTGACGCCCGAGGGCAAGGCACAGAACCGCCGGGTGGAAATCGTCATCCTGCCGAACGCCTGATCAGGCACGCTTCGGCTGACATCAGCGCGTCGCGGGGGCCTCCCCGCGGCGCGTTTTTCATATCCGCCCCCCGAGCGGCGCTGCGCCGCGAGGCCTGCTGCGAGGCCCCGGCGGCGGGATGGATCGGGGCGACGGGCGCGACCCGGCCCGCGCTCACGGTCTGCCCCGCTGCCCGCAGCGTCCCGGGTGCGCGGAGCGGACGGGCGCCGGTGCAGGCTTCGGGACCGGAAAACACAAGGCCCCCGCCGATGGCGAGGGCCTTGTTCACTTTGCGCTTTGCGTAAGGTCAGCAGCCGGTGCCTTTCAGCACGACGCGCACGGTGCGGGCGAGGACCTTGAGGTCGGTGCCGAAGGACAGCTGGCGCAGGTAGTCGGTGTCGAACCCGGCGCGTTCGGCAAAGCTCGACTCGTTGCGCACCGAGGTCTGCCAGAAGCCGGTGATGCCCGGGCGCAGCGCATAGTAGGCCGTGCCGGGATAGAGGTCCTGCTGCTCGACCATCATCGGGCGCGGTCCGACCAGCGACATGTCCCCGCGCAGCACGTTGAGCAGCTGCGGCAGCTCGTCGAACGAGGTCTTGCGGATCAGCCGGCCAACCATGGTGATGCGCGGATCGCGGCGCAGCTTCTGGGCGCGGTCCCACTCGGCGCGGGCGGCGGGATTGCTGGCGAGATAGGCCTCGAGGCGCGCGTCGGCATCGACCACCATCGAGCGCAGCTTGTACATGTAGAAGACGCGACCATTCCGGCCGACACGCTTTTGCAGATAGAACGGCGACTTGCCGTCCAGCGCGATGATCGCGGCGAGCACCATGGTCACCAGCAGGGCCGGCAGCGCGCCGAGCAGAACGATGCTGAGGTCCAGGACGCGCTTGGCGAAGCGGTCATAGGACGCGCCGGTCGGTGCCGTAAAGAGGGCACCATCGATCAGGGTTTCGATAGCGTAGGGCGGCAGCGGCCGGCGAATGTGAATAGCCAATTTGACCTCCTCGAGGCTTGTATTGACGGAGACGCTGGCAAGGATGTTCTTCTGGCGGGACGCAGGCCGCAGAGATCCGGTCCCTCGCGATCAAGCGAAGGTCGGGAAAGCGCGCGGCGCGTTCAGGCGTTCAGAAGATTTTCTGGTCGTAACAAGACCAAAGCAAACTCACCACAACTCCCATTTGGAAGCACCAACCCCAGTGCCCTAGAGTGTCGAAAATGTGTCCTCACACTCGACGAGGATGGTTATGCATCGCGCCCTAAGTGCGGTCAACTCCACGTTTTTGCCGCAATTAAGAGTTGAGCCAAGCTTTAGACGTCTCGATTGGGCGCCCACGCGAGGGCGCCGAATGCGGGCGCGGGCTGTGTCGAGTCAGCCGGTGTCAGGTGGGCTCTTCCGCGCTGCGATCCCTCCTTCTGGAGGGGGCAGAGGGCGGGCGCGACGGCCGCATCTTCAGAAACAGTCAGAGACGCCCCGCGCGGGCGCTGGTTTCGGAAGTGTAAACAAATGCTGGGAAAAGAATGCATCGTCGTTCCGGCGGATGCGAGGCGCGCCGGCGTCGATCCGTATCCAGCCGCCGCGCCCGCGCGCTGGCTTGGGTTTGGAAACAGTATCTGTGGCAGAAGGGCCCGCGGCAGATGCTGCCGGGGCGCTTCGTGGCGTTGAAGGTCGGGCGTGGCTCGTCGCGCCGGTCGGCGCGGCGGGGGCGCCTGCGAGACCCGGCAATCGACACGCTAAGAGGGAGTTCGGTCGCTCACGGAATGTTACAGAGGTGGGTCTTCGCGTGATTGAGGGCCCGAATCGCGTCGGCTTGGCGCCCTCGAATCGCCAAACTCGGCCCGAATCGCGACATATTTCCGGCGGCATTTGCCGAAATGGGGCGGCCGCGATCGGCAAGCTTCAGTTGCAAGCCGGGGGGCGCGGGCCTATTTCGGGCCGGTCGGTAGATGTATCGGAAAGGGCCCGTCATGGCGAACCACCTCTATAAAGGCGATCTTCCCGACGGGCTCGATCTTGGCCCGGTCGTGGCGGTCGACTGCGAGACGATGGGGCTCGAGCCGCATCGCGACCGGCTCTGCGTGGTGCAGCTCTCGGGCGGGGACGGCAATGCCCACCTCGTGCAGGTGGCAAAGGGCCAGACCGAGGCGCCGAACCTCTGCCGCCTGCTGCGCGACGAGAACGTGCTGAAGCTGTTCCACTATGGCCGGTTCGACATCGCCGCCATGTACAACGCCTTTGGCGCGCTGGCCGCACCGGTCTATTGCACCAAGATCGCCAGCCGCATGGTGCGCACCTATACCGACCGGCACGGGCTCAAGACGCTGACCCAGGAGCTGCTGTCGGTCGACATCTCGAAGCAGCAGCAGTCCAGCGACTGGGGCGCCGAGACCCTGACCGAGGCGCAGCGCGATTATGCCGCCTCGGACGTGCTGCACCTGCACAAGCTGCGCGAGGCGCTCGACGCCATGCTCGAACGCGAGGGCCGCAGCGACCTCGCGCAGAGCTGCTTCGACTTCCTGCCGACCCGGGCGTTGCTTGATCTCGAGGGCTGGCCCGGCACCGACATCTTCGCGCATTCCTGATCCGATGGCGCCGCGGGGGGACACCTATTCCTATGTGATCGGCTGGCTGAAGATCCTTCTGCCGCTGATCGCGCTTGGGCTGCTGTCGACGCTGTTCCTCGTCGGTCGCGGCAGCGACCCGGCGCCGAGCATTCCCTTCGCCGATCCCGACAGCCCGGACGGGCCGGCGCGGCAGCAGATCCTGGAGCCCCGCTATGCCGGGCTGACCGCGCGCGGCGACCAGCTGATCCTCACCGCCGACCGCGCCGAGCCGGTGGCCGAGGGCATGGACGAGGTTCTCGCGCACCGGCTCGATGCGAGCATCGACATGTCGGATGGCAGCCGCATCACGCTGCGCTCGGACCGCGCGGTGGTCAGCGAGGCCGATCAGAGTGCCGATCTCGAAGGGGCGGTGCGGATCGAGAGCAGCACCGGCTACCGGATCGATACCGAACGCCTGCGCGTGGCGCTGGACCGGATCGAGGCCGAAACCCTCGCGCCGGTCTCGGGCGAGGGGCCGGCGGGCAGTTTCACGGCGGGAAAGCTGACCATCACGCCGACCGAAACCGGTGAAGACGTGCAACTGCTTTTCACCGAAGGCGTAAACCTGATATATGATCCGAAAGATCCATAGGGGTTCCAGTATGTTCCGATTTCTGACCGTTGCCGCCATGCTCGTTGCCCTCTCGGGGCCGGCGCTGGCGCAGGGTGCCCAGGTCGCCTTCGGGGGCATGCAGCAGGACACCGACGCGCCGGTCGAGGTCAGCGCCGACCAGCTTCAGGTCAACCAGTCGGACGGCACCGCGCTTTACACCGGCAACGTGGTGATCGGGCAGGGCGAGATGCGGCTCGCCGCGCCGCGTGTCCTCGTGGTGTTCGACGAGGCCGGCAACCGCATCGCGCGGCTCGAGGCGAGCGGCGGGGTCACGCTGGTCAGCGGCGAGGAGGCCGCCGAGGCCGAGCGCGCCGATTACGACATCGACGATGGCACCGTCGTGATGACGGGCAATGTGCTGCTCACGCAGGGGCCGAATGCCCTGACCTCGGAGCGCATGGTCGTGAACCTCGAGGGTGGCACTGCGCAGATGACGGGGCGCGTGCGCACGGTGATCTCGCAGGGTGCGGACGAGCAACAACAGTAATTTCCGGAAGAGTAACGACGTTTCCATGGCCCGTCCTGATCTGACCGTGACCGAAGGCGACAGCGGCCTTCGCGTGCGGAACCTGCGCAAGAGCTACAAGAAGCGCGTCGTGATCCGCGACGTGACCCTCGACCTTGACCGGGGCGAGGTGGTGGCGCTGCTCGGGCCCAACGGTTCGGGCAAGACCACGACCTTTTACGCGGTGGCCGGACTGGTCAATCCCGAGGGCGGCAAGGTCACCATCGACGGGCGCGATGCCACGTGGATGCCGATGTATCGCCGTGCCCGGCTCGGCATCGGCTACCTGCCGCAGGAGATGTCGATCTTTCGCGGGCTTTCGGTGGAGGACAACATCACCGCCGTGCTCGACATCGCCGAGAGTGACAGGCACCGGCGCCGCGAGCGGCTCGAGGAGCTCTTGGGCGAGTTCTCGATCGAGCACCTGCGCCGCGCTCCGGCGCTGGCGCTGTCGGGCGGTGAACGGCGCCGCGTCGAGATCGCCCGCTGCCTCGCGGCCAGTCCCAAGTATCTGCTGCTCGACGAGCCATTCGCCGGGGTCGACCCGATCAGCGTCAACGATATCCGCATGCTGGTCTCGGACCTCAAGACGCGCGGCATCGGCGTGCTGATCACCGATCACAACGTGCGCGAGACGCTCGAGATCGTCGATCGGGCCTATATCCTGCATGACGGCAAGGTGCTGATGTCGGGCACCCCGGCCGAGGTGGTGCAGAACGAGAATGTCCGCCGGGTCTATCTTGGCGAGAACTTCCGGATCGGATAGGCTGGCCGGCTCCCGGATGGCTGCGCGAATTGACGACGGTTTGCGACAGATCATTGACAGGACGACCTTCTTTCACGTCAAATATACCCATGACGCAGCGCAGTTTTGCATGCCTGACCGAAGCGCCCCGTGGAGAGGGAAGAAGGGGTCTTTGCCGCAGTTGCCTTGCGTCTCCCATGATCCGTCACCAAATCTAACCTGCCAGAAAGGCGGGACCGGTAGTCGGGTCCAAAGAAGAGAAGGAAACAGACATGCGCTATCAGATCACGGGAAAGCAGATCGATATCGGCGAAGCCCTTCAGACTCACGTCAAGAACGAGCTGGGCAACGTCCTGGAAAAATATGCCTTCCGGCCCACGGATGCGACCATCACCTTTTCCAAGAGCGCACATGAATACATCTGCGAAGTCACGGTACACCTGTCCACCGGCCTGACCTCTTCGGCCAAGGACAAGGCGACCGAGATCTACGCATCCTTCGACGGCGTGGCCGAGAAGGTGGACAAGCAGCTGCGCCGCTACAAGCGCCGCCTGAAAGACCACCACAAGGATCGCGCCCAGCCCGTTGAACTCTTCGGAGCAGCCTCGTATATCCTCGCCGGCGAAGCCGAGTCGCATGACGACGAACCGGACTCGCTGCAGCCGATCATTGTCGCTGAGATGGAGACCCAGATTCCATCGCTGACGGTGGGCGAAGCCGTTATGCAGATGGAACTGGCCGGGGCCCCCGTCCTGGTCTTCCGCAATGAGAAAAAGGATGGGGTGAACGTCGTGTATCGCCGCGACGATGGCAATATCGGCTGGATCGATCCGTAAGAGATCGCCTGTGCCGCGGCCTGAAACGCTCCAGAACAGACAGTGAAAGGCGGTCTATGACCTTCTTGGAACTTCTGAAACCGCAAGCGGTGAAGGTCGTAGCTGCGGCCAGCAGCAAGAAGCGCCTGATGCATGACATCGCGGATCTGGCCGAAAGCGCTTATGCGCTCTCGGCCCCCGCGGTCATCGAGGCGCTGATGGAACGCGAAAGCCTTGGCCCAACCGGTGTGGGCCACGGCGTCGCCCTTCCCCATGCCCGGATGCACGGGCTCGACCGGGTGAAGGGCGTCTTTATCCTTCTCGAGAAACCGGTGGAGTTCGAATCCGTCGACCGTCAGCCGGTCGACGTGGTGCTGTCGCTCTTTGCCCCCGCCGATGCCGGGGTCGAGCATCTCAAGGCGCTGGCGCTGGTGTCGCGCACGCTGCGCGATGCGGCCCTGTGCAACAAGCTGCGCGCCAACCCCGACGCCGCCACCCTGCACGCCATCCTCACGGAGGACCGCTCGTCGCAGGCGGCCTGAGCACCGGATCTCGACCGGGTGCGTCCGGTCGGTATGACCTCCGCTCCCTCCCGGACATCGCAAGTCCTGCGCGCGGCACGACCCGAGGTCGCCGCGCCTCTTGTGCTGCCGCGGCCCGGCGTGGTCAGCCCCAGTCGCCGAAGCCGAACATCAGGTAGTCGCGCTGATAGGCCTCGCGCGCCGCGCTTTCGAGCTGGTCGTCGTAGATCTGCGCCAGCGCGTAGG
>Ga0114904_1000337_pt1 | contig 26545 bp, 31 predicted proteins | sample MalvirDeepMed_s6_FD_83498 | JGI IMG/M metagenome (GOLD analysis project Ga0114904, IMG submission 83498) | Marine viral communities from the Global Malaspina Expedition - Malaspina viral metaG DeepMed_s6 | ecosystem: Environmental > Aquatic > Marine > Oceanic | place: Mediterranean Sea... | reverse complement strand
GGCTGAGGCCGACGCCCGCGTAAAAATCTTCGTACGAAGTTTTTTTGCCCGCTCGGTGCGCGCCGTAGATTTTTCGTCCGAAAAATCTTCTGACCTCTGACGGTTCTGGCCGCGTCCGGACCCGGGGGGGGTCGACGGCAGAATTGCACCAATGGCCCGCCCGACAGGCGAAATTCGCCGGCCTCGCGCAAGAGCGTTGGGTCGCGCGGCGCTTTGTGCCTATACTCGCAACAATCCGGGCGCGAGACCCGAGCAGGCGCAGTGATGGCAGTGACAGGCAAGACCGACAGATGACCCAAGACACGGTGACCGTGCGCCCCCTCCGGGCGACAGACCAGGAAAGCTGGCGCAAGCTCTGGACCGGATACCTGACCTTCTACGAGGCCTCGGTGACCGAGGAGGTCTACCAGACCACCTTTGCCCGCCTGCTCGACGGCGACGACCACGAGTTCAACGCGCTGGTGGCCGAAAGCGACGGCGAACTGATCGGCCTTGTGCATTACCTCTTCCACCGCCACTGCTGGCGGGTCGAGAATGTCTGTTACCTGCAGGATCTCTTCGCCGCCCCAGAGGCGCGCGGCAAGGGCGTTGGCCGGGCGCTTATCGAAGCGGTCTATGCCAAGGCCGACGCGGCCGGGTCGCCCAATGTCTACTGGCTGACGCAGGATTTCAACCACACCGCCCGGCAGCTCTACGACCGGATCGGCACCCTGACCCCCTTCATCAAGTACCAGCGGACGTGATGCGCCGGCTGCTGTTTCCGGTGCTGATGTGGCTGGCCTCCTGCATGCCGGCCGCCACTCCGGAGACCGCGAGCCGCGCCGCCGCCTCTCTGGGCGATCTCGGCCCTCTGCCGGCGATGAAGCGCTTCGTCCAGGCGCATCCCACGCCGCCGACGATCTCCAACGCCGATCTCGCCCGCGACGTGCTGGACCTGGCTTTCGCGCTGGAATCGGGCCGCGCGCTCGAGCAGTTCTCGCGTTTCGAGGCGCCGGTCACCGTCTCGGTGCAGGGCAAGGCCCCGCCCTCCATGGGGCCGGATCTCGACCGGCTGCTGGCGCGCCTTCGACGCGAGGCCGGGATCGACATCTCGCGCGTGGGCGGCGGCGAGGCCGGCATCACCCTCGTTGCAGTGCCGCGCGACGAGATCCGCCGCCACCTGCCGCAGGCGGCCTGCTTCGTGGTGCCCAATGTCAGCTCGCTGCAGGACTACCTGTCCGCGCGCAACAGCCGCCGGGTGAGCTGGACCAGCGTCACGCGGCGCGAGCGCGTGGCGATCTTCCTGCCCGCCGATGCCGCGCCGCAGGAGCTGCGCGACTGCCTGCACGAGGAGATCGCGCAGGCCCTTGGGCCGCTCAATGACCTCTACCGGCTTGGCGACAGCGTGTTCAACGATGACAACGTCCACACGGTGCTGACCGGCTATGACATGACGGTGCTGCGGGTGTTCTACGACCCTGCCCTGCGCTCGGGGATGCGTCGCGACGAGATCGCCGCGCGGCTGCCGTCGATCCTGGCGCGGGTCAATCCCGAGGGCGGCCTGCATCAGGCCCGCCGCCTGCCCCCCACGCCGCGGGACTGGAGCGCGGCGGTGCAGACCGCGCTCGGCCCCGGCACCGATTACGACGCGCGGCTCAGGGCCGCGTCCTCGGCACTTGGGATTGCCGAGCGCGAGGGCTGGCGCGACCACCGGCTTGGATTTTCCCACTATGCCATGGGCCGTCTGCTTCAGGGCAGCGACGCCGAGGCGGCGCGGCGCGCCTTCCTGCGCGCCCGGGACGCCTTCGAGCGCGCGCCGGACACGGCATTGCACCAGGCCTACGTGGCCGCACAGCTCGCCGCCTACGAGATCCACGCCAACCGCCCCGGGGCGGCTCTGGCGCTCACCGCGCCGCATCTCGACACTGCCATGCGGCACGAGAACGCGGCGCTGCTCTCGACGCTGCTGCTCCTGCGCAGCGAGGCGCTCGATCTGGCCGGGCGGGCCTCGGAAAGCCAACTGGTCAAGCTGGACTCCCTGGGCTGGGCACGATACGGCTTCGGCCCGGACTGGGCCGTGCGCGCCAAGGCGCGCGAGATCGGTTCGCTCAATCCGCTCAAGGGAGGCAGGGGCGCAGGATGATCGTGATCGCTGGGGTTCTGATCGGGGCCATCATCGGCGGGCTGACCGCCAAGCGCCGCAAGGGCGATCTTGCCGATATCGCGCAGTTCGTCGTGGTCTATGCCATCGCCTTCGGGCTGGCCGGGCTGATCGCGACCATCGTGATCGAGAAACTCGCGACCTGAGCCGCGCGGCTTGCGACGCCGGCAGGGGAGCAGACAGGGAAGCAGGCAGGGAAGCAGGCAGGGGGCGCTGCCCCTCTGGCGCCTGCGGCGCCATTCACCCCGGGATATTTCCGGCCAGAAGAAGACCGGGCCCTGCGCCGTTTCGCAGGCAGCGCGAGGGTCGGCAAACGCGGGGCGCGTTTTTCCGCGGGGCCGGTGTGGTGGTGGTTGCGACCGGGGCCGCTTTGCGTAGGATGAGCCCAGCCCCAGCGGAGCCCGCATGTTCGTACCCTTCTTCGAAACCCTTCGCGCCGCTCAGGTGCCGGTCTCGCTTCGCGAGTACCTGACCTTTCTCGAGGCCATGCGCGCGGGTCTGGCGCGTTATGACGTCGAGGGGTTCTACTATCTCGCACGCAGCGCCATGGTGAAGGACGAGCGCCATCTCGACCGCTTCGACCAGGCCTTTGCGCAGAGCTTCAGCGGGCTCGAGACGATCGGGCTGGAGCAGATGCTCGAGGCGGTGGAGCTGCCCGAGGACTGGCTGCGCAAGATGGCCGAGAAACACCTTACCGAGGACGAGAAGCGCGAGATCGAGGCCCTTGGCGGGTTCGACAAGCTGATGGAGACGCTGCAGGAGCGCCTGCGCGAGCAGCAGGGCCGGCACCAGGGCGGCAACAAGTGGGTCGGCACCGCCGGCACCTCGCCCTTCGGCGCCTATGGCTACAATCCCGAGGGCGTGCGCATCGGCCAGAGCGAAAGCCGGCACCAGCGCGCGGTCAAGGTCTGGGACAAGCGCGCGTTCAAGAACTTCGACGACAGCGTCGAGCTTGGCACCCGCAACATCAAGGTGGCGCTGAAGCGCCTGCGCCGCTGGGCCCGCGACGGGGCGCAGGACGAGCTCGATCTCGACGGCACGATCCGCGCCACCGCCGAGCACGGCTATCTCGACGTCAAGACCCGGCCCGAGCGCCGCAACGCCGTGAAGCTGCTCCTGTTCTTCGACATCGGCGGCTCTATGGATCCGCATATCAAGGTGGTCGAAGAGCTGTTCTCGGCGGCGCGCTCCGAGTTCAAGCATCTGGAGCACTATTACTTCCACAACTGCCTCTACGAGGGGCTGTGGCGTGACAACCGGCGGCGCTGGGACCAGCAGACCGCGACCTGGGACGTGCTCAACACCTACGGCTCGGACTACAAGTGCATCTTCGTCGGCGACGCCTCGATGAGCCCCTACGAGATCGCCTATCCCGGCGGCGCCAACGAGCACTGGAACCAAGAGGCCGGACAGGTCTGGCTCGAGCGCGCGCGGGCGCAATGGCCCGATCACCTGTGGATCAACCCGGTGCCCGAGCGGCACTGGCCCTATACCCAGAGCATCGGCATGATCCGCGAGATCTTTGACGACCGCATGGTGCCGATGACGCTGGACGGCATCGAGCGCGGCATGAAGGCGCTGTCGCGATGATCCTCGCGGTGGATGGCGGCGGATCGACCTGCCGGGTGGCCCTCGACCATGCCGGCAGCCGCCACGTGGTGAGCCTTGGCGCCGCCAACGTGACCAGTGATTTCGACGGCGCCGTGGCGCGCATCACCGAAGGGTTGCAGGAGGTGGCGCAGGCGGCCGGGCTGAGCCCCGGGGCGCTGCGCACCTGCCCGGCCTATCTCGGGCTCGCCGGGGTCACCGGGCCGGCGCTGGCCGAGGCCGTGGCGCGCGCCCTGCCCCTCGACCACGCCGTGGTCGAAGAGGATCGACGCGCCGCGGTGGTGGGCGCTCTGGGGCGAGCGACCGGCTGCGTGGCCGGGCTTGGCACCGGCAGCTTCCTCGCCCGGCAGGATGGCGACAGCTTCCGCAGCATCGGCGGCTATGGTCTGGTGCTCGGCGACGAAGCCTCGGCGGCATGGCTCGGGCGCGAGCTCCTGATCTACACCCTGCGTGCGCATGACCGGCTCGAGGCCCACAGCCCGGTGACCGAAGCGCTGCTTGCCGATCTGGGCGGCGCGCCCGGGATCATCGCCTACGCGGCGAGCGCCACGCCGGAGCGTTTCGGCCAGCTCGCCCCGCGGGTCACGCAGGCGCCGGACGATCCCGCGGCGGCGCTGCAGATGCGGCGCGGCACGGCCTATGTGGCGACCGGGCTCAACGCGCTCGGCTGGCGCCCGGACGAGCCGATCTGCCTGATCGGCGGCGTGGCCGGCGCCTATGCCGACTGGCTGCCCAAGGAGATGGCCGAAGCGCTGCGGCCCGCCGAAGGCAGCGCGCTCGACGGGGCGCTGGCGCTGGCGCGACGACTGGCGCCGGCAGGCTGAGAGCCGAAGCAAGCGCGACTGGGCAACTGTGACGAAGCGCCGATGGATCGCAAGCGCGGCGCGCGATGATGCTTGGGGCGGCCCGGGTGACCCGCTTCGAGCCCGGCCACGGTAAACGCGCTGGCGCGGGATACGCCCGCGAGGCCGGGTCAAGCGCAGAGCGGTCCCGCCCGTCCGCGGCGCACTGCCGCGCATGCCGCCTCTGTCAGGGACAGGCGCCCGGCGGACCGGGCGCCCGAAGGGCTCAGGCCAGCGCCCTGCGACGCTGCCGGAGATGGACCGCGATCTCGACCGCCACCAGCACCAGCATCGACAGCCCGACCAGCGGGAAGAACACCCCCGCCACGACCGCCATCAGCATCAGCGTGCGCGGAATGCGCCAGTCCGCCGGCACCTGCGGCACCCCGAGCGCGCCCGAGGGGCGGCGCTTCCACCACATCACGGCGCCGGAGACGCAGAGCCCGACCATGGCGAGGCAGGCCAGCAGCAGCACGATCTGGTTCACCAGTCCGAACTCCTGCCCCATATGCACCGAGATCCCCCACTCGGCCCAGCGGCCCAGCGTGCCGAGATCGGCAAGCCCCGCATCATAGAGCACCTCGCCGCTATACTGATCGAGGTGGATCACCCGCTCATAGGTGATGTCATCGGGATAGACCGAGGCGGTAAAGACCCCCTCTGCCCCGCGCGGCATCGACACCGCGTAGCCCGGCACGATGCCCAGCTCCTCGACCGTCGCGACCACCTGGTCGAGCGTCTGCGGCACGCCCTCCGCCGATCCGGACTGCGGCACAGGCTGCTGCTCGATGATCCAGGGTGCGCGGTCGGTGGCCTCCGAAAGCGGCACGCTCGAGAGCGGCAGCCCCGACCAGTAGCCCTCGGGCATGCCGAGGCCGAGCCCGTTGGCATAGTCGTAGAACTTGCCGCCCCAGACCGAGGACCACGGCAGGCCGGTCATGGCGAGGAAGACGATGAACCCGGCGGTATAGATCCCGGTGACCGCGTGCAGATCGCGCCACCACGGCCGGCCGCGCCTGGCCTTGATCGACACGGTGCCGAGCTTCTTGTTGCGCGGCCACCAGAGATAGGTGCCGGTGGCGGCAAGCAGCACCATCCAGCCGGCGGCCATCTCGATCAGCCGGTTGCCCAGCCAGCCGACATATTCCAGCGAGTGCAGCTTGCGCACGACGTACATCGCCGGGCTGCCGGCGGCGCCCGCGTCCCACAGCGTGCCGAGCACCGTCCCGGTATAGGGATCGACATAGACCGTGTTCTTCAGCCCGTCGGGATCGAGGATGTCGACCTCGGCGCTGCGATTGTCCGCTGCCGGCGGCGTGTAGGCCTTGATCTCGCCGGGATGGGCGTCAAGTGCTGCGCCGGCGATCGCCGAGGGCGCCAGCTGGCTGGCCGCAGGCTCGACAAAGCGCAGCCGGGAATGGGCGGCGTCGTTGATCTCGTCCTTGAAGAGATAGATCCCGCCGGTGACCGCGAGGATCAGGACGAAGGGCAGGATCAGCAGACCTGCGATGAAGTGCCAGCGCCAGATGGCGCGGTAGAGCGCGGCGGAGCCCGCGCGTGAGTTGGTTTCCGTCATGAGACATATCCGATTGGCCCGACGGTCCGCCGGGCACGGTAAACAAAGGCCGGGCGGGCGCGCCGCCACGGCATGATGTCGGAAAAAGGGGACGGCGCGAGGCCGTCAGACGGAGACCGGTGGCGCCCTCGGGGAATGTCGCGGGTTGCGCGCCTGCGCGGCGCGATGCAGATCATCGCGGCGCTGCCACGCCTCATGCGGCTCGAGCAGGCTGTGACGCTCTGCCCGGGCGCTGTCAGGGGCGTCGGGCAGACCATGACACAACGGACAATGATGATCGTGTCCGGCATGCCCGCCATGGTCGCCGCAGAGATCGGCGGGGGTCGCGCCGTAGACGAGCGCGTAGGCCTCGAAGCCGGCGGAGGCGCGGTCGGGGCTCATGAGCATGGCAGAGACCACGCTCGACAGTGCCAGAAGCACGCCGAGAGCGAGACCCGCTGTATGAGACGCCCGTTTACGCATGGCAGGCTTTTTGCACAGGAACCGCCCGGGCGGAAGGCGCTAAATCGCGGCCCGATGCCGCGCCACCCGCGGCAAAAATCGCAAGAGCACACCGTGACGGACGCCGGCGCCAGATGCCCATGCACTTGCATGTCGACCATCCGGTCGCGCGCCGAGCTATCGGCGCTTGGTCATGTGGGTGCGTCCCAAGACGGCGATGGTCGTGGTTGGCCACCGGTCTCAGGGTCACGCAAGCTCAGAGGTGTCTGGCGCACTTGGTCGGCGTTCAACCAACGGCCACCGGAACGGAACGAGGCAACCACGTCCATCCGCCCGCACCGGCGCGCACCGAAAACGCGTTAGCGCGGGGTCGGGTCCCCGTTCCATCGCGTAGGCTATCTTGCCCGCCATCCCGAAAATCACTAACAGGCTGCTGATAGACTCCACCGAACGACGGATTTCGCAGGCCCAATCTCGCCTTGGATCAAGCGAAAACAGCCAGCTGCACAAGCGCGCGCCACGGTGGGGCAAGGAGGCACCTCGCCCGTCGAGACCCGTGTCCGTCAGTGACCTGCGAAGCGTCGCTTTAACTTTGTGTGGAGAGAAAAGGTCTTGGAGCTTCGTCAACAACCGAGCCGGCAGTGCGTTTCCGGCAATTCCAAGATCAAGGTGTCGATCGTTTCTGCCTATTACGACAATGCGGAAATGACGCGGTTCATGGCCGATTGGTACAACCGGTTCTCGGCCGAAACCCGCGAGATGATCGAGCTTGTGCTGGTCGACGATGGCTCGCAAAAAGCGCCTCTCGGTTCACTCGATCTGCGCCTCAACCTGCCCTATCAATTCTACCGGATCCGCCGCGACATCCCGTGGAACCAAGACGGCGCCCGCAACATCGGCTGCCACCACGCGCGCGGCCCCTGGCTGCTGCTCACCGATGCCGACCATGTTTTCGAGGAAGCAGAGGTTCGAAAAGCCATCGAGCTTGAGCGCCCAGACAAGCCGTATCTCATGCTGCGCAAGCACCTTGATGGCAGCGAGTATATCAACCCGCACATCAACAGCTTCCTCATCTCAAGAACGCGGTACTGGGAGATCGGCGGGTACGACGAGATATACCGGGGGCACTATGGCAGTGATAAGTTCTTTCTCCCACGCGTGTTCTCGAAAAAGAACCGGCCCGTATTCCCGATCTGTGCCAGCCTCGTGGAGCCTGACCGCATCGCCGATGCGTCCACCACATCCTATTCCAGGAAGAGAGGCCGCCGCTCTCGGTGGGGCCGGCAATTGATCCATTGCCGGAAGCGTCTCGGACTGCTCCCCGAGGTGTCGTTGTTTCTCGAGGATTACGAGCTGATTTCTGCGCGCTAGCATCCGGGCCCTCGGGTCCGCCTCTTTGAAGGCCCACCCGGAATCATCATCGCGCGTGCGGTCCCTTGGCAAAAGCTCTGCCGGCAGCAGTCACCGCGGAACTCTCGGGGCGAGCGGCATCGCCTCGTTGCATGTCACGACAAAGCGGCAATCAGACGGCATCTGGTTGGCCGAAACAGCGAGAGCTCGGATGAGGGGCAATCGTCACCCACGTTGCGGCTCGACCGCCCTCCCCCAAGGGCGCACGGCAGGGCCCAGTCGCCCCCCCCAAGAGCCGCCCGTCGCGTTGCGGTCGCCTCTGCGGCACCACCCGATGCTCAGCCGGGGCTGCGCAGCCGCTCGAGATGCCCGTTGCGCACGGCGTCCGGGTGGATGACCCCAAGTTGCGCCGGCACGCTGGCCAGTCCGAGGATGGTGGCGATGGCGAAACGGTGCCGCCCCCCGCCCCCGCGTAGCGGCTCGCCGTCCCGGGCGACGTGAAAGTAGATGCCCTGGTGTTCGCGCCGGAAATACCCGGGCAGTTCGCGGCGCGTGCGCAGCCTGCCGGTCCGCTGCGCCTCTTCGAAGACCCGGTCGAAGGTTTCGTACCGTGCCATGATGTCCTGCGTCGAGCGCAGCCCCTCTGAGACGCCTTTCCTGCCGATGATTTCGAGATGGTAGTCCACGATCCCTGTCTCCGCCCAGCTCTTGCCGTGCACGAAGTGGTCCCGCACCACGCGCATGGCCCGGGTTTCGGGGAGCGGCGCGCGCGACAGATCCCAGTCGCCCCCGCGCACCAGACCGCTGTGGCGGCGTTTGAAAACCGGCGCAGACGCGCCCTTGTCGGGGACGTAGACATGCCGCACATCGCTCGGCGCAACGAAGATGCACTCATCGCTGAGAGGCGCGCCGGGGCCGAAGCGCAGACGGGTCCAGAGATCCCTCAGAGCCTTTTGCGGCACCCTTGCCTCGAGGGTTCGCCGAAGGTTCGCGGGGTTCAACGTCGGGTGGTCATGCAGGGTCATTGCCGATACGTCAACTTTCACGGAGAGGATCTGCGCCTGAACTGGCGTCGCGCAATCATATTGCCCAGTGCGAGCGCCAACAAGCAGAAGCCCGTATGACCGGACTTCCGGGTGTCGGGAAGGCTACAGTCTCGAGGCACGCGAACAGCGCCCTGACCCGCGAGACCCATGCCCGGTTTGATGTCAGAGGGTCAGGCGGCGCCACAGAGGATGCTGAGTTCCATGAACAGAGGCGCAGTTCGCAAATCCGAGGCGCGGATCTGGAGGCGCTGGTGGGTGATGAGAGACTCGAACTCCCGACATCTTCGGTGTAAACGAAGCGCTCTACCAACTGAGCTAATCACCCGGCCCGCGCGGTTTAGCCAAGCGCGCGGCGCAGTTCAAGTCGCTTTGCGCACCCGTCGCTCACGCGCGATCCAGGTGCGCGGCCCCGGGCCCTCGCGGCCCTTGCGGTCACCGGGATTGTAGAGCGGGCAGGTCTCCATCGACAGGCAGCCGCAACCGATGCAGCCGTCAAGATCATCGCGCAGCGCCTCGAGCCGGGCGATGCGGGCGTCGAGCTCGCGCCGCCAGTCCTCCGAGACCGACTGCCATTCCGTCTTGTTGGGTGCCCTGCCCTTTGGCAGCCGGCCCAGCATGGTGCGGATCTCCGCCAAGGGAATGCCCAGCGATTGCGCCACCCGGATCACCGCCACCCGGCGCAGCTCGCGCCGATCGTAACGGCGGTGATTGGCGGGCGTGCGCCAGCTCTCGATCAGCCCCTCGGATTCGTAGAAATGCAGCGTCGAGACGGCGACCCCGGCGCGGGCGGCCATCTCTCCGACCGATAGATCGTTGGGGCGCGTGGCGGCGCCGCGGCGGGAGGGCGAAGGAGACATGAGCGCTTGACCTCAAGTGAGCTTGAGGAAGCAGGTTGGCCGATATCGACCGAATCTGCAAGGAGACCCGCCCATGTCGAGCCCGACCCGCATCATCGGAGTGCGACCGATCCGGTGGCGCCTGTTCGCGCTGCTGCGCGAGAGGTTGCGCGCCCGCCGCGCCAGACAGCGTCTGGCCGAGCTGCGCCGAAACCCGGCACTCGCCCGCGACATCGGCCTTCACGCCGAGCCGCCACCGTGCGAATTGCCTCGCGCACCCCGAGGAGGCCTGTGATCCATGCGACGCATTTTGACATTTTTGGCAGGGATCTATCGCGCGCCCACCCGCTGCGATGCGCTCTGCCGGGCGGTGGCGGAGGAGACCGCCCTCATTGAGCGCGAGGCCACCCGAAAAGCCAAACCCTAGAATGGAAAAAGGGCGCGCTCGATCCCTGCGGAGAGCGCGCCCGTCAGAAGAATGGTGGGTGATAAGAGATTTGCACTCCTGACATCTTCGATGTGAACGAAGCGCTCTACCACTGAGCTAATCACCCGGTAGCGGGTCTAATAAGAGAAGCCGCCGAGAGGTGCAAGAGGGCATTCGCAGGATTTTCCGCGAAATCTCCGCCTGCCGCAAACGGCACGCGCGTCCGCTTGCCGGAGATCAGTCTTCGGCGGCCCCGGGGTCCTCACCATCGCTTTCGGGGCTTGCTGGCGCGTTCTGACGCAGCCGCGCATTGATCACGCGCTTGTTGCCCCGGGTCTTGATGTTGCTCACCTTGAGCTTGCCGAAGGGTTCCAGCCGCAGCTCGCGCCCCTCGGCCAGCGCCTCTCCGAGAATCGCCAACGCCGCTTCGACCGATGGCTTCACCTCGCGCTTCTTCAGCCCGCAGCGGGCCACCACACGCTCGACCAGTTCCTTCTTGTCGAGCTCTGCGTCGGTCGCAGCATCTTTCTGCCCGTCGTCGACCGCGGCGTCATCCTCCGCTGCGGTTTCGGGGGATGGGGCCGCCGTCGCCTCCGCAACCTCGTCCGGCCCGGTCGCGATTGCCTCGGATGCGCTGCGCTGCGCCTTGGTGCTGTCTGTCATGACGATCCAGTTCCGATTGAGGGCGCCCCGCCCAGAAAACTCTCGATATGAGAATATTAACCAATTCGGGCGCACCTGAACAGGGGCGGGACACAGGTCACGGGCAAGACGCCGTCACCGCGCGCTCTGGTGCCGACAGCGGCGCTCGGCTACACCGAGCGCAAGGGGGGCCGTCATGCCAGAGATCCAACTCGTCATCTTCGATTTCGACGGTGTCGTCGTCGACAGTGAGGTCATCAGCGCCCGCATGCTCGTGGCGGAGCTGGCCGAGTACGGCGTCAGCATCGACCTGCCCTACGTGGCGCAGCACTTCCTCGGGCGCAGCTATCCGGTGGTGCTCGAGCAGATCCGGCGCGAGTTCACGATCACCTTGCCCCAGGGATTCGAGGCCGATTACCGCGCCCGGCTGGTGGCCGCCTTCCGCGACGGGCTGCGCGTGATGCCGGGGCTGACCGAGACGATCGAGGCGCTCAGCGTGCCTTATGTCATCGCCACAAGCTCGAGCCCGGCGCGGGTGGCGCAGTCGATGGAGATCGCCGGTCTCACGCGGTACTTCGAGGGGCGCATCACCACCGCCGCCGAGGTGACGCATGGCAAGCCGGCCCCCGACCTGCCGCTACGGGCGGCCGAAAAAGCCGGCATCGCGCCGGAAAACTGCCTGCTGATCGAGGATTCGCTGGCCGGGATTCGCGCCGGGCTCGCGGCCGGGATGCAGGTCTGGCAATTCACCGGCGGCAGCCATTTCGACGGCATGGTGCCGCCCGCGGCACCGGATGCCCGACCGCATCAGGCATTTGCCAAATTCTCCGAGCTCGCGCATCTTGCCCCGCAGCTTCTCAGGGCGGCACAGACGGAAGGACCGGCGCATGGGTGACGACAGCGAGGCATCCACCGACGACATCGCGGCCCGCGCCGGCTGGCTTTACTACGTCGGTGGCCTGCGGCAGGACCAGATCGCGCAGGAGCTGGGCATCTCGCGACAGCGCGCGCAGCGCTTGGTGGCCCGCGCCATGGGCGAGGGGCTGGTGCGGGTGCGCATCGATCACCCCATCGCCGACTGTCTCGAGCTGGAGCGCGCGCTGCGCCGCAAGTACGGGCTCGACCGGGTGCGCATCGCCCCGGCGGTCGGCTCGGGTCAGGATGCGCCGCGCGCCATTGCCCCCTTCGCCGCCCCCGAGCTGGAGCGCGTGTTTCGCGACCCCGAGCCCAAGCTCGTGGCGCTCGGAACCGGGCGGATGCTGCGCGCGGTGATCGAGGAGATGCAGGTGCTTCCCGCCAGCCACCACCGCGTGGTCTCGCTGATCGGCAATGTCTCGCCCGATGGCTCGGCCTCGTTCTACGAGGTCATCATGCGCATCGCCGACAAGACCGGCGCGCCGCACTACCCGATGTCGGTGCCGGTGATGGCCCGCGATGCCCAGCATTTCGAGATCTACCGCGGCCTGCCCCACGTCAAGAGCTCGCGCGCGCTCGGGGCACAGGCCGACCTGACGATCGTGGGAATCGGCCAGATGGCCGAGGATGCGCCGCTCTATGTCGATGGGTTCATCACCGCCGACGAGCTGCACGCGGTGCAGGAGGCCGGCGCCGCGGGCGAGATTTGCGGCCACATCTTCGATTCGAACGGCAAATATATCGACCACCCCGTCAACAATTTCATGGTCGGCTCGCGGGTGCCCGTGAACGACAATCCGGTGATCTGCATTGCCGGTGGTCCCAGCAAGATCAAGGCGTTGCGGGCTGCTCTCAAGGGCAGCCTCATACACGGCCTGATCACCGACGAACACACCGCCGCCGCTTTGCTCGGCAGTTGAGCCATGCGTTGCACGCAAATCAGGCTTGACATGACGCGCGCCCTTGTGTGAGCTTTTACTCACTTCTTGAGCATATGCTCACTGTGAAGGTTTGGGAGGACCACCATGTCTAATTCGATCCGCGCCCTGATGGGCGCGTGCGCCATTGGTGCGCTTGCAACCGCCGCATCGGCGGAGACGATCACCGTTGCGACCGTGAACAACGGCGACATGATCCGGATGCAGGGGCTGATGGATGAATTCAACGCCGAGTACCCCGACATCGAAGTCGAGTGGGTGACCCTCGAGGAAAACGTGCTGCGCCAGCGCGTGACCCAGGACGTGGCGGCCAGGGGCGGCCAGTTCGACGTCATGACCATCGGCACCTACGAGGTTCCGATCTGGGGCGCGCAGGGGTGGCTGGTCTCGCTCAACGACCTGCCGGAGGAGTGGGACGCGGATGACATCCTGCCCGCGATCCGCGACGGCCTGACCGTCGACGGCGAGCTCTATGCCGCGCCGTTCTACGGCGAAAGCTCGATGGTCATGTACCGCAAGGACCTGATGGAAGAGGCCGGCATGGAGATGCCCGAGGCCCCGACCTGGGACGACATCGCCGCGGCCGCCGAGGCGATGACCGACAAGGACAACGAGATCTACGGCATCTGCCTGCGCGGCAAGGCAGGCTGGGGCGAGAACATGGCCTTCCTGAGCGCCATGGCGAACTCCTTCGGCGCGCGCTGGTTCGATGAGGACTGGAAAGCGCAATTCGACAGCGAGGCCTGGGCGAACACCCTCAACACATACATGGACCTGATGACCAATTACGGTCCTCCGGGTGCCTCGACCAACGGCTTCAACGAGAACCTCTCGCTGTTCCAGCAGGGCAAGTGCGGCATGTGGATCGACGCCACCGTGGCGGCCTCCTTCGTGACCAACCCCGACGATTCCTCCGTGGCCGACCAGGTGGGCTTCGCCCTCGCGCCCGACAACGGCCTTGGCAAGCGCGGCAACTGGCTCTGGGCCTGGTCGCTGGGCATCCCCGCCGGTACCGATTCCGAGGACGCGGCCAAGACATTCGTCGCCTGGGCCACCTCGAAGGAGTACACCCAGCTCGTGGCCGAGAAAGAAGGCTGGGCCAACGTGCCGCCGGGCACCCGCACCTCGCTCTACGAGAACGAGGAGTACCAGAAGGTGCCGTTCGCCGAGATGACCCTCAACAGCATCGAAGCGGCTGACCCGACGAACCCGACCGTCGACCCGGTGCCCTATACCGGCGTGCAGTTCGTCGCGATCCCCGAGTTCGCGGGCATCGGCACCCAGGTCGGCCAGGAATTCTCGGCCGCCCTCGCAGGCCAGCAGTCGGTCGAGCAGGCGCTCGAGAACGCGCAGGCGATCACCACCGACGAGATGGAAGCTGCCGGCTACTGATCCTTCCCCAAGGTAGCCCCAGACCGGGAGGCGGCATCCTTCTGCCGCCTCCCCCCTATCCCAACCAAGCGAACATCGTGACCGGTGCCCCCCCTGCCGTGTCGCGCCCCGGCGGAGACCGTCTCCGCGCTCCAAGGAGGTATGCCATGGCGACCCAGCACGCTCGATCTGCCGCCCGATTGATGTTGGCGCCCGCCGTGATCCTGCTGCTCGGCTGGATGCTGGTGCCGCTGACCATGACGCTGGTCTTCTCGTTCAAGAAATACCTGCCGCTGCGCGGCGGCGATCTCGGATGGGTCGGCTTCGAGAACTACGTCCGCTTCGTCACCTCCTCGGCCTTCTGGCCCAGCATCTGGGCAACGCTGATCATCGTCGGCGGGGTCCTGGTCATCACCATCGCCTTCGGCATCGCCCTGGCGCTGCTGCTCGACCAGCCGATGTGGGGACAGGGCGTCGTCCGCATCCTCGTGATCGCGCCGTTCTTCGTCATGCCCACCGTCTCGGCGCTGGTCTGGAAGAACATGTTCATGGACCCGGTGAACGGCCTCTTCGCACACCTTTGGCAATTCTTCGGCGCCGAGCCGGTGCAGTGGCTGAGTCAGGCCTCCCTGCCCTCGATCGTGCTGATCGTGTCGTGGCAGTGGCTGCCCTTCGCCACGCTGATCCTGCTGACCGCGATCCAGTCGCTCGACAGCGAGCAGATCGAGGCCGCCGAGATGGACGGCGCGCCGTGGCGCTCGCGCTTCATCTACATCATCCTGCCGCACCTGAGCCGGGCGATCACCATCGTGCTGCTGATCCAGACGATCTTCCTGCTGGGCATCTTCGCCGAGATCTTCGTCACCACGCAGGGCAGCTTCGGCACCCGCACCCTCACTTACCTGATCTACCAGCGCGTCCTCGAGAGCCAGAACGTGGGCCTTGGCAGCGCCGGCGGCATCTATGCCGTGATCCTCGCAAACATCATCGCGATCTTCCTGATGCGGATCGTCGGCAAGAACCTGGACGCCTGAGGAGGGACCAGACATGGCACGCGCAGTCACCACCCAACGCAAGGCGCTCAACACTCTCGCCGCATGGACCGTCGGTCTGCTGATCTTCTTCCCGATCCTGTGGACAATCCTGACGAGCTTCAAGACCGAGGCCACCGCCATCGCCGACCCGCCGGTCTTCCTGTTCTTCGACTGGACCACCGAGAATTACGCGGCCGTGATGCAGCGCTCGGATTACGCCCAGTTCCTGTGGAATTCGATCGTCATCGCCGGCGGCTCGACCGTGCTTGGCCTGATCGTGGCGATCCCGGCAGCCTGGTCGATGGCCTTCGTGCCCTCGAAGCGCACCAAGGACATCCTGCTGTGGATGCTCAGCACCAAGATGCTGCCGGCGGTGGGCGTGCTCTACCCGATCTACCTGCTGTTCATCCGGATGGGCCTGCTCGACACCAAGATCGGCCTCACCCTCGTGCTGATGCTGATCAACCTGCCGATCATTGTGTGGATGCTCTACACCTACTTCCGGGAAATCCCCGGCGAGATCCTCGAGGCGGCCCGCATGGACGGCGCCTCGCTGCGGGACGAGATCCTCTATGTCCTGACCCCGATGGCGATCCCGGGCATTGCCTCGACCCTGCTGCTCAACTTCATCCTCGCCTGGAACGAAGCCTTCTGGACGCTCAACCTCACTGCCGCCAAGGCAGCACCACTCACGGCCTTCATAGCGTCCTACTCCAGCCCCGAGGGCCTGTTCTACGCCAAGCTCTCGGCGGCTTCCACAATGGCCATCGCGCCGATCCTCATCATGGGCTGGTTCAGCCAGAAACAACTCGTCCGCGGCCTGACCTTCGGCGCGGTGAAATAAGAAAACGGGAGGACCTCTCATGGGACGCATCACACTCGACAAGGTGACCAAGAGCTTCGGTGAGGTGAACGTCATCCCGCCGCTCGACCTCACCATCAACGACGGCGAGTTCGTGGTCTTCGTCGGCCCCTCGGGCTGCGGCAAGTCCACCCTGCTGCGGCTGATTGCCGGGCTCGAGGATGTCACCTCCGGCCAGATCCGGATCGACGGCGACGACGCCACGCGGATGCCGCCGGCGCAGCGCCGGCTGGCAATGGTGTTCCAGAGCTATGCGCTCTATCCGCACATGTCGGTGCGCAAGAACATCGCCTTCCCGATGAAGATGGCGGGCATCCCCGAGGACGAGCAGAAGCGCCGCATCGACAGCGCCGCCAAGGCGCTCAACCTCACCGACTATCTCGACCGCCGTCCCGGCCAGCTTTCGGGCGGCCAGCGCCAGCGCGTCGCCATCGGTCGCGCCATCGTGCGCGAGCCCTCGGCTTTCCTTTTCGACGAGCCGCTGTCGAACCTAGACGCGGCGCTGCGGGTGGGCATGCGACTCGAGATCATGGAGCTGCACAAGCGCCTCGCCACCACGATGATCTACGTCACCCACGACCAGGTCGAGGCGATGACCATGGCCGACAAGATCGTGGTGCTGCGCGCCGGCAATATCGAGCAGGTGGGCAGCCCGCTGGAGCTCTACCGCGAACCGCGCAACGAGTTCGTGGCAGGCTTCATCGGCAGCCCCAAGATGAACATCTTCGGAGGCAATCCGGCGCAGCAGCACGGCGCCGCCAAGATCGGCGTCCGCCCCGAGCACATCGCCGCCTCGACCGAGGCCGGCACGTGGGAGGGCGTGGTCGGCGTGGCCGAGCATCTGGGCTCCGACACCTTCCTGCACGTGCACGAGACCGGCCTTGCCGAAACCGTCACCGTGCGCGTCGATGGCGAACTGCCGGTCAAGCATGGCGACCGGATCTTCCTGACGCCCGAGGCCGACAAGATCCACCGCTTCAACGAGCAGGGCCTGCGGGCATGAGCCGACTTGCCGGCAAATGCGCGCTGATCACCGGCGCCGCGCGCGGCATCGGGGCCGCCTTCGCCGAAGCCTACATCGCCGAGGGCGCCCGGGTGGCGATCGCCGACATCGATATCGCCCGCGCCCGCGACACCGCCGCGGCGCTCGGCGAGGCCGCCTTCGCGGTCGAGATGGACGTCACCCGGCAGGAGAGCATCGACGCCGCCGTCGCCGAGACCGTGGCGCGGCTCGGACGCATCGACATCCTGGTGAACAACGCCGCGCTCTTCACCGCCGCGCCGATCACCGAGATCACCCGCGAGGAGTATATCCGCGTCTTCGACATCAATCTCGGCGGCACGCTCTTCACCCTGCAGGCGGTGGCGCGCCACATGATCGCGCAGGGCATCAAGGGCCGGATCATCAACATGGCCTCGCAGGCCGGACGCCGCGGCGAGCCGCTGGTCGCGGTCTACTGCGCCACCAAGGCGGCGGTGATCTCGCTGACCCAGAGCGCCGGGCTCAACCTCATCGAGCACGGCATCAACGTCAACGCCATCGCCCCCGGCGTGGTCGAAGACGCGCACTGGGACGGCGTCGACGCCTTCTTCGCCAAGCATGAGGGCAAGGCGCCGGGACAGAAGAAACAGGAGGTCGGCGCCGCCGTCCCCTATGGCCGGATGGGCACCGCGCAGGACCTGACCGGCATGGCAATTTTCCTGGCCTCGGACGAGGCCGAGTACATCGTCGCCCAGTGCTACAACGTGGACGGCGGTCAGTGGATGAGCTGACGGAGGCGATCAAAATGAAACTCGATACCCAAACCCTCGGCACGCTCGACCAGCGTGTCGCCTGCCCCGGCTATGACCGCAGCGCCCTGAGCCACGGCATCGTGCATGTGGGCCTGGGCAATTTCCACCGCGCGCATCAGGCGGTCTATCTCGACGATCTCTTCGCCACCGGGCGCGATCACGACTGGGCCATCACCGGGGCCGGCGTGCGCGCCCCGGACGGGCGGATGCGCGACGCGCTCAAGGCGCAGGATTGCCTCTCGACGGTGATCGAGCGCTCTCCCGCCGGCGACCGCCCGCGCATCATCGGCGCGATGATCGATTTCGTCGAGGTCGACCCGGCCAACGCGCCGCTGATCGCCAAGATGACCGACCCGGCCACCCGCATCGTCTCGCTCACCGTGACCGAGGGCGGTTATTACGTCGATCCGACCACCGAGACCTTCGACCCGAGCCATCCCGACATCGTCGCCGACGGCGAGGCCCCCGACGCGCCAAAGACCGTGTTCGGCGCCATCGTGGCGGCCCTCAGGGCGCGCCGCGCCGCCGGCCAGCCGCCCTTCACGGTGATGAGCTGCGACAACATCCCCGGCAATGGCGATGTCACCCGCGACGCGGTGACCGGCACCGCCCGCCGCTCGGACCCGGAGCTCGCCGACTGGATCGCCGCCAACGTGGCCTTCCCGAATTCCATGGTCGACCGCATCACCCCCGCCACCGGCGAGGCCGAGCGCGCGCTTGCCGCCTCCTTCGGTCTCGACGATCCGGTCCCGGTGACCTGCGAGCCGTTCCGGCAATGGGTGCTCGAGGACAACTTCCCGCAGGGCCGCCCGGCGCTGGAGGAGGTCGGCGTCACCTTCACCGACAAGGTGCACGAATACGAGCGAATGAAGATCCGCATCCTCAATGGTGGGCACGCCATCATCGCCTATGCCGGTGCGCTCCTGGGTTGCGAGCTGGTCGACGAGGCCATGGCCCACCCGCTAGTGCACGCCTTCCTGCGCAAGGTCGAAGAGCAAGAGGTGCTGCCGCATGTGCACCCGGTGCCCGACTTCACGCCCGCCGAATATCTCGAGCTGATCGACGAGCGCTTCTCCAACCCTGCGGTGAAGGACACAACGCGGCGACTCTGCCTCGACGGCTCGAACCGGCAGCCAAAGTTCATCGTGCCCTCGATCCTCGACGGGCTGAAATCGGGCGCCTCCGTCACCGGGCTGGCGCTGGAGTCCGCGCTCTGGTGCCGCTACTGTGCCGGGCATTTCGAGGATGGCAGCGCGATCGCCCCGAACGATCCCGACTGGGACCGTCTGGTCGCGCTATCGGCCGAGGCCAAGACCCGCCCGGCAGCCTGGCTTGAGCAGCGCACGGTTTACGGCGATCTCGCGACGAACCCGCACTTCGCCGCGCTGTTCGGCGGCTGGCTCGACCGCCTCTGGGCCGACGGCGTGCAAAAGACCCTCGAAGCCTACCTCGCGGACTGACGGCCCCGCGCCAGCGCCCGCCCCTTCTCTGGTTCGAAAATACCTCGGGGTGAATTGCCCCGGACACCGTCCGGGGCAAGAGGGGCAGCGCCCCTCCCCCTTTATCCGGCCGCGCTAGAGAGCGATCGGCACGAGGTGGTTGTCCCAGGCCGCCTCCGCCCGCGCCAGCGGGCGCGCGCCCTCCGGGCCGACCAGCAGCACGCCGCCGAGCCCATCGCTGGCCATGTAGCCGCCGGCGTGGGGGGCGAGGCCGCAGACATCGGCGCGCGACACCGCGCCGAGGAAGCCCCCGGCGTCCGAGAAGCGGTGGATCCGGCCGCCGCGCGGCGAGGTGATGGCGATCTCCGAGCCGTCGCCCGAGAACGCCACCGACCCGGCATAGCCGTCCATCGCCAGCTCGTCGCCGAGCGGCGCTTCGCAGATCACCAGCTCTTCGCCGCGCCTGTGCAACGCCAGCAGCGGCGGCGCCATGCCCGGCTCGCCTTCCCACTGCATCGCAAAGCCCACGAGGCCGTCGTCGCGCAGCGCCAGGTGGCGGATCGAGTTCTGGTGAAACTCGGGCAGATCGCGGCTTTCCAGCAATGTCCCGTCGAGCGCGGTGTAGACAAGGCTCGGGCGCATCGTGTCGGTGTTGAGCTTGGCGCGATCCCACCGGTCGGTCTGGATGCCGCCATTGGCGATCACCAGCGTCTGGTGATCGGGCATCACCCGCAGGTCATGCGGGCCGACACCGTGGCTGGGAAACGCGTCGATGCGCGCATAGCCCGCCGCCGCGTCCCAGATGCCGATATGGCCGGCGCTGTCCTCGACCGCCTGCTCGACCGTGTAGAGCAGGCTGCCATCGGGCGAAAACGTGCCGTGGCCGTTGAACTGCCGGTCGGCGGGCGGCGTCAGGCGGTGCAGCACCTCGCCATCGCGGCAATCGACCACCAGCGCATAGGTCCCGGGCCGGCGCGCAAAGCCCACCGCCTCGGCGCGCTTGGGATGGGCACAGGCGGCGTGACCACGGGCCGGCAATGGCACGCTGAAGGCGGTCGAGCCGTCCTCGCGCAGCCCGGCCAGCGCGTAGCTGCCATCGGGGAGCCTCGCGGCGGCAAGGTAGGTCGGATCGCCCACCGCCGCCCAGCCCACCGCAGGCGTGGCCGAGGCGGCAAGCAGGCTGGCGAGGAAGGTTCGGCGGGTCGTCATGGGGTCAGTCTCCGTCTTGCGAGTTGAAGCCCGGCGTCAGCCCGAGCGGCACGCCGATCTCCTGCTCGATGGCGTCGTGCAGCGCGCGCACCTGCTGCTGCACGATTTCCAGCCGCAGCCGCGCCGAGGGATCATCGATGTCCTGCAGCGCCGGATCCTCGACGCGGTCTGCCACGTCGTGCAGCCGCGCCAGCGCGTCCTCGGTGAGCGGCAGCTCCCAGTCGGCCAGCGTCTGTGCGAAGGCACTTGCCGCGTCGGCGTAGAGCCGGACGTTGCGCAGCGCGCGCTCCGAGCGCCACGCCTCGGCACGCGTCGGGCGCGGGCGCTCGAAGGTCCCGAGCGGACGGCCAAGCCGGCTGTCGGCGGTGAACTCGAGGCTCGAGAGCACCTGCGTGTAAAGCGCCGTCAGCGCCTCGTCCTCGCTGAGATAGGTGGCGTTACCCTCCTGTCCGGCGCTGCGCAGCACCTCGGCATAGCCCTCGCGCCAGCCGGCCTCGAGCGCCTGCGCCTGGTTGGCGAGATCGGCGCTGATGGTCTGCACCAGCGTGCAGGCGTAGCTGTCAGGTCCGTAGCCCGCGAAGTCCTCGTCATAGAGCATCCGCTCGAGCGCGAAGAGCCCGCGCGCGGCGATCGAGACCTCGGCAAAGGCGGCCGGATCGGTGCCGGCCTCTTCCTCAGACGAAATCAGCCGTGACAAGGTCTTGGGGGTGAACCCTCGCGTGTCGGGCCAGAAGGCCACCGACAGCGCCCCGGTCTCGGACGGGCCCATGCGGATATCGCCGATCTCGGTCCAGGCGTCGAAGGCGGCGTTCCACGGGTCGCGCAGCGCCGCGGGCGTGCAATCGGCCTCGGCGGTCACCGCCAGCACCTCCGCCGCCTCGGCAAAGCCCGCGTAGCCGGGCAGGATGTGATCGCTCAGCGCCTCCTCGACACCGGCAACCGCTTGGGTGGCGGAGAAAAGGGCGCAGCACAGCAGGGAATAACGCATTCAGAGACTTTCCAGATAGCGGATCAGGTCGGCGCGGGCGGCGGGCGACAGCGAGACGACGGCGTCGCGGGCAGCCTGGGCCTCGCCCCCGTGCCAGAGGATGGCCTCGAGAAGCGACCGGGCGCGCCCGTCATGCAGAAAGGTGGTATGCCCCGAAATCCGCTCGGTCAAGCCGATGCCCCAGAGCGGTGGCGTCTTCCACTCGCGCCCCGTGGCGCGACCCTCGGGGCGGTGATCGGCAAGCCCCTCGCCCATGTCGTGCAGCAGCAGGTCGGTATGGGGCCAGATCAACTGGAAGCTGTGCTCGGGCCGATCCTCGAGCCGGGCTGTGACGAATTTCGGCCTGTGGCAACTGGCGCAGCCGCTGTCGTGGAACACCTGCTTGCCCCGCAGCACCTGCGGATCGTCGATATCGCGCCGCGCCGGCACGCCGAGATTGGCGGTGTAGAAGACCACCGTGTCAAAGGCCTCGGCCGAGATCTCGAGCCCGTCCATGTCGCCGCCATGCGGGGCGCGGCGGCAGGCGCGCTGCGCCTCGGTGCAATCGCCCCAGAGCGCCGGGCTCAGCGGTGTGGCGATGCCGATATCGCCCGCAAAGGCCGAGGCGCTCTGCTCGCGCACCGTGGGCTCACCGCCCTTCCAGCCGAACCGGCCCAGCATCGCGCGGTCATGCTCGCGCGACCAGACGATCGCCGGGCGGCCCGAGATGCCGTCGCCATCTGTGTCCTCGGGATCGGCGTTGGCAAGGATGTCCTCGACCGCGATCGCCTCGAGCAGGCCAAGCCCGATCATCTGCGGCGCCACCCGCGGGCTCAGCATCGCGCCTTCGGACAGCGGGCCATAGCCCAGATCCGCCGCCCTGTAGCTGGGCTTGCGCAGCGACGCGGTCTCACCGCCGGCGAGCGGCACCTCGATCTCTTCGTAGCTCACCTCGAGACGGTATTCCGCCGGATGCCCGACGGTCGCGATGTCCTGCAACTGCGCGCCGTAGACCGGGTCCGGCGCGGTGGCGATCCAGTCGGCGATGGCAGGCATCTCGGCGCGCGCGTCGGCCGGCACCGAGACGCGCAGGAACATCGACAGGGCGGTGTCGTCGGGCCCCTCCGGCGCGTGGCCGCGCCCGTCGCGCACGTGGCAGGCCTCGCAGCTGCGGGCGTTGTAGAGCGGCCCCAGCCCGTCGGAGGCCAGCGTCGAGGACGGCGAAGAGGTCCAGAGCTTCTGGAACAGCGCATCGCCCAGCGTGAACGTCATGCGCCGTGCCTCGGGCAGGTTCGTCGCCGGCTGCGCGAAGCCGCGATCGCCGCGTCGCACCGGCACCGTGCCGGCACCGGCGGGCAGCGGCTCGTAGGGCTCGGAGGCGCTGAAATCCCGCGGCGGCGCGGTCACATCGGCGATGCGGGCGCGTTCGTCATCGGTGCGAGGAATGACGGAGAGATGGGGGTCGCCAAGATCGTGCACAGGCGTCTCGGCGCAAAAGCATGCGCCGCCCCAGAACAGGGCGGCGCAGAGGGCGGGCTTACTCGGCCTCGTCCATCGGTGTGGCATTGATGACCGCATAGCGTTCGTCACCGACCCGTCCATAAAGTTCCAGTTGCGTCTCGAGGAAATCGATATGGCCTTCCTCGTCGGCGATCAACTCTTCGAACAGGTTCTTGCTGACATAGTCGCCGACCTTCTCGCAGTGCTCGCGCGCCTCGATATAGAGCGTGCGGGCCTCGTGCTCGGCGGCGAGATCCGCCTCCAGCGTCTCCTTCGGGTCCTGCCCGATGCGCAGCGGATCCAGCTTCTGCAGATTCGGGTGACCGCCGAGGAAAATGATGCGGGTGATCAGCTTGTCCGCGTGATGCATCTCCTCGATGCTTTCCTCGCGGCTCTTCTTGGCCATGTGACCAAGGCCCCAGTCTTCCTGGAGACGGTAGTGCAGCCAGTATTGGCTGACGGCGGTAAGCTCCGAGCGGAGTGCCTTGTTAAGGTACTCGATGACCTTTTCGTCGCCCTTCATTGCGCTTTTCCTTTGTTTGTCCGCGGCTTCTAAGCCCACGAAGTTCCATGGGTACTTCGAGATTGTCGTTTAAGCGCATGGTTTGCAAGAAAAGCGGCATACAGCCTCCGCAATCGGCCGCTTTTCCAAGGGCATGATAGATCTTGCCGGGGGTGATGATCGTCCGCGCATCCGACGCGCGCATCCAGTCGATCGCGGCGTGAATGTCGCGATCCGAGATACCCTGACAGCTGCAGACGATCATCGGTAAGGTCCTCTTACTGGAAGACGGCGTTGGGGTCGTCGAGGCTGTCGGAGCCTTCGAAGGCCACACCCGACAGGTCCAGCGTCGACACGACGCGCTCGATGCTGCGTGTCTGGTCGATGAGCCCGTTGACGCCGCCCATGATCAGCTCTTCGCCCTTCTCGTCGCCGATCGCGAGCATCTGGTCATAGGCAAAGCCGCCCTCGGCCGCTTCCTTGATGTCGCCGAGCGCCGCCATGGTGGTGTCGAGCTTGGCCTTCATCTCTTCGTCGAGCTCGGCATCGGTCTCGGCCACGAGATCCGACAGCGAAGCGCCCTCGACGGTCGAGCCGTCGACACGGGTGTAGGAGCCCAGATAGACGTTCTGGATGCCCTTGCCGTCGTAGTAATGCGAGTTGTGGGTGTTGTCCGAGAAGCAGTCATGCTCTTCCTCGGGGTCGTTGAGCATCAGGCCAAGGCGCATCCGCTCACCGGCCTGCTCGCCGTAGGAGAGCGAGCCCATGCCGGTCAGCATCGCCACGATGCCGGCATCCTCGTCTTCCGTCACCGCCTCGCGCGCCTCGCCGCCTTCGCCCCAGGCCGCGACCATCTCCTCGAGGTCCGAGACCAGCAGATCGGTGGCCGCCTTGAGGTAGTCGGCGCGGCGGTCGCAATTGCCGCCGGTGCACTCTTCGCCGGTCACGTAGTCGGTATAGGGCCGCTCACCGGCGCCGGGCTCGGTGCCGTTGAGGTCCTGCCCCCAGAGCAGGAACTCGATGGCGTGATAGCCGCGCGCCACGTTGGTCTCGATGCCGTCGGCCTCGTTCAGCGTGTCGGCAATGAGCTCGGGCGTGATCTCGGAGGCGTCGACCTCCTGCCCCGCCAGCGTCACGCTCGGGTTGGCGATGATGTTGAGCGCGGCGTATTCGTTCTCATCGGTGGCGCCGCCGTAGGACTCATCCACGTAGTCGATCAGCCCCTCATCGAGCGGCCATGCGTTCACCTTGCCTTCCCACTCGTCGACGATCGGGTTGCCGAAACGGTAGACCTCGGTCTGCTGGTAGGGGTTGCGCGACGCCAGCCATGCCTCGCGGGCGGCGGAGAGGGTCTCTTCCGACGGCTCGGCGATCAGCGCGTCGACGGCCTCGGCCAGCGCCTGCGCGGTGATCAGGCTGTCCTCGTAGCCGGCATGGGCAATGTCGGCATAGGTGTCGAGCACGGCGGCTTTCTCGGTCGCGGCGAAGGCCGGCGCGGCGAGCAGCAGGGCAAGCGCGGTGGAGGTGGTGAACTTCATGGTCTGTCCTCGTTGGCGTGTCGTTCTGAGACGGTTATTTGTTGGCTTACGATGGCTTACTTGGTCAGGATCAGCTTGCCGGCCTTGGTGATCCGCAGCGTGTAGACCTGCCCGTCAAGCTCGATCTCGGCGATGTTGCCACCTGCGGTAAGGGACCGGGCGACGTGACGCGGCAGAGCGGGCACCGCGGATTCAGCGTTGAACTTCGTTTCCATCATCTTTCAAATTCCCTCGTTTCGATCTGGTCGAGCAGCGACTCAAGGCTGGCTTCCGCGGGCCAGAGCCCTCCGAGCACCAGAGAAATGAGATCCTTGCGGTCTTGGTGCGGGACGGCTGCCTCCGCACGGGTTCGGATATCGGACATTCTCAGCCTCCCCGGGTCGCCTTCGTGTCTGTCGCATTGCTATCGGGCTGCCCCGGCGCGGAAGCAGGGTGGCTGGACATACTCATTTCTGAGCAAAAGAATCGGATAAGTCAATCCGACAATTTATGTCGGCTTTCCGCAGGCGCTTTTTTCGCGGAGTGCCGGGCGCTTGCGCGCAGCAGTGGCGCGGCGCATCGAAGAGGGACCAGAGACTGGATGTGAAAAGGGCGGAGCGCCGGTGTTCCGACTGCCCCGCCCTTCAAGATGGACCGGTCCGCTGATTAGCGCGTGTCCCTGTCGCGATCCCGCGCGCTTGTGAGCGCGTAGATCAATACCGCTATCACCGTGAGACCGGCCATCGCCGCGACAAAGATATCTGCGGTCATGGCTGCCTCCATTCGATGTTCACGTCATCAACCCGTTACGCAAGGAGTCGGTTCCGGAACTATTCGGGCGTGTCACGGGTTGTTTAGGCAAATTGTAGCCGATGCGGAGGCACCATGCTCTACAGCCTGACCGACCTGCTCTCTTGGCCCGTGCAGACCGGTGACCAGACAGGAACGCTGAGCGACGTACTGTTCGATCCCGAGACCCGCCACCTCACCCACCTCGCGCTGCACACGCGCGGCGGACAGGACGGCTCCGCGCTTGCCGCGGCCTCGCGGCTCGAGACCCCGGACCCGGACAATCGCAGACTGACCGTGGCGATCAGCGAGGAAGAGCTTGAACAGGCCCCGCACTGGCGTGGCGATACGCAGGATCTCGACGCGTTGCTGACCGCCATGCCGCCGCTGGTCGTCGGACCGTTCGGAGCCACCCATGCGCCGCTCGCGCTTGGCGGCTTTCTCGGCACCCGCGCCGATGGCACCGAGACCGATCCGCGCGCCGAGGCGGTGATCGACCGTCACCAGCGCTTCAGCCGCTGGCGTGACCGGGCGGTGTTCACCCGCGATGCCGAGATCGGCACCCTGCGCGACATGCTTTACGATGCGGAGGCGAACCGCATCGACTATCTCGTGGTTGATGACGGCAAGTTCTTCGGCGGCAAGAAATACGCGCTGCCCTTCTCGGCGCTGGCGCACCGCGCGCCGGGGGCGAAAGGCGGCCATCTGGTGCTCGACCTGGCCGAGCACGACCTTGTCGCCGCCCCCTCTCCCGACGATCTGCTGCAGCCGGCCCGCCCCTGACGCGGGCCGCCGGCGCC